>Ga0182027_10007897_pt1 | contig 15597 bp, 18 predicted proteins | sample 712E1DmetaG_FD_121300 | JGI IMG/M metagenome (GOLD analysis project Ga0182027, IMG submission 121300) | Permafrost microbial communities from Stordalen Mire, Sweden - 712E1D metaG (Illumina Assembly) | ecosystem: Environmental > Terrestrial > Soil > Wetlands > Permafrost | place: Sweden...
CAATGCAAAAGCTGTCCAGGCCGCTACCGGGCAGTATCGGGCTGAATCCGATATGCTGGGCGTCTTCCTCTCAGAGTGTTGCGTCACCATGCCACACGCGGAGATTAGGGCAAAGGAGCTTTACGCGGCATACGTCCGGTGGTGCGAAGTAAACGGAGAGAAACCCGAATCAAGCAGAACATTCGGGCTGAGATTGGGAGAACGTGGAGATTACCACTCCAAACGCGGAACGGGCGGAGCCTACGTATGGCACGGCATTGGTATTGTCGGCGAACCAGTGCAGACACATGCAGACATTCCCGCATGACAAGATAGATTAGTGAAGTAAGTGAACCAAGTGAAGTAACTTTCCAGGTTTTTCTATGGACATATATACTCCAACGGAAAATACGGATAATTGGTTCACTTACTTCACTTACTTCACTGCGGAGAAAGACGGCGATTTTCCGCGCCAGGCCGACCGCAGAAGAGCGAAGATAAAGAGCGTACTAATGCGCTATTTAAAAAGGCGTTGCAGGATAGCGGCGAAGTGAAACATGGCGGTGACAGAATGAAGCAAGACTGCGATTTCGCAGTCTTGCCCGGCGAAGCCGCACGGGTAGCCGCTACGAAGTTCAACGTCGGGCGGAATGCCATCTACGAGGCTGAGGTATTCCGAAGAAGCAAGAATACAGAATATCGGCAGAACGTCTTGCAACCGAGACTTCAGGCAAGAAGTGTTGTGTAACATTTTCGCAAATTCCCCGGAGAGGTAACACGCATGTCATGGGAAACCCGCAAACGCGGAGGACGGTACTACACTCGGTCATACCGAGTAAACGGCCATATAGTCCGCAAATACATCGGCGGAGGCCGTATCGGTCAGCTAGCTCAAGAGATGGACGCCCTGGAGCGGAATGAACGCTTGCAGCGCGCAAAGGCGCTCCATGCAGAGCGAGAACAACTGGCAGAACTGGATTCATTAAACGAACAATTCTTCACGGAGGTAGAATCAATTGCGAAAGTCACCCTTAGAGAAGCCGGATACCACAATCACAAAGGCCAGTGGCGGAAAAGGAAGGTCAGTCCCAGCCCAGAAACAGTTGATAGAACAGGCACGGAATGGAGACAAGGCGTCTCTACCAGCATTGAGAGCATCCCTTGATGAGACTCCTGAAGTCTGGCAGCGAACCGGTGACGTAGGACGTCGTGCTGAATGGGCTTGGATAGTGCGCTGGAGCAATAATGACCTTTTCGCTAGGGAGTGCCTCACCCGGCAAGTGAATCAGTTGAAGCAGGATATAGAAGGGCCGAACCCGACTCCTCTGGAGAAGCTCCTTGCACAGCGCATAGCGGTATGCTGGCTAGAAATGTGTGGCGTGGATAGACTTGGAGCAACCAGGCAATCATACAGCGTAGCGGAGGCGGAATACTGGGACAAGCACGCGGAACGGCTACAGAGGCGTTTTCAATCAGCAATCAAAACCCTTGCCACAATCCGCCGACTACAACTGCCAGCCGTTCAAGTGAACATCGGTGAAAAGCAGGTCAACATCGCCACACTCACCGGCAGGGAAGATGGCTCTTCACGTGAGAAGGAATAGAATCGAAAAGTATATGTGCTTGACGACTATGATGGGCAGGTAAAGGTTTTCATAGATATGTAATCGGCAGCAGTCATACTGATAATGCTTATACCTTGCACCAATGCCCATTAGAGACACCCGGATGACCCTAACGTGCCGGGTGAATAAAATGGATACACCTGGCGTTCAGGGGTATATCATCTTGAACAATTTCGCCGCCTCGTCCGCATCAAGGTCTTTCAGGATTTTGTACTCGTCAAGTGCTCTGCCTCTATCATCCAGGAGCCAGTATGTCAAACCCAGGGTGTAATGCGCGTTAGCTTTATCAGGCTTCAACCTGATAGCTTCCTTGAAGCTGTCAACCGCGTCATTATACCGGCCAAGGTCGCCATAGGCGATGCCCAGGTTGTAATGCGCCTTGGCTTCATCAGGCTTCAACCTGATAGCTTCCTTGAAGCTGTCAACTGCTTCGTTATACCGGCCAAGGTCGCCATAGGCGGTGCCCAGGTTGTTATGCGCGTCAGCGTAATCAGGCTTCAATCTGATAGCTTCCTTGTAGCTGTCAACTGCGTCATTATACCGGCCAAGGTCGTCATAGGCGGTGCCCAGGCCGAAGTAACCAGGTGCATATCCCGGATGACGTTTCGTCGCTTCCTCAAAGAAGCTAAGCGCTTTTTTATACTTCGCCGACGCGCCGGGGGCGTTATCGTCGTCCGGCATTTCAAGCCACCCGCGCCTACAGAGCTTCTCTGCATCGGTGTCGCTAGGGTCTGAGGATACTTGCGCAAACGCCGTGACCTTATTGGCAACTGACAGCTTTGCCTTCACTGCGTCCACTGTCTGAGCAAAGTTCAGGTTCTGTCCTTCGGTCAGGATAAATGCGGCGATGCCTATTACTTCCCCCTGCATATTCAGCACGGGGCCGCCACTGCTTCCAGGGGACACGGCAGCCGTAATCTGAATAATCTTGGGCGCGCCCTCTAGCGCCCGGACAGCGCTGACCATGCCATCAGACGCAGTCTGGTCTAATCCCAAAGGACTTCCCACAACCAGCACCCTATCTCCTTGTCGTACCGTATCAGACGCAGCCAGAGGAATTGCAGGCAACTTGCTGTCTGACACCTTGAGAATGGCGAAATCTCGTTCCGTATCCCAAGCCAGCAGTCCCAGGGCTATCCAGGACGTGCCGTTGAAACGAATTACCTTAACCTTAGACGCACCCGAAACGACATGCCAGCAAGTGACCACCGCGCCATCGGGCGTCGCTATGAACCCACTGCCCTGCGACATTTCCTTCCCCTTGGCGTCGTAGGTAATCAGCGTAACCACGGATGGTCGAACACGCGCCAGAATATCAGCCGGTTTCAACTCGGAAGCGGCACTAGACGCAGCAAAACACGAAGTGACTGCCGCAAGAACCAAGAGCAATGCAAAGACCGAAGCGCGTAATCGGCAAATCATGGAAAAGCCTCCTTGTGCTTGAGTGACGCGCTAACCTATATGCACAGTACCGGCAACTGCCCGAATCACGGGAATATTATGCGCACCAATGCTGTATAGGCCATAGCGAACAGAATGGTAATGAGATTTCCAACGAGGAAGTAGGTGTTAGAGATATGATTGTCCTTCTCCTCGGCTACCCGTGTAGCTATTTTGAGCGCGCCAAAAGCAGTTAGAATCTGAGAATAGTTATTCACCAAGCCAAACATAAGTGTCAAACGCTCTAGTGTTCCTTTGATAATAGACCATTTTCGCCCATCCTTAGGCGGGTCCATCTTCAACGCGCATTCCAGCAGCCAAAAGATGAGTGCACCGACCAACTCGCCGAGTATAATAATCACGCTAATCCATAAATACTTCATCCCGCTTCTCCTGACAGAGGTCGATAATAACCGCCTTTAGTGTTTTGTACTCCTCCACACGCAGAGTCTTTTCTCTCTTGCTAACCTGACTTCGATTCATGTTATATTTGGCCCCAATATCGGCCGCCCTGTCCATTGAAAGCATGTCAAGGATGAGTTGCCAGTCTTTCGGTCGCCATTCCTCGGTAAGTGACGCTGTCACTTGAAAGAGCCCATTCAGTTTAAACGCTAGACTATGGTTGGACAAGTCGAAACGGAATCTAGGTCGCCTTTTACCTGCATTCGTTAGCAACTCTCGCGCGTGCGCTAGTCCCGGCCCTACCATTCCGTACGCAATATTGGGATTTAATGGTGTATCAATTTCACCATAATGTACCACGTAGCGAAGCCGGAAGGGCAAATGCTCGCGCAAAACCATTTCCTCTAGGTAGAAGAGACTCCGGACAGAACACAGCAATGAGCGGGCAACACCTTGGAACTCATCTCCAAGAGTGATAGTATATGGAGATAATAGACAACTAGCCAGTTCTTCGTTACAAGTGGCTACAAGGCTCTGAAATTCGTGCATCAATTCCACACCCTGATATTCACGGCTTTTGATGATGTCTCCCATTACGATGAAACAACGCATAACACTAATCTCCGAGCGGTCGTAATCTTACGATTCCGCACCCAGAATCACGAACTTGGACAAATGTATCAGTTTTTCTGATACATTGCCGCTTGTATCAGTTTTTCTGATACAACATAACCAAGCAACATTCCCATGCATTTAATAATCAGCTATCGCTCAGAAGTCTTGCTTGAACAACACAACTAAGAAGTCTCCAGTAGCCAGCAAGCAGCAATAAAAAAGCGCAGAACGTCCATCATTTCGTCACATGCTTCTTCCGAATCTACCGACTAGAAACTCGAACGACCAAGCTAGTATTCTCTCTCATCAAGAGAATTCCTGCGTAAACTAACAAATAATGCCGCTGGTCATTACCGAATGCATGAAAATGCTTGACACAAAGCAACACGAATGGTACCATAATGGCACGTGGTAATACGAACCAAGTACGGTGAGAATTCCCGGTTTACCGTACATGGTTCACGGAAAGCGGTTTAGAGAGTAACCGTACATGGTTACGGTGCAAGTGCGGGGATTGAACGTAAGCGGATGCACTTCGCGGGGATGTGGCGGAATGGCAGACGCGCTTGGTTGAGGGCCAAGTGAGCATAACGCTCGTAAGAGTTCAACTCTCTTCATCCCCACCATTTCGAGTATCGCGCACAGCACAGGGCCTCAGCGGTACTTCCGCTCCCCTTCCTTCCACAAAACTGTGTGCATCAAAACCGGGGCGATTGGCTCAGTGGGAGAGCGCTTCCTTCACACGGAAGAAGTCACTGGTTCGAATCCAGTATCGCCCACCACTCTTTTCAGCTTCACTCGCATCACGGCGAATTTCACCTCATGTAAAGCATTCCTCAATGCGTGACTGGCACCTCGGCAAGCGCCATTATCGTATCCTACCTGTTTAACATACCTCTGAGCCTATATTTTCGAGAATCTTTGTATACTTTACGCACAGCGCCAGTGTCTAATATACTGAGTTGCAAGAAAGCGCTCAAATTTACTGGAAGATGCTATGGAGACGGTATTGCGGGCTGAAACCTTTGACATTGCAGACCTTGTGCTCGTCCAACAGTTTCTCGACGGTGAAACGAAGGGCTTCGACAAGCTTGTCGTCAGGTACCAGCCTCTCATCTACAACATCTGCCTGCAAATGCTCGGCAATCCGTCCGATGCTGAGGATGTTACTCAGGAAATCTTTGTGGCTATCTTCAAAGGATTGCGTAATTTCAAGGCTCGATCAGCACTTTCCACATGGATATATCGAATAGCCATAAACAAATGTATAAGCCATCGAAGAAAACGTCCTACGGATGTACATGCCGAGTGTGACCTGGGCATTCATCATAATGCTCATGAGGAGATGCAGAATCGTCGGATGGTCAGGTCTTTGTTGCAGGAGTTAGCGCCACATTATCGAGCTGTCTTGGTTTTGAGATACTTTCAGCAACTCTCCTACGAGGAGATCGGAGATACTCTTGGATGGTCGTCCGATAAGGTCAAATGCTATCTGAGCAGAGCGCGAAAACGTTTCAAGCAAGTGTATGCCGCAACGGTGGCGGAGGGTGACGGAAATGCGATGCGATAAAGTAAGATACATATTGATGGACTATGTGGCGGAAGAACTGCCTGAGAAGATAAGTGAGCAAGTGCGTGAACATCTTGCCGCATGTCGGCTTTGCCAAACTGAATTGGAGATGGCCCGCAAGGCTTCAGGCATGCTGACGCTGCTGGGTCACCAGGAGGAGTCACGAGGAGTCATCCGTATTCCTGCCATTGAGGCAAAGCCTAGTATGCCCTGGCATCGCTGTGCGCAACTTCAACTGATGGGCGCGCTCCTTCTTGTTATGGTCATCTGCGTTGTCGGCGGTGGTATTCTGCGCTCCTTCAAGCGAATGCCGTCTATTGTCCGCGTGACACAGCCTACTCATAGCGGCAACACCTCTATCGCGTCGGTGCTTCCACATCCGCCGATTCAACAATCAGTTGTCGCGCATACCAGCACTTCGGTTCGTGTGCCGGATCCCCGTGTCCGGCGGCATTACAAGCCGCATGCCACACGCAATGGTTCCAGTCAAACCCATCGACCTGACAAACCAGCCATCGCCCGCAGTAAGACACAGCCTGTGCAAACCATAGTTGAGATATCTCCAAACAACACGCTGCCCGTTGAAGAACTCCCTAAAGGCGCCGTATTGATGGTATCAGTGCATTGGCCTTCAAAGGGTGAGGTCGCGGATGATTCATATTCGTATCAGTACACGGAATACGATCCGAAATCGGGCGCGTCAATCGAATGCCACGGGTCGAGGCATGGGGAGTCAGTAGAGATTCTAATCCACGGTAAAACGGATTAAGAAAAGTAAAAGGAGAGGTTACACAATGAAACGACTGTTGAGATTCGCCATAATATGCCTGTTTGTATTGCTTGCAGCACACATGCTCTACGCTACGCAAGTCAGCGTTACTGACAAAGGAGATGCCGCCGCACAGTTCAACTGGGGAAAGAAGATAAACGTGCAAATAAAGAACATGCTCTTGCCTGATGCCCTGGGCATACTTTTCAAGGACACCGGAATCACGTACAAGGTCGAGCCCGACGTGGCAATGCTTAAAGTAACTGCCGATTTCAAGGATATCAGCCTTCAGAAAGCCCTGGCGGAGTTAGAAAGGGTGAGCAACACGTTCATCATATTGAACAGCGACTCCGTCTCCATGTCCGGAGATTCGTGGGTTACGGGCACAAATACGACGGTGTCCGTACAGAAGCACCTCGGGACAGAGTCGTTTTTAACTCAGGTTGCGAGCCGGGATATCACGGCGCCGGAGGGCGCACATGAAATTCCACTCAAGTACTATACTCCGTCAGAAACGCTCCGAAGGCTTAGAGTGCCCAACTGGCCGGACTTTCTGAGGCGGGATACTGCGAAGTGGACCAAAGCATCCGGCCCACTCCCGAACACGCTTCCCAAAGAGATCACATCCATTTCCGCACGGCCGGATGGTAAAGCGCTGTTCGTTACAGGTGAAGAAGCGGCGGTGGCAAAGCTGACACAGCTCATCTCCAAGATCGACGTCGAGCCGCGAGAGATTAGCTTACATATTACGCGATATGCACTAGGATCGGTAATCCCGAAGGGTCTTGACCTAAGAAATCCGATGGGCTGGGGGCCAGGGGTTCAGCGTATAGACTACAAGATCACCCAGGCGACAACAGAGTCTCAGCTTGACGCGCTGACTACTCAATTGCGCGGCAAGGGCATTGAACCGATAGTGACTGCAAACATCGTCACTCGCGACACATTCCCGGCTGGGATCAAGGTTTTCGGGGGAGGGACGGCGTCCTCCTCTATGTCCGCTCACTCCGTTGATCTGCAGGTGACGCCACGACTGGACCCCGGGAACAATGGCTTCACGATGTCCATAACAACAACAACGCAGCCTGCCGTCGCCGACGAAAAGAGCAGCCAGGCATCCACATCCACGCTAATGGCAAATATCAACCAAGGAGAGTCTTTGATCATCTTTGAGCCGGCGGATTCCCCGGGCGGGGGTGCGCTTACGATAATAAGGCCTACCTTGTAGCTGCCCAGGCCGCGTGACTGAAAAGCATCCGGGCATATCTCTCTTTCGATTGTGATCGAAGATATTCGTCTGGTCAAGCAACCCGTCAGCTTCGCCTTATGCCAAAAATGCTTGGTGATCTAAAAGAAAGAGCATATCAGACTGCCGGTGGCTGTCAGATGTGTTCTTTCTTGCCCATCATGGGGATTGGGTGGCGGAGGCAGACGTCTATTATGGCGCTTACGCAGGCTGGAAATTCTCTGAGTTTGGCTTTGGCGTTGTCGTGGCGATCAGCGGCTAAGCCGTAGGCATCGATGCCTAGGTGTTTACAGAGGAAGATTGCTCGCTCGACGTGATCGCCTTGACTGACAATGATGAACGTGTTCAGGCCGAAGATGTATTTCGCGCGATAGACGGAATCATAGGTTCGCCGCCCGGCGTAGTCCATGGCGATGTCTTGCGCCGGGATGCCTCCTTTGATCGCGTATTCCATCATCCTGGTAGGCTCATCGTAGTGGCTGACGCGGTTGTCGCCGGACATTAGAAGCTTCTTCACCTTGCCCGCTTTGTAGAGATCGATGGCGGCATCTACTCTGTCCGCGAGCAGGGCGGATAGGTTTCCGCTAGGGTAGATTTTCGCCCCAAGGACGACGGCGACTCGGGATTCCGGGATGTCCGCGATGCTGGAATAGACTCGATCTCCAGCGACGTGGTGAACCCAATATCTGGCGGCGACGCACGCGCCGATGAGCAGTATGGCGGCAATTCCTAGGGTGATAAGTGCCTTCTTAACAATAGGGCGTTTCATAGAGCGGGTCTCCAAGATCGAATGGCGAGCTTCTGTATGACCAAAGAAGCTCGCAGGGTATTATTCTATCTTGGACTGTTCGTTGGAGTCAACCGCCCGCGTGTTCTCAGGCAAAGTCTGTTCACCCAGACTTTTGCAGGTGTGATACATCAATGCTCTTGCGTAGAGTAGACAGACCAGCGGCGGCAACAGCAATATCAGGATCGTAAGCCACATTGTTGTGAACCTTGCCGACTCAGAAGTTTATATCGAGTTGGACTGTCATCTTCGTGGATCCATTGATCCCTTTATCGTTAAACCAGACCGGCCCCATCAAGAGACTGATATCCTTGGTGAAGTAGTAGTATACTCCGGCCCCACCGCCTCCGATGTAATTCTTGCCGCTTGCGTAATCGCCCGCAAGAACCCATTTGCCGGACTTGCAAAGCTGTCTATCAAAGGCCAGCATCCATCCGGTGTTTTCGCTATTCCCGGCGCTGTCCTTCAGCGTGCCTGGGTTCCCGTAATAACCGGCGACGTGGATACGAGTCTTGCCGTCGGAGAGCGTCTTTCCAGTTACGAGGTAGATGATGTTATAATCCGTGACATGGCGCTGGGTACCGAAGTCGAATAGTCCGATCTGGAGCGCCGGGGCGTTCTTTCCTAATACGCCTTCGCGATATCCGAACTTGGCATTGAACAGGAGGGGCGCTGTTTGCGCGGTCAGGACGTCGAATCCGTATTCGATGGCGATCTTCTTAGTGAGATTCGCTCCCCACTCGGGTCCGATGTCGGTGGGGAACTGCTGCCCGGCCCCGATCTGATAGTAATTGTCTATGCCCAGGTGAGTTACACCGGCGGGCTGGATATCGATAACGCAAGGTGTCCAATAAGTGCTGGAAGGTGTCGCCAACGCGCTGGTCGCCGTCAGGCTACCCAAGAATATCAGTGCTACAACTAAACAAATAAATCTTTTCAACCCGTGGCCTCCTTAGGACCGGCGATGAACGCCGGCACTTTTCTGAATATGGAGGTAGTATATCAAAGGGAGTCTTGATTTTTCGTTAAGAGGTATATGTCGAATATAATGAGATTGTGTAGATGCAAAAAAAAGTTGACGGGGGGGAGAAGCATCGATGTCCCCAAACTTGGATTATTCTGGACAGCAATGCCGACAACTACCAAAGCAATCTGTTCGTGAATAATGCAGACTAAGCCTTGCCGGTGCAGGCCGCCCAGATGAAAAGCCCTCCCGCTAAGGACATGATAACTACCGCGAGCCACCCAAGAGTATTGGATAGCCATCCGTTAGTATTCTTGCCGACGATCTTGCGGTTGTTGCAGATGAACAGCAACACAACAATCAGTGGAGGCGCAACCAAGCCGTTGAGAACTGCCGAATAGAGAAGTGCCTTAATTGGGCTGATCGCCCGCACGAAGTTGAGCAGATATCCAACAACGATAACCAGGGCTATGGTGGCGTAGAAACCTTTCGCGCGACTAAAGCGTCGGTATAGGCCGTTTCGCCATCCAGCGGTTTCAGCAACGGCATAGGCGGCCGAACCAGCCAGAGTCGGAACAGCCAGCAATCCCACGCCCAGGATGCCCAGAGTGAACAGCCAGTAAGCCGACGCGCCGAGCGGCAAGAGCGCACGGGCTGCATCCTGCGCCGTGTTGATATCCGTTTTGCCGGAAGCGTGCAGCGTTGCGGCGGTGGCGACGATGATAAAGACGGTGATGATCTGGGAGTAGATCATCCCGACCGCCGTGTCGGCGCGAACCGCTCGAATCTCAGAGCGTCTGATTCGGCTTGCGCGGTAGCCGTCATCATCGGTGAGGCCATCGGCAATATCGTCCTCGACCTGTTCACCGGCCTGCCAGAAGAACAGATAAGGCGAGATGGTTGTGCCCAGGAATCCCACGATGGTAAGAATATATTCCGGCTTCGGACTCCAATGTGGGACTACGATGTCGTGGATGACAGAAGCCCAGTTCACATGAACTTTGGGCAGCACGGCAATGACCACATACGCAAGCAATGCCAGGCAAGCATACTTCAAGAACTTGACGTAGTGCTTGTAAGGGATCGTAACCTGGGCCACCACCATTCCGATCATCAGCAGCGTCGCCCAGAGGGCGAACGGCAATCCGAAGAGCATCTTCATGGAGGCGGCCATTATGTTGATGTCCGCTGAGACGTTGATCGTGTTCGCGCCGACCAAGAGGATTAGTACGCCATACAAGAGCCACTTAGAGTAGTGTTCTTTGATGACGGCAGAGAGTCCTTTGCTCGTCACGAGGGCCACGCGGCCGCACATTTCCTGCACGGCGATCATAAGCGGTACGCACAAAGGAGCCAACCATAGTAGCTGGTAGCCGAACTGCGCTCCGGCGACGGAGTATGTGCCTATGCCGGAAGGATCGTCATCCGCCGCACCGGTAATCAGTCCCGGGCCTATCCTCAGAATTGACTTGCGCTTGTCGGTGGGATGTTCTCGGTTATCTGATTGAGCGTTTTGAACGTCCGCATGGTCTTCAACGACGCCTCGCGCAACGGAGATGTCATCCGTTAGCTCCAAGACATCGCCGATCTTCTGTGCAGGTTGATCCTTCTCATTCACGTTTGGTTCTCACAAATCCACCGGAAGGCAGGCAACCTGCCACTATTGCAACGGCAAATTCTATTTTTGAAAGCTTTCTCGAACTTTTGCGGCAACCTGGCGATCAGTCATTTTGTCGACAGTTTCAACGCCCACGATGCGCCCGCCGAGACCCTCGCTTTGTAGTCGTTTTACGAATTCGCCCTTTGCCTCGCCCGGGCCTAAGATCAGGATAGCCTCCGCGTCGCGAACGCGCGAGATCACCTCATCATAGTACTTGCTGAGGTGGCCCGAGAACTGCCTGTCGCGCTGATCCTCCGCGTTGATCTCCGGCGCAGTACCGGAATACTGGACGTGCTTCTCCATATTTGATTCTATCTGCGTTATTTCTTCCGTCTCGCCCGAGACCGTCACGATGACGGCCTTCCTGTGGTCAATCCACAAACCTGTTCCTGATTTCATTAATTACCCCTTTATGTTCTTCTGCCTGTCAGCAGATTGACGATAAACACGATCACAGCGACGACCAGCACGAGGTGAATCAGGCCGCCGCCGATGTGGCCCAGCAGGCCGACCAACCACAGGATTAGCAGAATTACGCATATTGTCCATATCATTTCTTGTCACTCCCTTCGCAATAAAGTGTATATCATACCAGCGTCACATCAGTCGATGAGCCGCCTCATTGGTAGTGCATTGGCCGGCATTTCTCGCAGGCCGACGTATGAAGTGAAGCGCAACATACAGGTGGGATTCAGGAGGATATAGCCCGATTCTCGGCCTCGTGCCAGCAATCCGCCGGAATTCATCACGTGCTGTATGAGTAGGCCAACTTCCATGGGCAGCATTTTTTCTTCCAGCCCGGTCATGTGGGTTTGCAGATGTATACGTTCTCCGTTTATCATCTCCCACACACCGAAGACGACGTTCTCATGGTTAGGCAGGCTTTGGAAATCGCTATGCGGGTCGCAGCGCGATTTAAACTCATCTGCCGTGATCTCTCGAGTATTAAGCGCCACCGAAGATGAGACCCAACTCGGCTCCAGATCCGTGATGAGATCCACGCGGACGACCAGATGCGGTTGGAATGCGGTCAGCGCATGCTCACTGCCGATTAGGAGTTGCGGGGCGGTAAACAAATGGCTTGGATGGATGGATTCCAGAATCTTGAGTGCGATCACCGGGTCTTCCTGGACAAATCTGGTGATATGTCCATCTTGCAGATAGACGCGCGTTTCCAAGGCAGCGGACGTATTTGTCATGGCTCTCCCTTCCGGCGACAATTAATAAGTGGCCTGTATCTCAATATTTCGTCGGGCTGTGGTGAGGCGGGCAATCCCGTCATGCCCACCACGAATATTTTTCGTTCAGCTGCATTCCCCCGCCGTATGTAACACGGTCGAGGCTCATGCCCAGTCTACTGGCCGCTCGGTTGTGCCGGAGTGGTCGTCGACGAAGGAGTTGGCTTACCATCTGCGCCGGTTGCTCCCTGTGCACCAGTTGCACCCGCTGCTCCCTGTGTACCAGATGCGCCGGCTGCTCCCTGCGCTCCAGTTGCACCGGCGGCTCCCTGTGCACCGGTTGCGCCCTGTATGCCGGATGGACTCTGGGTGATAGGTCCGGGAGGTCCTTGTGGTCCAGGTGTCGCTACCGTAGGTTGCGGCACCACGACTGTGGTCTGGCGGCTCGGAGCCCACCAGGCGAAATAGCCGATCATTAGAACGGCAATGACCACCACCAGGATGATCACCATCATTGTCCAGCCAGATCGCTCATCTGACGAGGGACCTTCTACGTAAGTGCTCATGTTTCTGTCTCCATTCAAAATCTAACTTGGCAACTAGCCTGCATCGTTCATCAAATCTGCCTGACTATTACTGAGAGTGATACATCTAGCATCGTAGTTTTTTACCCCCGATGCTCAACTTATCAAACATGCTTCATGCACGCAGTACGGCCACACTTTTAGCTATGCGACCGCTGAATCCTGGTAGGCGGCAGCCAACTCAAGTTGCAAAGCGCTCGAATTCGGGTATGAACCAATAGCAGCAGTCGGATGCCGTGGGCAAATCCGGGCCTAAATGCTTTTCATAATCGAGAGGGGAATGCGCAATGAGATCGGAAGAGCTACTGAACCTTAAAGTCGTGGATATCGAAAGCGGAACAACTATAGGGACCATCACGGGGATGCTCATCGATGGGGAAAGCAAACGAATGGTGGCATTGCAGGTCGGGGGTAGCTTTTTGACGCATGCCGACTACGTGCCCTTCGCAGACATCAAGGCGACTGAGAACGATGTGGTGATGATTACTTCAGCCTCATCTGTTGTGGGTCGTGGAACCTTCAAGCATGCGGGAATGGTTGATAAATTGATTGATCGGAAGGTGCTCACGATAGATGGCAAGGATATCGGAACCGTTCACGATTACGATGTAGACATAGCAACCGGAGAAATTAAGTCCATCAGCGTAGCTTGCGACACCGCCGTGATGGGCGGGCTCTGGCAATCCGCCGGTGAGCGCTTCGACATTCCGAGGAGTCAGGTTATGACGCTGGGCGAAAGCGTTGTTATAGACAAATCAGTTAAAGATATTCGGAAGGCAGATAAGGCAGCCGCATCTAAGCGCCGCTAGATAATCTGTTCGGATAGGTCGGCTATAACATTCGGATTAATCTGTCCGCTTGAGATTCTAAGATTCGGTGGACATTTCTTCTCCGGCTTTCTTAGCTTCTTCGATAACCTTCTTAGCTTCTTCAAGCCTTGCCGCCGGCACGGTGAGCGCAATGTCCCCGAAACGGGTCGCATTTAGTACAGACACGTACGACCCATAAGGAAATTCGCCCATATCCGACTGCTCGATTACCGGAATCCCCGCGTCGAGGAGGACCATCTTGACTAAGTCTGATTCATAGCGTTTATCGGCAACAAAGACGGGCACAAACTCTTCCTCTGAAGTGGGATTTTCCTTCTCCTCGGGAAGTTGTGCCACAAGTTCCTTTCCGCATTCAGGGCATTCGGTTATGCCTTCTCGATATTCATAACGACACTCCGGGCAAAAAGCCATCTCCGCCTCCTGTGGGACGTTTGACTAAGATCATTATATCATCACGCAATATTCCCCAAACCGCCACTTGGCTCATCTCCTGGGTGCGCAGATGCTTGCGAGCTTACCGGGAATGTTATTCCACGACGTCATGTTTGTTGTATACCATATGCTGTTGTCGGCGGCGAGGCCGACGAGATCGCTTACGCGGTCATCATTCAGATCGGTTGAGACAATTGTATTCAGGGAGCCTGGAACATTCGCCCAATTTATCATGTCCGTTGTGTACCAGATAGTATGATCTGAGGCCAGCCCGGCCATTCCTTGCTGTCCCCAGTAGGAGAGATCGCGACTCACCAGGCTAACAAGCTTTCCGGGAACATTCGTCCAGTTGGTCATGTCGGATGTGCCCCACAGGGAGCCATCGGAGGCAACGCCGGATAGCTCTTCCGTGAATCGATCATTCAGCGTGACTGCGGCGAGTGAACTGAGTTTGCCCGGAATGTTTTGCCAGGATATCATGTCTGTCGTATACCAGATACTCCCATCCGACGATATCCCTGCCAATCCGAACTTAGAGCCTGAGTAAGAAAACCCGCCTGAAATCAAGTTGCTCAGATATCCCGGAACGTTGATCCAGGTCTGCATATCCGTGGTATACCATATAGAACCGTCTGAAGCGAGTCCAGCGAGGTCGTCCTTGCCGTCATTATTGAAATCGCCTACCACAAGGGTTTTCAATTGTCCTGGAATGTTGACCCAGTTCTGCATATCCGCGGTATACCATATAGAACCGTCTGAATATAGTCCCGCCAGATCGTATTCCCCGTCGCCATCGAAATCCCCGACTACTAGTGAGGAGAGAACTCCAGGCACGTGGTTCCAAGTCGCCAGATCGGGAGTATACCAGATGCCACCATTGGAATCGAGACCGGCGCACAGAACGCGACCGTCATCGCCCAACCAACCCCAAACCGATACTTCGTTGATAGATGTCCAGTACGTGGGGTCATAGGTCACCTGTGCTTGTTTAACGCCATTCAGATAGGCTGTGACTGTGGATGTAGATGGTTCCAGTTTTAGATCCAATAGCCCCCAGGTATTCGGTTGCAGAACAATACTCGACGTAGAACTGGAACCGGCCCATGTTTCATTCGGGTAGTGGTTGTAATTGATCCAAATTCGATAGCCGGTTTCTCCGGGCTCCAGGTCTGCTCCCGCCGATAAGATATCGCTGCTGCTGCCAGAATAGAGGTACAGGCTTGTGAAGTCACTGCAGTTATGGTGCCAATAATAATCATTTCCGGGGGTAGTTGCATATATCCAGGCACTGGCTTCCACAGTTTGCGGATTGCTAATCGATAGCGAATGCTGGACGCTGGCTGAATGGAAACCGGGCGAAGTCACGTGCAAGGAATACAGCCCTGAATGAGAATGCGTTGAGGATAATACCGCACCGCTGCTGCCGCCGCAATTCCAAGCGCTGAGATTTCCACTATCAAAATTGTCCGACAGAACGGTGTTGCCGCCGTTTGTTACCAAGAGGTCATCGAAGTAG
>Ga0182027_10007898_pt1 | contig 15597 bp, 8 predicted proteins | sample 712E1DmetaG_FD_121300 | JGI IMG/M metagenome (GOLD analysis project Ga0182027, IMG submission 121300) | Permafrost microbial communities from Stordalen Mire, Sweden - 712E1D metaG (Illumina Assembly) | ecosystem: Environmental > Terrestrial > Soil > Wetlands > Permafrost | place: Sweden...
CTGGCCACGAAGAACGCCAGAAGAAGCAGAAAGGGGCGCTCCTCCTTGCCTGAGCTCGCCCTTGCGTTCGTGCGCAGGACGATTCGTGCGCCGACGATCAACTCGAGCACGGCGGCGAGAACGATGGCCAACCCGTCGAGCGGTGGCGGCGCTGGTGGCGTTTCCGGCTGCGGGGCTGGCTTCGGCGTGGCCACCGGGGGCGCATCCATGGCGGTGCGCATGACCGGCGGAAAAGGTATCGGAGCCAGGCAATACGCCGCAAGCTCGGAGATTGAATAGAATCCGTCTCCCGCGGCGTCGCCGATGCGCAGGTAGCGCACCGTCGCCGGTTCGATGCGGACCGCGCGCGCGCGCAGGCCCGGCCCACGGTCGACCACATTCGCGACATCTGCCAAGACCCGAAAGCTCCCCGGCTGTCCGTCGAGCGAGCCGCCGATTTCGTAGGTGTCGTTCGCGTCGGCTTGCAGATAGAGCGCGCTCAGCTTGTGCGGCCTGCCGAGATCAAAGGTTATCGATGCCGACGAGTCTGCGAGCTTGACCGCGGTGGGCGCGTCCCACACGTCGCCTTCCGGCGCGACGATTCCGTCGGTGACCAGCGCGGCGTCGCCGCTGATTTCGGTGTGCGCCGACGGCATCCGACCCGCGAGCAGATTCGTGCTGTCACATTCGGGCGCGCTGACTGTCGTCGTTTGCCCCGCGGCCAGCGCGACAGCGCCGTTTGCGAGCATCAGAAAGAGCCCCAGTCCGACGCGGACGAAGGGCGGAAGTCTCATGAATCGGATGTGGACCACGCCGCCCACTCTACCTCATCACGAAGTTGGGCCGCGACCTTCTCCCGCCTAGCGCACGCACCTGACATTGGCGGTGGGGAAGTAGTTCCAGATGCCGCTGGTGGCGCCGACGTTCCAGCCGGTGAAGCCGTCGCAGTAGCTGAGCCCCCAGGCTGTTCCGCCCACCTTGGATGCTTCGGCGGCCCAGAACCAGTACTGAGGGGCCTTGCAGCCGTTCGGATTGCCCGGAAATGCCGTGCGGTTGATGGCGCCGCCCACCAGGGCTTCGTTGACTGTGGACGCCAGCTCGTTGAGGGTCGGCATGCGAAATCCGGTGTGGCCATTGAGGCTAAGGGCCGCGCAATAGGCGGGGCCGTCAGCCCAGTTCATGGTTGCGGGCGAAAAACCCTGTTGCCAAGTGAGGCCGGTATAATTGTCTGTCACTTCGCCAGTGGGAGGGGCACCGATGATGGTGTAGTGATTCGGCGGCTCGACGGCAAAGGCGTCAGCGGCTTCGCCCGTGCCATTGCCGCGAACACAACGAGCGACATTGGTCGTTGCGGTCATTGCGACCGCGTTGCTCGTGAAACCGTTCGCGCCGTAGGCGAAGCCAAAATTGCTGGTGTTCTGTCCGGTAATGGTTTCGTACCACCACGAAGACGTTTGGTAGTAGCCGGACGTCAGGCTGAAGAGGGTCGGGAATCCTTTCGCGCCCAAGGTGACGTCGGTAATCGATGCCATTTCCACGCGCGTGGGCAGGCGCCAATCGCTGAACCCGGCGTAGTTGCTGGTTCCCAAAGCCGCGCAGCGATCGACATTGTTCTGCCAAGTGCCCGTCGTCGCAGGATTGGCCTTTTCCCACACCAAGCAGGTGATGTTGTCGCGCACGGCTCCGTTGCCGAGGTCGGTGTAGCTTTGGTGATTGGGAACGGTCGCCGGGCTGCTGGCTGGATTCGGCATCTTCCAGCAAGCCCACTTGTGCGATCCGCAGGTGGATTCCACGCAACTTCCGCTGGCGCCACCGGCTGGCGTCGAGCCGCCGGCCCCGGTCGCACCGCCGGTTGCCACGCCGCCGCTTGCCGGAGCACCGCCCGCTCTGGACGCACCACCGCTCGCGGAGGTGCCACCGCTTGCCGACGCGCCACCCGAGGCAGCGCCTCCAGTTATGGCGCCACCGCCAGCATTTCCACCCGTTCGGATGGCGCCGCCGGTCGCGGCTGAGCCTCCAGCCCCGCTTTCGCCGCCGCTTCCGCTGCGCCCACCCGTGGCACTTGCCCCACCTTGTCCTGACTCGCCAGACGTTCCGCCCGAAGCGCTCGTTCCTACCGCGCCACCGCTGGCGTTGTCTCCGCCGGTGACGACCACGCCTCCGGCGCCCGGAGAAGTGGAACCGCCCGAGTTGCAACCGACGGCGGCCGCGGCGAGAACGCCCATTACAACCAATCCGCACCGGGTCACGTTCTTCATTCGGTCTTCTCCTTGGACGGCATGCTGCCTGCTCCGCCAAGGATGCAGTGGGGCGTCTCTCGGGTAAGGCTCAAGGAAGTGCGACGGCGCAATGCGCTGCGAATCGTGCGCCTAGTTCGTTGCGTACAGCATGGGCAGGGTAGCTTCAGCGACCAAGCTTTCCAGCGGAACATCGTGAATCACCCAGGGCAGCGAGCCTTCGGGCAACGCCAGGGCGAGCTCGAGTTGCGGAACGAGGTAGCGCGCGACGACGGGAGCCGAGCTCGCGTAGCGGCCCGAGAACACGATGCCGTCGAGTCCTTCCAGCGCTGCGGCGGCGCTGCCGGCAGCGAGCAGCATGCGGTACAGAATGATCGAGCGCGCCCTCGCCAGACGGCTCTTCTTGCTCTCGAGGACGGCGGCAAGGCTGCATTTTCGTCCGACTAAACCGTGGATGCCGCTTTTGCTGGTTAGAATCGCGTTGGCGCCCTCCGGCCCGTAGGCGGGATCGGCAGCGATGGCCAGCGCAATAGCCGGATCGATTTCGCCGGCGTTGGTTTCCCCCGGCAGACCCTCGGCGGGCTTGTGGCCGCTCGTGACCAGGAGGGGCTTTCTGCCATACACGGCCGCGATCTCGGGACGCGATTCGAGACAGATGGACAAGATGCGCGCCGGACGATCGAGGCCAGTCTTGCGCAGTCGGTAGCCGAGCTCGGAGGTCGCGGCGTCGTGGAATAGGCCGTGGAAGCCCCAGCGCCGGATTGACTCACTCATTTCGGGCGGCAGGGCGTAGGTCGTTTCCCGCACCGGCAGGTCGACGAAGAACGAAGTCTCGAAGGCGAGAGCGACGGGCGTTCCAGGGAAGGCGACGGTGGCCGCGTTCATGCAGTCGACGGTTTGGCCGACGCACAGCGGGGCCTGCGCGCCAAGCCCGAGCAGACGTTCGCGAGCCGCAGAATCCGCCATGATGGGCGATGGAAACGCCTCGCCGCCGTAAAGCGCCCGGATGGCCACCAGGTCGACCTGGCTCGGCTGCCCAAGCGCGATGAGCGCTGCCGTCACGTCGGCAAGCTTGGCGACAGTGCCGCTTGTACTGATGTACTCGCCGCCAACACTTTGGCCATTGGATTCCATTCTGGCGAAACGAAGGCCACGTTGGGTGGGCAATAACACGAGCGTATTCATGACAACTGCCTTTCGGCGGCGGGATTGGTATTGGCAAGAAGGGTGTAGCTGGCGCGCGCAATGGCGACTTCTTCATTGGTGGCGATGGCCAAGATGCGGACTCGGCTGCCTTCGGCCGAGATGTCCGCGGGCAAGGTTTTCGCAGCGGCATTCTTGGTCGGATCGAGGAGCAGGCCAAAGCACTCGAGGCCGGCGGTCACGGCCCAGCGTACATGAGGCATTTTTTCGCCAATTGTGTCGGTGAAGATCACGCAATGGGCGCGCCCGACCAGCGCCAAATAAGCGCCAAGGTATTTGCGAATTCGCCACAGGTAGACCTGCGCGGCCAGAGCGAGGCCTTCGCCGCCTTCGCCCATAGCACCAGCGACGACGTCGCGAATGTCAGCCGACACGCCGGTCAGTCCAAGCAGACCGCTTTTGCGATTGAGCATGCTCTCGACCTTTTGACTGTCGCCCGCCGCGCGCGCGACCAGCCCCAACGCCACCGCGGGATCGAGATCGCCCGAGCGCGTGCTCATCACCAGCCCTTGCAGGGGCGAATACCCCATCGTGTTGTCGACCGAGCGGCCATTGACGATGGCGCACAGGCTGGCGCCGCCGCTGCCGAGGTGGCAGCTCACGGCGTTGAGCTTGGTCAGTGGACGGTCGAGAAAACGCGCGGCCTCCTCGGCGACGAAGCGATGGCTCGTGCCATGAAAACCGTATTTGCGGAACCCGTGCTTGCGCGCAAGCGCGGTGGGCAGGGCGTAGGTACGCGCGGCGGTGGGCAGGGTGGCGTGAAAGGCAGTGTCGAACACCACCGTCTCCGGCAACCTCGGATAGAGCTGCCGGCAGGCAGCCAACAGCTTGACCGCCGGCGGATTGTGGATGGGTGCCAGATCCTGCACGCCTTCGAGGTCGTGAAATGCGCGGTCGTCCACAATGACATGGTTTTTGAAAACCGTGCCCCCGTGAACCATGCGATGCCCGATGGCATCCGGAACGAGATTCGGATCGCGTTCGAGCAGCTTCATCACGGCGGCGAATGCGGCCGCGTGATCCGGCATGTCGAGGGTGTGCGTTTCCTCGATGCCAGCCGCGTGATGGTGGATGCGCGCGGGCTCGGTGGTCTTGGGCCCCACGCGTTCGGCCTCCCCGGCGGCGAGCTCAATCTCGCCGGGCATTTCGAGGAGGCGGTATTTGAGCGACGAACTACCACAATTAAATACAATGATGCGCATAACGACCTCGCGAAGCGTTTTTCAGTATTAGATGCTGTCTGGAATCCAGCCAAACACGGGAATACCGACTAGACCGTGGGCCATCGCCGCCGTGCCGTAGGTGCAGGTCACGAGCTTTGAAATGGCAACGGATTCGCCTTCGCGATGAGCCTGCTCTTCGTGGCCGGGACCGTAGCCGACGGTGGGGATGTTGTACTCGTTCACCAGCAGGCTGCCCGCGGTGCCCATCCCGAGGCGCGCCAACTTCCAGCGGCCTGGCTTGGCATCGCAGCCGGCGGCGGTCAGGGCTTGTCGTGCGCGGGCAAGCAGTGGGCTGAAGGGATCGGTGGTCCAAGCATGCGAAACCTTCTTGGCCTTGATCACGAGACCGCTGGCGATGGTTTCGCTGCGCTCGCGAACCGCAACTTCGACCTCCATGGTTCCGGCCATCTTGGCCACGCGTACGGCCTCGCCGCGCATGCGGCCGATCATGTTGTCGACATTGTCGCCCGTGCCGAGACGGCGTTGCAGGGTAATCACCGCCTGGCGATAGCCCGGACCGTCTTCGTAGTGCGTGTTTCCGACAGCGATGTCCTCGACATTGGTGTCGGCGCCGGGCTCGCCGAGGGCGCGCGCCACCAATTCGGCCGCATCGGAAACGCGGAATGGGTTCGCGCCTCGCAACGTGACTTCCATCTCAGCGCGGCCGTCGTGACCGTAGTAAAGACCCAAATCGGTGGGTTCGCCGAGAATTGCATAGGTGGGACGGAGGCCCATCTCCTTCAAGGTGTAGTCGAGCAGGCCGCGCATTCCGATAGAGATGCCGTTTTCCTCGGCGACCGTCGCCGCCACCACCAGGGTTCCGCGCAACGGTAGAAGGCTGCGCTTGAGCAAGCCGGCCGCGAAGACCTGCGCAGCGAGTCCGCCCTTGCAGTCGGCGGCGCCGAGTCCGTGCAAGCGCCCGCCTTCGATGCGTCCGCTCCAGGGCGAGTCGTCCCACGTGCCGAGGTCGCCGGTGCCGACGGTGTCCATGTGACTTGTGAGGAGCAGCGTCGGGCCTTCCTCGATTCCGTGCATGATGCCCACGACGTTGCCGAAATCGTCGGCGGTGGCTTGGTCAAAACCGAGGAGGCGCATCTGATCGAGGACGACGGCGCCCGCCTTCGCCTCATCGTGGGTTGGGCTCTTCGTGCGCAGCAACTCCTGCGTGAAAGCAACGAGCTCGGTTTGAAGACCTTCGAGTTTTGTCTTGAGCAGATCGTACATTGGGATTCCTTTCCATTCCCCGGGCGCTTGCCGGTTGCCCCCACGCTCAGCAAGCGGCGTGCCGGGATTTTTCTCAAGACGTGTTTGCTTGGGATCTCGGCGAAAAGTGCCGGTTGGGCGCAGACGACGCGTTGCGGGCGTTCACGCCGACGTTGCACAATGAAATGGCGTGTTTCATAGTGAAACGGCCATGCGCGCCGCCGATCTTCGCCTCGACGAGCTTCTCACCTTTCGCGAGGGCTCCATCGATTTTCAGGGCCGCCGGCTCGTTCTTCACAGCACGGACGCGTTCGCGAGCCTGCGCAAGGATCTCTTTGAAATGGTGGGAGCGCGCCAAGCGCGTCGCATTCTCACCAGGTACGCGTATTTCTGGGGGCAGGCCGACGCGGCTGCCATGCGCAGGGTGTTCAAGTGGGACACTCTCCTCGATCTGGTAAAGGCAGGGCCGCGCCTGCACGCCTTGCAGGGCGTGGCTCGTTGGGTAACCAAGCGTCTGGATCTCGACGAAAAAACCGGTCATTTCTTCATGGATGTGACTTGGCACGGTTCGGGCGAGGCGGATGAACACCTTGCCCATCTCGGCAAGAGCGAGCACCCGGTGTGCTGGATGCTCGCAGGCTACGCAAGCGGGTTCATGTCCTACGTGCTCGACAAGAATATCTACTTTGTCGAGCAGAGTTGCCGTGCACAGGGCGGACGGGTGTGTACCGCCATCGGGAAAGACATCGATTCGTGGAAGGGCGAGCTCTCCCCACACCAGGCGTACTTTTCCGCCGACGACATCAAGGGGAAGATTCGCAATCTCACCGACGAGCTGCGCCGTGTCTCGCGTGAGCTCGCCGCCAACGAGCGCCAGTTGTCCACGCTCACCAAGCCACCTCTGGTCGAGGTACGCAGCCCATCGTTCACGCGAGTGATCGAGCTGGCAACGCGCATCGCCCCCTTTGATTCTTCCGTGCTCATTACGGGCGAAAGCGGCGTCGGTAAGGAGGTCGTCGCGCGCCTTGTGCACGCGCGTTCGTTGCGGACCAAGGGGCCGTTCCTGGCGATCAATTGTGGCGCGCTTCCCGAGACACTGCTCGACTCGGAGCTATTCGGGCACAAGGCCGGTGCGTTCACTGGCGCCATCGCGGACCGCGCCGGGCTGTTCGAGGCTGCCGCGGGCGGAACCATCTTTCTCGACGAGATCGGCGAGATTTCCCAGGCCATGCAGGTCAAGCTGCTTCGCGTGTTGCAAGAGCGCGAAATCCGCCGCGTGGGGGGAAGCCGAACGCGCGCCATCGACGTGCGCGTACTGGCCGCCACCAACCGCGATTTGGTTGCGGACATGCGTTCAGGTCGCTTCCGCGAAGATCTCTACTATCGCTTGCGCGTGGTCGAGATTGTCGTCCCGCCCTTGCGCGAAAGACCTGAAGACATTCTGCCCTTGGCGCGATTCTTCACCGAGCGCCTGCGGACCAAGCTCAAGATTCCGAACCTGCGGTTGGATGCGCCCTGTATCGACTTCCTTTGCGCTTACTCTTGGCCCGGCAACGTGCGCGAGCTGGAGAACGCTATTGAGCGCGCTGCTATTTTGTCACGCGATGGAAACATGACGCCCGACCTGCTGCCGTCGGGGATTGTGCATGGCCAAGAAACGGCAACGGGAAAGCTCCCCGGCAAGAACCACACACTGGCCGAGCTGGAAGCTCAGCAGGTTGCGGCCGCGCTCCGCCAGACCAACGGCAACCGCAAACGCGCCGCCGCGATTCTGGGTATCAGCACAGCGACCCTGTGGCGGAAACTGAAGCGACGCGCGCCCCAGATCGTCGCGACTCCGGCCAATCGCACGGACCGGTGACTCGGCGCCACGTGGGACATCGCCCCACTTGTGCTGCTGTCAGGGCGGGCGGCCTACCTTGAGCTCGGACCAGGGAGTGGCGACGCCTCACCACGACCAATCCACTCTAGTCATTATCTTTTAGTCGTGATAAAACTGTATTCCAGAATAACAATGATTCTACCGAAAACTTTCGAAAGGAGTCTCATGCGCAGCCCTGAACTCAAAGGTCCATGGTTCCTGGCATTGCTGCTAGCCGGATGCAGCTCCGCTGCCGAACAGTCTGAATCGGCGCCACCCCGGCAGAACCTCAGCATCAGTTCGAGCGCTGTGTATCAGATCAAGAGCGCGGCGACCGGCAAATGTGTTGGTATTTCCGGCAACAGCTCGTCCAACGACGCCATCGTCGAGGCACGCAGCTGTAATGGTTCTGCCGGCCAAAGCTTTACGATATCGAGTGTTGCCGCAGGCTATTACGCTATCAAGAACATGAACAGCAAGAAATGTTTGGACGTTAAAGGCGTGTCGACGGCGGAGGGTGCGTCCGTTATTCAATACACCTGCAACAACAGCTCGACCAATCAGCAATGGGCCATTGCCAGCGTTTCGTCGGGTGCGCTTCGCTTGACCGCGCATCACAGCGGCAAGGTGGCCGAGGTCAGCTTGGGCGGCACGGCGGACGGGACACCCATCGTGCAACGGACGTGGAACGGCGCTACCTACCAGCAATTCCAACTCTCAACAGGCGCCGGCGGAACCGGCGGCGCGGGCGGCGCTTCTGCTATGGGCGGCGCGAGCGGGACTGGCGGCACGCCTGCAACAGGCGGCGCAGCCGTCAGTGGTGGCGCGCCCGCGGCGGGCGGTATGCCTGCCGTCGGCGGCGCAGTTGTCAGTGGAGGCGTCGCTTCGACTGGCGGCGATACGACATTGGGTGGAGCGCTCGCGGCGGGAGGCGCACCTTCGACTGGCGGCGATACGACATTGGGTGGAGCGCTCGCGGCGGGAGGCGCACCTTCGACTGGCGGCGACACGACCTTGGGCGGCACTTTTGCGGCGGGAGGTGCGCCTTCGGTTGGCGGCGCGACGCTTTCGACTGGCGGTGCTCAACCAACGGGTGGGGCAACTGGTTCCGGCGGCGCCCCGGGTACAGGCGGAACCGATCGGACGAAGATCGGGCTGCAAGGCACGTGGAAATTCGTCGCCAGCAACACTCTCACGGGCGCCGAAGTCACCACTTACAACGACTCCTCCTGGAGCAGCGTCTCCGTGCCACATACCTGGGACCAGGTCACCGGCGTAACCCAATACACTAATTCGTGGTACCGCACGCACTTCACGGTCGCTCCCGCGAATTCGACCGACCGTGTGTATGTCTACTTCGAGGGCGTGTTCCAGATTGCGGACGTCTACGTCAACGGCCAGCACTTGGGTCAGCACCGCGGAGGATTCACCCGCTTCATTTTCGACGCTACTTCGGCGGTCAAGATCGGTGCCGACAACGTCCTTGCGGTCAAGGTCAGCAATAGCACGTGCTCGGACTGCTTGCCCGACGGTACACCCCGTCTCTACAAAGGTTACGGGGGTATCTATCGCCAGGCTTGGCTAGTCACCACGAACAAATACCATGTAGCCACCACCGACTATGCTTCCAGCGGGATCTACGTCTCAACGTCCAATGTCAGCAGCGCTTCGGCTGGAGTCAGCGCGAAAATCTTACTGACCAATAACGATACGGCAGACCAGACCTTGACGGTCAAGACGGTTGTTGCCGATAGCCTAGGCTCGCCTGTCTTGGCCAGCCAGGGCGACGTGCTGGTAAAGGCGGGCACGACAGCCACGACAACCCAGACAGGCACGGTACAAAAACCGACCCTGTGGAGCCCGGCCAATCCGTATCTGTACAACGTTCAGGTGACGGTTCTGGCGGGTGGCGTGGTTGTGGATGCCGTGACTGAGCACATCGGTTTTCGCACCTACAAACTTACTACGACCGACTTCACTCTCAACGGCGTCTCGACTCGGTTGCGTGGCGTGTGCAAGCACCAGGAAACCGAGTATCACGCGACGGCGGTCAGCGCTGCCGAGCTGACGGCCGATTGGGACAATTTATCCGATCTTGGCGTCAATTACGTCCGATTGGTCCACTATCCCCACGCACAGCTGGAATACGACTTGGCCGATCAGCGTGGCATCATGGTTTGGTCCGAGAATGGCCACACCAACAGCGCGGCCGAGACTGCCAATGGCGACAATATCAATCGCGAAATGGTGTACCAGAACTGGAACCACCCTTCGATTGTTTTCTGGAGCGCTGGCAACGAGGCGCCCGGGGTAGCCGCCACCGGGGCGTACGCATCTGTTCTTCGTGCCGCCGATCCCTCGCGCTCAATCGTCTATGCGTCAGACGGTCAAAATCCGGCCAACATCGACTTCATTTTCCACAATACCTACGCAGGTTGGTACAGCGGAACGATGTACGATTTTCTTACCGCGACCGATCATTGGGTTTCAGAGACCGGCGCGGGGATGGTCATGGCCACACATACACCGAATGCATTCACGACAACCCCCGTCGTTAACAGCTACGAACCGGAGGAGTATGGCGCACTCGTTGACGAGGTTCGCTTCGACGACATGTTCCGGAACCCCAGCCACGTGCCGGCATACTCCGAGTGGGTCTTCCGCGACATCTCCGACAACAAGTACAAGGGCTTGCTCAATTCCAAGGGCCTGGTGACCTTCGCCGGCTACAAGAAGGACGTCTATTATCACTACAAGTCGCTCCTGCAGAGTAAGCCTGTCGTACACTTGGTGGGCCGTAACTACTTTGTTCGTGTGGCAGACTCTTCGGGGCAGAGCGCTGTGAAGGCCTATTCGAACGCCGCCAACCTGACGCTGACGATTAACGGTGCCGTCATTGGCACGCTGGCGAACAACCAATACACCCATCCCAACGGCACACCTATCAAGGACGTCTTCTATTGGAAGAATCCGCTGACCGTCGGCAAGAATGTCGTCACCGTCGACGACGGTCAGGGGAACTCGGACAGCATGACCGTCTATTACCTGAAGAGTGGAACGACGCTGCCCAAGGACGCCAGCGCGCGAATTGCGAACCTTACCTCCAGCGTTGGGCTGGCGTACTTCATCGACGACCCCATCTGGGACCAGCGCCCATTTGCCTTGGACTTCGACGGCACTGGGGATAACTCTTTCGACGTCATTCCCGCCGAGGTGGCCGGGGCGAGCTGGATCGCCACCAAGCGCCAGAGCGACTCCACGAAACGCACCAATCTGGCGTTCGACGTAAACTCCGACGCTGACATATACATCATGTTCACGGCTCAGGCGTCGACGCCGGCGTGGATTGCGAACGCCGGATTCGTGGACACCGGAGTCACTGGGCAATGGCGGGACAACACCCCGAAACTAGTCAACTACGCGCTCTTCAAGCGCCGCGCAGTGGCCGGCGACCATGTGACGTTGCAGCCCACCACGATGGACTACGTCGTATTGGTCAAGTAGGCTACGGTCGGCGTGGGCGGCCCCAGTTTTGGGCTGGGGCCGCGCGCCGACGCGAAATTCTGGCGCTTTTTGGAAATGCCATGCGAGGGTTGTCGTATGGAAAACAACGCGACCGTCGATTTGAAAAAACTCTTCGGCCGTGAATCGGCCCTGGACTACGACCAGGGGATTCGCAGGCGCATTCTGGGTTACGACAGCCTGCACGAGGCAGCGCATTCGCTGCTGCAAAGCCAATTGCGTGAGCAGGCACGCATCCTGATTGCGGCGGCGGGAACGGGTCAAGAAGCTGCGCTCTACGCGCAGGCGCATCCGGGCTGGAAGATCGTTGGTTTCGATCCGTCGGCCGAAATGCTCGAGCTCGGTCGCGCACGCATCGACGCTCTCGGCCTGGGCGGGCAGGTGCAGCTTCACCAGACGACGATCGAAGGCGTGCCGCTCGGCCCGCCGTTCGATGCGGCCACCGCGTTGCTGGTCATGCACTTCCTGCCCGACGACGGATCCAAGCTGGCCCTTCTGCGCGGCTTGGCGGGCCGTCTGGAACCCGGCGCGACTTTCATTCTTGCCGACATGACCGGCCAGCCCGGATCGCCCGACTTCGAAACACTTTTCGAGGCGTGGAAGGTGCAGTGGCAGCGGGCGCACGGCCCGTCGGTCGATATCGTTGCGATGGAAAAGGAATTCGCCGACCGGCGCTCGCGCACGGGCTGGATCGACGAGACCCGGCACCTCCAGCTTTTCGCGCAGGCGGGATTCGTCGGACCGATTCGCATCTGGTCCGGCCTGCTCTTCTGCGCTTGGGCGATGAGGCGCGCCTGACGACTAATATTCCGCGTGCACGCCGAGCGAAGGCAGCACGATTCGATAGCTGTCCTGGTGCACTTGGCCGTTCGTGTCCTGGACAAGGTCCAAGACCTCGCGACTTGCGGTCGCATTCATCCAGTCGAAATAGACATCGACGGCGAACGTATCGAAGAGAAAGCGCCGGTCGATGCGCAGGTCGATCTGATAGAAGGTCGGCAGTCGCACGAAGGTCTCGGCCTGGCTGTCGCGCACCAGCACAGGACGCCCGGTGTTGAGGTGCACCCGCCCGCCGATCGTCGTGCGGCCCAGGCGATACCCAGCCACCAGGTTGAGGATGTGGCGCTGATCCCAATCGGACGGGCCGATAACGCCATTGCCGAGCGCGCGCAGATTTTGCGACAGCGTGTAGGCCAGCCAGCCGTACAGCCGCTCGCTTTGCGGCCGGCGGATCATCAGCTCGGCGCCATAGGAAAGGGCGTTGCGGCGGACGAGAAAGTCGTCGGCCAAGGGATCGGGATTGATCACGGCGGTGTCGCGCAGATCGGTCAGGACATAGCGTTGCACGTAACCCGTGGCCTCCACCTCGACGCCCGGCAGATGTCGGGTGGCAATCCCCAGCGACCCTTGCCAAGAGGTCTGCAAGCCGTAGAGCGCGAGCCCGAAATTCTCGGCGCCCGGAATCTGCAGCGGCAGGCTGGGCGGTTGGCTGTAACGGCCCGCGCTCGCGCTTAGCCACGTTTGTCCGTCGAGATCGTAGCGCGCCCCCAAACGCGGTCCGAGATCCCATTTCTCGACGCCGCTGATGGCATAGCTGTCGAGACGCAATTCGGGCGTCACGCGCAGTCGTTCGCCAAGGCGAATACTTGCCGAAACATAGAACGCCGCCAGCTTGGCCGTGCGTTTGCGCCCGAGATCCGAGCGCGACGCGGTCACGACTGTTGTCGCCGGGGAAAGCCATTCCATCTCGCCGTCGAAGCCGGCCTCCCAATCGACGATGTCGGTGGGCAGCCGGTAGGCGAGGCGGGGCATCACGCTCAAGGCATCGACCACGATGGGAAGGTCGGCGACCACGGGCGCACGGCTGTGATCGATGCCGGCGGTCACGCCAGCCAGAAGCTCGCCCGGGCCGAGCGCCAGGCGCGCGCGCAAATTCGCGCGATGGAAGCGCAGGTCGTATTCGCGCTCGGGAGCCGTGTCGGCCTCGGGCACCAGGGTGTCGCCGGAGCCGAGCACGAGCAGGGTCAGGCGCATGCGGCCAATGCGTCGGTCGGCGCGAATCTGGTAATCCCAATAGCCGACGCGCAGACTGGGGCTGAGCGCCGACACCAGCGCGCCGGTGTACGAGTAGCGCATGGCCGCCGCGACGCCGCCGTTGCCGTCGGGAAATGGCGCGGACAGCAGCACGCCGGCGTCGAACAGGCGCACGTCCGCGGCGGCGTGGACCATGTCCGTCGCCGGTTCGCGGGTTTGCGCCGACACGAGCCCGGCCACCGCCCGCCCGTAGCGAGCCGGATAGCCGCCCGGGAAAAACTCCAGGCCATCGAGAAAATAGGGATGGATGACCGAAGGCCCGAGCGCCAAATGGAACAGGGCCGGCACGCGCAGATCGTCGAGCACGAAGCCGGTGTTGCCGGGATTCGCCCCGCGCACAACGTAGATCGCGGCGGGCCACGCCGGCGCGGCCACGCCCGGCAACATCTCGATGGCGCGAAAGGGATCGCCGAACGTGCCCGGCGTCTTGGTCAGCTCGGGGCCGCGGATGTCCACCGTGGGCATGTCCGGCGCGGCGGTGACGACGGTTTCGTAGCTCGGACCCTTGTCCCGCGGCGCGAGCCGGATCAGGATGGGCGACGTATCGGCACAGGCGTCGCGCGTGAGCGTCGAGATTTCGAAGCCGGGCGCCTGGAAGGTCAATCGGCGAGCTCCGCAGGACACGGCGAGATCGAAGCGGCCATCGGCGTCGGTCTCCCCGGCCGAAGCCATGCCGAGGGTGATGACGGCCACCACGGGCGTACGCGTTCCCTTGGCAAAGATCTGACCGCTCAGACGGTGCATGGGGGCAGCGTCCGCGATTTCGACTGCGCCAGCGTCGGGCACACTCGTGTCGGCGGCGATGGCAGCATCGGCGGCGCTGCCGGCGTCCATCTCGAAGCCAGCGTCGACTTCAGCGCCGCCGTCGCGCGCCGTTGCCGAGGCGGCGGCCATGATCAGCAGGAGCGCTATCACGGCAATTCAGCTATCCAAAGCCCGTCGTAGGGCGAAGCAATGCGATTGCGCAGCAGATAGGCCACGCGCGTGCCGGGCGCCAGCGCATCGCTGCCCGGCGGAACGGCGGCGGAAATCCCCGGGTCGACCGCCACACTATAGACGCCCTCGGCGAGAACGATTTGATGGCTTGTCTCAAGGTCGACTAGCGTGAGATCTCCACTTCCCGACTGAAGCTCCCAATTGAAAAGAACCAGCGCCCTGTTGTTTCCAACGGCCACGACAAAGACGCTGTTGGCGAAAGCCTGGGACGCGCCTGTGGCGGGATCGACGATGAAGTAGTCCCCTAGCCAGACATGCGGGATCTCGACGCCAACAAGCAGCCTGCCGTCGGAAAGCGGCCAGTACGAATAGGTGTCGGTTCCCGAAGGATTCACGCCATAGACAGGCCCCTCGGGCGCGTCCGCCGAACCGACGAAAACCGCGCTCCCGTCTGTAGCCGAGCTGGAAAACCAGTGATTCCCATCTGGCGTGAAGAAGGACTTTTGTCCGCTCGGCGACTGATAGTAGGCAAACGGCAGCGCTGAAAATGACGTCACCCTGCTGTCTGGCTTCCACACGCGAAGCGTTCCATCGTATGCGGCGAACCAGAATTCATCGTGGCCAGGCCGCCATTGGCCGCCAACGGGTCCGTACACGCTGCCCAAACTAAAGCCCGTCGTCCGGATCTCATTGGTGGTTAGGTTCACAAAGCCGAGGGACCAGGCGTCGGCGGATTGGTCCGGCGGGACCGAGGCAGGAAGCAGCACAACCGGCAGCCACTGTCCGTCCGGAGAGGCCGGTGCCCAGCCTGCGGATAGCACGGTCTCATCTCCCCCGGAAAGAAAGGGCGTTGCTTGCAAGGTCTCTGGATCGAGGAGCACATAGCTGGTTGTAAGCGGAGCGAGTTCGGTCGCAACGTTCAAGAGCAGGCGCGTTCCTTGCGCGGTGGGGAAGGCTGAAACCAGGGCCGCGGAGGCAAAGACCTTTTCGAGCTGGCCGTAGGCCTTGAGCCGAAACAAGTCGGCGACCACGAAGGGCGTGTCGCCAGAGAGGATGGTCGAATAGAGGGAAAGATAGAGATCCTCACCAACGAAGGTGGGATGCGCCCACGACGTGGAAAAATAGGTGCCGGCACGATCAAGATCATAAACGGTAAAGTCGCCGTTTCCGCCGACGATCAGCCGCGTCCGGCCCGGCGACAACGTGATGGTGGGCTGGCTGGGATCGGATGGAACGAGCCCCAAGTATTCTTGAATACCCGTCTGAAGATTGACGCGCTCGATTTCGAACAGGGGACTGCTCGCCGACGGCGAATAGAACCTGCCGAGCAGGCGGCCCA
>Ga0182027_10007899_pt1 | contig 15594 bp, 10 predicted proteins | sample 712E1DmetaG_FD_121300 | JGI IMG/M metagenome (GOLD analysis project Ga0182027, IMG submission 121300) | Permafrost microbial communities from Stordalen Mire, Sweden - 712E1D metaG (Illumina Assembly) | ecosystem: Environmental > Terrestrial > Soil > Wetlands > Permafrost | place: Sweden...
AAAAAGGAAATGAAATCCAACGACTCACTTTTGTGAACAAAGAAAAGAACAGCTTTGACGAGGCGGTTGCAGAATGGCGGCGCAAGAATGGGATTCGGGACGACGACTCCGTTTTGCAGATGCTGGAATTGCTGAAGATATTTTTCCAGAACGTCAAAATCGAAATCCCGCCCGATACGGATTCAATTCAGTTAATAACAATCCGCGTCTCACTTCAAACGCTCACGCAATTGACGAAGGAATTTTCAAAGGAGGCGCGGGAATTGACCCAGGAGATTCGGAGCGTTCCCAAAATCTCCAACCAGCTTTCCGCTGGTCGCGCCGTGGCCTTTTTGTGTGTGGCAATGGCATCGCTTCTGGCCGGAATCTTGGTTGGCAAATTTCTACTTTGATTATGCGTTGGATAAATTATGTAACAACCGGCTTGGCTTTGCTGATGGCAACGGGCGCGCTTTTTTCCCTGTCCGCGCCGGCCTCGTGGATTGTGGCGGCGATCCTTGCAGCCATCGCCGCTTTTGCCATCACAACGAAAGGCAAGACTGGAAAGGGCAAATATATTGTCCGGCTGAAAGGCTTTGCATGGACGCGCGAGGATTTTTGCCGTGGCTGGCTCATTACGGGCGACACCGGCTCTGGTAAAACCAGCTCCGGTATCAATCAATTGCTCTATCAAGTTTTTCAAAACGACAAGCATTGGGGCGGGCTGTGCATTGATGACAAGGGCGTGTATTGGGAAACGCTTGTAGAGATGGCGACAAAGTTCAATCGCCAAAACGATTTGATATTATTGCAGGTCAAACCGGACAACCCACCGGAGGACTGGAAGCCGAAGCACGCGTTCAATTTGCTTTCCGACCCGACTATACCGCCGTCCACCTATGCAAAGTTTGTTGTGGACACAGTGACGAGTTTGGGGCAGCGCGCCGAACAATCCTTTTTCAAGAATCAGGCACAGACGCACATCGGTCTGGCGCTGGAATTATTGACGCGTATGGAGATGGAAGCCACCCTGCAAAATGTTCGTAATTTTCTGCTCGAAGACGACACAATGAACAAGACATTGGGTGAACTGAAGACGGATTATCCCACCGCCCGTGACTTATCTCTCATCGAACATTTTGAACACCGCTATCGGGGACAGCCCGCCGAACAAATGGGCGGCGTGAAGGAAACCATTTCCAATTATCTCCAATTCTTTTTGACACCCGACATTGCCCAAATTTTCTGTGCCAGCAAGAACACATTCGACTTCAAGGAAATTGACCGTTGCAAAATTGTTTGCGTGGCGATGCCGCAGAAATATCAAATGGAGCGGCGTTACATAAACACGTTCCTCAAAATGCTTTTTTACACGCACGTTTTGCGCCGCTTCGACCGGCCAAAGGAAGAACGCGCTACTGATAATCTGCTCATCCTGTGGGCGGACGAAGCCCAGCGTTTTGTCACGGCCAGCGAGGACGGCATGAGCGATTACAACTGCATTGATGTCATGCGCGAAGCGAAGGCGACGCTCGTTGCCGCCGCACAGTCGTCCACATCATTTATTCCGCCACTGGGAGAAGAAAAGGCACAGGTGCTAACGCTGAATCTTCGCAATCGTATGATTTTCAAAGCCGCTGACGAGGCGGGCGCAGTGGAAAGCGCGGACTTTCTTGGACAACGAAAAGTCCGCCAAAAGACTTTCGGCTATTCCGGCGGAATGGCCACGCGCTCATACACAAATGTTGAGGAACACAAAATCAAACCCTACGAGCTTCGCCATTTGAGAAAACACCAATGCGTCCTCGTCCATTGTGAAAAAGGTTTTCACAAAACAGTTTTACCGCCGCTAGATGCCGACGGCCAAATACCAAAATGGTTTCCGTGGTGGAAATGGCTATTCTAAACAGTCAAAAGTCAAAGAGGTCTTTAATCGAAATGTTAAGTGTTTTAGCAATTCGTTCACAACCCTCGACCGATGGTGCGTTGATACCACGTTCCACAAGGCTGATAAATTCAATCGAGTAACTGCTTTTCTCCGCGAGTTTTGCCTGCGTTAATTCAGCGGCTTGCCGCAGCGTCGCAATCCGTCTGCCCAATTGTTTTTTTAGCACGCAGTTAAACTATGTGCTTGCAACGAATCTTTGAACGGAGTTAAACTACGTTTATTCAAATTGGGTTTTTATGTCGGCCAAAACTAAAATCCTCATCGTCGAAGATGAAACGCCGTTGGCGATGATGATGGTGCATGAGCTGTCGCGCGCTGGTTGCGATGTGCTGGTTGTTCTCACGGGAAAAAGGGGAATGGAATTGGCGCAGGAAAACAAATTCGACCTCATTGTGTTGGACGTGGATTTACCCGGCATTAGTGAGTTTGAGATTTGCAGCGAACTCAAACAAAGGCATTTTTCGCGCCATACGCCCATCGTTTTTATTTCGGCGCGCTCGTGCGAAGAAGATAGGCGGCGCAGCTTGGAACTCGACGTGGTGGATTACATCACCAAACCGTTTGATCCATCGAATTTTGTTCAGCGAATCCTTTCCCACGCCCACGCCAAAAGCAATTCCAACGGAGTTATGAAAAGGACAACCACATGAAAAAGTTCTCAGCAACGGCTATTGTTCGGCACGGGTGGGAAAAATCGCCAGCCTTTTGCCGGACTGAAATTGAGGCCCCAACTGTTTCAGAGACCTGTTTTTCGGAAAGAAATCCGAAATCGAAACACCGAGGACTTTCGCTAAAAACATGAGTTCACAATCCGGCACACGACGCAATTGAGCCTCTAATTTCCCCAATGAACCGACGCCAATACTCCAACCCTGTAATTGTAGCTTTTGGGCAAGAACCGCCTGTGTCCAGCCCTTGCGGTTGCGATATCTTCGCACCTGCGGCCCCACGACATTCAGCGCCAGCTTCATCGGCCAAGCCTAGCCGCAAGCTGAATCCATATTTACTCCCACATGAGAATGACATTAAAATATGCTTGCCCCTCTATTGGCGAAGGCTTAAAAAGGCGACGGGAATGAATCGGAAAGCTAATGACGCGAAAGATTGTCCGCAAAACGGACGGCGAAACCGAGGCTCAAAATCTTTTAACCAAATCATGCACATGCGCTCTCAAAGCTCCGGCGATTTTCACGAGCGAATCCACCGAGGGAGATTCTTTTCCGCGCTCAACACGACTGATGAAGATAGTCGAAAGGTCTGCTTTTTCAGCCAGTTTTTCCTGGGTGAGATTGGCGCTTTTACGTCTGGCACGAATGGACTCCCCCAAAAGACGGCGATGTTGTTGACTGACCAACATAATGGCTTAAAGAACGGGAAGCAGGAAAAAACCACCATGTCGTTAACGACTATTTTGCGCTTGCCATCTTTTGGCCGCAAGCGTAGAACATGACTCAGACTTTCAGAAGGCGAACACGATGAATTAAAACCACAGAACCGCTGAATCTATGAAAACTTTTCCAAAAACTTCATTGATGGTGGCTGCCATTTTTGGCACAGCATTCATAATCGGACTGCAATTTCTCCACGCCCAAAGCACGACGCTGCCGATTCGGCCCGGTCCCATTTCGGTGGGTATGACAAACATCACGACGCTTGAATCCCTCACCGACGCGCAATTGGCTCTCTTGATAAGAGAGCTGGCGGCGACGCCGACGATAACGCCGGGAAATTTGCCGGGCGCGGGAAGAGCCGGGAATTTCTATTCATTGCAGAATCCCGAATGGCCGCCGCTGCCCGCCGACGTGCGACAGGTTCCGGTTTGGGATTTTGGGAACTATTTCTTTTTGCTCGATGACCTTGACGTGAACTATGCAACGCCGCTAGTCGCAAAAGGAGGCGGGATGCAAGCAATGGTTGATCCTCCGCCTCCACCCGGCGGAGGCGGAGGCGGTGGAGGCGGTTATGGTTCAAATGTTCAACCACCTACTACCAATGACCTTTGGCTGGCAGTATCCGGCGTGAGCAATTCAACGGCGTATTTGGTGATTCATTTCCCTTGGAACGAGACCAATGGCATCTGTGATTTATTCGGCACAACCAACCTTGCTGCAAACGTGCCGGGGTTAAACGTGACTAATTGGGTTTGGCTAGGCCGGACTACAGCGTGGCAAACAAACATCAATGTGACGGGAGTATGGGCGGACATAGGCTTTTTTAGATTAGGCACGATGCTCGACAGCGACGGCGATGGATTGACGGATGCTTACGAAAAACTGGTCAGCCATACCAACCCAAACAATCCTGATACAGACGGTGACGGAATATCAGACGGCTGGGAAGTGGCACTTGGTCTTAACCCGTTCATCAATGACAGCGCCCAATCAGGTTCACGCTTGAATTATTCCTACGATTCGGCGGACTGGCTGGAAGGAATATCTGGCGCACGCAGCGGTTCGGTGAGTTTAGACAACGAAGGCAACGTGCTTTCAGTTTCACAATAATCAGAGAGGAACGATAAAATGAAAACACTACGATTTTCGATTCTGGGCTTGCTGGCAACAGCGGTGGTTTGTCAGGCGCAAATCACCAGTCCCGGCTGGTTTCGTGCGAAGGGTCAACTGTTGGTTGGCCAGCCGCTTTCCAAGTCAGTCGCGCAGTCCAAATTTCAGGCCAATGGACAATTTCATCCGTTGGCTCAAACCGGCGTTCCCAGCACACCCGTTGCGGAAGTCATCACGCCACAAATTCAGGCGTTGGCGGACGGGTTGCAGGATAACCCGGAGCGGATATTTAATTACGTCCATGACCACATCAAATTCGTGCTTTATTTCGGCTCGAAAAAAGGGGCGGAACTGACGTTGCTGGAAAAGAGCGGCAATGACTTTGACCAGTCAGCCTTGCTCGTGGCGTTGTTGCAGGCGGCAGGTTACACCAATGTCCAGTATCAATTCGGCTGGCAGGAGATTCCCTATGATGACCCTTATGGCATTGATTACGATTTGCATCATTGGTGGCAATTGACGTTGAACAACACCAATTGGACGAACACCGTCAACTATGTGTACGATCTGTGCGGCACACGCGGCTATCCGCTGGTTCAACACTTTGGTGACGGCAACACCTTCGAGATTCAGCGGACGTGGGTGGCGCTGACGGTTGGTTCGACCACCTATCAACTTGACCCGGCGTTCAAGGTGAGCGAGCTGATGTCGGGGATTTCCTTGACCAACGCAATGGGCGGTGGAGCCATCAGCAATGCGCTGCTGACCGCCGCCGCTGGCACGGACACGGGCAATTACGCGCAAAGTCTGAATGAAGCCGCCGTGCGGAGCAAACTGACGGGCTACACCACCAATCTGCTCAATTATATCCAGAGCAATGCGCCCAATGACAGTGTGCATGGTATTTTTAATGACAGTGTGCAGGGCATTTTGGGCGGCTGGCAGATTATGCCCGCCTATGATCCCATAGATTATAGCTCCTCCACTTGGTTCTACGTTGACACCGCACAGATGTCCGTTTTGAGTTGGGCAAACGAGCCGACGAACATCATGTCCACGCTCAAGATTACCTTTGCGGGCACGAATTACCAATGGTTCATGCCGCAGTTGCAAGGCCAGCGCATTTCCATAACTTTTAGCAACAATGGTCTGGCGCAACTGTGGCAGGACGACACGTTGCTGGCGCAGCACGCTACGAGCGGGAGCGGCACGACCAATGTTGTGCTGGCGGCCACTCATCCGGTTGGCACTTGGGATACCGTCAACAACGCGTTTGTTTACAATCCCACCAACTTTGCCAACATGACCGTCACCAACTCTTATCAGAGCACCAACGCCACCTACGCCTTGCTCTATGCGTTTGAGCCGGATTGGGGCTGGTTGCAACAGCGCGAGAACAAGCTGGACACTTATTTACAACAAGGTTTGACCAACGGCTCGCGGCAGGTGACGAGCGAAACGTTAAATATCATGGGGTTGAACTGGATGCTCCAGACCGAGCAAACAGAACAAATGCTGGCCGCGCAATTGGGGATACTACCACAATACTATCACCGTTTGGGGCGCATGGCACAGGAGACCGGCCACGGCTATTATGTGGACGTTTATATGCAACTGACGGGTGAATATTCCAGCGGCGGCGATGATGCGGCGCATATCAAAGTCTCAAATACGCATTTTGATTTGTTCTCGTTTTTTTCCAGCGCGTTGGAACACGGCATTATTGAACAGTTGCAAAACACCAATCTGGTGGCGGCTTCAACGGTCAAGATGCTACAAATTGCCAACACCAACGGACAGGCGGTTTATCTGGCCAGCAGCACCAACTGGACAAGTGGCTATAATGTGCAAAGCCATTTGACTGGTTATGATTCCACCACTTTGAGCACAATTTACAACAAATACATCAATCAAGGTTTCTATGTGCTATTGCCAGCCAACGGTTCCAACCACGTTTCCGGCACCACAGGCAGTTGGGCGGGCTATGGTTACGAAGCGCGGCAGGCGACAAATGGGGTGGCGGCCATTTCAGCCATGATCATCGCTGGCGGTTATCATGGCGGCTATTCATCTGACCCAACTATTCCCATTAACCCCGTTTATATTGATACGTCCGGCAATAATCAGCCGACCTACTTTGACACTACGCCGGTTGCTACTCCGGCGCCAACCATCGCCGATCCGGTGGATGCGGCGGACGGCACCTTCCAAGTCGAGCACACGGACTTGTCATTGGGTCAGACCGAGCCGCGCGGCATCACTCTGTCCCGTTATTACAATGGTACCCGCCGTTTCAGCAATCCGGCGGGCATGGCGGGCGGTTGGATACATAATTATTCTGTAACTGCCAACAACGTCGCTGCGCCGCAAGCCTGTTTGGGCGGCACCACCCCGGCACAAGCCGCTTCCATGTTCACTGCCACTGCCGCTGCTATTGCCATGTATAATAACGGCTATCCCAACCCGAAAAACTGGTTGACCACCGCCTTGATTGCCAAGTGGGGTGTTGACCAACTCACCAAGAGCGGTGTATCCGTGAATCTTGGAAAAGACACATTGCAGTTTGTCCAGCAGCCCAACGGTGTTTTCACCCCACCCGCCAACTGCACCGCAACCCTCACGCAAAACGGTTCGGCTTACAGTCTATTGCAACGGCATGGCAACAAGTTCAACTTCAACTCATCCGGCTTGTTGACAAACATCTTGGATCAATACAGTCAACCGCTCACGCTTACCTACAACGCGAGCAATTGGGTGGCGACTGTCAAGGATTGGAAGAACAACCGCCAGTTGACATTCAATTACACAGGCACGCCACAACGACTAACTTCCGTTTCCGACGGCACACGCACCATCTATTACAATTACAGTACCACCTACAACTCACAAGGCGACCTGACTTTGTTCACAGACCCGGAGAACAAAACCAGCACCTACACTTACGATACCAACCACCAAATCACGGCGACGCTGGACGCGCAAAGCCGGTTAGTGGTCAGCAACATCTATGACAGTCAGGGACACATCACGACGCAATACACGCAGGGCGACACCAATAAAATGTGGCGAATCTTTTGGTCGGGTTGGACAACCGTAGAGTTTGATCCAGCCAACGGCGAAGTAGATTATCTTTATGATGATCAGGAACGGTTGATAGCCGTGTTTGACCAACTCAACTACGAGACCGCCACTTATTACGACGGCCAGAATCACATCATCTACACCGAATCGCCTTTGAATGAAGTCAGCCAGTTCATTTACGACGGCAATAACAATTTGATTCAGAGCATTGACCCGCTTTTGTTTACGAACCAATTCGTTTATGACAATCAAAACAATTTGATTCGTTCCATAGACCCACGCGGCAATGCCAGCACGTTCGGCTACAATTCCCAATTTTCTTTGACCGGCTCGACGAACGGCGCGGGCGATTGGGTGAATTATGCCTATAACGCTGATGGCACGCTTCACACGCGCACCGATTCGGGCGGCCAGACCACCTATGATACTTATGATAGTTATGGCCAGTTGACCCACATCACTTACCCGAACAGTCTTGGCAGCGAAAGTTTTGTCAATAGTTCGTTTGGTGACGTGACCAGCCACACCGATGCGCGCGGCAACGTAACAACTTTCGGCTATAACAACCGCCACCAGTTGACTAACTCCATTGCACCAACAAATCTCGTCACAAAGATTGCATATGACTCTGTGGGTAATGCCGCCAGCGCGACCGACCCACGCGGCAATGCCATCAGCAACACTTGGAGTGCTACCCGCCACTTGCTCGCCACGACTCTACCCGCCATGCAGCAGGGGACTCCGGTTGTCACAAATTTTTATGATTCACGCGATTGGCTAATCAAAATGCTTGACCCCTACCAGCAGCCCACATTTTACACCAACGATGCTGACGGACGTTTGATCGCCGCGAGCGACCCATTATCGCGGACGACCACTTTTGGCTATGATGCTGACGGACATAAAACCGCCACCACCAACGCGGCGCAGGAAGTGACGCGGCAAACTTGGGATGCGCGGGGAAAGTTGATTCAGTTCACCGATGGTGCGCAGCATACCTCGTTGCGCGCCTACGACGGTGCGGGCAATCAAATCATTCTGACCAATCGCAACGGCAAAAAATGGCAATTCCAGTTCGACGGAGCGAATCGGCTGACAAATACCATCACACCGCTTGGCCGCTCCGCCACGGAATCATTTAATCATCAAGGTTTGCTGGCGTCCGTTAAAGACCCCGCCGGGCAGACCGCAACTTACGGGTACGATGCCAAAGGCCGGTTGACCAGCCGCGCCGATAATGTCGGCACGACGACCTACAATTGCGACGCGAACGATAACAGAACCAATGTTTCTGAAAACGGCTTCAATAATTCGTGGACTTTTGACGCCTACAATCGCGCTTCCAGCTACAAAGATGTTTATGGTGATTCAATTCAATATCGCTACGACGCCAATGGCAATATGACCAACCTTGTCTATCCGGGCGGGAAGAATGTTTATTACACCTACGACAGCAACGATCACATGACGAGTGTTGTGGATTGGTCGGGGCGCGTCACAACCCTGACTTACGATTTGGACGGACGGTTGACCAGCATCACGCGCCCGAACGGAACTGAACGGATCATTAGTTACGATGCCGCCGGACAGTCAACGAACATTATTGAAATGACAGCAGCCAACCTACCGATTGCGTTATTCCGGTTCAATTGGAATAGCGCGGCGGAAGTGCAGTGGGAATTCGCCGCGCCTCTGCCGCACGCTGTGACCGTGCCGACTCGGACGATGACCTATGACAACGACAACCGGCTGTCCTCGGTAGACGGCAACAATGTAACGGAGGATTTGGACGGGAATCTCGTTTCGGGGCCGCTGACGAACGACACATTTGCTGTTTATACTTTCGACGCAAGAAATCGGTTGTCGAATGTGGGCGGCATGACAAATGCCTACGATGCGATGAACAATCGCATTGGACAAATCTACGGCACAAACTCGGTGAGCTATGTCGTCAACCCAAACGTAAAGTTGCCGCAAGTTTTGATGCGCATTAAAAATGGCGTGACGAATTATTATGTGTATGGCGCAGGCTTACTGTATCAGGTCACAGAAACCGCAACGAGTACGAACACGTTGACATATCATTACGATTATCGTGGCAGCACGATTGCGTTGACTGATGGCAACGGCAATGTGACCGACCGGATGGAATACAGCGCCTACGCAACCATGACGTATCGTGCCGGAACAAATGACACACCGTTTTTATTCAATGGGCGTTATGGCGTCCAAACAGACCCGAATGGGCTGCTTTACATGCGCGCCCGTTATTACAATCCGTATCTGTGCCGATTTATCAATCCCGACCCGTCCGGCTTTTCTGGCGGGTTGAACTTCTACGCTTACGCAAACGGAAATCCAGTGAGTTATCAGGACGCATCTGGTTTAAGTGCAGCAACAACGGGTGATACATTTTCCACTTGGCTATCGGGAGCAAACGGCATGCCGCAGAATTTGAGTGACCCGTTTTCGCTTGGAACCGTAATCGTTGTTAATGACGGCGGCGGCATAGGTACCGATAGTGCAACTGCCAATGCCGCAACTCATCTTCAAGACGCCGGTTGGACTGTGAACATCATGTCACCCAATGATTTCATAAATAGTGATGCTCAATTCAACGGGATTATTCTTGGAGGGCATGGAGATGCAAACCAATCGGGTGCTATAAGTGTGCAAACTCTTGAATCTGTATTAAATAGGACGGGAAGCCAGTTGGATGTGGCAATTGCACTCTCTTGTCATGGCAACGACTTTCTTTCAACTATATCGCAAGATGGTCATGTAACAGCAAACGCATTGACCATTGGTTATTGGGGCTATAGCATAAACTCGCCCGGAAGAAATTATCGCATTGGAAGTGCGATTGATACATGGTCTGCAAATCCCACTTATACAAGTGTTTCCTTCGGAAATCTGGTGACCGATGGATTGGGGACGGTCGGTAGTGGAATCAGAACTGTAGCCAGTAACGTCGGCGGGTGGTTCACACATTAAAGTTGATGATATGAAAAGTAAAACAAAGCGAATTCTTTTTGAAGCAGCAGCGGCGCTCCTTGCCATAATAGGGGCATTTTCGTTGGTGTTTGGAGTGATGCTTCCGATACTAAATCCAGGTTTTGGAGAATTGCACGGTGGAAATCCGCCCTTCTTCTCCATCGGAAACTTAGTTGTCCTAGGGATAGTGCTTCTAATGTTTTTTTCCAGCTTCATCTGCAATCGAAAAGCACGTAAATTTAAGCAACTGGAACGCAAAGAATCATCGGCTACGATGCGGTAGGACAGACAACAAACATTGTTGAACTGACAGGATCGGGATTACCCATAGCTCTGCAAATCGCGCGGGTTTATTTACAGCACAGTGACCCGAATTACATGGAGACTCGCTGCATCGCTTTGTGCCTTTGCCACCTGCTGTTCAAGTCGACAACGGCCTGCTGAAACAATTTCAATGTCTCGGCGTCCGGACGGTTTCCTTTGGCGTCGAATTCCTCAAGGCTGCGGGTGTAGCTGGTGACATCATTCCGATCTGTAGATGCTGGCACATTGAAGCTTTTGAGCAAGGCACAGAGCGCCTGTTTTGCGGTGCGCTGGCGCGAATGAGCATCGTTACCCGTCAGTCCTCCGAACCGGGCTGACGACACCACAGCACCCCACACATACGTGGTTGAAAATACATAGCTTACGTCTTCCATATAGGTGTCCACTGGCGTGATCAGGACATATTTAATGGGTGCGTGGGGGAAAGACTTGGTCGCATTGGTGAAAGCCTGAACGAGAGAGGCCTGATCCCATTGAGGCCCGGTCACCAGGCCCCGCACGCGAGTATGCGGCGGGAGCGGCACAGGATCGGATGATATGTAAACCGGCAGATCAAGTTCATTGCGGATGGTGTAACCCACAGCATCGAGGAGTTCATCAGAGACTTCGCCCACAGGAACAAGGACGACCGTGCAGCCTTCGACGTTCTCTAATTGGGAGTCTATTCGCCGGCGCGGCGATTTGGTTACGGGTTTGTCGGCTGTCCAGTAGGGTGCCGAGGGTGAAACTGCGGGTTTGGTCACATCTCCCCCAGAATTACCTAACGACTGTGCTTCAAGGATGGCGAGTCGTGCGTAAGCCGCGCGATTGTTGGCATCGAGTCGTAGGGCCTCACGGTAAAAACGGATGGCTTGTTGTGAATCAACACGTTCGTCCAGTTGGCGCGCGTAACGCAGCACCCAGTCGGCGTGTTGTCCGGCCACGACATTATTCTTCAGGGCCAACACGCGCTCCGCCGCCAGCCGGTTGTGGTTGGGATCAAAGGGATTCAAATAGGGATGGCGCGTCTCAATGGCATGAGTCAGAAGAGGAAGTGCGATAACAAACGGGAGCACCCACCACCAAATCCGAACATCGGAAAGGTCCTGTGATTTTAGCCAGCGATACGGCCAGGCATACAAGGCTACGCAGAGCATGGCCACAACCGCCCCCTCCCAGCCCTGCCAAATGCGAAGCGAAAAGAAATCGCGGGTGTAAAGGGCGATGTCCAATGGAATTAGGATGGCAAAAGCGATGACGCCCAAAGCTTCCGCACCCAAGTCCCGTTTTGAGCGCGGGGGTACGTAGCTGCGGATGGTGTTGTTGACTTGCGCTTGCGCCAGTTCGCGTGCGGAGAGACGAGGGTCAAGTTTGAGGGCGGTTGCTTTGGCGGCTCGTCTCTCCGGTGTAAGCTTTTCATAGCCGCTGGTTAATGCACCAACCATTGTCTCACATCGTTCGGCAGAGACTGGTTTCCGCAACGCTTCAGCCACAAACGAGGTGAATCGCAATCCGACGAAGAGCATCAGAATGATGGCCAAACCTGTCCCCGGGAAAACGCCATAGAGGATGAGGGCTATCAGCGCAATTAGGATCGCTTTAAGCAAATATTTATAGAGGATGCCTTTGATCATGGTGTCCAGCGTCCAACATATACTTGGCCTTGTTCTGTCCAGAAGGGCTGTTCAATTTGAGGTAGGCTCAACATGGCGGGAGATTATTTCCAACCGTCAAATTGGTCAAAGCCAATGACGAATATGTCACGAGAAAATCACTCGTCCGATTGAACTTCGTAAGAAATGTTATGTCTCATTTTCCAAAACGAAAGGAAGAAGACATGAAGTCGATAATAACGACATATCCAGATTTTCAGATGCTCCCGCGCGGGGTCAAGGCCATGCTGCTCATTTCGGAAAGCCAGTTTTTTCACGAAGCCAAAAATCCGCTGGCGAAGCCGAGGAGTGATAAGCCGACAACAAACACCACACCGAAACCCGTGTCCACTCGCTTTTTCCGCTCATACGAATTTTAACGGGTTACGACGGATAAAATAAGGTGGCCGCAGACAATTACGCCGGCCACCAGCGGCGCTCAGAAGGTGACGACAGGTAGTTTTCAAGGATCGCTGGCAACCCGTCATCGGGCGTATCTGCTGCACCCCTAAAACCAGCGACAAAAAGATTGTAGGTGGATTTCACCTTGTCGAAAAGTCTTGTTTTGCATCGAACAGGACGAGGAATTTTGGGGTCGCGAAATCTGCCGAATTCGCATCGTAGCGTTTTTGCGTGCTATCTGGTCATAACGTCCCGGCATCAAAAGTGGCCCCCAGCCAAAAGGACACCCGCCGAGCGGATCGCGCGGTTTGTGAGCTATTTTCAAGGCAACGTAAGGCCAGTGTTTTAATGTTTTCCGGGTTTCCAACTGAATTGGCGTCACACTATGACAAACGGCAAGGCGGCATTTCAAAACAAAACAGGCCGGCAAGAATTTACCCATCCGAACCAGCAGGCTGGAGATGCCGTGACCGGCCTTCGCTGATTCCGCTCCGTCCCACGTCACATCCGGCCTGCTCGTTCGTGCTTATTTGAAAGCGCAAAATGCGCAGGCTTCCGTCAGCGGCTCGGCGGCGGCGTTGCGCTCCGGCTCTGTTCCCGCCGTCTCTTCGTCTGCGCTTCACTTCTTCCGCTCGCCGACCGCCGACCGAAGCCAGTTCAAAATCAATCTTCGTATCATTGAGCAAAGCGATTGTTCAACGAACGGCAAGGCACCCGCGCGGTTCGTTTACATGAAGCGAGCCGCCAGTATTTTGTCCGGCCAATAAAAATTCGGCGACGGCATCGCCAACGAGCTTTTCAATCGCATCGCGCATCGGACGCGCGCCGAGCTTCGGATGAAAACCACGCCGCACCAAAAACGGCAGGACAGATTCAGTCGGTGTAAGCGCGTAGCCTTTTTCCTTCAAAAACTTTAATTCGTTCGTTAGCAGCAAATTCGCAATTTCAAGCTGGTCATCGTAACTCAAACGATTGAAGACCAGTTTTTCGGTGATGCGGGCGAACATTTCAGGACGCAGGGATTGTTGCGCGCGGGTGAGAACGTGACGCTCCATTGTGGCGTGAGTCGAATGTTGAATGTGCAAAATTTCCGCCGACCCGATGTTTGAAGTAAGCACAATATAGTGCTTGGAAAAGTCCAGCGTATCGCCACTCGCCATCGTCACCCGCGCTGCATCCAGGATTTGCAGGAATACATCCAACACACGCGGATGCGCCTTTTCAATTTCATCGAAAAGCAAAGTGCCGGAGGGCGATTTGTCATAGGCCATTCCCAAAGTGCCGCGCTCACCGAGTCGTGCGCCAAGCAGGAGACCGAGCGATTCCTGCGTTTGATACTCCGACATATCAAACCGGAAAAGCTTTTCACCACCGAAAAGAAATTCCGTAAATGCCAGCGTGATCTCCGTTTTACCGACACCCGTCGGGCCGAGAAACATGAAACTGCCGCGCGGACGGGTCGACTTGGTCAATCCAAGCTCGCCCCGTTGCAGCACGGAGACCACGCGCGGGATGACATGATTCTGTCCGCGAATACGCTGGCTTAATTTTTTTTCGAGACCTTGCAGCTTCAAATGAAGCGGCGAAGAGGTTTTTTCCGTTGCGTCTATTGCGTTTTCCATGTCCCAACCCTGCCAAAACCCCGGAAAAAAGTTGTAATGATTTCATTACAACCTGCCAAAAGAAAAAAGAGTAAAAAGGAGCATATGAAAATTATATTTCAAACGACACTGGCGGGATTCAATCCCATCCTCGCGCAATCCACGAGCAGCCTTTCATCGGGCGCTTCATCAGCGTTGGGCATTGTCATGCTCATTGGTTTCCTTTTCGGAACGCTCTGCGTCATCGGCGGAGGCTTCGCCATCCGGCGCGGGGACGCCGATACCGGAAAAATGTCCATTGTCGGCGGACTCATCATCGCGGGCGCGCCCGTCATCGTGAAAGCGCTGTTCACCGCCTTCGGCATCGGCAGATCAACTGTTGACGTGGGAACATTCCAATGAAAGACGGCCTTCGATTCACGGAAACCAACAGCGCCGACGATTCCAAAGGCCGGACGTGGGGGTTGGAAGGTGATTTGTTCTGGTTCCTGATCGGCGGCGCGTTCGCTTTCGTGATGATTCTGCTTGTTTGCTTCAGCGCGTTGAAAATGAGTTTTTTTCTTTCGCTTTTTATAGCGGCTGTGCCACTGACACTTTGCGTCACTTACATATTCCTGTTTCGTCAGGGAAAACCGGCGGGCTATGACATGGACTGTCTTGACTACTGGCTCAACGGTTCCGGCTTTAGTCCCGATCTCCAAAAGCAACCGACCCATCCCCTATGTTTGAGCAACCGCCAAACGGATACTTCGTCAACGACCTGATTATTTTCAATTCGTTGAGCGAAGGCGGCTACGTCTCGAAGGGATTCATCTTTGAGCCGCCCGACATGCTTAACGCGCAGGTGTCGGAGTTGAACGAATTCCAAGACCAGCTTTCGCTGTTGCTGGCTTCACTCACCGAACAACAGCGGCTGCAAATCCAATACTTTTGCGATTCCGATTACCGGCATGAATTATTGCGGTATCAGGCGGAAACCCAAAAAGCGGTCAATGTCTGGACACGCCGTTCACGGAACGAACGCTTTGAACGGTATTGGCGGCTGATGACCGAACGCCGTCTGCGACGGCAACGGCTTGTCTTTTATCTTTCACGGAAAATCGAATCCTCGGCCAAAGGCATCAAATCCGCCG
>Ga0182027_10007901_pt1 | contig 15591 bp, 14 predicted proteins | sample 712E1DmetaG_FD_121300 | JGI IMG/M metagenome (GOLD analysis project Ga0182027, IMG submission 121300) | Permafrost microbial communities from Stordalen Mire, Sweden - 712E1D metaG (Illumina Assembly) | ecosystem: Environmental > Terrestrial > Soil > Wetlands > Permafrost | place: Sweden...
CCCCTGGAGCCCGCAGCCTGAAGCCAGGAGCCAATTCGCCAATTGGGGAGAACTCGATTGCCCTGGGACAGATTCCGACGCATATTTTGCCCGACCGGCCCGGCGTGCTATCGTAACCGCACATGGCGGCACCGACCTCCTCTCTCAAACCCCGCTACGGCCTGAGTCTCAAGCTGACTCTTGGGCTGGTCGTGATCATTGGCATCCTATTTTCCGGCGTCAACGCCATCAATGCGTATTCGCAGTTGACCACGCGCCGCAATGACGCTCTGCAAAACACCGAGACCGTGGCGCGCTTGATCGCGGGGGCTTTGACCGGACAGTTGGGCACCTACGAGCTGGGCAGCCCGCAAGTCGTCAACATGGTCAACAACTTCCTGACTGCGGCGCTGACCCTGAACGCCCGCAACCAGGATCTGGCTTTTGCTTTCATCGTCGATGCCAAGGGCAAGTTCATCGCCGGCCGGGCGCGGCCCAAGCTGACGATCTTTCCCGGTGGCCGCATTTTTGTCGAAGAGGCCGATGCCCTGGCCGAAGCTGTGCGCCTAGAAGGCGAGCTCGGCGGCAGCATGCGCACCAAGCGAATCACTCTCAAGGACTCCCAGAAGACTTCCGTCGGCAAGCTCCTGGTGGGCATTTCGCTGGCCGCCATGGAGGCCCAGACCCAGAGGGACCTCATCATCAACTTCGCCGTCTTCGTGATGGGCCTCATCGTCCTGTTTGTATACGCGGCCATCGCCTTGCGGCGCATGGTCGTCGGGCCCATTGGCCGCGTCGTCGACGCCATGCACGCGGTCGAAAAGGGGGACCTCGAGCACGAGGTCGATCTCAAACGCTCGGACGAGCTCGGCCAGCTCGCCAATGCCTACAACTTCATGGTCCGGGGCCTACGCGATCGGGCCAAGCTCGAGGACGCCTTCAGCCGCTATGTCTCGCGCCAGGTCTATGAAAAGTTCCGCGCAGGCGAGATCCAGCTCAAAGGTGAACAGCGCGACGCCACAATCTTGTTCTCCGACATCCGCAGCTTTACTTCCTTGAGCGAACGGCTGACCCCGAGCGACGTCGTCGCCATGCTCAACGAATATTTCACCGAGATGGTTGATGTCGTCTTCAAGTACGAGGGCTTCGTCAACAAGTTTATTGGCGATGCTATCATGGCCGTCTACAACGTGCCTCTGCCCCAATCCCAACCGGAGTTTCGCGCCGTACGCACCGCCCTGGAGATGCTCGAGTCCCTGGCTCGCCTGAACGCCCAGCGGGAGGCCCGCGGCCAATTTCCGCTGCGCATCGGCATCGGCATCAACACCGGTCCCGTCATCGCAGGCAACATCGGCCACCAGAAGCGCATGGAGTACACAGTCATCGGCGACGCCGTCAACGTCGCCCAGCGCATCGAAAGCCAGACCAAAGTCACCGGCACCCCGTTGCTAATCGCAGACGCGACCTACAACGCCATCTCGAATCTCATCGAGGCCGACGCGCTGCCGCCGGTCAAAGTCAAAGGCAAACAGGAAGCCGTCGTGCTCTATTCAGTGCGTGGCCTCAAGCCGGGTGTCCCAACGCCCCCCGCTACGTAGGCGATCTACGCGACTCAGCCACCGGCTCGCACCGTCGCATCCCGGCAAACGCTATCCAGAGCAAGCCACAGCGCGGACAGTGATTTTCTTGAGGTGTGGTGTTCATCGCGAAAACAAGCTATCGCAGCGGCCGAAACAAAACCAGCGTGTTCCCCCCCCTGGAGATCGCCCGCCGCGCATCCGGTGCAAAGCGCTTTGCGTCGCGGGCATGCCGTGCTACCTTGCCCCCGCGAAAAGGAGTGTTTCCACCATGTCCGGCATCAAACGCGATGAAGTCAGTGCGGCCTCCGAGCTCAACGTCAACGATGTCCACACCATCCTGGGCCCCGAGAGCTCGTTCGAAGGCAAGCTCGCCTTTGAAGGTACCGTGCGCATCGACGGTCGCTTCAAAGGAGAAATTACGACCGACAACGTCTTGGTGATCGGTCAGGGCGCACGCGTTGAGGCGCAGATGGCAGTCGGCACCGTCATCATCAACGGCGATGTGGTCGGCGACATCGTCGCCAAACAAGCAGTCGAAATTCATGCCCCGGGCCGCCTGCGCGGCAACATCAGCACCCCTCAGCTCACGATCGCCAAAGGTGTCATCTTCGAAGGCACGAGCAAAATGGAGCAGGTCGCCGGAGCCCCGAGCAACCGCGTCACGTTGCTATCGACAGCGAAAGAAGCCTCGCAGTCCTGACCGACCGTTCCTATCCGACCGTGCCTGCGGGCGCCCGGCGTCCGCGCAAGTAGAAATACAACACCACTGCCGCCCCCGCGACCAGAATCGAAATGTACTGCGACGTCGACAAGATATAAACACCGCGTTCTTTGTCCCCACGAAACATCTCGATGATCGAGCGCAAGACCGGATAGATTGCCAGCCAAATCAGCATGAGCTCGCCGTGAAACCGCTTGTGCGGTCGCACCAGAACCAGCAACCAGAACAGCGCGAGCTCGGCTCCGGCCTCGTAGAGCTGGGTCGGGTGTACCGGCAGGGCCTGATCCGAGATCCCCACCAGGCCCGATACCTGTTGGGCCTGCTGCGCCATCGAGCCGCTCGGGAAAACGATGCCCCAGGGCGCGGCCGTGGGCTTGCCAAAGCAGCACCCGGCGCTCAGACAACCGAATCGGCCAAACGCGTGCGCGAATGCGACGCTAGGAATCAGCATGTCGGCGAGCTTGAAATAGTTCATCCGGTATTTCCGGGCATAGTGCACAGCATAGAGCGCCGCCATGATGAAGCCGCCGTACCAGACCAGGCCGCCGCGCCAGAACATGACGATCTCGAGCGGATGGCGCACATAGTCGTCGACCTTGGTGAGGATGAAGACGATACGCGAGCCGATCAACCCGGCAAAAAGGACGTAGAAGCACAAATCGACCACCCGGTCGGGGTCTTCGCCCTCGCGCTCGGCCTGCACCTTCGCCAAAAACATCGCGAGCAGAAATCCCGTCGCAATCAAGAGGCCGTAGGTGTGCAGCGACAGCGGCTCCGAAAGCAAACCGAATAGCGTGGTCTGAAAGATCACTGGATGCATGCAAAAATCCCGTCTGCTGCCTCAGGTATGCCCCGAGGGCTGACCGCTCGACGGAGATTTTTCCCCGGCCGGCGTCTTCTTGAAAAACATTTCGAGCAACATCATTACCACGCCCGTCGAGATCGCCGCGTCGCCGACATTAAACACGGGCCAGCTCGCCTTGGCGTACCAATGCCATTCGATGAAATCGACGACATAGCCGAAACGGGCGCGGTCGACGAAATTGCCCAGGGCGCCGGCAAATACCAACACGAGGGCAGTGCGCAACCAGAGTTGCGTCTTGGCCGTGCGCCGGAAGTAGACGACAATGAAGATCATGGCGGCCAAAGAAACCAACAGGAAAAACGGCGTGCGCAGCGCGCTTGCCGCGCCAGATAAAAAACCCCAGGCCGCACCGGGATTTTCCACGTAGCGAAAGTGCCAGAAGTTCTCGAGCACGGTGACTTCGCCAACTCTCGCCGGATGACGCACCCACAAGAAACGATCCAGCTTGGCAAAAAAGCCCAGCTCCTCGCCTCCCGACACCGACGCAAACACGTCCGTCAGCGCCCCCACGGCCCACCATTTGGTCATCTGGTCCAGGAAAAACACGAACGCCGCGACCAGGGAAAAAACCACGCCTTGCGGTGCAGCCTTGACCGCATTGAGCCATTCGACGACGCGTTGATTCACAGTACCTCCGCGCAGCGGCCGCACACTGCCGGATGTGCAACGCTCGCTCCGATGTCTTCGCGATACAACCAACAGCGAACGCATTTTGTTCCCGGCGCTTTGGCGACGCTCACGCTCAAGGTAGCCCCAGAAACGATCTGGGCCTTGGAGACGATATAGAACTCGGCCAGCTCCGCTTCACCGATCACCCGCAGCTCGTCGGCGAGCTGTTCCGGTGCCGCGATCGTAATCGCCGCCTCGACCGAAGAGCCGATGCGCTTTTCCCGCCGTTCGACTTCGAGCGCGGCCAATACCGCCTTGCGGGCCTCTACAGCGGCGTGAAAGCGACGATCGAGATCCTCGCCCTGTGCCGTAATCGCATTGCGCAAAGACACGAGCGCACCCTTCTTGCTCGTACCCGGCATATAGCCCAGGTGCACACTGGCCGGATCACCGTCCAGCTTGGGCAGATTCGCCCAGGCTTCCTCCGCCGTAAAGCAAAGCACCGGAGAAAGCAGCAGCAACAGATCGCGGGTCATCACATAGAGCGCGGTCTGTGCCGAGCGGCGCTCGAGCGAGTGCGGCGAGGAGGCATAGAGACGGTCTTTCAGGATGTCTAAGTAAAACGCCGACAGCTCGACCGCACACGTTTCCACAATATTCTGCATGACGACGTGAAAATAATAATCAGCGTAGGCGGCCTTGATGCGCTCCACGGTGCGGCCATGGACACTCAGGGCATAGCGGTCCAAGGGCAACATCTGATCGGCCGTAACCCAGTCGCGGCTCGGTACGAAGTCCGAGACATTGCCCAAAAGGAAGCGCAGGGTGTTGCGAATCTTGCGGTACGTCTCGGCCAGCCGGCTCAAGATCTCCGGCGAGATGCGAATGTCCTCCCGGTAATCTTCGCCGGCCACCCACAAACGCATCAGCTCGGCACCATCTTTATCGATGGTCTTGAACGGATCGACATAATTGCCCTTGGACTTGGACTCCTTCTTGCCTTCGCCGTCGACCACGAAGCCGTGCGTCAGAACCTGGCGAAATGGCGCTTGCTGGTGCACGGCCAACGAGCACAACAGCGACGAATGGAACCAGCCACGGTGCTGATCCGAGCCCTCGAGATACAGGTCGACGGGCGGGCCTTCGCGGTGGCCCTCTTTTTCGCGCACGATCACCGAGGCAAAGCTCACTCCGGATTCAAACCAGACATCGAGGATGTCCTCCTCTTTCCGGAAACGATCTTTGCCGCATTGTTCGCACTTGATGGGGCCGGCGAGCTCTGCGACCGGCAGCTCAAACCAGGCGTCTGCGCCCTTTTGCGCAAATACGTCCGCCACCTTGCGCATGGTGTCGGCCTTGGCGTGCTGCGTATTGCAGCTCTCGCAATAGAACACCGGAATTGGCACACCCCAAGTGCGCTGGCGCGACAGGCACCAATCGGGCCGTGCTTCCAGCATGCCGCGGATGCGGTCTTCGCCCCAGGGTGGAATCCAACGCACGCCTTGGATGGCCGTCAGCGCCCGCTCGCGCAGGGTAGCGCCACCTGAATAGGGCTTGTCCAACCCGACAAACCACTGTTCGGTAGCGCGCAGGATAATCGGCTTGTGACAACGCCAACAGTGCGCGTAGCGGTGACTGACGGTCTCGCCTTCGCGATTGAGTAGGATGCCCGCTGCCACCAGGGCACTGACGATTGTCGTGTTGGCGGCAAAAACCTGCTCGCCCGCAAACGGCCCGGCCTCTTCGGTGAACACGCCGGCCGCATCGACGGGACTCAAGACCGCCAAGCCGTAGCGACGGCCGATGTCGAAGTCTTCGGGCCCGTGTCCGGGAGCCGTATGCACGCAGCCCGTACCTGCATCCAGCGTCACGTGCGGCGCCAAGATCACCGGTGACTCACGCTTCATCAGAGGATGCCAGTATTTCAGCCCCTCGAGCGCGGAGCCTTTGAATTGGGCGGCAACCTTGCCTTCGTCGAAGGCAGGCTCACCCACCGCCGTGAGAAACGCTTCAATGAGCGGCCGCGCCACGATCCGCAACCGGCCGCGCACCGGATAGGCGATGTACTGGTAATCAGGGTGGACCGCGATCGCGAGATTGGCCGGCAGGGTCCAGGGCGTGGTCGTCCAGATGACCATGTCGACGTCTTGACCGACCACGGCGGCCGAATCCTTTTGCAGGGGAAAAGCCACGTAGATCGACGGGGAACAATGATCCTCGTATTCCACCTCGGCCTCGGCCAGGGCGGTGCGGTGCACGGTGCACCAATTGACCGGCCGCAGGCCTTTGTACAAGAGGCCGGCCTCGGCAAAGCCCGCGAGCTCGCGGACGGCCTGGGCCTCGTAGCTCTTGTTCATCGTCAAATACGGCTCGCCCCAGCGGCCCAAAACGCCCAGGCGCTTGAACTCGTTGCGCTGAATGTCAACAAATTTCTCGGCATAGGCCCGGCAGGCCGCACGAATTTCCACCTTGGACATCTCGGCCTTTTTGGCCCCGAGCTCTTTGTCGACCTGCACTTCGATGGGCAGACCGTGGCAATCCCAGCCGGGAATATAGGCGACGCGCGAGCCCGCAAGCGTCCGACTCTTGACGACCATGTCTTTCAAAATCTTGTTCAAGACGGTGCCGTTGTGCAGATGGCCGTTGGCATAGGGAGGGCCGTCGTGCAGCACAAAGCGCGGCGCCTTGGCGCGGGAGCCGAGAATCTTGCCGTAAAGATCAATCTGTTCCCACGCCGCGATCTGGCGCGGCTCTTTGACAGCCAGCCCGGCGCGCATTTCAAATTCGGTCTTCGGGAGATTCAACGTGTCTTTGTAGTCCACCATGCTCGATGCACCTGATTGATTTTCTGCTTGGCGCGATGGAATCGCCCGCAAGCGTTTAGCAGGAACAAAAGGCGAGATAAAGCCCCTCAGAGAGTGTCGAAAACGCGCCATCGCGAACCACTACGTTTTGTGCGCACGACCGCGATTTCGCTTCAGATCCGGCGGCAGAATGGCCTTGAGCCGGCGCTCGAGACGAAAACGCCGACAGACCTCGCGGACGTCCTCGAGGTCAATATCATTGCGTATCAGAAGTTCGACGATATCACGCGCTGACTCAGACCCACCCTCGTACAATTTGAATGCAATCAGGTGGGGGAGATCTGCCACCTTGATCCCAGGCAACGTCACAGGGCTGAGTACGGCAGAACGATGCAGTGCCGGAATACCATTAGCCGGCGGATTGAGAAAGTTAACGATCTGCACTGGCAAAGAATCGCGTGCCGAAACAGTCAACACGCCGCCAAGTGGGTCCGCAAAGTCAGGGGCTCCATATTCAACCGTCCAGCCATGCGCTTCCAGCAAAGGGATAAGGGCGCGCATGCGGTCAGGCTCGACTGCCACTGCAAAATCTATGTCTTCGGTGTGACGCGGAAAGTTGTGCACGGCAAGTGCCGCGGCACCGATGAGAATGGGGGCGAAGCCTGCGGCCTCCGCGATAGACGCAATCTCTCTCGCAACGTCGAGGGTGTGGTCGTTTGGGTCCATCAGGAGCGGGGCAGAGATCGCAATTGCTTGCCGAGCGCGCCGAGGCGCAGAGCCAGCCGGATTCGTTGTTCGGGGGTCATAACGCGGATCCGTCGAATCTGCGCATAGCGCGAGGAGTCTCCCGATTTGCTGGGGCGCCCATGAAGAACCGACACCGGCAGGGCGCCAATCTGTTCAGGATCCCGCACCATGATCCCATGATAACACAAGCGAGCCTGTTTCGTCTTTTCAAAAGTGGGCCGGCGCGTTTGGACGATAGACACAAAAACATCGCCAAGGAACTTCGTAGAGCCCCAGTGACGGAATTTTACGACTGTTGCTCGGCTTCGGCCGGGATGATCAGCAGCTTGCGATACAGACCGTTGCCCTCGGACCGCGTGCTGACGCCTGCGGTGTCTTGCAACGTGATGTGGAAGATGCGTCGATCGTGGGCCGACATGGGGCTCAACCGTACGACCTTGTGCTCCTGCATCGCGCGTGCGGCGAGGCGCTTGGCCAGATCGGCAAGGGCTGCCCGGCGCCGCTCGCGATAGCCGGCGGCGTCGAGAACGACTCGCTTCTCCGCGGTGTCTTCACGGCTGATCATGCGGTTCACAATGAACTGCAGCGCCAAAAGGCCATCGCCCTTTTTGCCAATGATCCGCTGTTCATCAGCCCCACGCAGATCGAACTGCACTTCCTCTTCGCCGTCATCTACGCGCACGGCTGCGACCTGCATGCTCATGAGCTTCAAGACTTCGGCCAATACGTCGGCGCCACGCTTTCCGGTCGAGCTCGCTTCTGTCTCCAGCGCGGGTCGTGCCACGACGGGCTCGGTCGGCGCAGTTTCCAGGTTCAAGAGGGCGTCGATACCGCCGTCCGCTTCGTTCTCGTTGGTTCGGGGCCGGTGCGGGCCACGCGATTGTCCACCGTCGCGCCCACGGCCACCGCCGCGTCCACCACGATCACCACGATCACCACCGCCACGGCCGCCGAACGAGCGTCCGCCGCGATCACCACCGCCACGCGCACCACGACCACCACGGTCACCACCGCCACCACGATCGCCGTCCGACCGCGGCGGCCGATCACGGTCCGGTTGCTCGTCGCGAGGCTCGCGATGCGATTCTTCGCGGTTGTAGTCTTGGTCCTGCGCAGGGGCCGCTGCCGCCTGATCCGCGTCTACGCCGATGACGACGCGACGCTCGAGACCCGCGCCGGTATCCGAAACGATGTCGTATTTCAGCTGCGAGCGCGATGTGCCGAGCTCTTCACATGCCTTGATCGCCGCCTCCGCTGCACTACGACCGGTAAATTCACGACGCCCCATGAGTTCCTCCAGATGTGCGCTTGTTAAAGCGTCACTTGCCGCTTGTTGATAACGAGCTGCTGCCCGATGGTCAAGACACTGTTGAACAAAATATAGAGGACCAAGCCGCTAGGCAGCTGGATCATGAACATCGTCATCATGACCGGCATCATATACAGCATCATCTTGGCCTGCTGCGAGTCGGTACCCGTCGGCATCAGCTTCTGCTGCACGAATTGCAAGACGCCCAATGCCAGCGCCATGAACGGAAAAGGCTCCTTGGCCGTCAGATTGGGAACCCACAAGAAAGACTGCTGATAGAGATCCACGGCCGTCCAGAGCGTGCGATACAGGGCGAACCAAACCGGTAGCTGCAGCACCATCGGCAGACAGCCGCCCATGGGGTTGACGCCTTTTTCGCGAAACAGCTTCATCTGCTCGAGCTGTTGGCGTTCCTTGTCGTTGGCAAAGCGCGTCTTCAACTTGTCCAACTCGGGCTTTAAGAGCTGCATCTTGCGCATGGACAACGAGCTCTTGAACGTCACCGGGAAGAGCAGCACCTTGACGACCAGCGTCAGGAGCATGATTGCCACGCCCCAACTATCAGTCCAACCGTGGAAGATGTTGAGCAAGAAGACCATGGGCCTGGCCAAAAAGCCCAAGGGGATGCCCCACAAATTGTAATCGATGACGTCGGTCAACAAAGGAGACGCAAGGCGAAGCGCGTCCTCGCGCTTCGGGCCCAGAAACAGACTGAACTTGCGCGTCATACGCGCGCCGGCGGCGAGCGTCTGCGCGCCAAGATCGACACCTAGGGTGAGTCCTTCCTTGACCGCTGAGAGCTGACACGTGACGCCCTGGTCGTCCGTGGGCACCAGGGCCACGACGAAATACTGCCGGTCGAGTGCACCCCAGGCCGAATTGGCCGCCGATTGCCACGGCGTGGTCGAAACGTCCTTGGCCCGCTTGCTCACCAACTTGCCGGACTCCAAGCACAACCCGCGCACCAGATCAGGCGGAGGCCCGAACATGCCGCTCTTTTTTACTTCGCGCGGCACTAGAGACAAATCGACCGCGGCTCCGGCGCTCGCGGCGGCGGCGGACCCGTTGACCAGCTCGACTTCATAGTCGAGTACGTAGGCATCGGTGCGGGGAGTAACGACGACCCGCGCGCTCATGCCGGCATCGTTGCGCCCGGTAAAAACGATCGTCTTGTCTTTGGCCGCAAAGGCCAGAGCAATCGCCGTCTGATCACCCAAACGGATCTCCAAGCTCGCCTGCGCCCCTGGCGCCGTGTCGCTCGCACTGGAGACGAGCTCGATCGGCTGGTGCTTTCCCTGCATGTCGCTAGGCTCGTCGTACTTCAGCAAGCGAAAGGATTTGAGCGCGCCGTTGCCGTTTTGAATCTCCCCGGCGTAGAGCTCGTTAGCAAAACTGTAGCTCTCGGGCGCGATGTTGCTCCCGACCGGTGTGGTTGGTGCGACCAAGCTCTTGGCACCCGCCGCCTGTGCCGCCGGCTTGGCTGGCGCTGTCGCGGGCGCCGCCGCCGTCGGTTGCGGCGCCTGATTCGGAGTCTGCGCGGGCGCCGCAATGGGCGCGACAGGCTTGGGCGGCTGGTGACCTATAAAGACGAGCTCCCAAACCAAAAAGATGCCCAGCGAAATCGCCAGCGCCAGAAAGACTCTTTGCTGCTCGCTCATCAGCGCTCCTTCACTGCTGCCAGGTTGGTGGGGACCGGGTCGTAGCCTCCCGCGTTCCACGGGTGACAACTGCCGAGTCGCCGCAAGGTCAACCAACTGCCGCGTGCCGCCCCATGCGCACGCACCGCTTCTGTCGCGTACTGAGAGCAGGACGGATAAAACCGACACTGGCCCCCGAGCAGTCCACTGAGCGTGAAGCGATACAAGGTGATCAATGCTGAGAGGACTTTTTCCGCAATGCCCATGCTCGTGAACGTTTCAACAAACCCGTCAGCTCGTCGGCCAAAGTAGCGTACGTGCATCCTGCCGCCTGCGGTGCCGCAATGATCACGTAGTCGAATCCCGACACAAAAGGTTCGTTTTGCTGTCGACACAATTCTCGAAGCCGGCGGCGCACACGGTTGCGCACGACCGCGCCACCCACCTTACGACTGATCGTAAAACCCAAACGCGCAATATCGACCTTGTCATTGACGGCGGCGAGCAAAGTGATCTTCTGACCCCGGAATCGTTCTCCCTGCGATTGCGTGCGCAAAAAATCCGCACGGTGGAGCAGGTGCTCGGCTCGCGGCAAAAATCGTCCGATCTATTTGCCGGCCGTCGTTACGGTCAACTTCTTGCGACCCTTGATGCGCCGGCGCTTCAAGACGCGACGGCCACCGGGTGTGCTCATGCGCGTGCGAAATCCGTGCGTGCGCTTGCGCCGACGATTGTGCGGCTGGTATGTGCGCTTCATTTTCCACCTCGTGTTGCATTCTTAACGAAGACTCAAGAACGGCGGATCTTACAAAGTGCGACCTTCTTGTCAACAGCCGACACGGAAAAAATTTTGTCGCAATTGCTTGAAAACAGGCACTTGATCGCGGCGCTAAGCCTCCCCGCGCGGTTTGCCTCTTGACGAGAGGCACACAAGTCCTTTAACAGAAAATGCAGCGCAGCCCATTTGGACGGCGTCAAAGGGGCGTCGAACAAGTGCGGCAGTTAACCCATTTGCTGTCCATGACAACGGACGGCGGGGCAACGGTGGAGACGCAAGGCCTACAGCGTTTCTCGGTTCGTCATCACATCAATGCTACCCACCAAACCTGGCTGCGCAGCCTGTGGATAACTTTGTGTCTTAGTTGTGCTCATCATTCGCACAAGTCCAGTATTTTTCAACGAGTTAGCCCCTTCAACAGTGGCCTGTGGATAAAAACCAATGTCCCCTAGCGAAATGTCGTCTACCGAGCTCTGGCGCGCCTTTCTCGAATCCGCCTCCGCACAGGTTTCGAGCTATGTCCTCGAGACCTGGTTGCGGCCAATTCGGTGTGTGGACTATGCGGATGGCCGGATCCGTCTCGAAGTCCGGGATCGCTTTGCCCGCGACTGGCTCAACGATCACTATCTCGACTATATCCGCGATGGCCTCGCCCAGGTTTTGGGGGAAGCTCCTGCCGTCGAATGGAACATCAATGCGGAGCTCAATCCACCGCTGGCGACCTCAGCGACCGAGACCGCTGCGCCGGAGCCCACACTCGAGGTGCCAGCGGTTGAAAACCGTCATCTGCAGCTCAATGCTCGCTACACTTTCTCGACGTTCGTCTCGGGGCCGTCCAATCAATTTGCCGTAGCGGCCTGCAAAGCCGTGGCCGAGCACCCGGCTGAAAGCTACAATCCGTTGTTCCTGTTCGGTTGCAGCGGTCTGGGCAAGACCCACCTTCTATCGGCCATCGGCCATCAGATCCTCGAAGATCGGCCCTCGACTCGCATCATCTACACTTCGTCAGAGCAGTTCGTAAACGAAGTGGTCAATGCGGTCCGCTTTTCCAAGCTCGATGAGTTTCATGCCAAGTATCGCCGGAGCTGCGACGTCATCTTGATGGACGACATCCAACTGATCGCCGGAAAAGAACGCACGCAGCACGAGTTTTTCCACATTTTCAACACGCTCTATGATTCGCAGCGGCAGATCGTCGTTACCAGCGACAAACTTCCGCACGAAATTCCGGATATCGAAGACCGGTTGCGTAATCGCTTTCAGTGGGGCCTGATTGCCGACATTCAACCGCCGGAAATCGAAACTCGCATCGCGATCTTGCGCAAGAAGGGGGAGGACGAAGGCGTACACCTGACCGACGAGGTTACGTTCTTTCTGGCCGACAACATCCGCTCCAACGTGCGCGAGCTCGAAGGGGCGCTGATTCGCGTCATCGCGCATTCTTGCTTGAGCGAAACGCCGATTACGCTCGAGTACGCGCGCAAGGTGCTGGCCGACATCATGGCAACCCGCAGCCACCAACTGTCGGTCGAATCCATCCAAAAGCATGTCGCCAGCTATTTCCAGGTCAAAGTGGCCGACATCAAGACCGGGGGCCGGCAAAAGGTTCTGATCCGGCCGCGCCAGGTCGCGATGTATCTCTCCCGCAAGCACGCGGGAGCCTCCTATCCAGAGCTGGGCGCGCGCTTTGGCGACAAGGATCACACCACCATCATGAGCGCTTGTCGCAAAATCGAGAGCCAACTCAAGATCGACACTTCGCTGCGCAAGCAGATCACCGACATCGAAAAACAGCTCGACGTTCCCCGATCCTGATTGAACCAAAAAATGCTCATGCCGCTTGTGTATAAATCAATGACTAAGCCTGTGAACTGCGCTGTGGATACGATGTAGATACGATGAAACCCCGACTTATCCTACATTCACCCACATTATTATACACAGGAACTTTCTGTTTGTACTCGGCTACTTGGGTCGCGTATTCACAAATACACAGGCGATCATGATCATTATTGATCTATATATAAAGAATATAAGAAGAAGACACTTTGCGTACATCAACGCAAAACACCGGCTTGACAAACAACAGAGTCGCGAGCTAGCAACCAGTGCTGCCCACCCGGATGGCGAGGCCTGAAATGAAATTGACAATTCGAACCGCCGACCTGAACCGCGCCCTGTATCGCGTACAGGGTGTGGCCGACAAAAAGAGCACAATGCCCATCTTGGCGCACGTGCTGCTGGAAGCCAGCACCGACAAGGGTCTTACCGTGAGCGCGACCGACCTCGACGTTGGCATCTCGGGCACGTACCCCGCGGAAGTTTCCATTGGCGGCGCAGTGGCCGTCCACGCACGCCAGCTCTTCGAAGTGGTCAAGGCTCTCAATTCCGAAAAGCTCACGCTCGAGCGCAAAGAAAATTATTGGCTCGAAGTTCAAAGTGGCAGCAGCCGGTTTAAGCTGGTTGGCATGGCTCCCGATGAGTTTCCGGCCCTGCCGGCCGCCAACCAAATGAAGACCTTTCAGATCCCGGCTGCCCAGCTCGGTGAGATGATCGATCGCACGATTTTTTGCGTATCAACCGATGACAACCGCCATAATTTGAGCGGCGTTTACTGTGTCTCGGACAAGGATACCAAGCTTCGCATGGTGGCGACCGATGGTCACCGCCTGGCCATGGCCGAGGGCCAGCTGCCCAGCAAAGTCGGTCTCGAGAAGGGCGTCATTGTTCCGCGCAAAGGATTTCAGGAGCTGCGCCGCGTGATTGGCGACTCGAGCGAGCCCATCAAAGATGTCGAGCTCGGCTTTTCGCAAAACAGTGGCCTCCTGAAGGCCGGGCCCGTCACGCTGACTACGCGCCTGGTAGAAGGCCAATTTCCCGACTACGAGCAGGTCATTCCGAGCGAGGCCAACAAGATTGCAAAGCTGCCCCGGCTTGGTTTTGACGAAGCTCTGCGCCGCGTTTCCTTGCTGTCGCAAGGCCGGGGATACGGCGTCCGGCTGGTATTCAGCTCGGGCAGTCTAGAGCTCATCGCCGAGGATCCCGAATACGGCGAGGCCCGAGAGTCTCTGCCGATCGAATACGACGGGCAGAACCTCTCCATCGGCTTTAACGCCCGCTACATACGTGATGTGCTGGCGCTCATCCACAGCGATAGCATCTCTTTCGAGCTCACCGACGATCTGTCGCCGGCGATCGTCAAGCCGGTCGGCACTGCCGATTTCCTCGCCGTCGTTATGCCGATGCGCATCTAGAGGCGAATCTGCCGCGATGCGTGTCGAATCGCTGGGTCTGCGCGGCTTTCGCAATCTGCATCCCCTGCAGCTAGACAATCTGGGTGACACGCTGGTTGTCCGGGGCCAAAATGGCCAGGGCAAGACCAACCTCCTGGAAGCACTCTACCTGTGCGCCACTGGCCGGTCGTTTCGTCACGCGCGGCCCGTCGAGCTCCTTTGTCACGGGGTACCGCAAGCTTCGGTCACCGGTGTTTTTGTTCATTCCGATGTGCGCCACCGGATCGACATCACGATCCTGCCCAAGCGGCGCGAAGTACGCCTGGACGATCGCTTGCTACGACAGTCTTCGCGTCTGTTGCAGGTAGTCAACGTCGTCGCTTTTTTTCCCGACGATCTGCGCATCGCCAAAGGCACCCCCGAGGATCGACGCCATTTTTTGGATCGTCTGGTCGCCTCCTATTACCCCGACTTCATCGACATCTCTCTGGCCTACAATCTGGCTTTGCGGTCACGCAACGCCCTGTTGCGCAGTCCCCTTGAGCCGCCGCGAAATCTTTTTCAAGTCTTCGACGAACAATTGCTCCGCATAGGTTCCCGCCTGCACGAACGGCGTGAACAGGCCCTAGAAAACGTCGCCGTGGCGGCACAGCGATATTTTCGCAGCGTCATGGGGCCTGGACCCATCCTGGATGTTCAGCTGGCCTCAGGCGTCAAAGGACACGAGGGTGCAAGCTACGAAGATTCGTTTCGCACAGGCCTTACGCAGAGCTTTCGACGTGATTTGGCGATGCGTCAGACCACCGTCGGTCCGCACCGCGCCGATCTTTTGTTGACCATCGATGGCCGAGACGGCCGCATTTTTGCCTCGCAGGGCCAGCAGCGCGCGATTGTTCTGGCCCTAAAGCTCGCTGAATTGACCACGGTCGCAGAGCGGTTGGGAGCCGCGCCGATCCTTCTGTTGGACGATGTGTCGAGCGAGCTCGACCAGGAGCGCAATCGTCTGTTGTTCACCACGATCGACGCCATGCAGGGTCAGCTCTGGGTGAGCACGACCGGCACAGCCCCCTTGTCACTCAAAAGGCCGGGCCAGGTTCTCGACATCGAGGCAGGAAGGGTTCTGCCCTCGCCAAGAAGCGATAGCAAAGCTTAGGGCCTGTCTTCAAATTCGCGCGATGGAAAGGCCGACAACGACTACGGCTACGGCTACGGCTACGACTACGACTACGTCGACGAACTGGATCCATGGATCGGCGCAAAAATAGCTTGCATGGCAGATCGGACTCTGATCGAAGCTATTCATGCATCGACATGAGCTGAGCGAGCAGG
>Ga0182027_10007902_pt1 | contig 15590 bp, 10 predicted proteins | sample 712E1DmetaG_FD_121300 | JGI IMG/M metagenome (GOLD analysis project Ga0182027, IMG submission 121300) | Permafrost microbial communities from Stordalen Mire, Sweden - 712E1D metaG (Illumina Assembly) | ecosystem: Environmental > Terrestrial > Soil > Wetlands > Permafrost | place: Sweden...
TCCCCAAGAATTCGCATGAGAGCGGCGGATTTCAAGCGGTGGATTATTTTTTGTGGTCGTTGCAGCGTTTTTATGAGCGCAAGGAAGACCGCTACCTTGATTTACTATGGAAATCTTTCCGATTGGTACACGATTTGGATGACACGCGCAAAACCCCTTATGGCGTGTATTACACACAAAAAAAGCCGCTAACATTAGCGGCTCTGGAAAATGAATTGCCAGGGATATAGAACTGAACTGACCGCAGTCAGACAATTACACGGCATGGAGCCGAACTTTGTCCACTGGCAAAGTAATTATAGCATAAATGGGCATTTGTGAGCAAAACAACGATGACACAAAATTTGATGACTACCATCCTTGCAATTTGGGGCGCGTGTTTGGGAACGATTGGCACAATTATTTCAGTGATTCTCGCGGTGCGAGAGATTCGTAAGGATAGTCATCAAGTCAGGATTTCAGTGGATGTCTCAAATAATGATCCGTTCTGGATCATATCTGGAATGGGGACTAAAACTTATGTCGTTGTGACTGTTTTGAACGCAGGATTTCGTCCAGCGCAAATTAAGACCGTTTTACTAGTTTTGTCTGATGACAAAACGATTGCCGGCGGTAAGTTGATTAAGGATGAACTCCCACAAATTTTGGAAGAAAGCCAGTCGGTGGATGTGTATTTTGAACTTTCCGAACTTCACAAGGAGATAACTGGTAAGGAAGTTTTTTTGAGATCTGCATTGGTTACCGATGCAGCAGGAAATACCTGGAAGTGTAATATTCCTAATACAGTCAGGCAGATGATCTAACCCCATGCAAACCCGCGCCCATAACCCCTTCACCACCATCCACACCGAAGGTGCCTTACTCCCAACGGACCTGTTGCAGCGCGTCCTGGCGGCCGACCCGGGGCTGGAGGGATTAACTCCTGCTGATTATCATTTATCAGGCAGCGAAAAGCTAAACGAGGCGATCAACCGTTCGTGGAACCGGCTGCAAGGCGCCTGGGCAACCTTCCGCACTTCAAGGGCACGCTTGGTGGAAGGCGACGCCGGGACGACATTGACGCGTGAACACTGGCTGCTGCCCCTGTTCCAGGAACTCGGATACGGGCGCTTGCAGACTTCCAAGGCAGTTGAACTGGATGGCAAGAGTTACCCCATCTCGCATAAATGGGGCGAGACACCCATCCACCTGGTTGGTTGCGGGATCGAGCTGGATAAACGTACCGCCGGCGTGGCCGGGGCCTCCCGGTCCAGCCCGCACAGCTTATTACAAGAACTGCTCAACCGCGTCCCTGAATACCTGTGGGGGCTGGCGTCGAATGGACTGCGCCTGCGGGTGTTGCGTGATAACGCCAGCCTGACCCGCCAGGCGTTCATGGAGTTCGATTTAGAATCCATGTTTGAGGGCGAGGTATATTCAGACTTCGCCGTATTATGGCTGATCTGCCATCAATCGAGAGTAGAGAGCAGAGAGCAGAAAATAGAGAACTGCTGGCTGGAAACCTGGTCGAAAGCCGCTCAGGAGCAGGGGACGCGTGCCCTCGATTCGCTCCGGCAGGGGGTGGAAGGGGCGATCTCCGCCCTCGGCAGCGGCTTTTTGCGAGCCCCGGCCAACCAGAAGCTGCGCACCGACCTTCGCTCGGGGGCACTTTCCACACAGGAGTATTACCGCCAGTTGCTGCGGTTAGTCTACCGGCTGATCTTTTTATTTGTTGCAGAAGAGCGTGAACTGCTGTTTGACCCGCAATCCACTCCCCAGGCGCGTGAGCGCTACCTGCGGCATTATTCACTGGCAAGGATGCGGCGGATGGCGGAGCGGCTGCGGGGTGGGCGGCACCCGGATCTATATGCGGCGCTGCGGCTGGTGACGGACATCCTGGGGGGCAGGAAAGAGTCCGGCCTCGGCAAAACCGGTCTCGGGTTGCCTGTGCTGGGTGGGTTCCTGTTTGCAAGGGAAGCGCTGCGGGATCTGGAATCGGCGGAACTGGATAATGAGTCGCTTTTATCCGCCATTCGAAGTTTGACCCTGATGGAAGAGGGACGCATGCGCCGGGCAGTGGATTATAAGAATCTCGGCTCGGAGGAACTGGGCAGCATTTACGAAAGCCTGCTAGAACTGCACCCGCTGGTCAATACGGATGCGGCCACGTTTGCGTTGACGGTGGTGAGCGGGAGTGAGCGCAAGACCACGGGCAGTTATTACACGGCCAGCTCCTTGATCAAGGTCTCGCTCGATTCGGCGCTCGACCCCGTCATCGAGCAGGCGATCCGGGCTTTTAGCAATCCTGCTCAACAAATCCAGGCCCTGCTGAATCTCAAAGTGTGCGACCCAGCTTGCGGTTCAGGGCATTTCCTGGTGGCTGCGGCGCGCCGGATTGCCCGCCGGCTGGCGCAGATTCGTTCCGGGGGTGATGAACCTTCGGTTGAAATGATGCGCACGGCCTTGCGTGAGGTGATCGCGAACTGTATCTATGGCGTGGATATCAACCCCATGTCGGTGGAACTGTGCAAGGTCAGCTTGTGGATGGAAGCCCTGGAGCCGGGCAAGCCGCTCTCGTTTTTGGATGCGCACGTCCAGTGCGGCGACAGCCTGGTAGGCGTTTCATCAGGCTTAGACATTTCCGAGATCCCCGACGAAGCCTTCAACCGTGCCTTTGGTGACGATAGAGCCACCGCCACCGCCCTCAAGAAGCGCAACAAGCGCGAACGTGGCGGGCAATTTGGCTTGTTTGGTTCAATGCGTGCCGAAAGCAGCGCAGAGGATGCACAGCAATGGCTGGCCGAACGCGCCGCTCAGGTGGATGCCATGCCCGAAGATTCCTCTGAACAGGTGCAGGCCAAGGCGGCGGCATTTACCGAAATGCAGCATGCCGAAAAGTTCAACAAGAAAGACTTGGAATACAACCTTTGGACAGCGGCGTTCTTCTGGCATATTCCAAAAGGTGACGCTGAAACGATGTTAGTCCCCACTCAGCAAGCGCTGGTAGCCCTACGGGCAGGTAGTGCCCTGAGGCCGGCGTTGCTGGAAAAAGTACACCAGATGGCGAAGGATTTGAATTTTTTCCACTGGGAACTGGCGTTCCCAAAGGTTTTTTCGGGCGATAACCCGGGCTTTGATTGTGTCTTGGGCAACCCGCCGTGGGAGCGTATCAAATTGCAGGAAGAAGAATATTTTGCACAGCGCGATCCTGAAATTGCCACCGCTCCCAACAGAGCCGCGCGCCAAAAGTTGATAGAAGCGCTAACTAAAAACAACCCTGCGCTTGCTCTTGCATTTGAAAATGCAAAACATGCTGCTGATGCGAAAGGGAAATTCTGTAGAGTAAGTGGACGTTATCCTCTTACTGGAGTAGGGGATGTTAACACGTATGCCCTGTTTACAGAATCGGCCTACTTAAAAATTTCCAAAAATGGTTTTGTTGGAATTATTGTTCCATCAGGGATAGCCACCGACGACACCACGAAATATTTTTTTCAAAACCTTATATCTTTACAGGCTATCCACAGCCTTTATGAATTTGAGAACGAGGGTTTCTTTCTCGGTGCTGGTCAAGGACATATGTTGAGGTTTTGTATATTAGTGCTAGGCGGTATAAATAGAAAATTCAATAATGCTGTGTTTATGTTCCAAGGAAAACACATTAACGATATATTGAATCCAGAGAGGAAATTTACTCTTGGCGCTAAAGAATTACAGTTGTTCAATCCGAATACCCAAACCTGCCCGATATTTTATACACGAACGGATGCAGATTTGTCGTTCAAAATATACAAGCAAGTTCCAGTATTAGTAAATGAACAGAGCAACCAAAACCCTTGGGGTATTTCATTTTTGAGAATGTTTGACATGGCATATGACAGTGACATTTTTGCCACTCAACCTTTGCGAGGATATGTTCCTTTATATGAATCAAAGATGGTTTACCAGTATAACCATCGGCATGGAGATTTTAGGTTACTTGACTCAAGTGAACGTAAACATGTTCTTCCTGATGTGCCCACAGAGATGCTTGAAAATCCAGACTATGTTGTTACTCCACACTATTGGGTATCTAAAACAGAAGTTGAAAAACGATTGAGTGGAAAATGGTTAAAAAATTGGCTTTTATGTTATCGAGATGTCACAGATTCTAGGGCAAGTATTCGCACTTCTGTGTTCAGCCTTGTGCCCAAAGTGGGTGTAGGACATACGGCACCGGTAGTTTTTACGAATATTCAAGATGCCGGGCAAATGGCATTGTTACTTGCTAACTTTAATAGTTTGCCCTTCGATTACATAGCAAGACAAAAGGTTGCGGGACTACATCTTACTTATGGTTATCTCAAGCAACTCCCTATCCTGCCGCCAAGCGCGTATACCCCCGCCGATATCGAATACATCACCCCGCGCGTGCTCGAACTGGTTTACACTGCCTACGATCTGCGTCCGTTTGCCGAAGATATGGGCTACAGCGGCGAACCTTTCCGCTGGGACGAAGTCCGGCGTGCCAGCCTGCGGGCCGAGTTGGATGCCTACTATGCCCGTCTCTACGGTCTCACGCGGGACGAACTGCGTTACATCCTGGATCCGAAGGAAGTCTATGGCGAAGATTTCCCCGGCGAGACGTTCCGCGTGCTGAAGGATAAGGAAATGCGGCTATATGGCGAGTTCCGCACACGCCGGCTGGTGTTGGAGGCGTGGGATCAATTGGAAGGTAATCAGGTAATAGGGTATTCTGGTAATCAGGTGCATGAGTTGCCGGCGATGAGTTATCAGCCGTCAGCAAGCAGTGCGTCGGTGATTGAGAAGAAAGAGGAACCCAAACTGGCTGCAAGCGCGCCCGCCCGGAAAGAGCCGAAACCGGTCGAGGAAAACCCGGCCCAGCCGATGCTGTCCGATTTTGGGTTGTACCGGTGTCCGCTCTGCGGGAAGATGGTAATGGGGTATGAGAAGGAAGGACATCAAAAGGAAAAGCACTACGGGAAGAGTGTTGAATGGAAAAGGTTGAAGTAATTCCACATTTAAAGCGAAACACCCTGGATATTTACCCCCGATTGGCTTCCCCTTTTTCAGAATCTACCAAAATATGACCGAACCGAAAGTAGAAACAAATGAGGCGATGAAATGAATGGGTCAAATGAATATCAAATCCACCTTAATTATTTGCCATTTGTTGAAGAGATTCCCGAGTATGAAATATATCGTAAGATTATTACCAACCCGCAAGAAAAGCATCCCGACCGAGAAAATGTGCATCGTTACTCCTTGCCTAAAACCGAGGCAAATTTAGAAGATCGCGCCTCATATTGGATTGCGCTCAAATCTCAAGATGGATTTGAGTCTTTCCGCGTAAAGGCATCTTTTAACAACCAATTGACTATTTGGACTCTTTATAAGTCTCTGGGCGAGCAATGTAAAAAGAAACTAACCAACGAAAGGTATTGGCTTTCAGAAAGCGGTTTCGTCCGTGAAATTCACTTCAATATGAAAAATTATAAGGAAGGCACTGAGGAACTCATCATCCAACCTTATTACTTGCGGGCAAGCAGCAAATTTGGCATATTAGCCGACTTTCATTTTAGGAAAAATAGATCAATTAAATTCTCTCGTCGAGTTCTGCAATTAAGCTTGAGCCTGGATGAGAGGTTTAGAAGGAACCTGGATTTTTATGTTGATCGGTTTGCAAAAATTACCGAATATCTCAAAGACTGCCAGAATGTCCTTTCAGTTTTGCAACTACCTGGAACCACTCAACCGGTAATTTTGGAGCAGATATTTGAACCTTTACCGGCGACTCGTTTACACCCCAAAATTTATATTTTTAGTAATGAGCATGAATCTCGGAGTCAGTTCACTGGTCTGAAAGATTATGGCCCTTTACAACCCTTGGCTGAAACGCCGAAGTTGGTGTTTATCTTTCGCGAGCAAGATCGCCAATCTGCTCGAACCTTGGCCGCATCGCTCAAAGGCACCAGCTCTCGTGAACGATATAGCTTTCCGGGTTTTGAACAATTGTTTAAGACGCCGATTGAGATTGATGGGAATCCAATTGTTATCCCTGATTTTTCAATTGGAGCAATGCAGATGGCATTAAGCCGAATTAATGAAGAAAAGAGATTGAATGTGCCGATATTGATTCTGCCGGATAATGAAGATGATGGTTATTTAAATCATAAGGCGGTATTTACACATGCAGGTCGAGCCAGCCAAGTTTGTACTTTGGGAGTTATTCAGGATGAGAGTACTCTCAAATGGTCGGTCGCAAACATAGCATTGCAGATATTCTGTAAAGCAGGGGGAATGCCATGGAAAGTGAAACCTACCGATAAAAAAAGTTTAATAATTGGTATTAGTCAGTCTCATAAACTTCGTAAAACTACTGAGAATACAATAATTGAAAAATACTTTGCATTTTCAATTATGACTGATTCCAGCGGCTTGTTTCAAAAGATTCAGGTGCTGGGCGAAAGTGTGGATGAAACATCATATTTGACACAATTAAGACAAAAATTAAAAGAGATGCTAGTAAGTGGTGCAAAAGAGTATTCACAGGTGGTTATTCATACATCCTTTAGGTTAAAACAGCAGGAGATTGAGGAGGTTTATAGCGTTGTTAGGGAAACTGCAGCCCAGACTAGCAGTCATGAATGTAAATTCGCTGTAGTAAAAGTAAATCACAAAAGTCGTTTTTTTGGGGCAAATCAGAAAATTAATAGCCTTGTTCCTTTTGAGGGGACGAGCGTTAAGCTTGGTGGCGGAGAGTATCTTGTGTGGTTTGAAGGTATTTTCCCCGACAAACCTACAGTTACAAAGGCTTTTCCTGGCCCAACGCATCTTCAATTTTTACGTGTGGCCGAAGCAGATAACATCAGCGATGATATATTGTTACAAGATTTGGTCAATCTTTCAGGGGCTAACTGGCGAGGGTTTAACGCCAAAAGCGCGCCAGTGTCAGTGTTTTACTGTCATTTAGTTGCTGATCTCGTCCATAATTTTCAAGAGCATGGTTTGCCCCTGCCTGCTGTTGAAGATTTACGTCCATGGTTTTTATGAGGTTATTATGACCAGTAAATCAAAAGATATGATCTTTCTTCTGGGCGCAGGTGCGAGTGCGGAAGCTGGCATTCCACCTTCTGGTAAAATGATAGATAGGATAGAAGCTCTGCTCAAAGAAGGTAATGAAGGCTGGAAGCCTTATTCCAATCTTTATAATCATATCAAGAGCGCTATTTATTATGCCGCAGGTTTGAAGGGACAGTTCAAAGATGATGTCCCATATAACATAGAGACGTTGGTAAATACCCTCTATGAGCTGGAACGGAATGAGGAACACCCTCTTTATCCATTCATCGCTTCATGGAACTCGCGGCTTATTACGTTGGCTCGTGGAACGAATGGGGATTTTGAGAAAGTGCGTGATTTCAGATTATTAATACTTAGACAATTGAAAAGTTGGATGTCGCCCGATGATGGTTCTTTAGCAGACTACTACAAGGGTTTTATTTCGCTCCAACGTGGGTTGAATTTTCCACTGCGTGTTTTTTCATTGAACTATGATCTATGTGTGGAGCAACTACTCTCGCCCGATTTTAGAGTAGAGACGGGGTTTGGAGGAAATGGGCCAAGATATCCATGGAATTGGGAGCGATTTGATGATGGAACTACTGGTCCAACACCGCCAGAAATATATCTTTATAAATTGCACGGCTCAATAAACTGGAAACGTGATTCTGGAAGAAATTTGATCTCTTTACAGCAAACCGAAAGTATTTTGCCTGAACAAATAGAGTTGATTTTCGGTCGCGATTTTAAATTGGATGCTGCAGACCCTTATTTATTTTATGTTTACGAACTTCGAGAATATTCTTTGGATGCAAAGATAATAGTTTGCCTAGGTTATGGTTTTGGAGATCAGCATATTAATAAAATCTTAGCACAGGCATTACAAAGAGATGATGAAGAAAAGCGTATTCTTGTGATATCAAATTGCATAGATGATCAAAGTGTCAAACAGAAAAAAGATGAGGTCGTAAAAAAACTCTCAGTTAAACCCGAAAAAGTCCTTGTACAAAAAGTATCTACAAAGATGTTTCTTGAAACGGCCGAATTACATAAACAACTTCTTGAAATGGTCCCTTCCCCTGAGGATTCACCGTTTTAACTCCTTTCTTCAGAGGATCCTGAATTCTCTTAAATAAAGGTGCTCATATTAACTTTTGGTACTTGTTGGTCAATCTATTTAAAGCAAAAGGATAATATATGACAGAACAGTTTACATGGATTGACATTTATCAAGAACTCGCCACCGCTCTACTTGTTTGCCAAGATAAACAGCCAGAATTGATCGCTTTTTTGGAAGACCTGCGCAAACAGGACTATGTCATTTCCTCCTTGCAGGATAAAAACCGCGATGGCGAACGTTTTCTATTGAAGGAAATAGATCCCTTCACTTTTATAGGCGTATTCAATCGGGGAATCCGCGATGAGCAACGCATTGCTATTCTCGCGCAGGTTAAACAGCATTTCCAACTCCGAAGTCCAGTACCAATGGATTTTTCTGGCATTCCGGTGCTTAACAACATGAAGTCATGGTTTTTCCCTTATCAATCTGAACGGGGGGGCGGACATATTCAGATGCTCTGGCGTATTTTTCAACTGGCTCTTCTGGAAAATCCCTTGCAAGACCCACTATTTCTAAAAACCTTTGATGAAGCTCTTTCCAGTAGGGGCGTCAACATAAATCTGACCATGGGCTTGTTCTGGATTCGCCCCAATACTTTCCTCAGCCTGGATAGCGTCAATCGCACTTACCTGGGAATCGATATTCCCAAAGATGGCCTTACTTCTGATTTTTACATCAGTACCTTGCAAGAGGTATCAGCCAGGGGGCAATCCTTTCCGCAGCTTTCCATGGCTGCCTGGCAGAGCACACATAAAGATACCGGTGCCAAAAAGAAACCTCAACAATTCAAACCCGCTGTACGTGCAGACTGCGGTTACTGGTTGGTTGGCGCCTATTGGGATAGTAAAGATCCGCCAGATCAAACCCAGCGTTTCCTGGATGAAGGTGTTTGGGAAAATGGGTATCAAGACCGTTACTTGGAAAATGTAAAAGCCATGCAAGTAGGTGACAAGATTGCGATCAAAGCTGCTACAACACAACGTAAGGGGCTGCCTTTCGATAACCAAAATAGCACCATCTCTCGCATGGATATCAAAGCAATTGGTACCATCGTAGCCAATCGCGATGATGGCAGGATTGTTGAGGTTGAGTGGGATCCTGACTTTCAAGAAAAATCATGGTATTTCTACACCAACCGGAACACAGTCTGGCATCTTCAGACGAATGATGACTATAAATTCAAAGAATACAGCCAGAGGCTGATTGATTTTGTCTGGTATGGCAATGAACAAGATTATGATTGGTTCTGGAAACAATGGTGGCAATGGAAAACGGGAAGGGATACCAAACATGACGCACCATCGATTAGTTCTCTGTTGGCTTTAGAGCCTTACAGCATCGAAGATATCATCGCTTCGGGTGTCTTCCTCACAAAAGAGGAATTGAGCCAGATTTTGAATCGCATGCTTATAAAGAAAGCGATTCTCCTGCAGGGATCACCGGGAGTAGGCAAGAATTTTATAGCCAAAAAACTAGCATATGCGCTGATGGAGGAAAAAGACGAAAACCGTATTGAAATGGTGCAATTTCATCAGTCCTATTCCTATGATGACTTTATCCGAGGCTATCGCCCTGCGCTTGGTCAAGCTGGTACTTTCAGTTTGCAGAATGGCATTTTTTATGAGTTCTGTAAAAAAGCTATGCAAGACCCCGAACGGGAATATGTTTTCCTCATTGACGAGATTAATCGTGGAAATCTAAGCCAGATTTTTGGGGAATTGCTCATGCTCATAGAAGCAGATAAACGCGGGCCGGATTTCGGTGTACCTCTGGTATATCGTAACCAGGATGAACCTCGCTTTTATGTTCCCGAGAACCTATACATCATTGGTTTAATGAACATTGCAGATCGTTCTTTAGCAATGGTGGATTATGCTCTGCGCCGCCGGTTTGCCTTTATCACTCTGAAACCGCAATATGAAAGCGATACTTTCCGTCAATGGTTGCTGGGCAGATCAATGGATTCGCAATTGGTTAGTCTGATTATCGAACGCATGTCTGCACTCAACAAGGCCATTCGGGAAGATTCTTTGCTAGGCGAAAATTACCAAATTGGCCATAGTTATTTTTGCCCTAAGGGCGACAACTTCGCCGGCCTCGATCGAGGCTGGTATCGGGATATTGTGCAGACTGAGATTGTCCCTATGTTGAAAGAGTACTGGTTCGACAATTCCCGAAAAGTGGAGGAAGCAGAAAGGAATTTACTCGCCTAATGAACGTAGAAAGCACTCCAGATATCGCTGCGTCTGCCTACTGGACGGAGTATGGAATCCCTATCCGTAACCTCTGGTATATACTGTTATATGCCTGGAATGAAGCGCCGACAACTTCCCTCGGCACAATGGACGATATTGAAAATGCCCCCACTCTCGATGCATTACTAGCTTCTATGCTGGTTAAGTTGACTCAACAGCGCATGCGCATTGGTTTGGGAAGAAACTATGTTGAAGAAAAACTACTATTGAGGGGGATTCGTGGCCGCATCAATTTCTCGGACAGTCTGAAATATCATGCCTTTGAGCGCGGACAGGCTTATTGCGAATTCCAGCAGTATAGTCAGAATGTACCAAAGAACCAGATCGTCCGCAGCACACTCTTGCGGCTGGTTCAAATTGGTCAATTTGGTCCAAATCTTGTATTGGCTGAAAAACTGCGTCATTCCCTTCGTCGCTTGGCCAGGGACTTGGATAGCGTCGATCTGATTGAGTTGAAACTTGACTTTATTCACAGACAGCAATTGGGGCGCAATGATCAGGATTACCGGCTCATGCTAGCAATTTGTGAGTTGCTTTTACAGCGCCAGATGCCTACCGATTCACCTGGGTCAAATCGCTTGCCTGTCATTGATCACGCCGCGCTTGCCTTGCATCGTGTTTACGAACGGTTTGTCGCGAACTTCTATCGCCTGCATCTTCCCGCGTGGGATGTAATTCCTCAGAAACGATTTGGCTGGCATGAGACAATCCCAAATATGTATCTGCCTTCCATGGTACCGGATCTTTTTCTGCAGGAGAAATCATCCGGGCGGATTATTATCCTTGATACAAAATTTACAGCCCAAAGCCTGATCAAAAATCAATGGGGTGGGGAGGGCTTTAATTCGGGGCACTTATATCAATTATATGCCTACCTGAAGACCCAAGAGCACGTTTCTGAACATCATCGCCAGGCGTCGGGTATTTTGCTGTATCCAGTGGTTAGTAAGGAAAAAATTTCTGAAAGAGTTTGCCTACAAAACCAAACGGTGAGAATAGAAAGCGTGGATTTAGTTGCTCCTTGGGAAGAAATAGAGCAGCATTTGTTGGCTTTAATATCCCAAATAAATTGAGAGGCATCTTTTTTATGCTCTTCAAATAAGGCAATTTATTCCATCAGGAATCTTTGCTGATTTCAAGAACATGCTTGATTACATTCTCAACGAATCTATTTTCAACATTTTTCCGCCCATGCATTTCCAAATTTCTCTCCTTTTTTAATGAATGCGGGATTAGTGAAAAAACAAGGGTAGGCATTTTTTACTCCTTGAAAATGATTCTATTACGTCTGGTGGCATTGTGTAACCAAATTATCACGGTTGGTTTTTTGGCGACATTTTCTCCCTTTCAGAGCAGCAATGTAATACTGAAAAGGGGTCTGTCTCCAAGAACCGAGTTCAAAATGCCTAAAAAAACGGAAACGCGCCTCACAATATTTAAACCGTGATACCGTCTATTATATCAACTGCTTCAATATTCTTTTGGAAGGGCAGGGATATGTTAGGTTGAAGTGTGTAATGCGTATAGCCACTACTTTAAGAACGAAAGCATCAAGAACTTATAAATCCCCTTTCTCTCCAAGAAAACAACACCTTACTACTTGGGGTAGGGTAGGCGCTCTGGGTGGAGGAGCCCGGACGATCTTGAGGAGCCGTACTGTTTATTACCCAAAAGGAAGCGATACTGGCGAGAGTCAGATATATTACTTTTTGTAGGGCCAGATCAACCTTGACCAGGTGGCTGCACTAGTCGAGCAGAATGTAACCGGAAATATCTGCGTCTTGCCACTTTTTAGGCGCGTTCGCTATCCCCACGACCTTATCCCAGCCGCCTTACCTTCTCCGCCACCAATAATGGCTCGCTCCGTCCTGGATCCGTTTTCATCAGGCCGGTAGCCAGGAAAGGCTCAGACGAATGGATGAAACTGCGCGCTTAGCGATACACATCCGGAAATACGGCCATATCCAGCACCCCAGCCAAGTCTTCCAGGGTCATGAACATCATTAAATCTCCCTTGACGGTGCGACTGCACGCTCTGTTGGTGGGCGGAGTCGAGTATCAGCCGCAGCGTCTTTTTCAAGTCGTCCTGGCTGATGAAATCTTCCAGCGTTTTTCGGCGGAAGTTCCACTCGTCAGAATGGGTGGTCATAAAGACATACCTCCGTTTTGGATTTAGAACGACCACCGTCGTTCTCTGAGTGGCCTGTCGGAGGATCAGGAACCGGAGAGAACGATGGTGAAATCTTGATATAATCCGGTCAATTCTTATATAAATTTGTTGATCAAATTAATGGAACAACTCGGGGATGGGTAAAACAATATTAGTGTTGGGTCTATTGGTAATTACGACAACTATATTTCAATAACGAGGGTTAGTGAGCACGAGTCTGAAGCTAAGGCGCTCTCCTTATAAAAAAATCAGGGAGAAAACATGAAAACGAATACATTACTCGCTATCATTCTTTCTGTTGTTATGGTTTCGTGCGCGCCAGCGCCTTCACCCATTGCTACCGTGCTCCCAACCGGCACGTCTGCACCTACAGCAACCCCAATTCCAACTGCAACTCCTCGTCCATTCGCACTTCTTACTGTTCCAGCAAATCTTTATTTTGGACCCGGAAATGTCGGTTATAAAACCCTGGCCCAACTACCCCAAGGTTCACAAGTTTTTCCCACCGGCACCTATGTGGACTTTGTTAAAGTGGATGAATCCATTAACGGGGTGGTGCAGGAGGGGTACCTGCAGAAAGATTCTTTGGAAGACTTGCCGGCCGGTTTACCCGAATTGTCACTACAACAAGTGCCCTGGCAACCAATGGACGTGATGAACAATTTTTTAAGCTATTCGACAACTTTCGATGGTAATCAAGTTACCATTCAAAATACCACCGATGGTTATGATGATGCGGAAGGACTAGGAATACCATTGGATGCGCCCTTCCGGTTTACTGCAAAAATGGCTCCTCAGAACACCGATTATGGCATTGTCAAGTTTTTGGGCATCCCCGAACCTACCAGCGGAAATTGGTGGCTAGGGATTAATCGAGTGGATGTTCACGCACAGGCAGGGAAATTGGTATTGGGGTTTCAGGATGGAACGATTGAAGGTGATAATAAAATCTTCTCATTAGGTATTCCTTCAAACCAGCCTTTTACTTTTATTTCCAACGATCCCCAGGGAAAATCGATCACCATTCTCGATGCAAATGGAAGGAATGTTTTAACAGTAGATGTAACCAGTCTGCCAGGTGTTAATCTACCAGATGGGTTGTTTGCAAAGAAAATGCTTTACCTGGGGCTAAGTTCTGCGCCCCACTCCATCCTAGTGGTGTCCTCTATATTATTCGAAACGGCCCCCTCCGGAATAGCGCAACCAGAAACGCAAGCCTTGCCTGGCATGCGCGAGCTTGCCAAACAAAGTGGTATTACCATGGGTACTGAATTTTCCATATGGAATATGCGCGATCAGCGCGCATGGTCCATCATGAAACAGGATTTTGATGTCGCAGCACTTGACGAATTTTCGTCCACAAGCGTTTGGAAAGGACGCGGAGAATATGACTTTACGTCGATAGATGCAGCAGTCAATTTTGCTCTACAAAGCGGATTCAAAATTCGGGCATCCCACTTGGTTTGGGGTACAACTGATCCCTCTTCAGTCGGCATTCCCGAATGGTTAAAAAACAGTAATTATTCCAGGCAGGAATATATCCAAATCCTTCAGGAATACATCACGGCGATAGTAAGCCGTTACAAGGGGAAAGTGGCCGAGTGGAGCATTGCCAACGAGGCCATACAACGCTCGTTTTCCCCAGGGGCCGATTTTTGGAATGACAAAATTGGCCCAGAATACATCGAAATCGCTTTCCGCGCGGCGCGAGAAGCGGACCCGAATGGAATTCTCATCTTCAATGGAGACAACAATGAAAGCCCGCGCGATCAAGGCACCACACAAATAGTCGACAAGACATACCAAACGGTAAAAACGTTAAAAGCCAAGGGAGTACCGATTGATGTAGTCGGTATGCAAATGCATCTTTTCTTGCCCTGGAATAGTAAAATTGCCCCAAAGCAACAGGATGTGATCGCCACCATGCGCCGCTTTGGGGATTTGGGTGTCAAGATTTATATTACTGAGTTTGACGTCAATCTCCATGAAGTTCCTGGTTCGCAGGCCGACAAATTGAAGTACCAAGCCGATTTATATGGAGAGATGATGGATGCCTGTCTTGAATCCGGGGTATGTACCAGCTTCACAACCTGGGGGATCTCCGATGGCACTTCCTGGATTACCAGTAATTGTAATGGGTGCGTCAATTTACCCGACGCTGCTCCGCTGATGTTTGATAAGGATTACAATCCCAAACCCGCCTATTTTGCTGTTCGAGATGCGTTACAGCAGGGATTGCAAACACTTCCAACGGTCACACCAACACCCTGATTGGGGTGGTTCATTCGATAACAACAAATGCATATGAAAAACAAAACTCTAATAGTAGTCTCGCTTGCTGTGTTTATTCTTGCCTCTTGCACTCCAGCGGCTACATCCGTTCCTGTAGCATCTGTGCCCACACCCACTCCCGTTTCTACATCTACAATTATTCCTCCCACCGAACGGCCTAACGCTCCACTTCAACAAGCCACTACACTTTATAGCGGTCCGGGCACAGACTTTGACCCAATCAAAAATTTACAGGCTGGTGAGAAAATTTACCCTTTGGGGATTTATACTGATTTTGTAAAGATCGAGACTCTGGATGGAACAATAGGTTATGTATGGGAAGATACATTAGGGAATGATGTCTCTGGATTGCCTTCAGTAGACGCAGAAAGTTTGCCATGGAAACCTATCAAGATGTGGTTATATCAATCGTCAGCAAATATGGCTATGTCCTTCAAGGATAATTATTTGACGGTGGATAATTCAAAAAACAGTGCGTACTATGGTAACAGCTACGGACCAGTTTCTCTGATCAATAAAGTGCGTTTTGAAATCAAATTCAATTCCTCTGACACTGGTAGCGTTATGACTTTGGTGGGGATTAAAAATAGGTAACTATATACTTGACGCACAATAATCTATTTAGATAATTTTTACCTTAGAAGGAGACAAAATGATTACAAAAGAAATTAAATATGGAACTTGGGAAGTACATGGGCAGACTCGTAATGAA
>Ga0182027_10007903_pt1 | contig 15590 bp, 15 predicted proteins | sample 712E1DmetaG_FD_121300 | JGI IMG/M metagenome (GOLD analysis project Ga0182027, IMG submission 121300) | Permafrost microbial communities from Stordalen Mire, Sweden - 712E1D metaG (Illumina Assembly) | ecosystem: Environmental > Terrestrial > Soil > Wetlands > Permafrost | place: Sweden...
GATCTCGATCAACGCGGAGAGCCCGTCTTCGGCTACTCGAACGGAGTAACCAATCTCGGTCAGCACCCACAACAAGGACTCTCAAATCGAAGGCTCATCGTCCACGATGAGAAGGCTCGCCTTGGTTCCAGGCATATCTGACCTCCAACCTGCATCATGGCCCATGCGTAGAATGGAGCGAATATGCCGTTCAATTCGTCGCGATAATGAGCAATTTTGACACGATGGAGATTGCCGGCCGTGGATTTCTCAGCTCGTTGACGCCCAACACTCGGCCAGAGCGCCCCGATGGGACGGCTGGCCAACTCAAGGGAGGCCGCTTAGGCGGGGGTCAATCGTGGAGGACCACATTGAGCAGAGACTTATGTACGCGGATTCGGCCGTCGTATTCGACAAAGCCGAGTTTGCGAAAGCGGTTCATGAAGAAGCTCACCCTGGAGCGAGTGGTGCCGATCATCTCGGCCAGTGTTTCCTGCGTGATGGGAGGGATCAACGGCTCCGGCTCGCCCGGCCGGCCAAACTCCGCCATCAACAGCAGTATCCGCGCCAGCCGCTTTTCGCTGGAGTTGAAGAGCTGATCGATCAGATCGGCCTGGATGCGCATACTGCGGGCCAGCAGAAACTTCAAGAACAGGTCGGAGAAATCATGCTCCTCGTGCATCACGCGGATCATCTCTTGCAGCGCTATCTTCAAAGCCGTGCAGGAAGTAAGAGCCGTAGCAGTCGCCAGACGCAGTCCGGCCGGCGCCGCAAGCGACTCTTCTCCGATAAAATCCCCGTCCGACAAAAGCGTGATCGTGGCTTCCTTGCCCACCGTCGAAACCACCGTCACTTTTGCCCGGCCTTTTTGCAGATAGAAGACCGCGTCCGCTGGATCTCCTTGCGTAAAGAAGGTCTGCTTGGGCGCCAGTTGAACGATTCTGCGCCCCAGACCGGCGCTCGCCAGAAAGGCGGCTACATCAAAAGACGATTTATCGAGCATAATCATCCGGCAAGCCTCCTTTCAGTTTCAATATCGGCGCGGGGGTTGTGAGCGCGACCCCATTGCCCTGAGCCTGGTAGAAGTAGGGCAGAAATGAACAAAAAAGTCAAAAAAGGAAAAGGCGCATGCGGCGAAAATCGCTCATTTTATTGAGCTTGCGGAGAACCGCAATCCAGGCCCACTCTCCACCGGAATTCTAGCACGAGGCTAAACCGTTGAAATGGCAAAAATCTGTTCAATTTTGCTCACTTTTCGCGATAATTTTCAAGACGAACTGTGGCTTCCCGGCACTGAAAAGCCTCGGAGCCCCAGGCGCCAAAGGGAACCGCCTAGCGCTCTGCCTGGTTGCCACGCCAAGTACTCGCGATATTGCCCAGTTCGCCGTAAGGTATCGCCACCGGGTCGATAGATGGGCCGCCATCCATCGGCAGAGCCCTATGGCTCAGGCACTGCCAGCGAATGCTTCTAACTGAAGTTACCTTGTGCGCCTCAGTGCGCAAAAAGCAAATGACACTGCGCAAAGGTGGAAAAGGTGAGATGCATGAAGAGATTCAAAACGGGCGCTCCGATTGGAGTGCAGCAGAAGCTCATGCGCCACAGCAACGTCGCAACAACCATGAACATATACGGCAGTGCAACCCTTCGGGCGAAGCAAGCAGCGAACTCAAAGGTTGTGCATCGTGATGAAGCATGAGGCTGCCTGAATTGAATTTAGGTGGCAGCCTGGTTCTTCCTGTGGGGTTTTGTGGGTTGGCCGGTTCTGCTGTTTCCGCTAAGTGCTTTATTTTCTGGTGGACGCGGAAGGAATCGAACCTTCAACCTGTCGGTTAAGAGCCGAATGCTCTGCCAGTTGAGCTACGCGTCCTTCAGGGCTGGTGAACCGCGCGCAAGGCTTTCCTGCGCGACGCCAAGCGGAGGAGAAAATTCCTCCCGCACCTTGAAAAATATATCACAGACGCGAGAGACGCGCATCCCGCGCCCGCAGCGCTATCGCAAAACCAGAGTAGGTGTATCTCGAAGCCACAACACTCAAGTCGATGCGGCGCCGGGGTCCCCAACGACAGGTCTTTGCCGTTGGGGTGGGAACAGCAGGTGCGGCGGCGTTGAAGACTGCAAAACAGGACAAAGTAGCTCTGGTTTTGCCGAAAAATCTTTGCTGCAATGTGCAGATAATTATTCCCGTTCGGCGCACAATCGTTCCATAGTTGGTTTTCAACCGGCCTCGGCCTTGGGCGAATCGCTGACCACTGACCGCTGATCACTGCCCATCTTAACTCCTTATTTTTGAGGACCTTCGAAGACCAGACGAGTTGAAATGAGGACTTTAGCTTAAAGGTTGGGGAGGGGTAGGGGGCAGGGGTAACCAAAATGTAACGGTCTGCTCCCTACGCCTCCGCCGGCTTTCGCCGGTCCACCGGTTGAGGAATCTCAACGTTTTCGCTAAAACGGTATCCGATGTGCGAGTCGGTGATGAGGTATTGCGGGTTGGCGGGATCGTCTTCGATTTTCAGGCGAATCTGGCGGATGAAGGTGCGCAGATACTCGAGTTCGTCGCCGTACTCCGGTCCCCAGACCGAGCGCAGCAGCTTGGCGTGGGGAATCGGCCTTCCGGCGTGCATCATGAGGTAATGGAGCAGCTCGAACTGCTTGGGCGTAAGGTGAACAGGGCGGCCGTTCTTCTCCACCAGGTGGCGGCCGGGATCGAGCAGTACGTCGCCGATGAAGATGGCAGCCTCGCCGTCTTCGAAGGATTTGCCGCGGCGCACTGCGGCGCGCAGCCGCGCCGTGAGCTCGCGCAATTGGAACGGCTTGGTAATGTAGTCGTCGGCGCCGGCGTCCAACGCCTCCACCTTGCGATCCTCGCCTTCCTGCACCGTGAGCATGAGGATGGGCAGGCGCGGCGAGGCCTTGCGCATGAGCCGGCACACCTCGATTCCTCCCATGCCCGGCATGTTGATGTCGAGCAGCACCGCGTCGAAGGCTTCAGCGCGCACCAGCGCCACCGCCTCTTCGCCGCGCGCGGCCTCGACAATCTGAAAGCCGAAGTTTCCAAGGATGGTTCGCAGAGAGAGCCGGATGGAACGCTCGTCGTCCACAATGAGCAGATTGCCCGCTGTATCCTGATTCATTGGCTGATACCTCCATGTTGAGGAAGAGAAAGATAAAACGTGGTTCCTTCCTCGGCCTTGCTAATGACCCACACGTGGCCGTGGTGAGCCTCGGCCGCCATCATCACAGTGGATAGGCCGATGCCGGTTCCTGCTGCCAGGTGCCGCGTCCCCTCGCTGCGGTAGAAACGTTGAAAGATACGTTCCCGGTCGTTGATAGGAATTGCCGGTCCGAAGTTATGCACCGAAAACATGATTTCCGAGTGGTTTTCCCACGCCGACACCTTGATCGCGGTCCCGGCAAAAGAGTATTTCGCCGCGTTGTCGAGAAACTGCGTCAATGCCATGGAGAGCAGGTCGCGATCGCCGCGAAGAGTCAGGCTCGGATCGGCAACCGCAACTTCAAGCGAATGACCGGACATGTGCCCCCGCTGTTCCTCCAAAACCGCCTCCACAAGATCGCCGACGACAATTTCATTCCCGGCAACACTGATCTCCTCTGCTTCGAGCTTCGCCGTTTGTAAAAGGCGCGTGCTGAGAAGGCGCAATTTGCCTGCTTCATCTTCAACCAGCGCCAGCAGCTCCTCCTGCGCGGTGTTGAGCTTGCCCACTTCGGCCAAGCCGGCGGTTGCAGCCTGAATCGCAGTCAGCGGCGTTTTGACGGCGTGAGCCAGCGAGTCAAGCACCGCAGCCCGCAGCCGCTCGCTGCGATGTGCCGCTTCAACCTGGCTCTCTTTCTCGAAGACAACGCAGCGCTCCAGCGTAACGGCTGTGAGTGAAGCAAGAGCATCCACGACCAGCGGACCCAGGTCCCCTCGTATCGCGATCGCGCCGATGGAATTGTTGCCGGCGCGCAGCACCCTGCGCGAGGTATGAGTCATGCGATCTTCGTCGTCCGCCTGCGCCAGATAACATTCCTTTGCCAGCTCCTGCTCGTCCTCCGCCCAGGTTCCCGCCACATCGCAGGCGCCCGAATTGGCATCGAAGATCGCCACCCCTGCGGCGGCGAAGATGCGGCGGATCAAGTGCGTCAACTGCGGGCCGGGCGGCTGGTGCAGGTTGATGAGCAGAGTGCTGCGGCTCAACTCGTATAACTGCTCCATTGAGGTGCGCTGCACATTCGCCTCGCGCGACTTGACTTGTTCGCGGGACGATAGACGGCTGACCAGCAGCGCGCTGGCCTCGAAAGCGCCAAGCGCAACCCAATTCTCGGGACTGGCGATGCCGAAGTGAAAAAGGGGCGGATAGAAAAAGTAGTCCAGGCAAGCGCACGCTAACAACGACACCATTGACGCCTGCCAGAATCCGCACAGGATCGCCACGCAAACGACAACAAGGAGAAACAGAAACCCAATTGTGGCGGGGTTGAAGTGGAGCACATGCCCCGTAAAGGTGAGCAGCGCGATCACCCAGCATCCAGCCAGGGTTTCGCCCATAAACCGCGCCCGGGAAGTTTGACTCCGCTCTCCGAGAATCTTAGCGATGTTCATTACGCCCGGGCATCCCGTCCTTGCATCGATACAGGCTTAACTTCCCCGATGCATGTAGGTTGAGGGTAGCCAAAGGGGCATCAGCAAAACATAAATATGTTGCAAAGAATCTATGGGTATAAATGGCTTGCCGGCGTGCCTGGGTATGCGCCGCGCACGCCGGCGGATTGCGTATTCACGCAAGTTATCGAGTTAGACTCGCCGAGAGGCTTAGGCTTTCGTAGTGCGCGGCTTGCTGACTCATCTTCTGCGCCTCATAGTTGAAGTACTCGTAGCGATTTCTTGAAGAATTAAGAGGCGTTGGGTACTTCGCCGCGGGCAGGGAAACGTTCATGCTGCGGCGCGCGAACCACACGATTTCATCGTGGGCCTGATCGGTGAACTGCTGCTGGCGCATCCGGTAATAGGACGCGAGGACCCGATACTCTTCGGCAGTGTGCGCATTGCGCACCGTCTTCTTCAGTTCGGACCTGCTGTAGTCGGCCCCATTGGCCGACGCGGCGCTTGCTATGCCGGACGTCAGAGCGAATGCAAGCAGCGCGCATGCAATTTGAATTCTCGTACGCATCGAAACCTCCATCTTCCTGAAGAAGCATGGAACGCTTCAACTAAAGGAAGCATGAACAGGATGCGAGTGAAATCGGTTTTGCGGCGATAACTTACGGGATCTTTATGACTTTCTACACTTGGCCGTTGCTCATAATAAAGAGGCCGCGCACTTAGGGCCAGCTATCTCAAATGGCGCTCAGATAAGCTCCCGCTTTGCGGTAAGCAGACGGCAGAATCGGTTCCGGTCCGCTCCGGTGGCGTGGGACTTATCGCGCCACGCGAATGTGCAGCTCCCTCAACTGCTTCTCCGTTACGGCGGTTGGCGCTTCGGCCATGATGTCAATGGCTTTGGCGCTCTTGGGGAAGGCGATGACCTCGCGCAAGCTGGCCGTGCCGGCGAGCAGCATCACAATGCGATCGAGGCCCAGCGCGATGCCGCCGTGGGGCGGAGTGCCGTATTCGAGCGCGTCGAGGAAAAAGCCGAAGCGGGCGCGCGCCTCTTCATCGCTAATGCCCAATGAAGCGAAGATCTGCTGCTGCACATCCTTGCGGTGAATGCGGATAGAGCCGGAGCCGAGTTCGAGGCCGTTCAAGGCCAGGTCGTAGCAGTTGGCGCGCACGCTGGCCGGGTCGCTGACGAGATTTGCCATGTCGGCCTCGAAAGGCGCGGTGAAGGGATGGTGCGCGGGAACCCAGTGGGCTGAGGCGAGATCGTACTCGAACATGGGAAAGTCGACGATCCAGATTGGGTTGAAGGGAAATACGCCCGCCATCGCCTCGCCGCTTATTGGCTTCTCCGGATGGATAACGGCCTCGGTAATGTCGAAAGCGCCGTGCCTGTCGGCGTACTTCTTTGCCAGCTCGGTGCGGAAGTTGCCCGCCGCGGCGTAGACGTTGATCTCGCGCTCCGAGAGGCGGCCGGGGAATTTGGTGTCGCTGGCTTTGATATGGTGCGCCGGATCGCCGGCGACGATGATGACGAAGTCCGCGTCAACCGCACCCGCAAGCTCACGCACTTTCGCAGCAGACTCAGGAAAGCTCTTGGCGAGGCGCTTGAAGTCGTCAATGAATTTGGCGCCCTTCTTCTGGTCGAACAGCGGATGGTTGTCCTCGCGCTCCTTGCGGCTGAGCTCGCCCACGTTGGGGATGCGCAGGGCGACCACGGGCAATGCGGGATCGATTTGCAGAGTGGCGAGGGCCGCGTCGGTAAATGCCGGGCGTACATCGGTGAGTCCCGGCAGGCGCAAGTCGGGCTTGTCGGTGCCGAACTGGCGCATGGATTCGTCATAAGTGATGCGAGGAAATGGAATCGGCAAATCGACGCCCGCTGCGGCAAAGCCTGCCTTCATGAACTGCTCGACGACGCCAAAAACCGTTTCCTGGCGCGGGAAGCTCATCTCGAGATCGACCTGCGTGAACTCAAGCTGGCGGTCGGCGCGAAGATCCTCGTCGCGGAAGCAGCGCGCAATTTGAAAATAGCGGTCGAAGCCCGAGATCATCAGGATCTGCTTGAAGATCTGCGGCGACTGCGGCAGCGCGTAGAACTCGCCGGGATGAACGCGGCTGGGAACGAGAAAATCGCGCGCGCCTTCTGGCGTGGACTTGGTGAGGATAGGCGTTTCGATTTCGAGAAAGCCCTGCTGGCTCAGGTTGTCGCGAATGGCGAGCGTAATATCGTGGCGCAGGCGGAAGTTGCGCTGCATCTCCGCGCGGCGCAGGTCAACGTAGCGGTACTTGAGGCGGACTTCCTCGTTCTGAATGGCTTCTTCGGCGGGCGAGAAGGGCGCCAGGCGCGTGTCATTGAGGACCAGAAGCTCCGCGGCCTCGATCTCGATCTCGCCGGTTTCCATCTTGGGATTGATGGCGTCGGCATCGCGCAGCCGGACTTTGCCCACGGCGGCGACCACGTATTCAGGGCGAACCTGCTAGCCTTTGGCGTGGCCTTCAGGGACCAGTTCCTTGTCGAGCACGATCTGCGCTATGCCGGAGCGGTCCCTGAGGTCGAGAAAGATGAGGTTACCGTGGTCGCGGCGGCGGTTGACCCAGCCCATGAGGACTACGTTTTGTCCCGCGTGGGCAGCGCGCAGCGCGCCGCAGAAATGCGTGCGTTCGAGATTCCCTAAAAAGTCGAGCAATTCCAGTGTCCTTCTACGCGTTTGCCGGCCGGGCGAGGCGCCTCGTGCCGGTCTCGTTCCAGGCGCAATGGCGAATGTACGGAACTCCGGGCCTCGTCGGGCTTACCTTGCCAGGACTTGCGCCAGCTCCGCGCGAGGAACCTTTGTTTGTATGCCTGAGGCGAAGTCCTTCACTGTCAGGATACCGGATTGAAGCTCGTCTTCGCCGAGGATGACGATGCGGCGGGCGGTCTTGTCGGCGGCTTCAAAGGATTTTTTCAGGCGAAAACTGCCGTCACCGAGCTCGATAGTGAGGCCGCCACAGCGCAATTCGCGGGCCAGAGCGAGGGCGGCGGAGTTGAGGTTTTCGCTGAGCGGGGCTATGTAAGCGTCAACCTTTGGCTGCGTTGACCGTTCGTCGAGTTGGCTCTGGAGAGTGAGGACCAGCCGGTCGAGCCCCATGGCAAAGCCGACGCCGGGGGCTTTGGGACCGCCGAGGGCTTCCGAGAGTCCGTCATAGCGTCCGCCGCCGAGCAGCGCGTTCTGCGCGCCAAGGCCCGAGTGCGTGAACTCGAAGGTGGTGCGGGTGTAGTAGTCGAGGCCGCGAACCAGGCGGTGATTGAGCTTATAGCGCACGCCGGCCGCGTCGAGGGCCGCGGTGACCTGAGCGAAATGAGCGCGCGAGGCATCGTCGAGCGAGTCGGCGATGACGGGCAAATTGGCGATGATCGGCTGGTCCGCGGGAACTTTACAGTCGAGCACGCGCAGTGGATTGGTCACGGCGCGGCGCTGGCAATCTGCGCACATCTGCGGAGCGAGCGGGATGAGCGCGGCGCGAAGCGTCTCGTTGTACCGCGCCCGATCCGCCGCCGAACCCACCGAATTCAGCTCCAGCGTCCAGCCCGCGATGCCCAGTTCGTCGAGCAGCGTGGCGAGCATTTCGAGAACTTCCGCGTCGCGCAAGGCAGATTCACTGCCCGCCGACGGAGGGCCAATGACCTCGGCTCCAATCTGCCAGAACTGCCGGTAGCGGCCCTTCTGCGGCCGTTCGCGGCGGAACTGCGGCCCGATGTAATAGAGCTTTTGCAACTGGCCGCTTTCGCCGAGCCGGTGTTCAATATAAGCGCGGACAACTCCTGCTGTGTTTTCGGGCCGGAGGGTCAGGGATTGCGAGGTGGAAAAGTAATGTCCGTCCAACTTCTCAATCTGGACCTCACCTCTCAAGATCCAGTCATTGTCAGGAGCTGACGTAGGAGTCACGAGCCGGAGCGATATCAGATCCGCACCCACGCCGTTCGACACCTCTTGACTCTTGGCCTTTTTCAGCGCATCGATAGTTTCCGCAGCAATAGTTGGACGGAAAGAAATCAACTCAACATGGACTCCAGGGATAGAGCCGGTCCCCGAAACGACTTTCAACTGGACACCGGGCCAAGGGTTACTTACGAACTGTGGCGTCCTAAGCTGCGGGAGCTTAACGAACTTCGCGGTCCATGACGTAATGATTTTAGGTTGGTCGAAACGGTCGCCATCCTCCCACGTGAACATCTCCTTCGAGACGATGTCGGTCTCTTCGCCCACGCTGCGGGCGAAAAGGCCCGTTTCTTCAAATATCGGCGTGCGAATCTCGCCGAAGTTGTAGCGGGCGAAGACTGCGCGGGCCGTCGCTTCGATGCGGTTCCACAGCGCCGTCTCCGGCGGCAGAAGATCGCGCGTCCCGCGCACGGCTTTCAGGGTAGTCATAACTCTTTAGTCTAAATGGGCGGCATCTCCGGACCCGCAGGTGGCTACGCCTTTGTCCTGATCGACGCCCGTAGCGTGCTGTCGATGCGCGTTTGCCAGCCGGGGCCGCTGGCTTTGAAGTGCTCAAGTACCTCAGGCGAAAGCCGCAGGGATACCAGTTTTTTGGTAGGAGTCTTTTGCGGGCCACGCTTGCCGCGCCGAACCACCTTGCCCTTGCGGAGCAGATCGGCCTGAGCAAACCAGGCGCGCGTGGCCTCGGCGTCGTTCGGATCGTAGGGGCCATCTTCGGGCGCGTAGGGAATCGGGTCGCCCTCTTTATAGGCCAGCACGCGGTCCCAGTCGCTTCTACTTCGTGTTGTATTCGTTGCAGCCGCCACTAACTCGCCTTCTCCTCCCGCTCCAGCGCCTCGTGAATCAGCATCTTGAGATAGGTCTGGTAGCGCAGGCCGCGGCGCTCCGCTAGTGCCCTGGCGCGGGAGATGTCTTCCGGCGCAAGCCGGATCGTCGTCGGAGGCGTGATCCCACGCTGCTTCAGCGTTCCCTGGCGCACCCGGCCCTCCTGCGCTGCCTGCAGAAACGCCGCGGCCAAATCCTCGCGGTGTTCGTAAGCCCAGTTGGCCTCGTCTGCCTCGTTCTCAAATTTCGGAATCTTCAGTGTCTCCATGTCGCCGCCTCATTTCGGCAAGGTAATAAGTCTTGAGTTGCTTTGGCGCGTCCCATGCGGAGATCACTCTCACTTTCCCGCCGCGCCATGTTGTCAGAAGTTGTAGGATGCGTCCTTTGGCCGTTTCTCCAATTTGCAGCAGCCGTTCTTCGCCATTGCTCTGTTCGGCAACTTGTATCTCGATATCGAGGGGGTCGCCAAGAATCGCCTGCTCAACCTCTTCCTGCTGTACGTTGTGCTGCGCGAGGTGGTCCCGATTGGATTCATCCCAATCAAACAGCAGCGCATGATCTTTCATCAGATCTCCCTACATACTCCCCCTCAACTCGCGAGAACTTCCTCGCACGCGAACTGCCCTAATTGTATTTACAGTGTATGGCGTTTTGGGGGCCCGGTCAAGGAAATCATGGATTTCTAGCAGAATCAATGACGCGTGAGCTTCTCCCTCAAAACCGCGTCCCGCGCACGGCTTTCAGGGTGCTCATGACTCTTTAGCCTAAATGGGTGGCATCTCCTGACCCGCAGGTGGCTACGCCCTTTTCCTGATCCACGCCCGCTGTGTGCTGTCGATGCACGTCTGCCAGCCGAGGCAGCTTGGCGTTGCGGGCGAGGTTTACAGCGCGGCCTCCGATTCGGCGGCGCGTGCGGGACGGCCGGCCAGCAATGCAAACAACGCAACCGGTGCAACCACAAAGCCGGCGATGAGCCTTGGTATGCGGCGGAAGTCGTCGGCGAGCGAGCGGCCATGGTTGGTGAGGAAGACGCCGCGGCGCATCACATAGAGGTGGAAGAGGGCGGAAACAGCGGCAAAGACGCTGACCGCCAGGGTGGCTCTGAAGGGAACGGCGGCTCCGGCGGCACGATGCGCAAGCCAGTCGAGAATCTGGGCCAGCGCGGGAACGCCCAGGGCAACGATCAAATTGCCGAGCAGGCGCGAGCCAAGCCCGAGGGCCCTCTGCTGCAGCCCGGCATAGATGCCGGCGGTGATGACGACGTAAGAGATTTCAACGAGAATAATGGAAAGCCGGCCGTGAGGGCGGGAGCGCGCCAGGGCCGCCAGATAAACGATGGAGCGGGCGGTTGCGCTGAGAAGAGCGCACTTCCAGTTCCAGCAGGAGAAGGCCTGTCGAAGAAAGGGAGAACGGCTGGTACGGAACATAAATCCATGGTGAAGGGAGTCTGCGAATGCAGCGTCAAGGGAGGGTTACAGGGGGATTGAGATCGCCCGCGTACCGTAATCAGGTAGATTCCCTCCCGGACCGCAATTTAGTTGTGATTTGGATCACAGTGATCGGCCACTGAACTTGATTAGCCTCAAGGTGAGGGTGCGACGAAGAGCGCGCCCATGACAAAGGAGCAATTTTCTTATGGCTTATGTCGTGACCGATGCCTGCATAAAGGATTTTGTTTGCGTAGCGGAATGCGCAACCGCCTCTATAGCGCCCCTAGAGGGCGATCCCGCTGCCGCGACCGTATCACAGGTCTATATCAACCCCGATGAGTGCATCGATTGCGGCAACTGCGCCTCGCTCTGCGCGCAGAACGCAATCTACTCCGACAGCGAGCTGCCCGCGGACAAGGCGGAATTCGCCGAGAAGAATAGGGCGTACTTCGGCTAGAGCGGTGGCCGGTACGAGATGCGCCTCGGCGAAGTATAAGGATCTGGCGGCGTAAACGCTGCCAGTACGGCCGGCCCGGGGACCGGCGCTACTACCATAGGTGCATTTCTTTCCGGTCAGATGCCTAGGTCCGGAACAGCTCTTCACCCAAACGAAAATCGCGCAGCCTCGCGGCTCAAGAGCGTTCGCCGCCGCCTGAGGGGACGTTTGTGTTTTTTGCGGGCGCGGCGGATCGACCGTGACCGGCGCATTGAGCATCCGGTCGTCCTTTAGTTCTACTTGGGCCACATAAGGCTTGGGGGGAATCAAGGCCTGAGGTGGATCCGGCGGCATGCGCGGTATTTGTCGGGAACCGGCGCTGCGGGCAGAAAAAATTCTTGGAATTTGGCGCCGTCGAGACTGGTTTGAGCTAGAATCTTCTAGCGAAAGCAGCGGGGATGGCTGTTGTCGCGTAAAAAGCGGCTGAATATCATGGACCGTAGACCGTTGAGCCTGTTCGCAGGTTCTGGCTTCGAAAATTGCAATGCACCCTTTGAATTGCCAGCTGGATAGATGAATGTGTATAAGGAACCAGCCGGCAAAATGCTGATATCGCGTTTTTTATTGCACTGAACAGCCGGATTGGATCTCGTCTTTTTCATTCCAAAGAGCTTTTGGAAAGATTCTTGAAACGAAGTCTTCCACCTGACGCGTCAAGCGCAGATCCCGAGCCGGGTCAATGAGCCGGGCCGGCGAGGTTGCCGGCTCCGCGGCCACGGGCGGCAGTTTAGGGAGAGAAAGAGATGAAATCGACAAAAGCTGCGCAAAGCAGCATAGAGAACGGAAGCCTGAGCATTCCGGCGGCAGAAGAGATTATTGAAGAGGCATTGAACGAGCTGGCATATTCGCAGGATCCCGGCATGGCGCGTGCGCTCAGATTTCTGGCGCCCCCGGGGTATCAGGCCATCGTGGAGTTGTGCAGCGAGAACGGCCGCAGCAAGCGCCGCACCGCTTCGGCGGATTCGTGGTCGCCGGAGGAGGACGAGGTACGCATCTATTTTGAGCGCATCGAGGGCGACGAGCCCGCCCCGCGCTCGAACCGCGCGCAGCGCGCCGCGGCCAGCCCCGCAGTGGACGAGGAGGACGATGAGCAGGACGCGGCGCTGCCGGCCGATATCGACGCGCGCGTGAAGGAGCTGTGCGCGGCGCTGGCCGAAGCCGAGCGCGGCGGCCACGCCTTTATTGCACTCAAATGGTTCCGCGATTCCTTCCTTCCTCGTAAGGCCTTCCGCTGGAACCAGCATCCGGAGACGCGGCAAACGGTGCTGGCTGAAGCCATCCAGCGCGGCGTAGTGCTCACCAGCAAGATTGCGAATCCCAAGACCCCGGCGTATCCCACCACCACCATCCGGCTCAACCGCGCCGAGGCGGGCATGCCCGAGGAAGCGCAGCGCTTTCATCCGGTCGAGGTGCAGGGCGAGCCGGTTTCGGCCGCGATCGATGAGGAACGGGGGGACGAGTGAGCTTCTACTATCTTGAGGCCACGGCCTTCGCCAAGCTGTTTGTGCGCGAGGCGGGCACCGATGCGCTGATCCGCCTGATGGAGAGCGTGGAGGACAATCGCAAACTGATCTCGGCCGCGACGCCGCTGGAGGTCTATGCGGCCATTCGGCGCCGCGAACGGGCCGGCGCCATTACTGCGCAAGGCGCCGCATCCGCGCTCGAGACCCTTCGCCTTGAATCCGCACGCATGGTGCAGCAGCCGCTGAACCCCGGGGTGCTTGAAGCGGCGCGTCAACTGCTGGACCGCACCGCATTGCGCTGGCCTGATGCCCTGCAACTGGGCGCCGCGCTCACCGCCCGCGACATGTTCCCCGGCACCGCGATCACCTTTGTCTCTACGTCAGCTCATCTGCTGGATGCAGCCAAAAACGAGGGTCTGGAGACGCTGGACCCGGCCACTGCACCGGAACCGGCGGAAGTGGCGAAGGACGCCGAATAGGCGATGTGCGCCAATGGCTCTTCAGTGCGCTCCGGCAGCGTGAACAGATCCTGGCCTTATTCCGAGGCCTCTTGAGTTGTAGGCAAATCCGTCTCTTTGTGCTTTCCCTGCTCCAGCTTGCCGCCATGACGCCGATCCGACCGCAGCAGAAGGAAAGCGAAAACGAGCCCGGCCACGCCGAGGCACGCGAACATGATCTGGGTCGCAGTGTAGGTGCCGGTCGCGTCGCGGAGCTTGCCATTCAGGAGCGGGAATAACCCGAGGCCCAGGTTCTGGATGGCCGTCATCAGGCCGAAGGCCGTGCCCACGCGCTTCTCTTCCACCACGAGCGGAACTGATGGCCACATGGCCGCAGGAACCAGTACGAAGGCTGCGCCGAGCACGATCATGCTGGGGACCGGATTCCAGTGGGTGATGCCCATGATCAGGTGGGCGGGAATCAGCATAAGGGAGCCCACCACCATCAGCGTGGCCCGCTTGCCGATGCGGTCAATCAGATCGCCCGCGAACGGCGCGAACACCATGGACGCGAAGATGATGATGCTGGTCATTCCCGGCGCTGTCGAGAACATGTGCAGGAAGTTGCCAAAGATCTGGACAAGGAAGCTGCCTGTGGACTCGCTGACCAGCGGGATGCCCCACTTGTCGTGGAACATGTCGGTCGCCAGAGCCGTGAAGGGGAAGATGGCGCTATAGAAAGTGACGCAGAGCAGGACAACGTACCAGTAGGAAGAGTTGAACTTCCGAATATCGGAGAGGACGATTTTATCGCCGCCCTCCGGCTTCGGCAGCGCCAGCACCTTCTCGCCATGGAGGTCCATTACGTTGTAAACCACGTTGCAGAGCACGGAAAATAGGCAGAAGCCCGCCGCCGCCCAAAGCGCGATGCGGTAGCTGCCGAAATATTGGGAAATAAGTTCTTCGGTGTTGAAGCTGAAAAGCGTCCCGACACGGCTGATGGTGAGAGCAATGCCGAAAGCCAGGGCCATCTCCTTGCCCTTGAACCACCGGCTGATAATGGCGCTTTGCACCACGATCAGGGTTTCAGAACCGGCGCCGAAGATCAGCCGCCCGGCGAAGAGCTCCCACAGGGAGTGGGCGAGGGCTACGATGACAGCGCCCACCAGGACCAGCATGCAGAACAGGAAGCTCGACCGGCGGGGGCCCAGCTTGTCGTAGAGCATGCCTCCGAAGAAGACGATCAGGATGGCCGCTACCGAGTAGGCCGTGTAGAGATTGCCAATGGCGCTGCGATCCAGATGGAGAGCCTCGATGAGCGTGGGCGCGAGGGCGCCGATGCTGTCGTAGGCGAAGTAGCTTCCCAAAACCAGCAGGCTGATGAACATCAGGATGGTGAAGCGGTAGGGGCGCCGGGATGGATGGAAAAATCCCACGGATTCCCCAGTTGCAGTCTCGGACGCGGATGGGCGGCGTGCTGGCTCTGACGGTGATAGATCGGACATGAAGGCGAGTCTCCCGGAAGCACGGCGGAGCCTCGAATCCATGCGGCGCGGAGGCGGCGCGAGGTCCGCAACCTCGAAGATAGCAGACGGCAGCCGAGCTGGCGGAAAACTCGGAATCTCGCTCTGCGCGGGCCTTGGCTTCTTCGTCCTTACCCTGCCGACGCGGCGCAAGAAAGCAGCGGAGACTATTCCCGCCGGAAGCGGTTGGCCTCCTCGAATTCATCGCGCAACTCGGGCGTGCGCAGGTTCTCGCGCAAATAGGCCAGCCGCTGCTCGAGCGCCAGCAAGGCGCGCTCAACGGCTTCGGTATTGGTGTGGGCGATGTCGCGCCACATGGAGTAGGGGCTGGCGCCGAGGCGCGTCATCTCGCGCAGGGCGCGGCCGCCTACATCCTTGAGCTCGGGCGCGTCACCGACTTCTTCTTCAAGCAGCGCGCTGAGCGCTGTGGCCGTGAACTGCGGCAGATGACTGACCCACGCGACCAACTCGTCGTGGCGGACGGGGTCGAGATCGATGATTTTGGAGCCCATGGCGGCGACCCACTCGCGCCAGCCCTTGACTAACTCGGCCGAGTGCGGGGAACGCTGTGCCGCGGGATCGTCAGTAAACAGCCACACCGCGCCGTGAAAGAGGTTGGCGTCGGCAAGGGCTGCTCCGCCGCGCTCCTTGCCGGCCATGGGATGGCCGGGAAGAAATGCCGCGCGTTTGGGTGTGTTGTAAAGCCTTGAGGCCGCTTCACAGATGAGGCGCTTGGTGCTGCCCACGTCGGTGACCATGTTTTCGGAGCCAAGCACGCCGGCCAGCTTCTCCATGAAATCGAGCGTGGCGTAGATCGGCACGGCGAGAACGCTGACCTGGCTCGCGCGTGCGGCTTCCA
>Ga0182027_10007904_pt1 | contig 15590 bp, 11 predicted proteins | sample 712E1DmetaG_FD_121300 | JGI IMG/M metagenome (GOLD analysis project Ga0182027, IMG submission 121300) | Permafrost microbial communities from Stordalen Mire, Sweden - 712E1D metaG (Illumina Assembly) | ecosystem: Environmental > Terrestrial > Soil > Wetlands > Permafrost | place: Sweden...
GTCGCCAGAGGCAAAATCGATGAGGCGGTGCCGCATTTCGAAAAAGCGCTCGCAATTTCGCCCGATTTCACCGATGCCCGCTTCAACTTAGGCGCGTTGTACCAGATGCAGGGTCGGACGCGCTCGGCGTTAGTGCAGTGGCGCAAGCTACTGGCCGCGCAACCGGACTTCGTGCCGGCCTTGAACGCCACCGCCCAGGTATTATCCACCAACCCGGACGCCGCGCTTCGTAACGGCGGCGAGGCTGTCGCCTTGGCGGAGCGCGCCGTCAAATTATCCGCTGGACGCGAGCCCGTGCTGCTCGACACCCTGGCGGCCGCCTACGCGGAAATGGGCCGCTATGCCGACGCCGCCAAGACGGCTCGCGACGCGCTCGATCTCGCCTCTGGCCAGGGCAACCAGCAACTCGCCGACGGCCTCAAGACCAGGCTCGGGCTTTACCAGGCTAAGACTCCATTCCGAGTGCAGCCACTTCATAGTCCATAACTCTCGGCACAGTAAACTCAACTGCGCCTTCACTTACTCGGAACGGGACATCGGTCTCGGCTCTTAGTAACTCAACTCTAGTAACTCGCCTCCCCGCGGGTAACTTCATCGTTACCTTCTGGGGCGGAATGGGATAGAAACGACGCACCCAGCCGCGGTGCAGATTGGGATTGGTGTAATTCAGGATGTGTACGGCGAAGCCGGCCTCGGTCTCCCACGCGAAGGTCTCGATAAGGCCCTCGCCTTCGACGGACACTGGCGACGCTCCGCGCGACACCCAGCGGATGGTGTTTTGAAGCAGCCGGCTCAGGTCGGTGTGCCCGCTGCGCCACATCGTGCGCTCGATATCTCCTGGGAACCACGCGAGCCGGCTCTTGCCCTTCTCGCGCAGCACGACAGCCGGCTCGTCCGTCCGCGACTGCGGTGGATAGGCCAGCTCCGGCGGATAGGCCACGAAGCCGGGCACCACGGTCAACACTGCATCCTCGACAGGCGCAATGGGCAGCCGGTACTCGGCGCCGGGCAGCCAGTTGGTGCCGGTGAAGCCGTTCAGTATCTCGTGCGGCCGCTCGATGCGGGCATAGAATGCATTGCCCGTCGTTGGGATCACGTCGCCCGCACGGTCGATGCCGAACACGCCGGCGAGCCCGAAGTTGGCGCGGCGTTCGTTGCGCTCCGTGTACATGCTGGTCTCGAAAGTGGCCAGCAGCGAGCCTCCCGCGTCCACATACGCGCTCAACTGGCGGCACTGCTGGTCGCTGAGCAAAGCCGTATTCGGCAGGAGCACGGCGGAGTACTTACTCAAGTCTTCGAGGCTATCTTCGTGAACGAAGTCGAACAGGAACCGGCCTTCGAGCAGGGCGTAGTACAGGCCGTCCATATACTCCTGCGTCGTCGCGACTCCGTGCGGCAGGTTGTAGAAGAGTTGCGTGCGCTGCCCCATCACCACGCCCAGGTTCGCGATCGAGCGCTTGTTGACGAAATGGCGGTCGTGCTTCGCCGTCCAGTTGAAGTACTTGCGCGCAGGTTCGAGCCAACGGCGATCCTCGCCCAGTCCCTTCTCGCCGCCGATGAAATGGTGATACGGCACCATGCCGCTGGCGAGCGATTGATTCAGCCACATACGCTGTTCCGGCTCCGACTTGTACCCGTTGCGCCATCGTATGCGGCCCGTCGACCACGCGCCGGTTACGTTGGTGTACATCTTGCCCTTCTGCACGGCGCGGCACACGCGGCCTTGCAGCGCGCATCCCCAGATGGGCGCGTCTTCGCCGCCGCGGCCCTGGTTGTCGGACTGAAACCACTCGCAAACCTCGCCCACCTGTTTCAGGTTCGCCGTGCAATGTATGGCGCCGCCGAGATTCGCGAAGTAGAAGTTCGACGGCCGCTTCTCCTTCGCGATGGAGTCGTAAAGCTTCCACAAATAGAAGATGCGCTCGTTGAGCTTGTCCCAGTAGGCCGGCGTCCCGGAAGGCGGCAGCCGGCTGCACACGGCGCAATGGCAGACGGGCAGATTGGTGTAGGGCGGCCAGCCATTCGTGAACAGGCCGTCGACATCGTAGAGCGAGTTGACCTCCCGCATGACGGCCGGCACGTAATCGGTCATGTAAGTCGAGAACATGCAGGTGCGGAAGAGCCGCGGCTCCTCGCTGTGGTGCTGCGCCTCGCCCTTCTCGTCGCGCTCGAACCATTCCGGATGAGCCTGGACGGCGTCTTCCCAGTTGAGGTCGGGACTCAGGCGCGCGATCACGTGCAGGCCGCGCTTCTTGGCGGCGGCGCAGCAATCGCCGAAGAAATCGCGCTCGCCCAGAAATTTGCCCTTGCGGTGAAACGGCACCTTGGTCTGGTAGAACGCCAGGATCCCGGTGACGCTCACCAGCACCGCGTCCACTTTCAAGCTGGCCCAGTAGTCGGCCCACTCCTCGACGTTCAGGGTCACGGGATCGTGCTCGGTCATGTTCAACTGGCCGAGCCGCCGGATACGGCGCTGCCACGGGACCTCGGGCGCGGCAGGCGCGCTCACTCGCGCCAGTCCCGCGAGGCCGGTCTTCAACAACGTGCGGCGGTCCATCACGACGCACGCTTCCAGTATTCGAGCGCCGGGCCTTTGGCCCCGCCCGGTCCGGCCGTCACGGCGAGGTGTCTCAGCGCGTCCATCTCCTCGGCCGTGTACGGCTTGAATTGTTGCGCGATTCTCACGTCGTCATCGAGCTGTCCCATCGTGCTGCACCCCATGGTGGCGCAGTGAACGGGCAGGCTCAGCGCATAGCGCAGGCATTCCTCCGCGTTCAACACGCGAAGCAGAAACGCATTGCCGAAAACCTTCATCGCCTGGATGCCGACGCCGCGCTCGATGGCCACCGGAAGCGTGATCTTCTCGAAGCTGAGGTAGGCAGGATCGGCCGCATGCAGCGGCATCAGGATGGAATCCCAGTGGTCGTAGGCCTTCAACATCTTGACGTGAATCTCGGGATCGTAGTGGCCCGTGAAGCCGAAAAAGCGGCACTTGCCGGCCTTCTTCGCGGCCTCGAAAGCCTCCATCGCGCCGCCCGGCGCGAGAATCTGGTCGATGTCTTTCTGGTCTTGTATGGCGTGCATCTGCCAGAGGTCAATGTGGTCGGTCTTCAGGCTCGCGAGCGACAGGTGGAGCTCCTCCTCGGCCTCCTGCCTGGTGCGCTTGAGGCACTTGGTCGTGATGAACACATCGTTGCGTACGTCCGCGAGCACGTCGCCGTACACTTCTTCGGAGTGCCCCTCCCAATAGGAGTGCGCGCAATCGAAATAGTTCAGCCCGAGATCGTAAGCGTGGCGCACCTGCGCGCGGGCTCGCTCCTTGGTCCGCAGCAGGGCCAGGCGCGCCCCGGCGTGTCCTACGATGGTGAGTTTCACGCCCGTGGCGCCGAACACGCGCATGGGGACATCGCCCGACCGCAGTTTGGGCGGTTTAGCGCTCAGGCCGGCGAACGCACCGCCAACAAAGGTTCTACGTCCGATAGACATGGGTCCTCACAGCTTCTCCGCCGTCTCGATCACCAGGCGGGTTACGAACTCTCGATAGCTGCCGCCGCCCTTAGCGAGATAGGCGCGCAGGATTTTGCGGTGGGCTTCCTCGGGCAGGTCGATGCCCTTCTTCTGGAACAGCCACACCGGCGCGTCGGTCTTCCAGTCGGTGCGGTTCCACTTGGCGTCGATCAGCCGGGCCGTCCGCCGCTCGGTGAAGAAGTGTCGGTGGGCATTTCCGTAGAAGAACTTGTCCCGCTCGCTCGCGGTGGGCGTGAGGCCGGCGGCGTTGATCCAGCCCTGCGTGGAGCGATACGTCTCGTCGCGCCACAGCGCCACCGGAAACTCGCTGCCGTACAGGATGCGGTCCCAGCCCGTCCGCTCTACCAGCGCCCGCGTCCAGGTGCGCAGCATGTCCTGATCCATGTAGCCCTGGCGCGAGAAGATCACCAGGAATCGCGGATGCTGGAACAGGCGCGCCACCGCTTCTTCTTTGGAGAAGATGGCCGGATCGGTAGGCCCGGCGAAGTGCGTCGCGGCGATGACCGAGGCCGGATAGCGCTCGAGGAACTCGACGAGGCGTGCGGCGGCCACGCGGTATCCCTCGCTGCCTTCGAGATACGGTGTGCCGCCGGCCTGGCCGACGATGTCCAGCAACCGCGGCTCTTTGGCGATCAGCTCCGCCTGGAGACGAATGCCCGCGAAGCCGCATTCCATCTGCGCGGTGACGCAGTCGATGCGCTCTTGCGGAGTGCGCCCCATCGGCATTCCGATCGAGCGCAAGCGGTCGCCGTACTGGACCGCGGCTCGCGAGAGCTCGCGCAGATCCGGGCATGTCGCCGCGGTTCCGACGATGGCCCCTTCGACGCCATTCGCATCCATGATGGCGAGGTATTCCTCCGCGCTGAGGAAACGCGGCAGCGAAACGTGTCCCCAGGCGTCAATGATCTTGTGGGCGGCGGGCAGGCTCGGAAGCGAAGCCGCCAGCAACGAGGCGCCCATGAACTGCCGTCGGGTGAAATTCTGGAGTCTCACGGCCAACTACTCCTTCTTCTCTGCGACCCAATATACCTCCTGCTTGACGGCCTCCTTCGGAAAGCCGGCGCGATCGAGAATGCCCTTGACGTTCTCGATCATTTCCGGGTTGCCGCAGGCGTAGGCGGTGGTGTCGGCGGGAGTGAATCCCAAACCGTCGAGGTGCTTACGCGCGACGTCGTCGGCCCGGCCTCGCTCGCCGCTCCAGGCAGGATCCTCCCACGCCCTGCTCAGCGTGGGGATGTAGGTGAACCACGAGTGGCGCTGGGCCAGAGAGGAAAGCTCTTCGCAGTAGCCGAGTTCGCGCGCGAGGCTGGCTCCCTCGAGCAAGGCGACGCGCGAAGGCACCGGCTGGCCTTCGTCGGCCCGCGCGGCCAGTTCGCGCACCATGCTGAGGAAGGGCGCGACGCCGGTGACGGTGGCGATCATGAAGTGGTTCGGCCGTCCACTGGCGTGGTCGAACACGAAGAGGCCCTTGGCCATGAGCCGCACTTGTACCTCGCCGCCAACGGGAATCTCGTAGAGGTGCGGCGAGAGGTGCCCTCCGCGGACCAACTCCAGAAAGAACTCCAGTTCGCACTCGCGCGGGGAAGAGGCGATCGAGTATGGCCGTTCGATGAGCCGGTCGGGTCCCGGCAATCCCACGGCCGCGTACTGGCCGGGCGTGAATTCGATCTTCTCGTCCGGGCGCAGCCGGACGATCCATAGGTCCGAGCTGATGTCCCGCCGCGAGGTGACCACCGCCCTTACGTGTTTGGCGTCCATGATTCCTTTCGGATGTGACGGCGAGCGGCCGCGAAGACGTCGCGAAGCATCTGGGCCGTGAGCTTGCCGGTCTGCGTGTTCTGCTGGCTGGGGTGATAGGAAGCGAGAAGCAGGGGCTGGCCGGGCGCGGTGACGTGCGCGGCGCCGTGGCCGAATCGAAACTCCGAGCGCCGCCCGATGACGCCCCGATCGTGCAGGATCGCGAGGTAGGCCTCGAACGCGATGCGGCCCAGCGCGACCACGGCTTCGAGATGCGTGAGGGCGTCAAGCTCCCGCTCCAGGTAGGGACGGCAGTTGCGGAACTCCTCCGGCAGCGGCTTGTTGGCGGGCGGGGCGCAGCGGACGGCCGCCGTGACGTAGGCGTCGTGGAGCGTCAGGCCGTCATCGCGGGAAACGCTCTCCGGCTGCGAGGCGAACCCTGTGTCGTACAGTGCGCGGAACAGGAAGTCGCCCGAGCGGTCGCCGGTAAAGACGCGGCCAGTGCGATTGCCGCCGTGGGCGGCGGGGGCCAGTCCGATCACCAGGAGGTGCGCGTCCGGATCGCCGAAGGAGGGCACGGGCCGGCCCCAGTAAGCGCACTCGCGGTACGCGCGGCGCTTCGTGGTTGCCACCAACTCGCGCCAGGCCACGAGGCGCGGGCACTTGCGGCACACGATGACTTCCTGCTCGATCGGCCCCATCCTGCTACCCATTGTCGCCGAGGTCGCGTGTGCGCGTCGCCGCGGAGGTTAAGATTCGTTCTGCGCTGAGATATCGGCTACGGAGATTACACATGTACTGTGTATGCAGCCTTCGGACGTAGACCTCACGCTACGCGAGGCTTCTCTGCGTTCGTGTGTCCACGTTCTGCCGTCGCAGGCAGTTGCAGTCGCGGAGTGTCACGAACGGATCTAGAGGCCTCCATGCTCTCCTTGCTCATGCTCGCGGTTTCGGCGCTTCTGCTCACGCTGGTCTTAACTCCCGTGTGCCGGGTTGTTAGCGCACGCCTGGGCTGGGTAGACCGGCCGGGCCCGCGTAAGGTGCACAGGGCCGCGGTGCCGCGCACGGGCGGCATTGCGATCCTGCTGGGGTACGGAGTCGCATTCGTGATGCTCTTCTACTGGCCGCTGGGGGCCGCGCGCACCGGCGCCGCGCTTCCTGGCACCTGGGTTCTGCTTCCCGCAGTTCTCGTGGTGTTCGGAGCGGGCCTGCTCGATGACATCTTCAGCTTGAAACCATGGATGAAGTTCGCCGGCCAGACCATCGCCGCGGGTTTGGCCTGTCACGCCGGCGTTCAGATTGTCGACCTGGCCGGTTACTCGATCGCGCACACCTGGTGGCATATCCCGCTCACCATGGTCTGGCTGGTGGGCTGCTCGAACGCCTTCAATCTGATCGATGGCCTGGATGGCCTGGCGGTGGGCGTGGGCATTTTTGCCACTGCTACCACCCTGCTGAGCGCCACGCTCAGCGGCAACTACGGGCTGGCGCTGGTCACTGCTCCGCTGCTCGGCGCGCTGCTCGGATTCCTGCCCTACAATTTCAACCCCGCCTCCATCTTCATGGGCGATTGCGGCAGCATCACGGTCGGCTTCCTGCTGGGGTGCTTTGGCGTCATCTGGTCGCAGAAGTCCGCCACGATGCTGGGTATGACGGCGCCCCTCATCGCCCTGGCCATCCCGCTGCTCGAAACTGCTCTCTCGGTTGCGCGCCGCTTTCTTCGCCACCAGCCTCTTTTTGGAGCCGATCGCGGCCATATCCATCACCGTCTCCTGTCCCGGGGCTTCACGCCGCGCCGGGTAGCCTACATCCTGTACGCCTCGGCCGGAATCGCGGCCGCTCTCTCGGTGTTGCTGAGCGAAGGCCACTTCGGAGGGATGGCGCTGGTGGCCTTCTGTGCGATCGTCTGGCTGGCCATACAGTACCTCGGATATGAGGAATTCGCCGCCGCGCGCCATATGATCTTCGGGGGAATCTTCCGTCGCACTCTGAACGCCAACCTGTCCATTGGCCAGCTCGAAAAAGCCATCAAGGTCGCCAGGTCTCTGGACGAATGTTGGGGCGCGTTGCTCGAGACCAGCCGCGGCTTCGGGTTCAACGACGCCTCCCTGGTGTTCGACGACCGCTACCTGAGCGCCCGCCTGGGCGAGGCGGACGCTGTGGAGTGCTGGGAACTGCACATTCCGCTCAACCACTCCGGTCACGTTCACTTCCGCGTACCCCTGCATTCCCAGCACCCACCGGAGACGATCAGCGGTCTGGTGACTTCGGTGGGGGAAGTGTTCGCCAATAAACTGGCGGCGCTCACGCGGATGGGGCCAGCGCCAAGCCAAAAGGAAGTTCGCGTTCGACCCTGGCCCGTTGGCCTAAGCCAACGCCCGCCCCGGCGCCCAGGCCCGCTTCCTGGTTCCCAACGCGTTGTTGTGTGAGCCCGTGGTGTGCCCGCTCTACTCGTATCGCAAAGCTGCGATGGGGTCGAGGCGGGCGGCCTTGAGCGCCGGCCAGAGGCCGAAGAACAGGCCCACGCTGGTTGCGACGCTGAACCCGGCGATGACGGACCAAAGCGGCACGGTGGACGGAAGGCTGGGGACGAGCGTGCGAATGGCCACGCTGAGCAGCCAGCCGATGAGGATGCCGATCAAGCCCCCCGACGCGGTAAGGGTCATGGCCTCCAGCAGGAACTGCCAGGTGATATCGCCGCGCCGCGCGCCGATGGCCTTGCGCAGGCCGATCTCGCGGGTTCGTTCGGTCACCGACACCAGCATGATGTTCATCACGCCGATGCCGCCCACAAGCAGGCCGATCGATGAAATCACCACCATCACCAGACCCACGGTCGCGATGAGCTGGCGGAACTGACCGATGATCGACTCGGCGCTGGAGATGCCGAAATTGTCGGGCTCCTCGGGTTTGACATGGCGGCGGCGGCGAAGAATCTCGGTCACCTCGTCCTTGGCCTGAGCCATTCTGCCCGGCTCGACCAGCACGCAGACGAAGTTGTCCTTAGCCTCGGGGTAGGCCTTTTGGAACGAGTGATAGGGGATGAGGATGGCCTTATCGTTCTGGTCATCGCCCAGGAACGACTTGAACTTGGTGAGGGTGCCGACGATTTCCAGGCTGTGGCCGTCGACCAGAAGGGTCTTGCCGACAGGGTCCCCGTGCGCGAAGAAGCGCTCGCGGACGCCATTGCCGATCACGGCGACGGGGCGGCGATGCAGGTCCTCCGCTTCGGTAAAGAAACGGCCCTGGCCGAGCGTGGCATTGATGAGCCGCAAGTGGTCGGAGGTGACGCCCACGAAGAGAGCGTCGAGCATATCCTGGCCCTTGTAGCGGGCTGTTACGGGCGGCAAGCCGAAGTCTCCCAGCTCGCGAAACAGCTCCACGGAGACGGCGGCGGTGGAGGCGGACTGCTCCTTAATGGCCATGGCGTCGTCGTAGCTCAGGGGCCGTCGCAATCGCTCCTCACGCGTCAACATGTGAGGAGCGCCGAGCTGGAGCTTGTAGACCCACAGCGTGCGCGTGCCAAACTGCTCGGCCACATCCACAAGTTGCTTGTCCAGGCCGGCGATGATGGAGGTCACGGCAATCACGGTAGTGGTGCCGATCAGCACGCCCAGGACGGTGAGGAACGAGCGGAACTTGTGGGTGCGGAGGGTGTCCAGCGCCAGCAGCATGTTCTCGCGAACGTCTTGACGGTGAGCTTGCGGCATGGCCACCTTACGTCTCCGACCTCAAGGCTTCGATGGGCTCGAGCCCGGCCGCCTTGCGGGCGGGGTAGATGCCGAAGAACAGACCCACGGCGGCGGAAAGGGACACACCCACCGCCACCGCGGAGAAAGGGACGTCGGCGGTGAAGAAAATGTTGATGATGCGGGCGATGACGATGGCGAACAGCACGCCTGCGACGCCGCCCATGCTCGCCATCATGCCGGACTCGAACACCACCTGCCAAAGAATGTCGCGCCGCCGCGCTCCGAGCGATTTGCGAATGCCGATTTCGTGAGTGCGCTCGGTGACGCTGGCCAGCATGATATTCATGATGACGATTCCGCCCACCACCATGAAGACGGCGACCAACCCGATGGTCACGGCGAAGATGGTGCCGGTGAGGTTCTGCCAGGCGCTCATCAGCGTGTCGGAAGCATTGATGCCGAAGGTGTCCGCCTCGCGATAAGGAACGTGGCGGCGCGCACGCATCAAGGCGCGGACTTCGTCCTGGAGCTCGGCCATGTGCGGGCCGTCCGGCGACTTGATGAACACCATGAGCTCGGGGCGGCTCATCCAGGTGTTGCGAAAGGTGCTCAACGGAACGATGGCGAAGTTGTCCTGGCTCTGCCCGAAGGTGCTGCCGACTCTCTCCGTGACGCCGATGACGCGGAAGGGCAGGCCGGCCAGCTGAACTTCTTTGCCGAGAGGATCGACGCTGGGAAACAGCTTGTCCACCAGGTCCTGCCCGATGATGCAGACGCGGGCATTGTGTTGGTACTCGGACTCATTAATATATCGGCCCTGCTCGATCTTTTCGCGGCCGATATCGACAAAGCTGGGAGTCACCGCGCTCAGGGCAATCTCGTCGATCAGGTGGCCCTTATAGCGCGCGGAGGGACTGGGGTTGAGCTGGGCCAGTGCTCCGATTTGCTCGTACCCCCGAAGGCCGTCCCTCAGATACTCGAAATCCTCGATGCGAATCGGCTTGTTCCGCCGCCGCGCGTTGAGGAAAGAATCGAAGCCCTGCGCCCACTGGAACTGGTGGAGCACGAAGGTGTTGGTGCCCAGGTTGGCAATGTGGGTCGCGATGTAGAGGTTCATGCCGTTGACGATCGACATGACCACGATCAGGGTGGTGGTGGCAATGACCACTCCGAGCAGGGTGAGGAAGGAGCGGAGCTTGTGGGTGCGCAGGGCCTCCAGGGCAATCCAGAAAGCCTCACGGGCGGTCACCCAAAGGGTAATGCTGCGGGCACGATCTAGCACGGCGGCTCCAATTACCAGAGTAGCCGACTACGCGCCTCGTTTCGGGAAGGCGCATGCGGGCGATACCCGCAAACGATCCGCGGGTGCGCCCGTGCCGGGGGTTATCGACCGCGGGCCGCCGACGGACTAATATGGCTCCAGTACCTACAGGACCCCGGTCCGCCGTCGGGGCTGCCACGCCAAGACGCCGACGAACCAACCCTCACAGTACAGGAGCTTGGATGATGGCCGCTACGAGCAGGATTGCCGTCCTGGTAGCACTATGCGCAACGCTGGCTGTGGCGCAGAACCCCGCGACGTCGGTGAGCGTGGATGTGAACGCCAACCACCGCGCCATCAGTCCCAACATCTGCGGTGTTAGTTACGGGGACACCTATGATATCGGCACGTTGAACGCTCCTCTGAACCGGTCGTCGCAACCATTCGTCTCCACGCTGAATTCAGTGGACGGCAGCGTGGTGGCAAACGCGGCGATCGTGCCGGCGGGGCGCGGGCGGGGCGATCAGCATTTACGTCACGAACCCGACGCATGTGATCCTCGACATCAACGGCTATTTCGCGCCGTAGAGGCGGCGAAGGAGAGGTCGGCTCCCTGACGGTCGCGGTTTGGAGGCGGTGTGGGGTGGGTGATGGGATTCGAACCCACGACCATCGGAACCACAATCCGACGCTCTACCAAGCTGAGCTACACCCACCACGAACGACGGAGAACCTCAGTTTAACATAGGCGTCCTACTCAGGCAGATGCACTGGGATGGTGACGACGTTGCTAAGGTTCAACTCCTGGGCGACCGTCCCCTGCGTGATGGGATTGTTCGTCAGGCTGGAACTGAGCAGGATATCGACCTGGTAGACCCCGACGCTTCCGGGCATGATCGACGCATTCAGAATCGCACCGGTCTGGGCGCCGACGGTCCCGGAAACGAAGTTGTTCGAGAAGTCGGCCGCCTTGTTCGGGAAAGGCCCGTTCAACGGGTACGGGGCTCCGGTCACGAGGCCGCCCGCGGGCACCGGCGCGGTCGCGCCAAACCCGGTTCCGTAGAAGGTTATGATTTCGCCGGGCTGGGCCGGGTCGTCCTGGTCCACCAGTTTCCCCCGCGTGTTGGCACAGCAGAGAGTTGAAGTCAGCGCGGTGGACGTAACGGATCCGCCCGAGTTGTTCGCGCCACTATACGTCACGCCGTTGGCCGTCCCGGTGCCGGTACCGGGCACCTTGCCGATCAGGATCAGCCGATCCCACTGGCCGCCCGGGTAAGCGGTGACCGTTGGATCGCTGGCATTGATCAGGTTGATCAGCGCATCGCGGACGTTGTCCAGCGTGGTATCGGTCGACAGGATGGTGTAGGTGTAGGTGGCGCTTCCGATGGTGACAGAGACCGTGTCGCCCGCTACCAGGGCGGCAGCTACCAACTCGAGGTCGATCACGCCCATGGCGGAGTCGCTATAGTGCACCGCGATAGCCGGCCGCGGGTCGGGCAGGTAGTTTCCTTGCGCATCCTGCGGAGAGGTAGCGAAGAATCCCGGGACGCCCTCGGCGACGGGCAAGGCAACCGCGTTGGCGATGGTAACCGAGCCATCGGCGTGCGTGGTGCGCACGTACACGCTGATGCTCGTGGCCGCCGCGATCTCATAAGGGATCTGCGCGTTGATCTGAGACGGGCTGACGTAGAGCAACGGCATGGGGAGGCCGTTGGCGAATGCTTCCACCATCTTGGGCGCGGTGCCCAGTTTGTTCGGCAGCGGAGTGACGCCGTTGGTGGTGGCGGTGATGGTATCCCCATCGGTCAGGTTCTGGCCGAAGATGGCCACCAGGGTGGCGGGCGCCACATGAGACGCGTCCGAACCGCCCGAGATGGTGGTGGTGGTGACCGCGATCCCGTCGCCGGAGGCCGCCGATGCAGCGAGCGTAATGCCGTTGCCCGCCGGCCCCGGGACCTTGGCCGTGATCCGCACCTGGTCGTTCACGAGCACGGCGCCGGCGGTCACGTTCGGATCCCCGTTGCCGCTGTTGCTGGAGTTGATCACGGAGGTCACCTTCGTAACGACGTTCCCCAGCGTATCGCCGGTCACGACCGTGTAGGTGTAGGCGCCGACGTTGCCGAGCGCATCGGTGATGTCGACCGTCACCACGTCGCCCGCCTTGGGCGTGGCGGTGAAGTTAATCAACGCGCCCGCAAACACCTCCATGCTCGCCGCGTTGCGAGGCGCGATCAGAGTTGGGGAAGAAGCCGCCGTGAACACCAGGACGCGCCGACTGAAAGCCTCGCTGACGAAAAGGTTGGTGCCGTCCCAGGCCAGCCCGGCCGGGGTGCGGATCGAATCGGCGGACGCGATGCGGGCGGCATTTGCGGTGTCGTTGGTATTGTCGGTGGTGGTGTCGCTGATGAAATCGGCCTGGCCGATGACGGTGGTCGCGGGGGTGCCGCTGGCGGTCGGGATCGGCTCGTAGATCAGGATGCGGTCGGCGCCGCTATCGGCGACGAAGAGGCGCGTGCCGTCCGATAGGGCGTACCGTGGCAGGTCCAGTGTCGACTCGCAGAGCTGCGGGTAGGTGGGATTTCCGCTGGAATCCTTGCCGTTCGAGACCGTGCACATTATCGGCGTTTCGACGCCGGTGGAGCTGGTCGTAAACCCGTTGTCGGGGATGCTGGTGACCAGATCCACCTGGCCCAAGGCAGCGATGGCCGGAGCCTGATTCTGGGTGGGGATGGAGTTCCAGATCAACACCCGGTTCTGACCCAGATCGGCCACGAAAACCCTCGTACCGTCAGAGGTGACCGAGACCGGATTCAGCATGTTGATTGCCGAGGCAGGGGGCGTGCCCTTGGTCAGATCGCCTTCGGTCTGCGAATTGAAGTCCGGCTGGCCGAGCACCACACTCGCCGCCTGGCCGTTTGCCGTCGGCCAGGTGTTCCAGATCAGCACGCGGTTGTTCATGGTGTCGGCGACGAAAAGCTGGTTACCCTGGATCCACACGCCTTCCGGACCCCGAAGCGTGCTGGCGGTCGGGATCAAGACACTTGCGGTCCCGGTGTTGGGGGTAACGGTATTGAAATCCGGCTGGCCGAGCACCCAATCCGCGGCTTGCCCGTTGGTGGTGGGGAGGCTGTTCCAGAGCAGGACCCGATTGTTGTCGGTGTCGGCGATTGCCAGGCGCGTGCCGTCGGTTGCCACCGCGGTGGGCGTGCGCAGGCCGGTAGCGCCGGCTGCATACCCGACTCCATTGAAATCCGTTTGTCCCAGGACGACATCGGCACGTCCGCCGCAGACGGGACACCACCAGTACGGGGAAGTGCCGTTGGGCAGCGGCTCGGCGGTGGGAGCGGGCAGTTGCGTCGGGCCGGTGGTGCTGCTGGGGTCGCCGGGACCGAAGAGATTCCTGTAAATGAGAACGCGGTTGTTTTGGGGATCTGCGCCCACGCGGAAGGGGCTGGAGTCGGCAACCACCAGCACGCCGTTGGACCAGGCCAGGCCGCTTACGGCTCCGAGCAGCATGTTGCCGGGGAACGTGGAGCTGGCGGGACCCGGGAGCTGGGCCGTGAAATGGGGCTGCCCAATCACGGCGCGCGCCGCTTGCCCGTTCAGAAAATCAGCCGCGAACAGCGAGCTCGCAGCCAGGAAAAGCACACAAAGGCGTTTCATATGTAAGAACTCGGATCTCTCAGTATAACAACTGCTTGTCGGCCGAGATCCCCTGTCGCGGCCCGTCTGAGGTTTTGAGACGTGCGCGGCGGAGTTCGGGTTTCGCGGTGGGGGGCCCCTACAGCTTCCAGCCCACGATGGCGTAGTCGAGGCCGCCGAAGAAGGCTTCGCGAAAGTCCTCGGGGAGCGACGCGAGCGACGGGGCGTTCTCGGCGGCGGGTGAAAGCCGGTGGATCTCGATACGGCCCAGTCCGGATTCCTCCAGGTAAAAGCTCAGCAGGCCGGGCGGGAGGGGGCGGATGTGCGTTGGGTCCAGATAGAAATGGGTGGCGAGGGTGGCCAGGCACTCCGGGTTGGGCGTCTCGATCACCAGCACGCCGTCCCGCCGCAGCTTGGCGGCGGCGGTGCGGATCAACCCCGGCAGGCGCTCGGGCGGCAGATGCTCCACCACGTGAGCCGAGAAGACGCCGTCCAGGGACTCGTCCGCCAGTTGCGGCAGGCGCTCCAGCAGATCGCCGCACTCGGCTTCGAGGCCTTTGGAGCGGCAGGCCGCGGCCAGTTCCGGGCTCAGCTCGATCCCACGCGCTGGAACGCCAGCCTCGCGCATGAGCTCCAGAAACTCACCGCGGCCGCAGCCGAGGTCGAGCACAGCGCGCCGTCCTGCGAAGAAGGGCAGGTAGAAGCGCTGCTTTTCGCGGACATATTCCTGGCTGCCGCGAAAGCGCTCCGCCAGGCGGGCGTAATCGAGCAGGGGCAGGGCAGTCGCGGGGGCGGCAGATGCCGTTACGGGGAGGGCTTCCCGCTGGCGGATCAGCCGCAGCTCGGAGTGGATCAGGCGTTCGTAGTCGGTGCGCGCGCGCTCGAAATCGGCGCGTAGAATGGCCAGATCGCCCCACATTCGCCGCTGGATTTCCTCCGAGGTCTGGCCGATCCGCAGGTCGAAGGCGGTTTTCACCTCGGCCATGGTGCGCAGCAACTGGTTCTCGGTCGATGCCAGCCGCTGCTCCCAGCGGTTGCGCCATTCGGCCCAAGGCCCGCGCATGTCGGCGAGGTGAGCGAGCGCCCGGTTGTTCTCGTTCAGCGCCTCCAGCGCGGCCTCGATCGCGGCCAGCGAAGCGCGATTGAAATCCACCTGGTCGCGAACGTACCAGCCGAGCAGGCGCGCGATGGCCCGCTTCACCGACTGGATGGCGCCGTTCAGGAGGCCGGGCCGGCGGGGGTTGACCGAGCCGATGGCGCCCACCTTGGCCTCGGCCGCATCGCGCGCATGCAGCAGCGGCACCAGGTCGGGCAGCGTCACGCCGCCCGCGGCGGAGCCTTCGGGGTGGTTGGCGCGCACACGTTCGCGGATCTCGCCGATGATGGCGGCGAGTTCCTCGGCGGACGGGTCCTTCTCAGGTTCTTCGGGCACGTTCCCTGTTCCGCGGCGTTCGGCTGCGCGCTCCCCGGGACGCCGTGTGGGTGGCGGTCATCTTGGAGTACACTCCGCCACGCGGCGCGAACTCTCCGATCACCGTGACCGACACCGGCTTGGCCGCGGCCACAATATCGCGCAGGAACCGGTTTACCACGTTCTCCTGGAAGATCCCCAGGCTGCGATAGGCGAGCGCGTACATCTTGAGCGATTTCAGCTCCAGGCAGCGCGCCCGCGGGACGTAGCGGATGGTGATCTCGCCGGAATCGGGCAGGCCCGTCTTGGGACAGACCGA
>Ga0182027_10007905_pt1 | contig 15588 bp, 12 predicted proteins | sample 712E1DmetaG_FD_121300 | JGI IMG/M metagenome (GOLD analysis project Ga0182027, IMG submission 121300) | Permafrost microbial communities from Stordalen Mire, Sweden - 712E1D metaG (Illumina Assembly) | ecosystem: Environmental > Terrestrial > Soil > Wetlands > Permafrost | place: Sweden...
GTTTCCGGCACCGTCACCGACTTCCTGGACTTCTACTGGGGCACGGCCCACTTCCCGGTCTTCAACGTGGCCGACTCGGCCATCACCTGCGGCGCGATTCTGATCCTGCTCAACCTGTTGCTCGCCCGTCCGCACCAGGGTTCAGAGACATCGGGGAAAACACCATGACCCCAGAAACACGCCTCGTCCGAGTGTGCAAAAAAGTCGAGCTCATAGTGTGGCTGATTGCGTTTGTGGGGATCATGTGGGCCTCCTATCTGTCGTCTACTTACCAGGCGACCCTGCCGCGCTATCCCGACCCCGTAGCAGGGCGAATTTATCCCCGCAACATCCACGGCGTCGTTGTCTACCAGACGCGTGACCAGCGTGACCGGATTGATAGGATTGAATACTCTTGGATCGTGATGCTTGTGGCCATGTTCGCCTTAATAGCGATTCGCGTGAACACATTTGGGCGCGGCACGAAGCCTTGACCCAATGACCACATCCGCGACGATCCTGGCTCATAAGAACGGTGAGCCGGAATCGCCGGGCGGCGCTGGCTGCAAAAACACAATCCGCTCAGCGTGAGCGGACTTTTTATTGAAAACAAATGGCTTAACTACAAAAAACCCGCTCAGCCTGAGCGGGTTTCTGCTCGCCAGCCCGCTCGATCCGCGGCTGCAAAACGCGCGTTGATGCCCCTGCGGCAGGCCGGTCATCCGTTCACAGTGGACCGGTCTGGCCGGCAACCGCGCTGTGAACCTCGTTATCTCGCCCAACGTCCCCAGGGGCCGGGCTCACATGGCTTCCCACTGTTGTCCGCCGGCGTCCCGTTCGAGCCGTCCGCTGTGCAGCGGATCCTCAATCCTCGATGATTCTGGATCCTCATACTCTGGGAGGATGCGGAGGGCCGCCTTGTCATGCGGCTATGCAACGGTGGCCAGCCCATTTTTCTCGACCAGCGATAGGAGCTTGAGCGAGGCCCCGGAAGGCCGCTTTTCGCCGCGCTCCCACTTGCTGACCAGGCTGCTGGTGACGTTCAGGTAGTTGGCGAAAACGGTTTGGCTGACGTGTTCCCGCTCCCGGATCGCCTTGATCTCTTCAGGCTTCAATGGCCGGATCGGCGTAAGGCAGGCATCGTCGAAACGGCGCATCGTCTGCTTGTCGATAGCCCCAGCCTCGTACAAAGCCTCCATGGTTTCATGGATTGCCGCCATGGCATCGCTCTTATACTTCTTGCTCATTCGCCTTTCACCTCCACAAAGTCGCCTCTCTTCAACAACTCCGCGAGATGCTTCTCCGGCAAGGCCAGGATGTGCTTCGCGGCATCCTTGAACTCTTCTTCCTCACGGTTATCGATGTTCGCCCGCTGGCTCTTTGAGAACCCGTACATGAAGAACGCCTTGGCCCCACGACGGAACAGGATGCTGGTCCGGTAGCCTTTCGACTTGCCCTCTCCTGGCCGGGCGATCCGTTGTTTGATGACCTCACCGCCAAGGTCGGCGTCGATCTGGCCCGCTTCGGCCCGGGCAACAGCCTCCCGCAAGGCCGCATCCGCAATCCCTTCCTTCCTGGCAAAGCGTTGGAACCACCTGGATTTGAAGATTCGCACAGGGCGCCTTGTCCTATTCTATAGCACTAGGTACTACAGTTCAAGGCCCTTACGCCTGGAGCATTGGGCGTCTCTCGTGTGCCAATAGAGGCGCCCGCGGAGTGCCATGAAACTTCATCCCGTGTTTGGGATTGCCTTCGTTGCTCGGACGAATAGCCGGTGCACGTCAGGCTTCGCTTGCCCCGGCTTTAGGGGCTGCTCCTTCGTTTGGCCGTTTGGCCGTTAACCGTCTGACCGTTTGACATCCTGCTCGCGGTGCCACTGCGCCACTGCTTTGGGTATCTGCTTCAGGTTCTCGACAGGAGTTTGCAACGGGACCGCGCATTCCGGCGCGATCAGTGGGATGCCCGCTTCGAGGTCCTTGTAGACTTCCCGCCACACGTCGGCCGGCGCGCCGCGCAGCAAGGTCTCGGGGTTATTGACGCTGCCCACCAGGGCCAACCTGCCGCCGACGACGGCCATCGACTTCGCGGGATCGTTTTTCGAATCGAAGTGGAACGCCGCCAACCCGGTCTGGGCGATGTAATCCATCCGGTCCAGGGTGCGTCCGCAGATGTGCAGGATCAGCGGCGCTGGAATGCGAGCGGCGAACTCGCGATGCAGCTCGCGCAGATACCGCAGGTAATAGCCGGGAGCGACCAGATCGCCGCTGGCGTGGTCGGGCAACGTCAGCGCATCCGCGCCCGCTTCGATCTGGGCGATCCCGAACTGAATGGTGATCTCCTTCAATCGCTCCAGGCAGAGCCTGGTTTGGTCGGGATCCTCGGCCGCCATCAGGAGGAAGTTCTCCAAGCCGAAGCAGTGATAGCTCAGCGTCCACGGGCCCATCACCTTGCCGATGATGGCGACCTCATTGCCCAGTTGCCGGCGCAGGATGCGGATCGCGTCGAGGATGCATTGCATGTCGGGGTGGGACAAGATGCCGGATGGGATGCGGACGTCCTCGGGCCCGCGCCAGACGGGCTCCGACATGACGACAGTCGGCCAGTCCCGATCTTCCCAGCGGATCTTGCAGCCCAGCGCCGAAGATTCCTGGACGACCGAAAACACCGGCATCACGCTGTCGAAGCCGAGTTCGGTGTAGCCGGTGGCGGCCAGTCGCGCGATCAGATCCGGGTTCCGGCACGAGTCCGGAAAAGGCGCGTCGGCGAGATCCATCAGTTCAATCGTCGCTACCGAAGTGGGATTGCAGACCGGGGCGCGGTCCACCGCTTGACGGCCGAGCGCCGCCACGACGCGCTGGCGTCCGTTCATAACTTCAACTGAGGGTTGCATTGTCGATTCGTCGCGCCTCCGGATTCGTTTGAGACTTGTCGCGGGCCAATCGGTAGATCGTTTTCAGAGTTGCCCCGCGCCCGCCATTGCCCGGGCCGACTGCGAGAGCCGGGAGCATTTCTTCACACGGGGACGGCGTCCAAATCCCAATTACAGCAGATCCAGCACAGGAAGCGGCGCCGGTTTTCGAGCTCCGATGGAGCAGCCGGGCGCGGCGCGAGGGCTCAGAACGCGTCTTCCGTGCGGTTGCCAATAAGTGACATTTCTTGTCATTCCGCAGTCCCTTTGAAGAGTGATTTTCTCCGTTTATTCTCTCAAAAACACCGTGATTTTACCGCACATTAAGGCGAGGCGCCGTGCGTCACCAGCGCCCCCAGAGGTCGATCGGCGCGCACGGGCGGCGCTACCGCCTACGCACCCGAGATCGGCGCGTGCCGGGTGTTCTACCTGGCCGCAGTTCGCCTACCGTTCGGGCCGTTCCCAACGCCCGGACTTCTCCGAGCGGACGAGCGCCTCGATCACGGCCATGTTGGCCAGTGAATCCTCGAGCGGCGTGGGCACGGGCGTGCCCTCCAGGATGGAGCGCGAGAAGGCCTCGCCTTGCAGCGTATACTGATCGCACACGGGGATCTCTTCCGCGCGCACATCTTCCCCAAATAAGCCGCCACCGGCATCGACCAACAGGCGCGTGGGACGGTCCGGCGGCGCGTTGAACGGAATCTCCACCTCAATCCGGCCCCGCGTCCCGAGGAACTGCATCCGCTGATACGGCGTCATCTGCGTGCTGGCTGTGAACGCCGATTGGCACGCGCCGAAATCGAGCACGGCCGATATAAGCCGGTCGGTACCGAACGCCGGGTCGCGCTCGACCAACGCCAGCACACGCTGCGGCTCGCGCCCCAGCATCCACCGCGACATGGTGATCGGGTAGCAGCCGATGTCCATCAACGCGCCGCCGCCATAGTCCGGAATGTTGCGCACATTCTCCGGGTCGGCGTTGTAGTAGCTGAAGAAGCCTTGAATGGCCCGCACGTCGCCGATCCCGCCCGACCGCGCGATGTCGCGCGCCCGCAACCACTGCGGATGCGAGTGGACCATAAACGCTTCGCCCGCTCGCACGCCTTGCCGGTCGCGCACTTCGATCATGCGCCGGCACTCGGCCACCGTCAGCGCGATCGGCTTCTCGCACAACACGTGCTTCCCGGCCAGCATGGCCTGGATCGACCACGGCATGTGCAGATGATTCGGCAGTGGAATGTAAACGGCGTCGATGTCAGGCGCGTCCAGCAGCGCACTGTACGACTCGTAGGCTCTGCCGATGCCCAGGCTCTGCGCTGCATGGACGGCTCGGTCGTAGTCTCTAGACGCGATCGCGGCAACTTCGCAGTTGGCCGCCCGCTGCATGCCGGGAATTACTTTCGTCAGGGCGATGTTGGCAGCCCCCAGCACGCCCCATCGGACTTTAGCTGGCATGCAATCATTGTCTCCCACGGCGAGCGTGAGATTCAGGGGCACTGGATCGACCATCCAGTGACGATGACACACGCCAGCATTCCCACCGCAGTGCGCGCCGGCATGGGGATCGGAGAACGATCTCATCCGGCTTTCCGCCGGTCGCGAGGATCTGGACGACCTGATCGAAGACCTGGATCAGGCCTTGCACCCGGCTTCCATCAAATAGAGAAATCTTCGCCGTGCCAGGCGCCCTGGGCGTCCGGCCCGGGGGTGTGGGGGGGCGCGCCTGCCGGCGAGGTGCCGCGCTCCAAGCGATTCACGCGTTCAATCAGCATGGCGACGGTCGCGCCGATGGTGTCAGGCAGTACCTCGTGGTGGAAGTCGAGGCCGTCCAGAGGAGAATGCGCGCGCGAGCGAATCACAGTCCGGCCCGGCACGCCGACCACGACTGAGTTGGGCGGGACGGACTGGACGACGACCGAGTTGGCGCCAATGCGAGCGTCGTCGCCGATTTCGATGGCCCCGAGGAGTTTCGCGCCGGCTCCGACGACGACGCGATCTCCGAGCGTGGGATGGCGTTTGCCCTTTTCGAGGCTCGTCCCACCCAAGGTGACGCCGTGGTAGATAGTGACATCGGAGCCGATCTCCGCCGTTTCGCCAATGACGACGCCGACGCCATGGTCTATGAAAAAGCCCGGTCCGATGACTGCGCCGGGATGGATCTCGACGGCGGTGACGGTCTTGGTGAACTGCGAAACGAGCCGGCCGGCCAACCGCAGGTTCCGGCGCCAAAGCCAGTGGGCCAGGCGATGGGACCAGATGGCATGCAGGCCCGAATAGCAGAGCAGCACATCCAGCCAGTTCCTGGCCGCGGGATCGCGCTTCAGGACGGACTGGATATCGCGGCGAATGGTCTGAATGGGGTTCATAGCGGCTGCGCCGATGGCACCAGCGGCGTGTTGCCGATCAACTCCGTCACGTCGTTTGCGATGGCCATGGGCGACTCCTGCGTTTTCCCTCAATACAAGCCAGCCCGCGCGCGGCTTGATCGCTCAGCGCACGTCCTCGCTCTGGCTTATGGGGATGTTGGCAATACCCTCTATCTCCTAAATGGATGCCGGCCCCTCCGGCTTCAAAGCGTGGCGACAGCGTCACCCGCCGCTATATCTCCAATTGTACTCAGCGTCCACATGCGCCGCGACGAGCAACCGATTCCCCGGCTGCGCGACGGCGGCGCGCAGCGCCCTGCCGGCGGCGGTGCGCGTCTATCTCTGCACGGTGCCGTGCGACATGGGGCGCGGTTGCGACGGCCTCGGACGCATCGCCGGCCATCCAGTCATCCAACTCGACGAACTTCTGCCCGCCAATTGGAAACCCGCGACCACATGGGCCCCTTTTCAAATCCAACCAGCATGCACCCGCGTGAAGCGGGATCACCTGTGTGCACGGGACGCGTACGTTGTTTCAAGCTCATCGGCTCCCGCAGCGAGCGCATGCCAGCCTCGTTCCGGGGGCGGCTCAGCGCGCTTGACCGAACGCTTCTACTCCCTACTGGAGAGGAATGCGCCAAGCTGGCTCTGGACTTTGTTCTATCTCCCCACCCAGTTTCAGCAATACAGGAGCCAGTGGCTCGTGAGAGGCGATAAGGATCCCGCCGTCTTCCGGGCTTTCGCGTAGATAAACGGAAGCGCCACAGAACCACGCATCAAGTTGGGGCGTCTTCTCCGAAAGGAGGGTCTTCCCCTCGAACAAGGGCATGTAGAAGGGAAAGGATTTGAAGTTGGCGTCCGTTATCGGAGGACAGAGCACTTCCCTTGCCCTCTGTAGGAATCCCCCCCCATCGCCGCGAGTCAACACCTGGATCACACTGCCCCACCCGAGCATGGCGCTGCGTGCACCTTCGCGGACCCTTCGAGTTCCGCTGATACGGAACACGTGATTGCGCAGCGTTCTCGGGCGCTCACCGGGACCGAGACCCTCAAACTCTTCCCGCTTCCACATCGCTGGTGGCGGACGGTCGGGCCAGACACCCATGCCCAGCTTCGGAATCCATTTCGCGCCCTCGCCGGCAAACCGGGCGGCGCTGCCGTTGTCACTTAGGCCAGCCATGTGGATAAATACTTCTAATCCCTCCAGACCGTGTTCAACGAGCATGGCGCTGGTGAAGACATCGAGCAAGCGTCGCGCGACAACACGCTCCGGCTCGGGCATCGGCAAACCCGTCACGGGAAGCAACAGCGCCTCGTATGGGGGCCGCAGCGGCATGATCCTGAGCCGAACGAAGCTAGATTCCCGACTGGCTTTCAGTGGCACCTTACTCAACCTTCCGGATAGCGCAACCCTTCTTCACGCATTTTTCTAAGCAGTTCGATAATAGGCTCTTCGAGATCCGGTTTCGAGGCGAGAAGCACACCTTTGTCCACTGGACTCTCGCTAAAATAGACGTCGAACAGTTGAAACCACTTCAGCTTTTCTTCTTCGGGCTGAGTGAAAAAATCCTGGGTAGAGAGCAAAGGCAATATGAAGCGGATGCCGCTGGATTGAGGCTCCTGCTCCAACCCAGCTCCGAAAAGATCCTTGCTCAACTTCTGAAAGCCGTCACCGAGAGCGAATGCCCTTGCGGCCAGACGGTCGATATCGAAGTGCTGCAGAAGCGGATTCTTCGCGCGCAGGGCCGGCGACAAGGGGAGAACCGGCGGTTTGGTCTTGGGATCGGGCTTCAGGAAGATGATGGTCATGCCACCCTCGCCGAAGAACACCTCGCGCTGTTTCTTTTCCGCCTTGTCGACGAACCAGTAAACGTAGTCCGCTACATATTCGCCAAAGTCATATTTCTTGCGGCCCTCGACGATCGCCTGAATATCTTCTTCCTTGGGAGCATCCGGCAGCGGAGCGTTAGGACGGCGGCTGAGCCCGATCAGCGGCTGAAACTCGTTCGCATTATTCAAGAAAGGCTTGAGCAGCGAAGGGTAGATCAGCTTGAGTTGAAAGAACACCTCGGGCCGCAAGCCGAGCTCCTTCGCTACTATTGGACCAAAGCGGTCGAAGAATGCCATCAGCCACTGCCGCTGAGCGGCGGGAATCGGAAAAGTGCGGACCGGCACCCAGTACAGGAAGCACCAATCCAACTGCGAAGCGCGACGCCACGGCAACAGATCATCAGGGTTTCGCGCAGGCGTCAATCGTCCAGCCGCGTGAAGTGGTTTGCCGCCTGCCTGAGACTCATCCATTCGTGCACTCTTCCGCTCGACTTCAGTTCGTTCCCAAGGAGCAGGGTGGGGCTTGCGCGTCGGGGCCCGCCTTCAAGTCCATCGCGCGAACACGCGCTGCGGCCCCACTCGCCTCATTATACAAGCCGCTGACCATGTTCTGAAGGCCACCCGTTTCGCATTTAATACCGTGAAACCCGGCGCCTATATCTTCTGCCTTCACCTCAATCTGCACAACCTCCGTCTTGAATCCGATCAGCCCAATGGCGGCGCCAGTGACTTCAAGAGTGCTGCCCATGAACTCGGCTTTGAAGACGTGGCATTTCTCGAGGGTCTCGATAACCTCCATATGATCGCCAGGGTCCTCCTTGTTCTTGTCCCCGGCATGGATCTCGATCCTGGGTGAGACGTAAGTATGGCTCTGGGCCCCGACGTTCAGCAGCACTTCCGTGCCGATAATCGAGCCGACGACATTGCCGATCGTTGTCAAGGTCTGATTCCCAATGATCGTCCGAGTCTCGTTGCTATTGATGGTCGTCTGGACGTCCACATTGATCTGTTCGGTAAAGTTTCCGTCGATCTGTTGCCAGCGGTCGCCGTGGACCAGCTTGCAGTCGATTCCGGTAGCTCCAGCCAGTCCGCCAGTGCTGGTCATGGCGCTATAGGAAAGCGCCTTTTCGACGGGCAGAGTCTTGTCGGTGCCCGGATCCTTGACCTTGCGACCGACCTTAGTGGCTTGATCGAAAACCGGCATTTCCCCTCCTCTAACCAACCTCGCGTGAGTAGAAAGCGCTTTGCATGTGAATGCGTCCGCCCGCGGTGATTACGATATCCCCATCGGAGTGAAGGCTTAAGGTTGGGCCGCCCGTCTCGTTGCTGGATTCCGTCAGCATCACCTGGACGTGCTTCGGCGTGGCCAACGAAATAGTTTCCTTGCCGTCCTTATCGACGATGGCAATCCTATGACCGCTCTTGGTCACAATACGCTTGACGTCGTTCGGCGATACGTCCTGGCCCCAGAAATCTTCCACCGGAGCCTTGTCCTGGCCATTCCAGGCGCACCCGAGGATCCTGGGCCGCTCAGGGTCGCCATCTTCAAACGTAACCCAGATTTCATCGCCGATTTCGGGCACGAAGTAGAACCCTCTATCGGAGCCGGCATGTGGCGTCATCATACGGATTAAACTCGTGTTACCGTCCTCCTGCCAGAAGAATTGAACGCGGACTGAGCCCAGTCCGAGTTCATCCTTGTTGTCGACCACTCGCGCCGGTACGGTGTTAAACCACGGTTTTACTTGCGGCGCCTTGGGATTAGTGTACTTCTTCCATGGCGTACACCAGAATTCGTTTGAGTAGCCGTCCGGATTCCAGGTGTGAACTACCTTGACGATCCCATAGGTGCCATTCGCGTCAACGACGCCCTTGATCTCGACTTCGTTGCCTGGAAGCAGTTCCAGATTGCGGCTCACTCCGCCGCACGTGATGGCGCTGCCAATAGATCGCCGGCTCTCTTTCTTGAGCAACGCTTCGTATAGGTCCAGCGTAGGTTTCCGCGATCGCTGGACGATGTAGCCAGGCGGCAGATTGGCAGACTCCGATTTCACGGCGGCGGTCAGCTTGCCTGCCGATCCATAAAACGACGCGTCGTCCTGGACTTTGCTATAGATCTTGCTCTCCATCTTGAGGAAATCATACTGTGCCCCACTCATCGAGGGCGGGCTGAGCCGGCCCCTCGCCTGGAAGCTGATCAAGCCGTCATCCTCGCCCCGCCATTGCAGTTGCGCGCCCGGCTGAAATTGATTCTCAACCTCGATGCCGTCTTGGGTGGGACGCATCCAACTCTCAGCATCGTCCACCATCCGCTTGATGAAATCGAAGTCCGTTTCTCCGTACTGAACATAGCTCCGAGTTTGCGAAGCATCGAGTGGACCCTTGACCGCAAGCCCTGCGGCCCCTACTAGTTTATTGGTTACGTCCGCCATAGTGTTCCGATGGTAATAAGCCTGACGGGGCGTCAGATCGAGCTTGTAGCTTTTCGTCACACCTACAAGGTGGATCGTGTAACTCCCATACACCTCATAGTCGAGCTGGCTTTCCAGAACGAACCCCGTGAAGGCGACGTGCTCCGCGCCAGAGGTGTCGAAAGTCGAAGCCTTCAACGGTTTCCCCAGCGCATCCTCGAAAGGAAAACGCTGATCCTCCGTCTGGCGGCAGATTAGCTCGCACCACCAGTGGTTGTTCAGTTCCTGCCTCACGATGACTTCTTCGAGGATCGCGCCCTTGCTGAAATCGTCGAGCTGCTGTCCGTTAATGAATATCGTGATGCGACTCGGATCCATGATTCCTACTCACTTTCCGGTCGGGAACGGGGACTGCCAAGCAGCGCCGGCCGTGCTGGCGCAAGCGACTGGTCCGCTTGAAGACTGCAGTCCTTTGACCATAGGCAATTTGACACGTAGAAACTTCGGGGCGATTGTAACACGCCATTCGGATGCCCGGCAAGCACTTTGCGCTGCACACTGCGCCAGGAAACTCCGTCAACCACGCGGCCTCCCGCGGCTCCGGCTTAAGGGAATGACCCGGCAATCGATTGCCGCGGCCCGATGCGCCTGACGGAGGACGCCGAAGTGGCCCGTTTCACTTCGGCCTCCACAGCCACGCGCCGGGAAACTACGTTGATCGGCGCGATCACCAGCGAGCTGCCAAGTCGTGCCGCACGCCCTCTGTCCGGAAACAACGACACCGGGACCCCAGCGGCAATTCACGGAGCTTTCCCCTGACTCCGGCGCTAGCGCGACGGTTCGAAGCGGAAGTTGTTCTGGAGTAGCAACGGCTTGTTCGGATCGACCATGAACCCGAATGCTCCAATGCCACTGTCCGGCCGATCCCATTTGTCAATCGTCTGTCCGTTGATGCTATGCTCAATACCCGCTGGCGTCACAACGATCTGTATATTCGGGTTGTTGTCCTTACTCACGCGGACGCCCTTGCTCTTGGCGTGTGCCGATTTCTTCCCTTCGACGACTTCAGAACTTTCAAACGATCCGTCCTTCAAGACAAAGGAAAGGTAGTTCTTCTCGTTCACATAACTCAGGCGCCACTCGAGCTTCTCTTTGCCCAGGCCAAACATCTTGCCGAGTCTGCCACCGGAAGACATTGCCGGGGTGAAGGAGATAATACCGTAAACCGGCGTTCTTGGGAAAGCCAGCCACCCTGGACTTTTCCGAACGTACCACCCCGAATCGGCATCCAGTTGCCATGCTCCTTTGCCCCACGCCGCCTCCATCGGATCGCTTGGCCCCGGCTCGCCCTTCTTGAGGGGATTCTGCAGGTCGAGCGTCACTGTCTCGCCGGCAACGAGGGTGATGTCCTTGACGACCTGCTCGTGGTCCTCCAGGCGCGCGCTGAACGTGTAGCCGCCTTCGGGCAGCGACAGGGTCAACCGGCTTTCCTTTTCCATAACGGGAATCTCTCCAAAGGCGCCCTGCTGGCGGTAGCTGAGCCCGCTTCCCGGGGTTCGGACGATCGCGACGGCCGCTCTGAGCCGGTCTGTCAATCGGAGCAGGATTTCGGGGTTGCCGCTGCCTTCTTTCAATATGACGGAGATCGACTTCGGAGAATATTGCCGCGATTGCGCCTCGAATTTGTGTTCGCCCAGCGCCAGATTCGAGACCTGAAGCAGGCCGTTCTCCGGTGCCGTGCCTGACACTTTCCCATCCACAAATACGCGGGCGCCAGGGTTGGTCCGAATCACGACCGAGGCAAACAACGCCAGCTTATGTAATTGGAAAGAAATCGTCTGGTCCTGACCCTTGAGGACCTTCACGGATTTCCTGGGTGCATCGGCTTCGAACCCCGGCTTGGATACCTGCACATCGTAGGTGAAGGCTGGCAGCCCCTGAACCCTCCACTTGCCGTCGGCGGCCGTCGTGACCTTCAGCACGACTTTGCCGGATCGCAGGAACTCGACCTGCGTGTCACCCAGACCTGTGTCCACAAGCACGTTGCCCGTATTAGGATCTGAATCGATGAGCACCGACACTGTCCGTTCCGCGCCGGTGTCAATCGATTTCTTACGCAGGTCGTTACCCTCACCGAGCTCAAGCCGCTGTGTGCCCGCGGCCAGCCCCGGCAGGTCGAGTCCGTCTTTGCCCAGAACTCCCGCCGGTTGCCCGTTGAGCCTGACGCGCACCGGCTGTCCACCCGAGACAATGCGAGTCTGCCGGCCAAAGTTGCTGACCAGAAGCGCGTTGAAAATCCGAATCCGCGGAGGCGCCGGGAAGGTGGGCAACCCCGCCGGCCCGATTTCGAAACTGAACTCCAGCTCGGCGCCCCTCCCGTTCGAGATTCTGACTGAGTGCTTTTCGGCCGTCAGCTCTCGCAGCAGTCGCCCTGCGGGCACGTCCACTGCAGCGCCGCCATCGATGGATGCCTTCAACCCCACCGGCCCGAACAGCCGCAGGATCACATTCGGGTTCAATACCAGGTTCACCGGCACGCGGCCGCCGGCCTTGACTTCCACCCGCTGGCTCGCCGCACTGTAGCCTGGCATCCGCGCTTCCAACTCGTGAGTCCCGGCCGCCAGCTTCACTTCGAGCTCCGGGCTCGCCGCGCCCTTGTCCTGGCCGTCCACGAAAATCTCGGCTCCGGAAGGAGCCGCGCCGACCTTGAGAATGCAGGCCGCGGAATTTGCGAGCGACTTCTGCCTCTGGTACAGCCACATCATAGGAATCAAGACCGCAAGTAAGCCGGCCAGCACTCCGATTACGATCCACGTCCAATTTCGCTTCTCGCCAGGCCCGCCGGGGCCGGCCAGAACCGCGCCAGGGCTCGCCTTCGCAGGTGGCGCCGGAGTCCCCAGCCCCTCGGCTGCCGCTTCAGCGATAGTGTCCAACCGTGATTCCGGTCCGGGCGGCGAGAGCATGACCGCCTGGAGACGCCGACTCAGCGTGTGCACCGCCGTTTGAAACTCCGCGTCCCCCTCGTAGCGCTGGGCGAAGCTGTCCAGACGCAGCGAGTAATCTGCGATGGTCTGAGGGTCGATCGCGCTGTGCGATTCCCGCTCGATCCTGCGCAGCTCATCCAGGTCCTTCTGGCGAAGCTCCTGAAACTTGCGGTCAAGCGATTCCTGCAACTGGGAGAGGCGCGGGGCGTTGGGGTACTTCGTCAACCCTGCGCGGATCGCGTCCCTTGCTCCCTCAACATCGCCATCCGCCAGCAACTGCCAGGCCCGAGAAACCAACTGGTCGATCTCCTCCTGGCGCCGCCGGTCCTGGAACGTGTTCGACAGGCCTTTGACCAGCGCATGTCCCGATTCCAGTTCCAGCGCTTGTTTGAGGTACGCTTCCGCGCTCGCCGGATTCTCATCCATCAGGCGGCGCGCCTGCTCCACCAGGTTCTCCAGCAAAGCGTCGCGAAGCGCTCCGTTCCGTCGATCCAGTCCGTAGGCCTGCCGCAGGGCCGCCAGACCCGTCTCGTGGTTGCCGGCGGCACACTCCCGCAGTCCCTGCTCGGACAACCGCCGCGCCTCGGCCCCGCGCTCCTGCCCTTGACTGGCCAACCTCTCCCGTTCCGCCAGCCCGGCATCCCCGCGATCCTCCGGCAGCGCTTGCTTCACGCTTGCCTGCGCGCGGGAATATTCGCCGCTCTCGGGTTTGTGGTCGATCTGCTCGCCCCGGCCGGCTTTCTCTTCCAGTCCGGTCTCCGCGCTGCGCTCGGAGATGGCCTGCCGCTGCCGCTCTTCGATATCGAACTTCAGCGCCTGGAACAGCGCGTTGCCCGGGTACTTCTCGATTTCGGCGCCGCAGATCGCGAGCGCTTCCGAAAAGTCGTTCCCCTCCAGATGCTTCCGCGCCTCGGCATACGCACCCTTAATGGCTTCGCTCTCCGACCGGACCTTGTTATACAAATCCGCGTAATTCGTGCTCTGGCCCGGCGATGTGGTATCCGGCGCCAGCCGGTCAAGTTCCAGCACCCGCTCCAGTTTGCTGAGCGCGGAGCTGATCTCACCCCGGTCCTCGGCCTCCAAGGCAGCCCGATAATTCTGCTCCTTTTCCTGCTTCAACCGGACGTACTCGGGCTCCAGACTTTCCACCTCCGCCAGCAGTTGCGTGGCCCGCACCTGCTTCGGCCGGAGTCGCAGGATGCGCTGCAACGCATCCCGCGCATGCGAGTATTGCCTGGTTTCGATGTGCTGTTGCGCGAGCCGGAACCAATCGTCTAAATCGCGCTCGACGCTCCGGTTTTCAATCCTGCTCTTGAGACTCAGCGCTTCCGGATTTTGCGCGTCGAGTTGAAGAACCTCTACGACTTTCGCGAGCGCCAGCGGATACTCGTCTTCATCCATCCGCGACGTGGCGCTTTCGAGCAACTGGCGGATCTTCCGGTCGCCCAGTTTGGCCTCGATGTGCCGCCGCAAATCCGCGATCGCGGAATCCAGGTGACCTTCCGCCTCCAACTCGCCCAGAATTTCGGAGGCGAATTGCAAGTCGCCCATCTCGCAATACTCCGCCGCGCGCTCAACTCGAGACCGGATGCGCGCCAGATTGAAGATCTCGATCGGTTCGTTCCGCAACGCTTTTTGCAGCGTTTCGCCGAACTCCTGCGCACTGCAATAGCGGTGCCACGGCTGCTTCGCCATTGCTTTGTGGATCGCCTGACTCAGGGCGGGGTTCACGGCCGGGTTCAGTTCCGAGACCGGCGGCATAGCGGAATTCAGGATCGCGTCTGCCACGGATTCCTCTGTCGGCCGCTCAAAGGGCTTGCGCCGCGTCAGCGTCTCGTAACACACCACTCCCAGAGAAAAAACGTCCGACAACGCCGAGACCGGTTGCATCTCGACCTGCTCCGGCGCCGAGTAGGGCGACTTTGCCTTGAGGCTGCGCGTGCCGGTCGCGGCATCCATTCCGCGCGCTATGTCGAAGCCGACGATCTTCGTCGAGTCGTCGTCCAGCACGAAGATGTTGGAAGACTTGATGTCCCCGTGAACCAGGCCCCGCTCGTGCGCCGCCTGCAGGCCTTGGCAAACCTGGCAAATCATGTCGACGGACGATTCCACCGTCAGACGCGGGCTGGACGTGCCAATCAGCCGGTCCAGCGTGACACCCGCCAGCAGCGGCATCACCAGGTAGGGCTTGACGCCGTCGCTGTCCTCGAGCTGCCCGGTGTCATAGATCTCGACGATATTTGGGTGGATCAGCGAAGCGAGGTCCGCGCATTTTTCCTGAAACAGTTTCAGTGCATTGGCGTCAGTGATATCCAGGAAGACCTTCAAGGCCACGGTCCGCTGCATGAGCGTGTCGTAGGCCTTGCAAACCACGCTCATTCCCCCTTGGGCGAGAATCTCCTGGATCTCGTAGCGGCCTTTCATGAGCGTGGGCGCCTGCATGGTTCACTGCCGTGGCATCGACTGTACCAGCATAGGGCCAACGCCCAGCGGAAAAAAGCGCTTTCCGGCCCGATTCTCCTCACTGGCGGGCCGGCCTTCGTTCTGCCTTGCTGCGCGTGGCAGGGCGTCACGGGCTGAACACCGCTGCGGAATCCCTGTCAGGCCGATCCCGGCGTTGGCCTTCCTTTGACCTCCACTGGCGGCGGGGCACGCAGACGACGGGTGCCAACAAGTTATAGATTCGATATAGACAAGGAGATATCGATGTCCGATACGCACCCGCCCGTTCCCGCTCCGAGCCTCTCGCGCCGCAGCCTGCTGGCCTCCGTCTCCGCCTTCACGATTGTCGCTCCCCAGGCCGTCCGCGGCGCGCAGGCCAACTCCAAAATCTCGGTGGGTCTGATCGGTTCCGGCGGACGCGGCAGCTACGACGCCGGCATCGTCCAGGCCGATCCCCGCGCGGCGATCACCGCCCTTTGCGACAAATTCGACGATCGCATCGAGAAAGCGAAAACCACCATCAAAGTCTCCAATCCGAAGACCTTTACCGATTTCGAGAAGCTTCTCGCCGACCCATCGATCGACGCCGTCTTCATCGCCACTCCGCCCTTCGAACATCCGCGCATGCTCGAGGCGGCCATCGAGTCCGGGAAGCACGTCTATTGTGA
>Ga0182027_10007906_pt1 | contig 15583 bp, 15 predicted proteins | sample 712E1DmetaG_FD_121300 | JGI IMG/M metagenome (GOLD analysis project Ga0182027, IMG submission 121300) | Permafrost microbial communities from Stordalen Mire, Sweden - 712E1D metaG (Illumina Assembly) | ecosystem: Environmental > Terrestrial > Soil > Wetlands > Permafrost | place: Sweden...
CCGATTGAAAACATGTGGCGCAAAGTCAAAAAGTTCCTGCGGAGCGTCGAAGTCAGAACCCAGACCGCTTTCATTGAGGCAATCGGCATGGCCCTCCAAACCGTCACTGCTCAGGACGCCATGAACTGGTTTGCCTCCTGTGGCTACAGTTTTATTTAAAACGCTCTAGGTGAAGAATTAGGTGAAACTTTTGTGCCGCCATTCCGTATGCGGCGGACGAGGAAGGCGGCAGCGCCAATAGCCAGCAACCCCAAAGCCGAGGGTTCAGGCACTGGCAAGTTTTCACCTTGGAAGGCCAGTCCAATCGAACTAGAAAAACCGGAGGCAAAGGTGCTTTGCATTCCGCCTGGTGTGATTTTAATAATGTCCTCGCCGCCATTATTCGCCACAAACAGATCGCCCGCAGTGTCAAAGGCCAGTCCTTCAGGATCATTTAACCCAGAGGCGAAGGGGCTTTTCACGCCACCCGGCGTGATTTCAATGATGCTGTTGCCGGTCTGATTCGCCACAAACAGATTGCCTGCGCTGTTAAAGGCCAGCCCTGCAGGGAGACCCAACCCGGAGGCGAAGATGCTTTGCGATCCGCCCGGCGTGATTTTGATGATCGCACCAGTGGAAGTCACAAACAGGTCACCCGCGCTATTAAAGGCCAATGGACCAGGAGATTCCAACCCGGAGGCGAAGGTGCTTTGCGATCCACCCGGTGTGATTTCGGTGATGTTGGCTCTGGTTCCGATGCCTATGGGATAATCTGCCACAAACAGGTCGCCCGCGCTGTTAAAGGCCAGTCCTGAAGGTTCCTTCCACCCAGAGGCAAAGGTGCTTTGCACTCCTCCCGGCGTGATTTCAGTGATGTTGCCGCTTCCGTAAACCGACACAAATAGATCGCCTGCGCTGTTAAAAGCCAGCCCTTCAGGCTCATCCAACCCAGAGGCAAACGTGCTTTGCAATGCCCCCGGCGTGTATTCATAGATGTAGCCGATAGCGGCGTCCGCCGTAAACAGATTTTGCGCCGCCGCACTAGAGGCAATCAATAGGACCGCTACGGCGAATGAATAGCCTGCGCCACGAATGGAGGATTTGAGTCTCGTTTTCACAGGACTTCATCAACTCAAGTTTTTCCCGGCTGATTGATTGCGACTATACGCCGATCTCCATTCTTGTCCATTCAAAGTTACTCACATCCCAATGAGCATGATGAAGCCAATTAATTAACTCCATCAGTTTCCGATTTGCCAAGGCGTGGCGAGGGCAGAGGATTCATGTGCCGCTCGCGCTTGTTTCGCCAGTATTTGGAAATCTCCTTGGTAGCCTTGTGTAGCCAGTCTTGGTCAGCAGCCAGACGGATCATCTCGACTGCCGCAAACCACTTGGGCGCATTCGGGGCGGGATCGCCCAGCGGCGTCAGCCTACCGCACCTTGCAATGCGGGGCTGGTGAAAGCGGAGCGGGGTTTATTTCCGTCGGCGGAACTTTAGTAGCACCAACCCCATGCCCATGGCGGACAACACCCAACTAGATGGTTCGGGGACGGCTTCGATCACCACTTCGCCGTTGCCGGATTGGACGCCGGAGATTCCATTCTGAAATATTCCCGAGGAGTCAACATAGGATCCGCCACCACCGCCGCCGCTAATGTCGCCGCCGTTGCCGCCAGTGTAGCCGCCACCACCGCCGCCGCCGGTCTGGCTGGCACCGCCACCGCCGCCGTAGCCGCCCTCGCCGCCCCAGCCACCGCCCCAGCAGCCTTGGCCACCGTCGCCGCCATTCAAGAAGCTGCTCCCGCCGCCAGCGCCGGAGTAGGCACCGCCGCCGGCACCGGCACCGGCGCCGCCGTCGGAGAAGTAGCCACCGCCCCCTCCTGCGCCATATACAAATGTGCTCCCGTTGCCGCCAGCACCACTGCCGCCGCCCAACAAGCCACTGCCGCCACCGCCCCAGGCACCCCCGCCACCCCCGCCGCCTGCGATGACCAGCGGTGTGATGCCGTTGACGACAAAGCTACCGCCGCCCCCTCCGCCGCTGAGGTTACCGCCGCCGCTGCCGCCGCTGCCGCCGACCAGCAGGGTGAGCGTCGTGGAGGCTGAGAAGTTAAATTGGCCTTCGATTTCTGCTCCGAGGCCGCCGGAATGAAAATTGCCGACGTCGTGGTTGGCTCCCTGAGCGCCGTAGGCGGTGATGTCGTAGATGCCCGGCCCCAGTGTGAAAGTCGTCTCAGTTCCAGTGTAGTCGAAGATTGTGGTTTGGGCCGAGGCAGTTCGTGGCATGAGGAGTGTGAGCAAAGCAGCGGTTAGCGTGGGTAGGAAGAACAGAATGTTTATGCGTGTTTTCATAGGGTTCCATAGGTTCAACTTTTTTCCGACTGATTGATTGCGACAATACGCCAACCTCCATACTTGGCTAAACTAGACGGCCAAGTTGCGGCGGCGGACGAGCAGTGCGGTAACGCCGACAGCCAGCAACCCCAAAGCCGAGGGTTCAGGCATGGGCAAGGGTTCGCCCTGAAAGGCCAGTTCAGCAGGAGCGGGCAACCCGGAGGCAAAGGTGCTTTGCACCCCGGCCGGCGTAAATTCATGGATGTTGCCACTGGCAAAATCCGCCTCAAACAGATTGCCCGCGCTGTTAAAGGCCAGTGCATTAGGACAAGACAACCCGGAGGCGAAGGTGCTTCGAGTTCCGCCCGGCGTGAATTCATAGATGTTGCCGCTGCCTAAATCTGTTTCAAACAGATCGCCCGCGCTGTCAAAGGCCAGTCCACTAGGTTCATTCAACCCGGAGGCAAAGGTGCTTTGCCTTCCGCGCGGCGTGAATTCATAGATGTTGCCGCTATTTTGATCCGCCTCAAACAGATTGCCCGCGCTGTTAAAAGCCAGTGCAGCAGGAAATGACAAACCAGAGGCAAAGGCGCTTCGAGTTCCGCCCGGCGTGAATTTATAGATGTGGCCACTTAAGGCATCTGCCTCAAACAGATCGCCCGCGCTGTCAAAGGCCAGTCCCCAAGAACCATTCAACCCGGAGGCAAAGATGCTTTGCACTCCCCCCGGCGTGTATTTATAAATTTCGCCCAAGTTTTGAATCCCCACAAACAGATTGCCCGCGCTGTCAAAGGCCAGTCCTTCAGTATAAGGCAACCCGGAGACATAGGTGCTTTGCGCTCCACCCGGCGTAAATTCATAAATGGTGCCGCTACTGATGTAATCCGACACAAACAAATTTTGCGCCGGCGCGCTGGTTACAATCAGCAGGACCGCTCCCGCAAAGACCGCTCTGTCAAATGAATGATATGCAGCACGAAAGATAGATTGACACCTCGTTTTCATAGGGTTTCATAGCTTCAAGTTTTTCCGACTGATTGATTGCGATCATACGCTGATCTCCATTCTTGTCCATTCAGACTTATTCACATCCCAACGAGCATTATGAAGTCAATTAATCAACTTCATCAGCTTCCCATTTGGCAGGGCGGGGCGAGGGCAAAGGATTCATGTGCCGCTCCTGCTTGGGGAATTGACTGGAAAACAATGCTTCAGAAAAACCCCCGCCCCAGTCACTTCCCAAGAGAAACTACTCGGAACCGACTACAGTCGTTGTATCGAGAATTTGCACGCGGTAATAGCAAGGACCGGGCAAGACAGGGGGACCAGAAGTTGCTGCCGTTGCGAATCACGGGCCCCGTGTTAACCACTTCCTCGCACTTGTAGCCCTCCAGTACCCACGCGTATACGACATAGGTAACATTGCCGGTCGTAAACAAGCTGACCGTCCCCTCCCACATCACCGGCACCAAGCCTTGAGCGTGAACCAACCCAGCGCACCCAATGCTTGCGCACAAACCAAAAAATGTGGACCCAAGAAGCCTGGAACCAGTCTTCATGTATTCATACCTAACTGAATTCGTGTCAATTCGCGAAATTCGCGTCTCGCCCTTGTCCGTGTTTATCCGCGTCCATCCGTGGTTAAAGAAAAAATTCTGCGGCCTTCTGCGTCCTCGGCGTCTCTGCGTTGAAGGTGTTTCCGTATGGTTGCGGCTTCGCCGCGCTGGGGTTTTGCACCTTTTGCGCCTCTTTGCGGCAATCTGAACTGGAAATCAGGATGAAGCCGGCCTCCGCGGAGGCGGCTGCTTCGGGTCCGGTTTTGGACGGATGGAAAGGTCCTTCGGCGGCGGCGCGTTCCCGGGAGCGACAAACGTGGCCCAGGTCTTGCCGGATTCGGGGTTATACTCGGCGGTTCGGCCGGGGATCGGCGGAACGCGGTCATCTGAGACCAATTCACCCCACTGTTCCTTGACCCGAACGATTTAGCTGCCCCCAGGTCCGGCTCTGCCCTGGCCGGTCACCTTGTGCCGATCACGGTTGCCGTCTGGTCTGGTTTTCCAACTTCCCATCCGATTTACTGTTGGATAACCGCTCGAGCCTTTTGGAGCGATTTCATAAGCAGATCAGAGGTCCGATCACGGTCAACACATTCAGGTTTAAAGGGAAAACACAATAAGTGCACTGCTGTGTATCCACCGTCATCCATTTGGGCAACATCGGCTCCCCGATCAAGCAACAGTTTCACAATCTTATAGTGCAGCATGATGGCAGCGTGCATCAGTGCGGTATGTCCACATTCATCGGCAGCATTCACATTCACTCCCGCATCCAACAAGGATTTTACGTGCGCATAGTCTCCTGTGAATGCGGCCTGAATCATCATCTTCTCATCGCGCGTAAGTTTCTTAATGGATGGCGAAGAGATGTTTTCAGAGGTGTTGTATTTGAGTTGCGAGATGTTGTATGTCAGTAGAGACGGGTAAGGGATGATCCACAGCCTATTAGCGAACTTTGAACTCAGGATTTTTTGTCCGCCGTATTTTTTATATGTTGTCCATTGAGACGGATCAGACCCGATACCCTTTGTCAAAACACGCATACCCGAAGGTTCTACGGAATAGGAAAGAAGGTTCATGGCGCTATATTGAAGACCTTCGTGAGCGGGATACATCAGAAGATCCGCCCTTTTCCCGGTCTTCAAGTTGACAACTGCCAGATACCAACCGTTCCGGTAGAAGGGACGCGTATAATATCCTGCCTGGATTGAGGATAAATGTGTTCCTATGCTGTGAATCATGGTCCATTTGAGCATTTCAACCTGTCTATTGACAGCCCATGCGTCCATCATCCCACCGACGGCCCCTGCAAGCTCTATGCCGGCTGCTCCAAGCTGAATTCGGGCGTCCAATTTTTGGTCTCCGTAGGACGCCTGGCTCTTCTGGTAGGAATTGAGACCCGCGAGCGGGCTTGAAGCTCTGAATACTGCAGCATTAAACTTTGCCCTATTCTCGGCCGACGCAATTGTCGTTGCCGGATTGCGGCTAACGCTGGACAGACCTTCGAAATATCTGTTGGCAAGATAGTCACACGTAAAAGCATGGCCTTCCGGCAGGGCTTGTTTGTATATCAATTTGCCGTCTTTGCTGACAGCGGCGACACCCGATTCCCTGGCTATGACGATATTCGGCCCGACGAATTGCAGGATGTCCGGCAGGCCGGTGCCCATGTTCAGTTCGTCCGGGAGAGGAGACTTGAACTTTACGGCCCCGGTTGATGACTTTATCGCATAGATGTTCGTCAACCCGGTGGCATACACGGTATTGTCATCCAGGATGAGATTGCTCCAAACAGGCCCCTCGAATTCCACGCTCCATAATTGTTTCCCGGTCGTGTTTTTCAAAGCGCAAATCGAATCTTTCGTTACTCCATTGTCGGTATTTCCGGCAACAACATAGACGCCTGCCGTTTGCGCAATTACATTTTTGACATTACCAGCATTGATTTTTGTCATCCATTCCACGGCACCGGTCCTGGCATCAATCTTGGAAACGGTATTCCCCTTTGCGACAAAAACAGAATCATTCAATGAAACCAGAAAAGAAGCCGCTTTATCTTCTGATAAAGGTGTGTTCCAGACAATCCGCCCGTCATCTAAAGCAAGTTTTATTACTTTGGAAGAAGCCAGGATCAGTTCATCGCCATCGACTGTTACCCCTGGCGCCACACTTTGCGGAAGCACAACATCTTCGATTGTCTTTGCCCATACTGTCTTGCCCGATTTGACGTCCAGCGCGGTAACATTGATTGTTTTTTCGCCAGACGAGACAAGCAGAAACAGCCCTTTTCCCCAAATCAGGAAGCTCTCCTCCGGTGATCGCGCTTCATGGGACCATTGTTCATTTCCATTTGTTTTATCAAAAGCATGGTATCGGGCATTCTTCGAGTCACTGTCCTTGATGATAATCACCGGATCGACGGCTACTACGAATTGTGTGGCCCCTTTCAATGATTTTCGAGGGAAAGCCCATTTTGCTTTTCCTGTCGCGGCATCGACCAGAATAAATTCAGAGTAATCATAGAACCAAAGTGCGCCAAGACCCCCCAACTCCATTGTTCCGACCAGGCATTCTGTCGGTGAAACCCATTGCACGATGTCAACTTCCTGTGCTTTGAGAGGTGTTTGTGACAACGGCGCCTGATTTGTACTGTAATACTGCCGGACTTCTTGGGCCATCTTCGGCGTTGTATCCACGCCTGGAATTATTGGACTTAGTAAACCGCACCCACTGAGGAGTGGGCATAAAAAAAGCAGAACAACAAATTTCAGCAGTGTTGTCTTTTCGGGTGGATTGTTTTGAGTGTTTGTCTTGCCAACACCAAATGTTATCCATCCCGCCGTTGCGACGGCGCCTGGTTTGAATGCTGTTATTTTCATATTATTTGCTGGTCTTAACGATTTCTTCTGTCCTAAAGGTGTAAGCGCCTTTTCTGCCGGGATTGCGCCAGGAAAAACCGAAATTTCTTCAGTGGCGCCTCATCAGGTTGGCTCCTTTCGCGGCGGTCCCGACCGATCCGGCTTGCGACGGAGCGAGATTCCCTTTGGCGGCGGCGCGTTCCCGGGAGCGACAAAGGTGGCCCAGGTCTTGCCGGATTCGGGGCTGTAATCGGCCGTTTGGCCGGGAATCGGCGGAACGCGGATGAGGTGATGACAGTTGGGGCATTGAATTTCGCGGCCCGATGCCTGCTCGTCGCATTGCAGGTGTTGCTCGCAGTGGGGACAGGAGAATTTGAATTGGTTCATAATTTGCAAATGGTTTCTTCTGCTTGTTCAACACGTTCTCACCCGCCGGCTTTTGCCGGTTGGCTTGGGCGGAGGGCTTCAATTTTCGCCTTCAGTTCCTTGTCGGCCACGCTGAGACGGCCTTCGGCGTCGGGGCCGTTCAGGATTTCGGTTGACCGGTCGAGGAGCGATTTTCGGCGCGCGGCGTCCTGGGGATTCGACGGATCGAGCACGGTGGCGAGGAGGAACGATGTCCGGGCCACGGCTTCTTTCAATCCCCAAAGATCGGGTTCTTTTGCGAGCCTGGATTCGCGAACGGCGAGAGAGGATTCGAGCAGGCTCCTGGCGCGCGGTAGGTCGCCGGTTTTCGACAGCACCTCGGCCAGCGACTCCGTGGCGGTCATCGCGAAAGCCTCCCGGTCTTCCGTGAACGCGGGCGCGATCGGGGCCTCGCGATAACCCGCCACCGATTTCTCAAGCACGGCAACGGCTTGCTGAGCGTTTCCTTGGCCCAACAGGGCGGCGCCGAGAAAACCTTGCGCAACGGCCCGGCGCAAAAGCAACTCGGCGTCAACCGGCTGCTGGCGCAGTCCGTCTTCAATCGTGGCGAGCGTCTCGCGCGCCACGCCGGCAAGTTCCAGCCAATCTTCCATAGCCAGCAGCACCTCCGATTGCCAGACCAGCCAGCGGACCCGGGCCTGGAGTTGGTCGAACGAATTGGCAGGCAGAATGTCGTAGTACGCTTGAAATCGCACTTTTCCTGTCGCCAGTTGGGCGCGAGCTTCCGCGAAATCCCCTGCCGCGGCAGCCAGACTTGCCTGTGAGAAGCTGATAGCCATGAGTTTTTCCCGATCCCCCCGGGCCCAGACGTCGTCCCCAGCGTAGGCCGCAGGCTGGAGCAGGGAGTCAAACTTCTTGAACGCCTGCCGGGCTGCGTCAATCTGGCCATCGCCCTGGAGATAGTAACACTCCATCATGTGGCTCATCGCATACTCGTGGCACCGCAACACGTCAGCGGGGTCGAGCTCGGATAACAACCGGTAGTGCTCACGCGCGACAAGTTCCGCGTCGCGCGACCGTTTCATTGACGTGGCCGCCACCCGGTAGCTGAGTTGTTGCGCCGCATTAGCGGCATTGCCCATGAGGTCTTGGTTACCCGGATCGGACTTCAATTCCTTCTCGAAACGGGCCAGAGCCTCCTCACTGAGTTGCACCGATTTCTCGCGCTCGTTCATCTCCTCGTAAGCTGTGGCCAGTGGCAGATAAGTGAATGCGTCAAGAGAGCGCGTCAAACGGTCGTCCGGTTCAGCCGCCAGCAGTTCCGGCAGCAGAACTCGGGCCTCAGTGATGGCGGCAATGGCTTCGGTGGGCTTGTTGTAAAATACAGAGGAGTACAGGCCGTAGTTGACCAGCGCAGCAGCCAGGCCTTTCTTCACTGAAATGCTGTCGGGATAACAGGTGCGGAGCTGGCGCCATTGTTGAAGGTTCTGTTGGCGGGCGCGATCTTCCTCGGCCAGGGTTCGTTTTCCCGTAAAGTCACTCTGCCACCACCAGTTCACCTCCAACAAAAAGGCGGCGGCATCCCCATCATTCGGATTCTCCGCCGCGACGCGCCGAGCCAGCTTGATGGATTTTCGTAACGCAACCTCCGCCGCCGGCCGATCGCCGGACCCCTCGTGGAACCGGGCCATCGCCTCGAGGGCGCTGGCTTGGGCTGACTCCATTTTCGAGTCCCGAAGCTCGGGCGGCAGCGCATCGAATTGGCGCACGACTTTCTCGGCAATCTGCTTCAGGAGCGGCAGGCGGCCACTCTGTTCCAAAGCCGGTTGCAGGTCTTTCATTATGAAACTGATGATGCCTTCCATCTGGCCGCGGGCGGTGTCGGCGAGTTGATGCTGTTTGCGCTCGGCTTCCCGCGCTTTGTCAGCTTTGAGGTACAAAAAGATCGAGACACCCAGCCCGATGACCAGCGCCGCCAACACGGCGCCCGCAGCGGCGAAGGCGAGCTTGTTCCGCTGGACGAGTTTCTGGAACCGGTAGGCCGAACTCGGCGGACGGGCGATGATGGTTTCGTTTTTCAGATGCCGTTCGAGGTCCTGGGCCAGACCGTTGGCCGTTTCGTAGCGGCGCGTGCGGTCTTTCTCCAGCGCCTTCATCGTGATCCAGTCCAGGTCGCCCCGGATGAGATGAATGAGCCGGGGAGGTTCGGCGCCGTGCCGTTGGGCAAGCGCGGTCAGATCGGCGACGACCATGGTGCTCAACCGCGTCGAAGGACGCGGCGGTTCCTGCTCGCGAATCGTGCGCCGCATGGCGTCGAGGCCCGATTGGAGGAGTTCCTGGGGATCAAAAGGCGTTTTGCCCGTGAGCAGTTCGTAAAGCAGCACACCCAGACTGTAAATGTCGCTGCGCGTGTCAATGTCCAGCCCGCTCATTTCCGCCTGTTCGGGGCTCATGTAAGCCGGGGTGCCGATGAACTGATGCAGTTCGGTATAAACCGTCAGGTCGGTCAGGCGGCCTTCGGTCGCTTTGGCGATGCCGAAGTCAATCACCTTGGGCACGGGAACCCCGTCGTGCAGGGTGACCAGAATGTTCGACGGCTTGATGTCGCGATGGATGATGCCCTTCTGATGGGCATGTTGGACCGCGTGGCAAACTTGCATGAACAGGCCGAGCCGTTCGGGCGTGGAAAGTTTGTTCTGGTCGCAATAGTCGGTGATCCGGATGCCCCGCACCAGTTCCATGACGAAGTAGGGCCGGCCCGTTTCGGTGGTGCCGGCGTCCAGCACCTTGGCGATGTTGGGATGATCCATCATGGCCAGCGCCTGCCGCTCGGCTTCAAACCGGGCGATGACCGCTTTGGTGTCCATCCCCAGCTTGATGACTTTGAGGGCGACGCGGCGGCGGACGGGTTCCTCCTGTTCGGCGACATAGACAACGCCGCAGCCGCCTTCGCCGATTTTCTCGCGCAGTTTGTAACGTCCAATGCGGTCGCCGGGCTTTTCGGTCAGCGGCGTGGAAAGGACGACGGTTTTACCGGGCGGCGCTATGGCGGGTTCCTCAAGAAAACCGCCGGCCTTTTCGTGCGCCTGGAGGAGGGCTTCAACTTGTTGGCGCAGTTGGGCGTCATTGGCACAGGCCTGGGCGAGATAGGCGGCACGTTCAGCCGCATTTGCCTTTTCGAGGGCATCGGCGAAAATTTCCTTAACCAGTTTGTCGCGGTCTGTGTTCATAGGCGAATGATGTTCTATCGAGGTTGCCCGGAGTCACCACAACTTTCAAGACCCGGCCGACCTCTGCTTCTTTCCTTCAGTCAGTAATGCGCCATTTTGAGCCGGGTTGCGCCACGCTTGACTGAAATAATTCAGGCGCGGGATTTTCCGCCGTCCGCGACCTGCTGAAAAAGCCAGGCCCGGGCATAGGCCCACGTGCGATCCGCGGTGCGCCGCGAGATGCCCAGGAGATTGGCCGCCTGTTGTTGAGTCAGGCCGGCGAAGAAGCGAATCTGGACAAGTTCGGCCGCCTGGGGATCGCGCTGGGCGAGTTCGGTCAGGGCTCCATCCAGCGCCATGAGGTCGTTCGAGGGCAGCGGTTCGGCCAGTTGGATCTGCTCGACGTCAACCCGTTCCCATCCGCCGCCGCGTTTTTGCCGCTGCTTGCGCCGGGCATTCTCAATCAGGATGCGCCGCATCGCCTCCGCCGCGGCCGCAAAAAAATGCCTCTGCCCCTCCCACTTCCGGCTTTCCGCGCCCACCAGGCGCAGCCAGGCCTCGTGGACCAGGGATGTGGCCTGGAGGGTTTGGCCGGGGCGTTCCTGGGAGAGTTTGTGCGCGGCCAGGCGGCGCAATTCCTCATAAACCAGCGGCAGCAGTTCCGCGCTCGATTGCGCTTCGCCGCGCTCGATTGCCTGCAACATGCGGGTCACGTCAGCCATAGCAATGGGAAAAAGGCCCCGAAAGAGAGCCAGCTCGAACGAACGCTTGCTGGTTTCTTTCTCCCCTGGGCATGAAGCAGGCACAAAAAACAAAAGCTGTCAAGATAATCGAAAAGAACCAGGGCAAGCGCAGCCTGGCGGAGTTTGGCCGTGTCGGGTGTCCCTGGGCGTCAATTCGCAGTGGTTTTGCTTTTCCTTGAAACGATTCACGTTTAATATCGTGGCGTTTATGGCTGATTCAACCCTGCGCGCCGACGGTCGTGCTCCCAATCAACTCCGTACGTTGCGCTTTCAAAATCACATCGCGCCGTACGCCGCCGGTTCGACGCTCGTCGAATGGGGCAACACGCGCGTCATCTGCGGCGTGACCATCGAGGAAACCGTGCCGCGCTGGATGAAGGAACAAAAAATCGCGGGCGGCTGGATCACCGCCGAATACTCCATGCTCCCCTACTCCACGTTGCAACGCAAAATGCGCGACAGCACCCGGGGAAAAATTGACGGACGCTCGCAGGAAATCCAGCGGCTCATCGGCCGCGCCATGCGCGCCGCGCTCGACCTCGACAAACTCGGCGAACGCACCGTCTGGGTGGATTGCGACGTGTTGCAGGCCGACGGCGGCACGCGCACCGCGGCGATTACCGGCGCTTTCGTCGCGTTGTCGCTCGCGGTAAATAAATTGATTGCCGAAAAAAAACTGGCGGAAACCCCGGTGCTCAACGCCGTCGCCGGCGTGAGTGTCGGCATCGTCGGCGGCCGGCCGCTGCTGGATTTGTGTTACACCGAGGACGTGGCGGCGACGGTGGATTTGAATCTGGTGATGAATTCCGCCGGCGAGTTCATCGAAGTCCAGGGCACCGGCGAAGAAGCCACGTTCACCGAGGCGCAACTGGCCGATCTGCTGGCGCTCGGCAAGGCGGGCATCCGCGCATTGCTCGCCGCGCAGCAAAAAGCGCTCGCACCGGCTTGATTCACTTGGCCACCGCCACTGCCAAAAAATCGCGGCGCCAGCCGGGTACGCCCGCCGTCACGCGCCTGTGGCTCATCCGTCACGCCGAGGTTGAACCCCGTTACCAGCACACGTTTGGCGGGCGGATTGACATGAACCTGTCGGCGCAGGGCCGGGCGCAGGCCAGAACCCTCGCCGGCTACCTGCACGGCAAAACCCTCGACGCGATTTATGCCAGCCCCATGAAGCGCGTCCAGCAGACGCTCGCGCCGTTGCTCAAAAACGGCGCGCCGGCGCAAACGATTTTGCCCGGGTTGCGCGAGGTGGATTTCGGCGATTGGACGGGATTCAATTGGGAACAGGTGCGTGAAAAATTCGGCGTGCATCCTTATGACTGGCTCGACGAAATCGAACTGGGTGCGGTGCCCAACGGCGAAACCGGCGCCCAATTCCGCGCCCGCGTGGAGGCGTGCCTGTTTGACATCATCCGGCGGCATCCGGGCGGGACGGCCGCGATTTTTTGTCACGGCGGCGTCATTCGCATGATGCTGGCCATTTTGCTCGAACTGCCGCTGCCCAGGACCAATTCGTTCGAAATCGAATATGCCAGCGCCACCCGGATCGCCCTGCGTCCGCACCTGAACGAAATCGAACTGCTCAATTTCACGCCCTGGCGGGATCTTGTAACGTGACTGAATTATTAGGTGGGGCGAGACTCCCGGCGAGCCGGTTTTTGCAATGCCAAGGCGGCTCGCGAGGACGCTCGCCCCACCAGTTGAAAAAATGAAGACATCCGAATCGCTCTGGCGCGTTTCCGTCACCACGACGCCGGAAGCTGAAGACGCGGTTTCGGAACTGCTCGGCGCAGCATTCCGCCAGCCGGTTTCGATCTATTTCGACCTGGAAACGGGCCGGAGCGCGGTCGCGGTTTATCTCCAGCAAAAATTCATTTCTTCACATGAAATCCGCGGGGAAATTCTCGCCGGCCTGAAGCGAATCAAAAATTGCGGGCTGAAAATTGGCACCGGCAAAGTCACCATTGCGAAAATGCGCCGCGAAGACTGGGCGGAATCATGGAAACGGCATTTTAAACCCATTGAAATCAACTTCCAAAGTCGGAGGGATGAACTGTGCAAATCCCTGGCCTGGCATGGGAAATCACTGCTCATCAAACCGAGCTGGAGCAAACGCCGACCCCGCAAAAATCAGGCGGTCGTGGTGCTCGATCCCGGCCTCAGCTTCGGCACCGGCCAGCATCCGACGACGGCATTTTGCCTGCGGGAACTGGTGCGCTGTGGAAAATTTGGCGCACGCCGGTCATTTTTAGACATCGGCACCGGCTCGGGAATTCTGGCGATTGCGGCAGCCAGGCTGGGTTACGCGCCGGTGCAAGCCTTTGATTTTGATCCCGAAGCGATACGCGTGGCCCGCGCCAACGCCCGTGCGAACGGGGTTCATGGAAAACTGCGGATCGCACGGGGAGACGTGGCCCGACTGCCGGTTCAGTCCGCGCGGCAATACGATTTGATCTGTGCGAATTTGATTTCGACGCTGCTGATTGCCGAACGGCGGCGGATGGTGAACCGGTTGCGTCCTGGCGGGACGCTGGTTCTGGCTGGAATCTTGAAACCGGAATTTTCAAGGGTGCAAAAGGTTTTTGCGGAACTTGGTTTGAAACTTGCTGTCAAAAATACCCGGAATGAATGGCGTTCCGGGTCATTTTGTTTCGCCAAAGAACATTCTTTGGCGAAATTTGAATGACAAACGCCGTGGCCAGTCTTATACTCAGGAGCGTAAGCAGCTGGCCGTAGCCGACAAGGAAGGCGGGGCGCTGCAAAGCTCCACAACCAGAGTTGTACTATGAAAAGAATGATGGAAGTCATCACGGAGGCCGTCCGGGATCCGAAACATCCGTTCCCTAAAATGGATCATCAACCCAAAAAACCACTGAAAAACCGCTACGAACGCAGAAAAGTAAAGGAGTATCTGCATTTGGGTGACTGGCAGGAAGAAATGGCCTGAACATTTTTGCCCAACTTGAATGAATGAGCCGCGCGCAAGCGCGGCTTTTTCTTTGGTGACGGGCAGTCTATTGGCACTCCGGGCAAAGACCGAAGAATTCAAGTTTGTGGGTCACGCTTTTGAAACCGTTCGCGGCGGCAATGCGTTTCTCAATCTTGCCCGGAAAACATTCCTCGATTTCGACCACCTCCGCACAGCGCGTGCAAACCAGATGATGGTGATGGCCGTCGTCACCTTCGCCAATCAGTTCAAACCGCGCCGTGCCGTCGCCGAAATCAAACCGCTTCACCATTCCCAGCTCTTCCAGCAGGTGCAGGGAGCGGTAAATCGTCGCCAGATCGCACTGGCCCTTGGGCAGGGCGGCGAAGATTTCCTTGTTCGTGAACGGATGCGGATGTTGCCGCAAAATTTCCAGAATTGCCGCGCGCGGGCCGGTGATCTTTCGCGCTTGCCGGCGCAAACGACCCGTCAGCACAGACAGTTCCTGCCGCTGGCGGGAGTGGGAATGGGCGCGCGCTTTCATTGTTCAAAAATCAGGCTGGCAATTTCGGGAATCCAGCCGGCGACAACCGCCCGGGCCGGACGGCCAAACTCTTTTGGCATGGCATTTTTCATGTTGCGTTCAGGCTTTCAAATGAAAAAAAAGAATCAAGGCGGCAATCGCACCAAAACCGGCGGCAAAATTTGCCAGCACGAGTTTTTTATGATGCCGGAAAATTTCGCCCAGCACGGCGTGGGCGGCCAGATATAAAAAGCCGCCGCCCGCGTTCGCGAGCGCCAGCGCCAGCCAGAAATTGGAAGCGCTCCGCAACACCAGCCAGCCCAGCAATCCGCCCAGAATGGTGGTGGATTCGACCGCCGCCACGAGCCACAGCATTTTCCCGCGTTGATATCCGCCGCCGAGCAGCAACGCGCCCAGCGCAAGGCCTTCCGGAAATTTATGCACACAAATGGCGAACGTGATGGACAGGCCCACCGGCCTGGCCTCCTCGTTTCCGGCCGCCAGCGCCAGCCCGTCCACGATGCAATGGATGGACAGCGCCATCATCATGGCCGTGGCGAATTCGGCCAGGCGATGCGTGGTGGCCTCGTCAAAATGGCTGGCCGCGCACGCCGGACAGACGTGGTAAACATATTTGGTGATGAGTGCGAAAAGGAAATAGCCCGAAGCCCCCGCCAGCAGGAATTGCCACCAGCGCAAGGCCGCCAGGCATTCTGGCGCGATGCCGCAAACGGCGACGCCCAGCAGCGTTCCGGCGCCCAGGCTGATGAACGCGCAAAGCTGTTCATGCGTCCGCGCCAGCCACGCGCTCAATGCGCCGCCCGCCAGCGCAATGGCAAACGCCGCAAAAATCTGGAATAAAATGGGTGTTGCAATCATATCATTTTAGATGCAAATCGTTTGCATCTTAATTTGACAAAAATGCCGTCCGACGGCAAATGCAATCGAACGGCGAAAAACAGGCTACTTCATCAGCAGCATCTGGCGCGCGCGCTTGATGGCGAGGGTCAGCCGGCGCTGGTAATGCGCGGGCATCCCGGTGTATTTGCGCGGCAGGATGCGGCCCTGGTCGGTCACATATTGCC
>Ga0182027_10007907_pt1 | contig 15582 bp, 11 predicted proteins | sample 712E1DmetaG_FD_121300 | JGI IMG/M metagenome (GOLD analysis project Ga0182027, IMG submission 121300) | Permafrost microbial communities from Stordalen Mire, Sweden - 712E1D metaG (Illumina Assembly) | ecosystem: Environmental > Terrestrial > Soil > Wetlands > Permafrost | place: Sweden...
ATAAATCGCTTGCCGGTGCCGCAAAATATGGCTATGGTTTGACAGGAACCGTAGAGCGAAGGTTCGAGGGCCGTCATAAAATGTTGCCATGCAGGAATTAGTTGCCAAAACCCAGCCGGAATCCGCCGCCGCCGCCGCGATGGGCGCGCCGGGCCGGGAACGCCTTGCGGGCCGGCGGGAGCGGATGGTCCGCGCCATGAATTGCCGGCCGGTGGACCGCCCGCCGGTCTGGCTGATGCGCCAGGCGGGTCGCTGCCTGCCCGAATACCGCGCCCTGCGCGAAAAGCATTCCTTCATCGAGTTGATGCGCGCGCCCGAACTGGCGGCGGAACTGACGTTGCAGCCGGTCCGCCGTTTTGGGTTCGACGCCGCCATCCTTTTCAGCGACATCCTGGTCGTGCCGGAGGCGATGGGACAGCCGTTCCGGTTCCTGGAACAGGGCGGCGTGCAAATGGCAACGCCGTTGCGCGGTGCGCCGGACATCCGCAAGCTCCAGGAGGCGGGGGTGCCGGACCGCCTTCCCTACGTGGCGGCCGCGCTGAAATTGATCAAACGCAATTTGCGCGGACGCGCCGCGCTGCTGGGCTTCGCGGGTTCGCCGTGGACGCTGGCCAGTTTCATGCTCGAAGGCGGGAGCGCGAAGAAGTTTGTCAAGGCGCGGGAGTTGTTCGAGCGGGACCGCAACACCTACGATCTGCTGGCCGCCAAATTAACGGCGGCCGTGGCCGAATTTCTTCAAATGCAAATCGCCTGCGGTGTGGATGCGGTCCAGATCTTCGACAGCGCGGGCGGCGATTTGCCGGCGTCCGACTTTGAGGCGGCGTCGGGGCGTTGGATGGAGGAGATCGTTGCCAAACTCAACGGCCTGGCCCCGGTGATTGTGTATTCCAAGGGGACGCGGGCGTGGGACGCGCTGGCCAAAATTGGGGCCAGCGTGATTGGAGTGGACCACGGAATCGCGCTGGAGGAGGCCCAACGGCGGCTGCCGCAGGACACGGGCATCCAGGGAAATCTGGACCCGGCTTTGCTGGCTGGCGCGGAGCCGGAGGCGGTGGCGGCCCAAACGCGGCGCTTGCTGGAACTGATGCGCGGCCGCAACGGTTACATCTTCAATCTCGGCCACGGCGTGCCGCCCAATGCCCGGATGGAAAACCTCCAGGCGCTGGCGGAGACCGTCCAAAACTTCGTATGAGCAAACTGAACGTGAACCTGGATTTGATTCAAAAGTACAACGTGCCGGGGCCGCGTTACACCAGCTATCCAACCGCCCCCCAGTTCACCGATCAAGTCACCTGGCCCGAGGTGGCGGCGAAAATCGCCCTGGCGCAGCCGGCCGGGCGCGGCCTGTCCCTCTATTTCCACATCCCCTTTTGCGAGTCGCTCTGCTGGTTTTGCGGCTGCACGACCGTCATCACCACCCAGCACGAAAATGGCGCGCTCTACCTGAAATACCTGGACAAGGAAATGGACTTGATGAGCGCCCGCATCAATCCGCAACGCAAGGTGGTGCAATTGCACTGGGGCGGCGGCACGCCCACCTTTCTATCGCCCGCCGAAATCCGCGCCCTCGGCCAGTCCATCCGCAAACATTTCGATCTGGCGCCCGACATCGAGGCCGGAGTGGAGATGGACCCGCGCCGGTTGACGCGCGATCACGTCGCCGCCTTGCGGGAGGTGGGGTTCAACCGCGCCTCCATTGGCGTGCAGGATTTCAATCCCGCCGTGCAAACCGCGGTGCATCGGATTCAGCCGCGCGCCGAAACCGAGCAGGCGATGGAGTGGGCGCGCGCCGCCGGTTTTCCATCGGTCAACCTGGACCTGATTTACGGTTTGCCTTACCAGACGGTCGAGTCCTTCGAGAAGACCCTGGACGGCATCCTGGAGCTGGGGCCGGACCGGCTGGCTGTCTTCAGTTATGCGCATGTGCCGTGGATGAAGCCGGCGCAAAAAATCCTCGAGCAGCAAACCGCCTTGCCCAGCGCCGAAACCAAGCTCAATCTCTTAAAATTGGTCATCGAGAAGCTGACGCAAAATGACCGCTACACTTACATTGGCATGGATCACTTCGCACGGCCCACCGATGAACTGGCGGTGGCCCAGCGGCAGAAAACTTTGCAGCGCAATTTCCAGGGATACAGCACCAAAGGCGGCGCGGACATCTATGCCTTCGGCATGTCGGCCATTTCGCAGGCCAACGGCATCTATTGGCAAAACGTCAAGGACCTGCCCGCTTACTACAAGGCCCTGGATGGCGGCGCGGCGCCTTTTGCCAAAGGCTACATTTTGAGCGATGACGACAAGATTCGCCGCCATACAATCATGCGCCTGATGTGCGACATGAGCCTGGACTACGGCGCGCTCGCCAAGGATCTGGAGATTGATTTCGCCCGGTATTTTAACGCCGAATTGGAGTCCCTGACGGACCTGGAACAGGACGGCCTGCTGCGGCGCGGGGCCGGCGGGCTGGTTGTCAACGACACGGGCCGGCTTTTCATCCGCAACATCGCCATGCGCTTCGACCGCTATCTTCCGGCCTCCAGGGAGCGGCGTTTTTCCAAGACGATATGAAGCCGGTTGCCATCATCGGCGGCGGCATTACCGGCCTGACGGCCGCCTTTAGTCTCCAGCGGCGCGGCGTCCCGGTCCTGCTCCTGGAAGCGGCGGATCGCGTCGGCGGCGTGATCCAATCCGTGCGCCGCAACGGGTATCTGGCGGAATTTGGCCCCAACAGCATCCTGGAAACTTCCCCCGTCATTTCCGATCTGGTGCGCGACGCGGGGCTGGAATCGCGCCGCCTTTATTCCAGTCCTTTCGCGGAGAAACGCTACGTGGTGCGCGACAAAAAGCCGGTGCCCATCCCCGCTTCCGCGGCCGGTTTTCTGACGACTCCCCTGTTTTCGCTCCCGGCCAAGCTGCGCGTTTTGGCCGAGCCTTTCATTGGGCGGGCGCCGGAAGGCGTGGAAGAATCCATCGCGCAATTTGTGCAGCGGCGGCTGGGCCGGGAATTTCTGGATTACGCCATTGATCCGCTGGTCGCCGGAATTTACGCCGGCAACCCCCGGCTCCTTTCCGTGGCACAGGCCTTTCCCAAACTCCACGCGCTGGAGCAACGCTGGCGTTCGCTGTTCCTGGGGCAGTTCCTGGGAGCGCGCGCCCGCAAACGCAGCGGCGAAGTCTCCAAACAAAACGCCAAAAAGTTCTCCTTCGATAACGGCTTGCAGGTTCTTATTGACACGCTGCAAGCCCGCCTGGGGCGCGCCATTGTCACCACCGCGCCCATTGCGGCTTTGCGGCGGGCGAACGGGGGCTGGCGCGTCGAATTGGAACCGGGAGCGGAGGGCGGCCCGATAGAATGCGCCGCGGTTCTTCTCGCCCTGCCAAGCCACAAAATGGCTTCCCTGCGGATTGACACCGCACCGGCGCTCGATATTTTGCCGCTGGCCCAAGTCTATTATCCGCCGGTGGCCTCCGTCGTGCTGGGATTTCGCCGCGCCGATGTCGCCCATCCGCTGGATGGATTCGGCATGCTCATTCCGGAAAAGGAAGGCTTTAACATCCTGGGCGCGCTCTTTTCCTCGTCGCTCTTTCCCAATCGCGCCCCGGAAGGCGATGTGCTCATCACCTGTTACGTCGGCGGCGCGCGCGCTCCCCTCCTGCCGGAAAACACGCCCGAGGCGTTGGTGGACCTGGCCGTCAAGGACCTGGGGATCATTTTGGGTGTGCGGGGCCGCCCGGTGTTCGAGCATGTGGCCGTCTATCGCCGCGCCATTCCTCAGTACAACCTCGGATTCGCAAAAATCCGCGCGTTGTTCAACGACATGGAATCCACGGCCCCGGGCCTGTTTGTGGCCGGACACGCCCGCGACGGCGTTTCCCTGGGCGACTCCATCGTCTCCGCCCACAAAGCGGCGGAGAGAATCCAGGCGTTCCTGGCCGCGACCCCCAAGCCGCTCCACTCGCCGGACCGCCCGGTTGTCGCATGAACACTCGCGCCGTGCTTCTGGTCAATTTGGGTTCGCCCGATTCCGCGTCCGTCGCCGATGTGCGGGCCTATTTGTGTGAATTCCTCATGGATGGCCGCGTCCTGGATGTGTTCTATCCGGCGCGCTGGTGCATCGTTCATCTCGCCATTTTGCCCCGGCGCCCCGCCCAATCCGCCGCGGCCTACAAAAAAATCTGGACCTCCGAAGGCTCGCCCCTGGTGGCCATCAGCCGCAAGGTGCGCGCGGCGTTGCAAGACCGCGCCGGTCTCAGGGTGGAACTGGCCATGCGCTATCGCAACCCGTCCATCCCCGATGCCATCCGCAAGCTGCGGGACGAAGGCGTTCGGGATCTGCTGCTGATTCCGCTTTTCCCCCACTACGCCATGTCCAGCTACGAAACCGCCGTGGAGCGGGTGCGGGAAGTCATCGCGCAAGTCGCGCCGGGCATCTCCCTCGCGGTCGCGCCGCCCTGCTACGATCATCCCGACTACATCCGGGCCATGACGGCCAACGCGTCGGAGTGTTTGAAACAAGACTACGACCACTTGCTTTTCAGTTTTCACGGCTTGCCCGAAAGGCACATGCGCGTCTCCGACCCCACCGGCAGCCATTGCTTGACACGGCCGGATTGCTGCGGGGATGTCTGTCCGGCGCTGGACACCTGCTATCGCGCGCAGTGTTTCCGAACCGTGGAAGCCTTTGTGCGCGCGGCTTCGATTCCAAGAGACAAGCATTCCATTGCCTTTCAATCCCGATTAGGACGCCAGCCCTGGCTCAAACCCCATACCGACATTGTGATTGAAGAATTGGCCCGGGCAGGAATCCGCAAGCTCCTGGTCATCTGTCCATCCTTCGTATCGGACTGCCTGGAGACGCTGGAAGAAATCGGCATACGCGGCCGCGAATCTTTTCGCGCCGCCGGCGGCGGGGAATTGACGTTGGCTCCCTGCTTGAACACCCATCCCCTATGGATCGCGGCCCTGGACAACATGGTCAAGACCTGGCAGGCCGCCCTGCCCCCGCCCCGCCCCCCCGCGCCGGTTTAGCCCGCATATTTCATAGTCGGTAGGGCGAAGCTGCTGCTTCGCCCCAATTCAGGGCGGCGCGGCAGCGCCGCCCTACCGATCACGGTATGGCATGTTCCGCCAGCGATATGAAATATGCGGTTTAGTGCCGGCGCGAAACCGCCCGCAACCTGACTTGACAGGAGAAAGCAGAGATAACGGAGAAAACCCTCCGTTTCCTGTTCACTCCTGTTTAATTCCTTATCTGCGTTTGAATCAAGTCCCTTTGCGAGGAGACCTTGTAACTCATTTATCGATCCGGAGGAATTCTCTTCCAATGATTTGTTTTCCATGGCGTTCTCATCAGTATCCTGCGGCGTCGGCTAGGCGGAACTCGCGGTCCAGCACGGCCTTTTGGAGCTTTTCGTCGAAACGCACCGTCATCCATTGCCCGCCACCCTGTCGGTTGAGGATTAGGACCCTGCCGTAAATCGGATGCTTTGCGTAAGTCTTGGGCTGTTCCTGGGTGATTTCAAACGCGAATTTTGGGTCTGCCAGCAGGCCACCTCAGAGAGACATAACAGGCGTAACGGGAGAGCGCCCAATCCTCAAGTTCGCGTTGTGCGCCGGAGCCGATGCCGACCATATTGCGCATTTCCGCGAAATGGTCGGCAAGCGTGCGGCCGCTCTTTGCACAGGCTTCGCGGAATGGCCGGGCCGGTGGCAATCACCAATTCGGGTTTTCGGCGGAATCGGCCGCACGCCAGAGGTAGCGGGCGGCATGGGTGCGATGGGGTGCCCAGCGGGAGCTGTGTTTTGCCAGTTGTTCGGGCGTCGGCATTTTGCGCTTGCGGTATGCCACCTGAAAGCCACGGCGGACGCCCAAGTCGTGAACGGGCAGGACATCCGGGCGGCCAAGATTGAATATGAGGAACATTTCCACGGTCCAGCGGCCAATGCCCTTGATCTCGGTCAATCTGGCAACGATCTCCTCGTCATTGAGGGAATCGCAGTCGTCCACGCTGGGAATGAGGCCCGCGTTGCAACGCTTCGCCAGATCAATGATGTATGCCGCCTTGGGGCGGGAAAGGCCGGCCGTTCTCAGGCGGTCAACCGAAGTCTTCGCAATCTGGCCGGGTGTGGGGAATTCCTCGTCCGGGAACAGCCGCTTGAATCGCTCAAGGATTGTCCCGGCGGAGGTGCTGTTCAATTGCTGGTGAATGATGGCGTGGGCGAGGGACTGGAAAGGCGGGAGCCGGCGCGGGCGCAATTGGATGATCCCGACTTTTTCGATCAATGCCGACATGACCGGGTCGGAACTCAAATGGACGATTGCGCTCAACCGCTGGGTGGCCCAGATGCGAAATTGCGTGCCGCGCTGGGAATTCACCCGGTAGCCAATGGCAATGATGGCATCGAGGTTGTAATGGCGGATTTGCCGCTGAACACTCCGTGTGCCCTCCAATCGAACTTGTAAGTAATCCTTACAAGTTGCCGTCTCGGATAATTCACCCTCGGCAAAAATGGATTGCAGATGCCGGGTGATGTTTTGCGGGGTGGTCTGGAACAATTCCGCGATCTGCGCCTGCGAAAGCCAAACGGTGTGGTTTTCCAGTTTGACCTCAAGCCGCGTGTTTCCGTCCTCGGTTTGGTAGAGGATGATTTCCGATCCCGGCTCTTGATGCTGCTGGCTCACGGAGAACTGGGCATCACGGCATGTCCGTGTTGCTGACGAAGGCGAGTTTTTGGCTGTCGGGGGACCAGGAGGGGACGTTCATCGTGCCCTGGCCTCCATACACGTAGGCAATCACCCTGGCCGGGCCGCCGGCGGCGGGCATCAGGCGCAGATAAACGTGCTTGTAGTAAGGATGGTCTGTCGGCTCAATTTCCCTGGTGAAACTGATGAAGGCGATCCATTTGCCATCGGGCGATATGTGCGGGAACCAGTTGTTATACTCGTCGCTGGTGATTTGCTCCTGATGGCTGCCGTCAGGCGCCATGCGCCAGAGTTGCATGCTGCCGGTGCGGGTGGAGTTGAAGTAAATGTATTTTCCGTCCGGCGTGTATTCCGGGCCGTCGTTCAGGCCGGGAGCGTCGGTCAGCCGGATTTCCGCGCCGCTGCCGTCGGAGGACATCTTGTAAATATCGAACTTGTTGGTTCTGCCGCCTGTATAGACCAGGAATTTTCCGTCCGGCGACCAGCCGTGCATATAGGAAGGGGACAACCGGGTGATGGGCCTGGGCGTCCCGCCCCCCGCCGGCACGGTGAAAACGGCGGAATCGCCGCCGTGAAAGGCGCTTTGGTCGCTGATGCCGAGCATCGCGCCGTCGAAGGACAACACATGGTCGTTATTGTTTTGTTTGGCCGGGCCGGTGTCCAGGACGACCGCCGTTTTTGTGGCGAGATCGAAGCGGCACAACGCGCCCCAGCCCGCGGCGCGTCCGCTGAGGTTGTAAATCAAAGCGCCTCCGTCGCGGGTCCAGTTCGGCGCTTCGAAAGGCTGGCGCGAACTGTGGATGGCCTGGAGCCGGCCGCCTGGCACGTCGAGAATTTCCAGGACGCAGCCGATGTAATCCTGGTAAGGCACGAAATTCTCCCGGGCCGGTTTGATGATGCGGACGTCGCGGAAAACGGCCTTTTCGATCACGCCGTTGGTATGCGAACAGATGAACAGGCCGGCGTACACCTCCTCGCCCAGGTCCAGATTGGTGAGCTGGCAGGATACAAAAGGCTCGCCGTAGCGGGCGGCGGAAAAGATGTAAGTCGCGCCCTTTCTCTCGAACTGGAGCACATCCGGATTGGTGACGGGCAGGGCGACTTGCTCGGTCGTGGCTCCCTGGCTGCGCCGGAACTGGAGCGAGGCCAGGTCCACTCCGTGCCGGGCGCAGTCCGCGTACGGCGCGTCGGCGTCCAGGCTGGGGCGGACCATCCAGCCGATTTTGCGATGGTCCACGGCGCCCGGGCTGATGAATTCCGCCCGCGTGCGAAGGAGGAAATCGCCCTTGATTTTCCTCCAGGCGAACTGAAATTCGTCGCGGCCAACCCACATGTTGGAGCCGGCTCCGGTCAGGGTGTATTCCTGCCGGGCGGCGTCGTAAGCGGCCGAGCCGGTGAGCTGGGGGGAACCGACGTCGGTGTGCCCGGCGAATTCTCCGAGCGGATTTTCCTGTGGAAAAGCGGTCAGGGCCAGGGAGGAGAGAAGGGCAGACATGGTGATCAACATTCGTGAATTGGGAACGGAGCGCATGACGGCAAACGTGACGGATGGGAGGGCAGAAGGCAAGTTCAAATCGCTCAAACTCAAATCAATGTCGCAAATCAGTTGACTCCGCGCCGGGTTGCGCAAAACCTAGCCACATTTTATGATAAAGATTCAACGCGCGCTCCTTTCGGTTTTCGACAAAACCGGGCTGATCCCTTTCGCCCAGGCGCTGGCCGCCGCCGGCGTGGAGATTATTTCCACCGGCGGCACGGCCCGGGCGCTGCGCGAGCAGGGGATCATGGTCAGCGATTTGAGCGCCTACACGGGATTTCCGGAAATGATGGATGGCCGCGTGAAAACCCTGCATCCGAGAATCCACGGCGGCCTGCTCTATCTGCGGGGCAATCCGGAACATGAAGCGGCGGCGCGCAAGCACGACATCAAACCGATTGATCTGGTGGCGGTGAACCTGTATCCGTTCGAGCAAACCATCGCGCGGCCCGACGTGACGCTGGCGGAGGCAATCGAGAACATTGACATCGGCGGGCCGTCCATGTTGCGCAGCGCGTCCAAGAACCACGAAAGTGTGACGGTGGTCATGGACCCGTCGGATTACGCCGAGGTGGCCGCCCAAATCACCGCCGAGGGCAACACCACGCCGGAGCTGCGGCGGCGGCTCGCCGTGCGCGCCTTCGCGCGAACGGCGGCCTATGACGGGCAGATTGCGGGGTATCTGGCGAAGGTCTTTGGGGTGGAAGCGGCGGATGGGACGAGTGGGAAGGACGGGACAACCGGGACGGGATGGGAGAGCCTGGCGGCGGGGAAGCCATGGCCGGCGCGGCTGCGTCTGGACCTGCCGCGGGCGCAGGCGTTGCGATACGGGGAGAACCCGCACCAGCGGGCGGCGCTGTACGGGCGGTTTGGGGAATTTTTCCAGCAACTGTACGGGCGCGAGCTGTCGTACAATAATATACTTGACATAACGGCGGCGGCGGAGCTGGCGGAGGAATTCGCCGGGGAGGCGCCCGCGCTGGCGATTCTCAAGCACACCAATCCCTGCGGGGCGGGCCAGGGCGCCACCTTGCGGGAAGCGTGGGAGAAGGCGTTTGCCACGGACCAACAGGCGCCCTTCGGCGGCATCATCGCTGTCAATCAGACGCTGGACTTGCCCTGCGCGGAGGCCATCGCGGAAATTTTCAGCGAAGTGATTGTCGCCCCGGATTTCGCGGCGGACGCGCTGGAACGGCTGCGGAAGAAGAAGAACCTGCGCCTGCTCAAGGCGCTGCAATGGCCGGGGGCGGGCCAGGGCTGGGAATTGCGCGGGGTGGGCGGCGATTCGGTGCTGGCGCAGGAGTGCGACCGCAAAGGGGCGGAGGAACTCAAGATCGTGACGCGGCGGCAGCCGTCGGCGGCGGAGCGGCAGGGGATGCGCTTCGGGTGGCGGGTGGCCAAGCATGTCAAGTCGAACGCCATTGTCTATGCCGGGCCGGACCGGACGCTGGGCATCGGGGCCGGGCAGATGAGCCGGGTGGACGCCAGCCGCCTGGCGGTGTGGAAGGCGCGGGAGGCGGGGCTTTCGCTGGAGGGCAGCGTGGTTTGCAGCGACGCCTTTTTCCCGTTTGCGGACGGGCTTGTGGCGGCGTCCGAAGCGGGCGCGACCGCGGCCATTCAGCCCGGCGGCTCGGTGCGCGATGCCGAGGTGATCGTGGCGGCGGATGAGCGGAACATGGCGATGGCCTTCACCGGCGCGCGCCATTTCCGGCACTGAAGGATGGCTTACTGAATGAGGCGGTAGATGAGGAAAATCTGGCCGAGGCAGAGGAGGGCCAGCGCGGCCCAGGTGAGGCATTCGCGCGCGCGCAGGCTGTATTGGCGGACCGGGGAGAGGGAGAATTGGATTTTCAGGGCGCCAATGGAAATGACATCGCCGTTGCGCAAGACGGCTTGCTCAACCTGGACGCCGTTGACGGAGAGCAGGGCGTCGGGTTCGGCCTGGCAAACCACGGCCCGCCCCTGGCGCGTGATCTGAAAGTGGCGGGGCCAAACTCCCGGCTCTTCCAGGGAGAGGTCCGCCCCGGCCGCGCGCCCGATTTGCAGAGGAAGGCGGGAGGCGGTAAATCGGGCGCCCGCACTTTTTCCCGACAAGATTTGGAGTTGGACCATGGCAACGGCCGGCGGCGCGCGGAGGGTGATGAGCGGGTGTTTTCGGCTACTATCACCCGAACCAGGCTTCCCACAGCGTCTCCTTGTCCACGAAGATTTTATCGCCTGGAAGGACTTCCAGGTCCAAATTCGGATTCTTCAGCGCCTTGTTGCAGTTTTCATAGAAAATGGTTCCATCCTGCCTGGTCACCTGGACCCTTTTTTTGGCCGCAAAGCCATTGAAACCGCCGGCCGCGGCGATGGCGCCAAGAACCGTTACCTTGCCTGTGTAGGGCTGTTTTGCCTCGCCGTGCTCGTTGACTTCGCCGCTGACGTAATAAAAGCGAATGCCCGGCGTGACCGTCACACTGATCATCGTGAAAACTCTCGGAACGTAGAGGTCGTGAATGAGTTGCTCCAGCTCGTGGGGAGTTTTTCCGATGGCGGTGATGTTGGTTTCGAGCAAGGGAAGGTTGATGTTGCCCGTTTCGGAAAGAACAGAGGACATCGGCGCCATGGGCATGCCGGCGGTTCCTGTCAAGTCCACCTGAATTTGGTCCCCGCGTTGGAGCGGAATCATCCCAATTTGATTGGTGTCCGGCGTCGGTGGCGGCGGTTTGGGAGGCGGTTGGCTGGGGCTGAGGCAGCCGGCCAGGAGCAGGGATGCGGCGGCCACGGCGGCAATCCCGGCAGGCCGGATAATGTGTTGTATCAATCTCATAGAGATACCGTTGCGCCGGGAGGATGCCGGCGCTCAATACTTCTGTTTGATGTCAGTTTTGGCGGCTTTGGCCGCGGCGTCGCTGAGTTGGACCACGCTCGGTTCGGTTTTCGCGGAGCGATATTCGTACTCGTAGTAACCGCTGTAATAGTAATAGTTCTCATCCTGGCTCATGTTGATGTTATTGAGCACCAGCCCCATGAGGTTGCCGCCGACTTTCTGGACCATCTGCTTGGCGCGCAGGGTCATCGGCATCGGGTAACGGCGGTACTGGATGACTTGCAGAACCATGTCTATTTCGCTGGCCAAAATGGAAGCGTCGCTGACCCCCAGGAGAGGGGGAGAATCGAAGAAAACAAAGGCGTAACGGCGTTTGAGGTCGTTGATGACTTCCTTCATTTGGGCGGAGCCCAAGATGCTCATGGAACTGCTGGGGAGCTTGCCGCTGGGCAGGAAGTCCAGGGTGGGGAGCTTGGTTTTCTGGATGACTTGATCCAAGGAAATCTGTTTGTTGAGGAGCAAATCGGTTAGCCCGGTGGCGTTGCTGGTGCGAAGCATCCGGTGAATGCTCGGGCGGCGCAAGTCCGAATCCACCAGCAGGATGCGTTGGCCGCTCTGGGCGAAGACGGTGGCCAGGTTGAAAAGGGTGGTGGTCTTGCCTTCGCCGGCGCCGCCGCTCAGGACGGTGATGGTCGTCCAGTCTTCGTTCTTGCGGGCGAACAAAAGATTGGTGCGCAAGACCCGGTAGGCCTCCGCGTGAGGGCTTTCCGGCCCGTCGTCCATAACATTGCCCACGTTCTGGGGAATGACTCCCAGCACCGGGGCTTGCAGCGACCGCTCCACGTCGTCAATGGTCTTGACACTGGTGTCCAGGTACTCGACGAAGAAGGCCATGCCGACCCCGAAAACCAGGCCCAGGATGATTCCGACCGGGATGATGACGAACGGTTTGGGGCTGACGGCGTGCTGGTTCGGGCGGGCGGGGTCATGCACGACCACGGAGAATTTGGGGAGTTGTCTTTCCTGCACCGTTTCCTCAATCAAGCGGCGCGACAAATCGTCCACGACCCGCTCGGTGCTGGCCACCTCGCGGTTGAGGGTGACGTACTCGCGGTTGGTGATGGCTTCCAAATTGACATTCATCTTGGTGCGGTCTTCCTCGCTGGCAATCCAATCGAGCAACCGGCGGTCATGGTTGACCACCGATTTGAGGCCGGTCATGATGCCATCAATTCGATCATGATAGGCCTTGGCGGCGACCTCCAGGGACTTTTGTGCGGCCACATAAGTGGGATGGTTGGTGCCGTAACCCAAGTTCTGGGCCTGGGTGAAATCACTCTTGGCGCGGGCAAAATCCGCCGCTTTGGCCGGCAATTCCGGATCCAGGTTGTGGGTCATGGCCGTCGCCAGCGCCTCATCGAGCTGATTGCCGGCCTGCAGGGCCAACAGATTGGTCAGGGTATCGGCGTGGTCCTGGTAATCTTCCTGCGCGTCAATGCGGCGCATTTCCAGGGCGCGCATGGTCTCGACACTGATGGTGGCAATGGTCTGCGCGCTTTGATCCCCCGTCTCCGAAATGTTCAATTTGGCGCGCAGAAAGTCCAAGTTGGACTCCATGACGGACAGCGCCGCTTGATTGGTGTCCAGAGCCAGGCTCAAGCTCTCGATGCCGGTGGAGTGGGCGTCGTTCCACATATCCATGCGGTATTGTCTATAGACATCCTCGACGGTGTTGGCGATTTGGGCCGCGAGGTTATAGTCGGAATTTCGGGCCGAAATTTCAATCAAACTGGTGCCGCGGGTCTGGTCCACGCCAACCTTTCTGTACAAAAAGCCTTCAGCCATCTCCGGCGTCCAGTCCTGCTCGCCCGCTTGGTCCTGCTGCGCAAAAACATGCGTCAGATTCAGGTTGGAGACCACCTGGCTGAGAATTCGCCACGAGGTGATGATGCGGAATTGGGTGGTCAGGTAGTAAGGATCCCAGCCCTGGATGCCGGACCGGTTGCCCAGAATATCCACTGGCGACTCGTCTTTCTGGACCTCGATTCTGACGGTGCTGGAGTACTGCTTGGGCAGGAAATAGGTCAAAACGGCGCTGGTGATGAGGCAAAGGAGAAAGATCGTCAGAATCAAGCTCTTGCGCAGGCGGATGACGCGCCAATAGTCCAAGAAGTGGAGGTTCACCACCGGGGTGTCTGTCGTCGTTGCGGTATCCATAATAACTAAGAAAGCTAGGGCGCTCTTAAACGATACGTCCTAGCTTTATGACCTAAAGCACGAATTTATGTTCAATATGTGGCCCGGACTCCGATGTAAACCATGTTGCGCGTATAATCGCGGCCGGAAACGTCGGACACCAATTTGTTCCAGTTGTACCCCGCCTCCGCCATTAAATAATCGTTGAAACGGTAGGCCGTGTTCAAGCCCACAATGAAGAAGTCTTCCGATTGCCCGTTCAGGCTGCCTCCGTTGAAGGCTGAGTGCTGGAATTGGCCAAGCAGGCCGCCAGTCAACCCGCCGGTGATCGTTTGGCTCAACGACAAGTAGGCCGCGGTCGTCTCGGAGTCCAGAACCGGTTGCGCGCCGGGTCCCACCGACAAGCCGACCACGTCCGTGGCGCTGTGTTCGTGCTTGACCCCGGCTTGCGCGTAAGAACCCTCCATGTAATTCCACGTCACGTTGGCCTCCACGTAGGGGGAAAGGTCGTCCGCGTGCGCGTTGTAATAATCCAGGTATTGGCCGCCGACCCGGATGGAACCGTTGAGTTGGGAGCTGAATTGCTGGTCCGCCCCGATAAAGAAGTAGTGGGCATCGTTGTTGCGGTCCTGGCTGAAAACATTGTTCGGATTGCTGAAGGACTGGGCGCCAGGCGCGCCGGCGAAAATAATCGGTTCCGGGCTGGTGTAGCCGGTGTTCCCAAAAGAATAGCCGGCGACCCCGGTCAGCGCATCCGTGATTTTCCAGTTCAGATTCACGGTGACCAGTTGATCTATGCGATCCAGCAGGGCCGAATAGCTGGGGGTATAGGCCGCGCCCGCCGGATTGTAGACGTCGCCGAAAGTCTGCTGGTAGGCGTAGAGGTCGTTGGCGTACGAAAGCTGCGCATCAACCTTGGGGGTCAGCCCGTAGGTGAAGGAGAACGAGCCGGTATTATGCACGTTGTCTCCCGATGTGCGCAACGGCGTGGAGGTGATGGCGGGGTCAATGACCGTGGGATTCTGCGCAACCACGAACGCCTCGCCGACCTGCAAGGCGGCGCGCTCGGAAAAGCTCTGATTGTAGTTGACTTTGAATTGATGCGACATGTCCGAGGTGCTGCTGGCGTCGTAGTAGCGCCAGTCGAAGACGTAACTGGCGGTGATGGCGGTATTATTGACACTGTAATTCAGCGACCCGGACGGGCTGAACTCCATGCCATAGGTGGAACGGGCGGCCGAGCTGGGCAGGGTCAGGTAGTTGTCGTCATAAAAACCGCGCACCGAGGCCGCCACCGACCACGGCTTGGCCATTTCCGCTGGCGTGACGGTGGGAGAATACTGGGCGTGCAATGTTGATGCGCCAAGAGCCGCCAGACCGACAGAAACAATCAGTTTATTCATAAAATTTATAATGTGCTGCCCTGACATGCACAAAGCGCGTCTCGCCGTGCCTTGTCCATTTCGAGCAGTTTTAGTGGTTGCGGCCTGGATTGTCAAAAGAAAAAATGAAATTATTTTTATTTTTTTTGCCCCGTCTGCCGGTGATTTCGGTCACTTTTGAACATTTGGCGCGGCAAGCGGTCTAATGGGGCGTTCCCCATCGGTTTGTGTTGCTGATGAACATTTGGTACGGCACATAGCCTCTCATTATGGCGGCGTTCGTCAGCCCAAATCGCGCCCCAAAGCCGGCCGGCGCCTCCTCCTGGGCCCAATAAGCAGGCATGCTGTCGAGCATGAATTTCTCCCAACTCTGTTGATTGGCAAGCATTTGCGAAAGAAATCGCCGGTCGGATGTTCGCTCGGTCAAAAAAATCGCCCGCACCGGCTTGAGCCGGTTGATTTCCTCAAATGTTCCCGCGTCATCTGGAGTCAGCCAGAGGCACGGACGCGCCCCGTACCAGGCCACCGCCCATGGAATATCGCTCATCATCAGCTCGTCGGGCTGCATCATGGCGGCAACCCGCTGAAGATGCAAGGGCGCATAGGGGCTGGCCGTCTCCGTCAGTTTGATCGGTCCCAACAGGGTCAACAGCAGTGGCGCGCATATGACCACGACGAAAAGTCCCGCCACTCCACGGCGCGCCTGGGGACCGGGAGGAACGATGTGGTCCATGAGGGTGTAGAAGACCCCGGCGCCAAAGATCAAGACCAGGGGGGAAAGCACCACCAGCAGGTTCTCGGAGTTAATCACCGGCGAATCGGCGCTCAGATGGGTCTGGCAGGCGGCCTGCACCACGGCCATCAGGGCGAGCGACCAGAGCAGAAACAGCCGAAAACGTCGCAGGGCGGGATTGCGAAATGGCAGGAGCAGACCGCACAGAAAGAAGGCGC
>Ga0182027_10007908_pt1 | contig 15581 bp, 14 predicted proteins | sample 712E1DmetaG_FD_121300 | JGI IMG/M metagenome (GOLD analysis project Ga0182027, IMG submission 121300) | Permafrost microbial communities from Stordalen Mire, Sweden - 712E1D metaG (Illumina Assembly) | ecosystem: Environmental > Terrestrial > Soil > Wetlands > Permafrost | place: Sweden...
AAATAGTTGTCAATTTTGTCGTCGAAAATCACCGTGATGAGCGAAAAACCGAACATTGAGTTGGCACGAACGGTTTTCACCCCGGCCAAGCCTTGCAAATTCACGGACAACGGATAGGTGACCTGGTCCTCCACTTCCTGCGGGCTGCGTCCCTCCCAGTCCGCGTAAACAATGACTTGGTTCTCACTCAAGTCGGGAATTGCGTCCACCGGCGTCCGGTAAAGCGCGTGAATGCCGAAGCCCGCAAGAAGCAACGCACCGCACACGACAAGAAAGCGGTTGCGCAATGACCATTCGATGATGCGGTTGATCATAAAAATGTTGGTTACCGGCCGTTGGCGAGTTGCGCCTCGGAATCAATCAACAGGTTGCCGGTGGTGACAACTTTTTCGCCTTCGTGCAAACCGTCGAGCACTTCCAAAAATTCGTCGCCGGCGCGGCCCAGCTTCACGGCGCGCAATTCGTAATGGCCGCCGGTGTCATCCACATAAACGACAGGCTGGCCGCCCGGCCAGATCACCGCGCTGCGCGGAACGGTCAGCATGTCCGGTATGTCCGCGAGCACGCGGCCTTCGGCGTAAAAATTGTAAAACAGCTTGTGTGAGCCGAAACCACTGACCTCAATGGGTGGGTTGGAGATTTCCGCGCGTACCTTGGTGCTGTTCGCCGTGTCGTCAAATTTCGCGTCCGCGAATGTCTTTACGCCATGCAGCTTGATTTGCGCCGTGAAAGTTTTATCCGGCACGGACGGCACGGTAACTTCGACGGTCTGGCCGATTTTCAGCCACGGTAAATCCCGCTGGTAGGCGTCGAACTCGAACCATGCCTGCGTCCATTCATTCCATGCAATGCTGCCCGCGACGCGCAATGTGCGGCGCAGGGTGCGACGTTCCACCACCTCGGTCTGGACATGAATGGCAGTGACGCTGGTGGCGTTGAGGGTGATTCCGCCAACGGTGGAATTCGTGCCGCCTGCGTCGGCGTAAATCGGCACCAAATCCATTCCGCAAATCGGGCATTTGCCCGGCTTGTCCGATTTGATCCACGGGTGCATCGCGCTCTGATAATAAAGAATTTTACGGCCTGCGGATGTGGCGTCCGCCGCCACCGGGCGGTGCGGCACAAACCACAGGGCGCTTCCGCCGAGAACGACGGCCAAAGCGATAATTAAAATGGTTTTCGTTTTCATAGTTTCAGTTGTTTTCATTTTTAATTGCCGCTGTTTGTGCGCAGACGACTGAAGTCCTCCAAACGCCTTTCAAGTCCTACCCGTCAATTTTTTACATCTTTGTCGCCCTCGCGTATTTTCTTGATGTATTTGGCCGGGTTATTGTCGAAAGCCTTTTTGCAGCCTGAACAGCAAAGTTTGATCTCCTGTCCTTGATACACAAAAACCAAAGGTTTCCCCATTTCACCAAGTTTGTCGCCGGAAACGGGACAGGTGGTCAGCAGGTCTGGTTTCGGCGGTGCGTTCGTTGTGTCCGCAGCCACTGCAGTTGATGCCAACGCGGCCATACCCAAAACCAATCCGTAAATCACCGGGCGGTTGACGCAATTAAATAGTTTCATAATGCCAATCTTCCTTTGTTGTTAGTTTGAGTCGGATGCCCATTGCGGGCACCACCTCTTGGCTCTACACCGCAACAGTCGAAATCCCGCAATAATTTTACCAGCACCACACTCCACAGGCGTAATCGATTCCGTATTGGCGGATTTCAAATGACCTTCAAGCGTGGCAGGCGGTCATGTCACTTTCTTTGGAAAAATCCGCGGGATTCGCCATGCTACGGGGTAATGACAGGCACAATCATTCGGCAGCGCAATGAAGCGCCGCCAAAAATTGAAAAACAAAATATGAAAATTCGAAACCTCCTCATCACCACTGGCGCGGCAGTCCTGGCCGCGATAACCATCAACGTCAACGCCAGTGACACGCTGCTTTCGCCGCGCGCCGCAGCCAACCAAATCAAGACCGTTCCCGGCACCACCGCGGTACAGGCCGCACCAGCGACGGGAATTGCCCTGTCACCGCGCACCGCCAGTAACCAGTCTCCAACGGTCGCCGGTGTGGCGAACGACGTGAATCCGACCATGAACTGTCGCAACATGACCGCCAGCCCAAAAGCGATTCAAGCGTGTGCGGCGAATCCCACAGCAGCGATGCCGTGCTGTGCCAAGTCGATCGCTACCTCCAACTGAATGAGGTAATTACCATCAGCCGGGTTGTCCCGGCACAACAAAACCAGTAAACTATGGGCGGCGGATAAAATCTCCGCCGCCCCTGAAACCGATGAATAAAGAAAACATCAATCCGGCTGATGCCAAACTCGGCGCGCTCCTGCGTGAATCGCGCATTGCTCCGGCATTGCCGCCGCGCTTTCAGGAGGGTGTCTGGCGGCGCATCGAAGAAGCCCAGGCGCCACTTGGATCTACCGGTGGCATTGCCTGGCTGGACGCGCTTGCAGCCTTGATGCTGCGTCCGCGACTCGCATTTGCCACCGTTGCTGCGCTGGCGCTCGTGGGCGTTTTACTGGGCACATATCAAGGCACACAGGTCGCACGATACGATGCGCAAGCGCGTTATCTCGCCGTCGTCGCTCCCAATTCACTGCGTTAATGCATGAATCGCTCGCTGATCATCGTATTGGGCGCACTGGCCTTGGGCGTGGCCGTCTTTGCCGGCTCATACCTTGTCAGCCAGCGGGCTTGTGTGATGAGCATGACGAATCCGGCGGACGATTTGAGCTGGTTGCGTAATGAATTTCATCTGAACAAAGCCGAAATGGCGCGCATCCGGCAATTGCATGAGGGATACATGCCGCAATGCGCCGAAATGTGCGCACGCATCGCTGCCAAGAAACAGGAATTGGCGGAAACGCTGGCCAACGGCGCCAATGTCACCGCAGACGCGCAAAAAAAACTGACCGAACTCGGCGAACTCCGCGCCCAATGCCAGGCGCAAATGCTCCGGCACTTCATTGCCATAAGCCAGGTCATGCCGCCGGAACAAGGCCGCCGTTACCTCGCCGAAATGCAACGCCTCACCCTCGGTTTCCATGAGGAAATCGAGAAATCCATGTCTCCAGCCTCCGGCCATGAGCATCACCAACACTGATGCCCAGCCTTCGCCGTCGGCTATGGCGCGGCAAGCCGATGTCCACGACCGGGCGGACATGGAGCGATTGACTGCAGGCCACGACACGGCGCTCAATGACTTGATGGAACGCCACGCAACACCTGTCTTCCATTTTCTCTGTCGCATGGTCGGCAATGAGGACGACGCTAATGATCTCGCGCAGGAAACCTTCGTCCGCGTCTTTCGCGCCTGCGCGAGTTTTCGGACCAGCGAAAAGTTTTCCACCTGGCTTTTTACCATCGCCGCCAATCTGGCGCGGAATCATTTTCGCTGGCGGTCGCGGCATCCCAATGTCTCGCTTGAAATGGAAATCGGCGAAGCAGAACAGACGCTCGGCAGCACGCTCCCGGCGAATGACCCGGCGCCAAACGAACAGGCCCTCGCCACCGAACGCGCAACTGCCGTGCGCGCGGCCGTCGGCAAACTGCCGGAAGATTTGCGCGAGGCGATTGTGTTGTGCGAATGGGAGGAACGTAGCGTAGCGGAAGCAGCGGTGATTCTTGAAACCACACCCAAGGCCGTGGAATCACGGCTCTATCGCGCCCGGCAGATTTTGCGCGAACGATTGAAACAGTGGCTGTAACGTGCTGCCAGCATCCTGCCGGCAGACCCATTTAAAATCGACGATAAACGAAAAGTCAGAACTTCCGGCAGGATGCCGGAAGCACGTTATGGTTTGGCCTCCAACGGTGGAAACAGAAAGGTCAATGCGCGCCAGGAGCGCAGCCGCCAGTAAAACTCATTATGCTGGCTCGTTTGCGCTTCGGCCCACTTGTCGCGGCGCAGGCCGGACTTTTCCAGCTCCGCCGGCGTCAGCGGTTTCCCGTCCACGAACCATTGCAAGTCATTCGTCCAACCAATGCGCCGGAATTCGGCGGCCACCTGTTTGGTCAGCGAGCAACCATCGTCGCCGCCCATGAAGTCCACAACTCCGGAATCGAGATAGGCGCGGAACGGTTTGGGTTGTCCGTGAAAACTCTTCAGCACCTCGTTCAAAAAATTCGTCTGCTCCACCTGAAAGGCACCAGACAGGCTGGCCGCGCCGCCAAAAATTTCCGGGTGTTCCCATGCCAGCACCAGGCTGCAAAGGCCACCCAGCGAGGACCCCATCACGGCGGTGTGTGCCGCCCCGGGCAATGTGCGATATTCACGATCCATTTGCGGTTTCAGTTCCGTGATGAGGAATGTCTCGTAATTTTCAAAGGCCGTATTCGTTGCCGGTCCCCCAACTCCGTGATGGCGACCGCCGCATTCCTCGAGGCGCGCGAAACTGTTGTCCACCGCGACCATGATGATCTCCTGCATTTTCCCGGCGCGGCAAAGCGCGTCCACAGTCCGGTCCAGGTCCCAACTGCCCCAACCGAACGCGCAATTCGTCCCGGCGGAACTGAAGACGTTCTGGCCATCATGCAAATACAACACCGGATAATGGCGCTGCGGCTGCGTTGGGTAGGAAGGCGGGAGATAAACGTGGACACCCCGATTCCAGCCAAAAAAATGCGATGGCAGGTTCGTGTCCAGCAAGAAACCGTTTTGGCCAAACGCCCTTTGCAGGGTCGCCAGCGACAGAAGTAATATAAACAGTCGGTTCATTTCGGCTTCAACTGCGGGAACAAAATCACGTCGCGGATGCTTTGACTTCGAATTGCGCCAGCTCCATCCCGGCCTTTTCCCATTCCGCGTTCGCCACAGCCAGCCGGTCATGCACTTCCATCAGCTCACGATTGATCTGCGTCGCCCGTCCGCCGGTCGCGTAGGTCTCCGACTTCTCAAGTTCCGCCGTCAATTCCTTCTCGCGCAACTCCAGTCCCGCGATTTCCTTTTCCAACGAGTTGATGTGCTTCTGGATTTCCTGTCGTTTGCGCGAACGCGCCTGCCGGTGTCCGGCCTCGACACGGCGTTGCTCCTTGCGATCCATCGTCGGGGACGTTCCTTCGGAGGGCGGAGTTCCACGACGCCCTGAATGATTATGGGGGCTCGTGGAACTCGTCAGCGCGGCGCGGGCGGATTGCGACGTCTTGTCGAGGTAATACTGGTAGCCGCCGGTAAAATGCCGGAGCCGGCCGTTTTCGACGCGCACGACGTGGTTCGCCAGCACGCGGATGAAATGCACGTCGTGGCTGATGAAAATCAACGTGCCTTCGAATGGCCGCAATGCCTCGATGAGTGCATCCACGCTCGCGAGGTCGAGATGTGTCGTCGGTTCGTCCATCAGCAACAGGTTTGGCGGGTCGAGCAGCAATTTCACCAGCGCGAGCCGGCTTTTCTCGCCGCCGCTCAACACGCTCACCGGCTTGAACACGTCGTCACCGCGAAACAAAAAATTGCCCAACACGGTGCGCACGAATTGTTCCGTGATCCGTTGCGGCGTATCGAGCGCCTCCTGTAACACCGTGTGCCCGAGATTGAGCATCTGCGCGCGATGCTGTGCGAAGTAGCCGGACTTCGCATTGTGACCAAGTTTGCGTTCGCCGGATTGCGGATGCAGTATTCCGGCCAAGAGCTTCAACAACGTGGATTTGCCAGCGCCGTTCGGTCCGACCAGCACGATGCGCTGACCGCGCTCGGCTTCGAAGTTCAAGTTTTCATAGATCAATTTGGCCGTTGAACCAGGCGCCTCCTCTCCCGGTCCCGCTTTGCGGGGACCACCCTCTCCCCCGTTGGCAACGGGGGAGATGGACGGGGCGAGGGGGTGTTTAGTTTCAATTCCATACCCAAACTTCACATGCTTCAGTGTGATGGAGCGATGGCCGCTGCGTTGCGGTTGTGGAAAACGAAATCCCACGGTCGGGCCCGATCCATCGGGCGTTTCGACCATGTCCTCCTTCAACCGCTCGATCTGCTTCATCTTGCTCTGCGCTTGCGCGGCCTTGGTGTTCTTGGCGCGAAACCGGTCCACGAACAGTTGCATCCGGTCGATCTCGCGCTGTTGCGCCTTCGCCGTGGCGACCAGCGTCACTTCCGCAGCCGCGCGTTGTTCGAGGTATTCGTCGTAATTGCCGGTGTAACGCAGCACGCGCGACGAGCGCAACTCGGCGACGTGCGTGCAAAGGCGGTTGAGAAATTCGCGGTCGTGCGAAATCAGCAAAATCACGCCGGGATAATTCCGCAGATATTCCTGAAACCACAGGAGCGTTTCGAGGTCGAGATGGTTCGTCGGCTCGTCGAGCATCAACACGTCCGGCTCCTGCACGAGCAACCGCGCGAGGTGTGCACGCATCACCCAGCCGCCGCTCAATTCGCGCGCCGGACGCATGAAGTCCGATTGCTTGAAACCGAGGCTGGCGAGGATCTGCTTCGCCTTGGCGATGAACTGCCCGTCGTGCTCGTGGTCGTGCGGCACGGTAATGTCGAGGACGATCTCGTTGCCGGCGGGCTCACTCTCCTGCGGCAGGTAACCGAACCGGGTACCGCGAATGAACGTGACCTCGCCCGCATCCGGTGTTTCCTGGCCGAGGATGATCTTGAGCAACGTGGATTTGCCCGCGCCGTTCGGTCCGATCAGGCCGACGCGATCGCCGGACTGGAGCGTGAGCGAGACGTCATCAAAAAGTTGACGACCGCCAAAGGCTTTGCTGAGTCCGGCTATGGTTAACATGAAAAATAATTCGGTGGCACCCGCGTCTCGCGGGTTAAATTCGGCGTCCCGCCGAATTTCGTCGGACAGCGTAGCAGGTTGATAATTGTTCGCGCATTGAGAATTGTAAATCGCGGAAGGTTTCCAGCGCGACGCCGGAAACGACAGGCCGGAGGCCTGTGCTACCCACAGTTCACTTCGGCTTCAATTGGGGGAATAAAATCACGTCGCGGATACTTTCCTGTCCAAGCAGCATCATGCACAAACGGTCAATGCCCATGCCCATGCCGCCCGCCGGTGGCATGCCGTGTTCGAGTGCAATAAGAAAATCTTCATCCAACTTCTGCTGTTCGCCGCCAGCCTGGTGCTCCAGCCGTTCACGCTGTTCAATCGGGTCGTTCTGCTCGGTATAGGCGGGCGCGATTTCCTGGCCGTTGATGCAGCACTCAAAGACTTCGACGGTTGTCGGGTCATCGGGTGAAAGCTTGGCGAGCGGAATTAATTCCTTCGGCGCGTGCGTCACAAACGTGGGATTGATGAGTGTTGGCTCAATCAGTTTTTCGAACACGGCCTGGGTGACTTCAAAGTCTTCATATTCCTTGCCGATTTCAGCGCCGAGTTTGACCGCGCGCTCACGACGCTCTTTGGCTGAAATTTCAAACCAATCCGCGCCCGCTTTTTCACGGACGATGTCTTTGTATTTCACCCGACGCCAATTCGGCGTGAGATCAATTGTTTTGGTGACTTTGCCCTCGGCGTCTTTGGTTTCGATTTTCAGCGTTCCCAAAACTTTCTGCGCAACTTGGCAGACCATGCCCTGCACCAACTCCATCATGCTCTCGTAATCGCCGAATGCCTGATACGCCTCGAGCATGGTGAATTCGGGATTGTGTTTGCGCGAGAGTCCCTCGTTGCGGAAGTTGCGGCCAATCTCGAACACCTTGTCCACGCCGCCGACGAGCAGGCGCTTGAGGTAAAGTTCCAGCGCGATGCGCATGTAAAAATCGCAGCCGAGCGCGTTGTGATGTGTTTTGAACGGTTGCGCCGCCGCGCCGCCCGGAATCGCCTGCATCATGGGCGTTTCCACTTCCACAAAGCCGCGCGAGTGCAGAAAATTTCGAATCTCCCGGATGATTTCGCTGCGCTTGAAAAAAACTTCCTTCACCTCCGGGTTCGCCATTAAATCGAGATAACGCTGGCGATAGCGGATTTCGGTATCTTCGAGGCCGTAATACTTCGCCGGCGGCGGACGCAGCGCCTTGGCAAGAATCGTGAATGATTCGAGCTTGATGCTCGGCTCGTTGGTCTTGGTGCGGAACATCTTGCCGGTGGCGCCGATGAAATCGCCGAGGTCAAGGTGTTTAAAAATGTCAAACTGCGCGTCGCCGAGCGTCTGCTTCTGGGCGTAGCATTGCACGCGCCCGGACTGGTCGCACACGTCAATGAAGACGGACTTTCCCATGTCGCGTTGCGCGGTAATGCGACCGGCCACGTCCACTTCACGACCTTCGGCGTAATTGTCGTGCGCATGCTGGCAGGTTTCGCCGGGCGTGAATTTGTTTTTGAACGGGTCAATGCCCTTCGCACGCAGCGCGGCCAGCTTGGCCTTGCGTTGTTCAATCAATGAATTCGTGTCGTCCATACGGCTTGAGTTCGGAGTTCCGGCAGTTAATCAGAAAACCGGCTTCTTTGCACGCAATTTGCATTGAACCGGCACGATAGCCTTTCCACACTGGCCAAAACCGATGGGCGCACAATGGAAACAATCCGGACGCGAAATCAACGCGCAGAAAAAAGGCCAGATGGTTGTCAAGCTGGCCCGCGAAATCATGGTCGCGGCCAAACTCGGCGGGCCTGACCCCGACCTTAATCCGCGCCTCTTCGCCGCCATCGAAAAAGCCAAGAAAGCTTCCGTCTATCGCGATACCATCGAGCGCGCCATCAGGAAGGGCGCCGGGCTCGACACGGAAAAGGTCAATTACGAACTAGTCACCTACGAAGGGTTCGCGCCGCACAAGGTGCCCATTGTCGTCGAATGTCTGACTGACAACCGCAACCGCACCGCGCCGGAAATCCGCAATCTGTTCAAGGCTGGCTCGCTCGGCCAGCCAGGCAGTGTCGCTTTTTTCTTCAATCATCTCGGGGTCGTCGAAGCTACGCACACCGACGCCAACCGCGACGCCGAAGGCGATGCCATTGAAGCCGGCGCGCAGGAAATTGAACCGCTCGAACCCGACGAAGTCCCCGCCGGACAGAAGGGCGCGCGGTTTCTGACGGAGATCAAAGACCTCGACCTCGTTTCCAAGGCGTTGAAGGCCGCCGGTTGGAACGTCATCGCCGCTGAAATTCGTTACATCGCCAAGAATTTTCCCGAAATCAGCGAAGCCGATCGCAAACAAGTCGTGGACTTTCTTAACGCCCTCGACGATCACGACGATGTGCATCGCGTGTATGTGGCGATGAAATGAGATTTATTTGCTGGCAAAGGTGATGACAACGGTTTGCGTCGGGTCAAGGCCGGAAATGATTGCCGCCGCCGGCGTGGGGAAAGAACCGGGGAATAGTTGTTTTAACCCGCGGAATGATCCGTCTAAAATTTAATAATATGAACACCCTGTCATTCATCGCACTGATTGCCGCGTTGGTCCTTTCCAGCCGCAATGTTTCCATTTCTGAAACAGTCTCTGATTCATCCTATTCAATTCAGTCCACGGTTCCGGATTTTGGCCCGGACGTTCTCATATTTGACCCGTCCATGACAAATATTCAAAGCCGGCTTGACGCCGTATTCAGCCAGCAAGAACGCAGCGAGTTTGGTTCCAACCGTTATGCGTATCTCTTTAAACCCGGAAATTACCATCTGGACGTGCAAGTGGGGTTTTATATGCAAGTTCTGGGGCTGGGAAAATCACCCGACAGTGTTGCCATCACCGGCGCGGTGCGATCCAAAGCGCCATGGCAGGGTGGGAATGCCACCATTAATTTCTGGCGCGCGGTCGAAAATCTCTCGGTGATTCCGATGCTGGACCAGCATGCCAACATCTGGGCGGTGTCGCAGGGCACCGCCTTGCGCCGCGTGCATGTGAAAGGGAATCTGGCTCTGTCGGATGGCGGATGGTCCAGCGGCGGCTTCATGGCGGATTGTAAAATTGACGGCCAGGTTAATTCGGGGACCCAGCAGCAATGGCTTTCCAGAAACGATGACTGGGGCAGTTGGACAGGGGAAGCGTGGAACATGGTTTTCGTCGGCGTAGTCAATCCGCCGACAGGAACCTGGCCCGCGGCACCGTACACGGTGATAAACCAAACGCCGCTGATTCGGGAGAAACCGTACCTCTTTATTGACGGCGATGGGCACTACTTTGTCATGGTTCCCGATCTTGAGACCAACGGCGCGCGGGGAATTACCTGGTCAAACGGCACAACTCCCGGAACGCCCCTGCCGATAGACCGATTCTATCTGGCCCATCCGGAAACGGACAATGCCGCCAGCATCAACACGGCGCTGGAACAGGGGAAGAATCTGTTGTTAACACCGGGCATTTATCATTTGGAAAGCAGCATCCGGGTATCCCGGCCAGACACGGTGGTGCTGGGACTTGGATACCCGACACTGGTGTCGGACCAGGGAAACCCGGCCATGGTGGTTTCCGATGTGGATGGCGTGAAAGTGGGAGGCATCCTCTTCCAAGCGGGAGCAACCAACTCGAGCACGCTGTTGCAGGTCGGAGCGCCGGGCAGTTCAGCGTCTCACGCTGCGGACCCGCTGTTTTTATACGATATTTTCTGCCGGGTGGGAGGCGCGGCAGTCGGGAACGCCACGGACATGGTCACCATCAATTGCAACAACGTCGTGGGCGACAATTTTTGGCTCTGGCGCGCGGATCACGGACGGGGCGTGGGCTGGAATTTAAATAAAAACGTCACTGGTTTGACCGTGAACGGGAACAACGTCACCCTCTACGGACTGTTTATTGAACATTGTCAGGGGTATCAGACAATGTGGAACGGCAACGGCGGTCGCGTCTATTTCTACCAATCCGAAATGCCATACGATCCGCCGAGCCAGGCAGATTGGCGGCCTGGAGACGTCAATGGTTATGCGTCGTACAAAGTGGCGGATGGGGTTACGACGCATGAAGCATGGGGGCTTGGTGTTTATTGTGTGTTTCATACCGGGCAGATTTTCGCTGACAACGCCATCGAAACTCCGGCCGTTCCCGGCGTTAAGATGCGCCACATGGTGACACTCCGGCTCGGATGGCGGCACGATGGTGGCATCAGGCATGTGATTAATGGCACCGGCGGAGCCGTGATCTCAAACCGACAGGCGACCCTGAACTAAGGGCGGGGCGTTTTTCGTCCGCAGGAGAAATTTTTCTCCGCCAGATGCAACATAAAAGCGGCGCAACTGCGGACGCACACCACATTGTCGGAGGCTTGGTTCTTCAAATCTGAATTCCAGATTCTGGAATTGTCAATTCCCAGGCGGACTGTTCGTCGTCGCTTGCGCGCCCGCCGGCTTGTATAGCCCGGCCTTGATGAAGGGTTCAAGGTGGGTGCCGTAGCCTTCCGCTTGCATTTTTTCGACGGGAATGAACTTCAACGATGCTGAATTAATGCAATAACGCAAATGTGTCGGTCCCGGCCCATCGTTGAACACATGTCCGAGATGCGAATCGGCAGTTTTTGACCGCACTTCGGTGCGGTCCATGCCGTAGGAATGATCGGAATGTTCGGCGACTTTTTCACCGGACAACGGTTTGCTGAAACTCGGCCAGCCGCAGTTCGAATCGAATTTATCCAGAGAACTGAACAGCGGCTCGCCTGACACCACGTCCACGTAAATGCCCGGCTTGTGATTGTCCCAATACGCATTTCGGAACGCAAGTTCGGTGGCGTTCCGTTGTGTGACCGCAAATTGCTCGACGGTCAATTTCTTCCCCAACTCCTGCTCGCTTGGCTTCTTGAAATGACTCATGTCCATGGGTTGATTGGTTGAAATGTTCACCGGCTGCGCGCGGCCTGCATCATCTACCATTACTACAATACCTGTCGCCAATAGCACTGCTGCTGCGATTTTTCTGATTCTGGCCGATTGCATGTGCTTTTGACGGATTTAATCCAATCCTTGTTCAACAGGAAGCCATCGCACAATTTTGGAATTTTACAAGGTGTCTAAACAAATTCCAAACCGCCGCGCCGCGCGGCTACTTTGCCGCCCGATAAATCGCATAGGTCTGGCCGGGGGCTTTGACCTTGAGTGTTTCCTTCTTCTTCGAGATTTTCATCTCTTTTCCGGCCAGCAACGTCAATTCGCGGTAGGCGACCGGAAAGTTGAACTCGGCGGTCACGGCGGTTGCCGCGGGATTGAATATCACCAGCAACGTCTCACCGCCGCTGGCCCGCGCGTAGACGAAGGGATAGGTGTTCGGCTTCGCGTAGAGCGGGACGAATTCCGCGTAAGCCGCCAGCGCCGGCTCGGTGTGTTTGAGCCGGATGAGCTTCCGGACACGATTCAAGAGCGACTGGGGATCTTGTTCCTCCGCCGCGACGTTGGGAGCGTCCGCGGCAGAATCCACGGGCAAATAGAGCCGTGATGGATCGGCGGTTGAAAAGCCAAGATCCTTGCCGCTCGTCCATTGCATGGGTGTGCGGGCGCCGGCGCGCGGTTTGTAGCAGCCCTCGATCTGCGGCAGGTTCTCCAACTGGCGCATGCCGATTTCGTTGCCGTAGTAAAGGAAGGGCACGCCGGGCATCGTCATGCCCCACGCGATGATCATTTCGAGTTCGTCCACGGTCCGGTGGTTGTTCAAGCGGGCGAGATCGTGGTTGCCCAAAGGCAGGCACATGTACCCTTTCGCCCGTGTGGCCTCGTAATCGCCCATATACCTGTTGAGGAACGCGGTGATGTTTCCCTTGCCCTCGCGATCGAAGAAGCTGTGGCCTTCCGACATTCCGTTCCCGATGCGATAGCTCTCTTTTTGGTAAATGTCATTGAAACCTTCGACCCAATGGTAGAAGTCCGCGTGAAACGCCCCGTCGAGCGCGTCACGAGGGCCAGACCATTCCGAAACGGCAAAGGCTTGCGGATAATTGCTGTTGAGTATTTGCCGGACTTCGCGCCAGTAACCCAGGGTCTCATGACGGGGATCGTCGCCTTTGACTAATGCGCCGGCCATGTCGGCGCGAAAGCCGTCGGCGCCCATGTCCATCCAGAACCGCAGGACCTTCTTCATTTCCGCTCGCAGTGCCAGCACGTCGGGATGATCAGTCGGGAGCTGCCATTTTTTCTGCGGATCAGGCTCGCCGTAGCCCCAGTTCAACGCGGGCTCGTTCCAGTAGAAATTACTTAGGAAATTGCCGTTGCGCTGGCCGTAGCCGTGGACCCACTGGTTTCCCGGCTCGGTTTTCCAGACGTTGTCCGTCCAGATGTACCAGTTCGAGTGCGGATTGGGCTCCTGCTCGCACGAGTCAACGAACCAGGGATTGTCGATGGAGGTGTAGCTGATGACGTAATCGAACAGGACGCGAAGTCCGCGCTTGTGGGCCTCGGCGAAGAGCCGACGCGCGTCATCGTTGCTGCCGTAGCGCGGCGCAATCCTGTAATAGTTGCGGATATCATAGCCGGCGTCGTTGAAGGGCGAATCGAAGAATGGATTGATCCAGATCGCGTCCACGCCGAGGCTTTTGATGTAATCCAGCTTCTCGATGATCCCCGGCAGGTCGCCGATGCCGTCGCCATTGGAATCATAGAATGTCTGGGGATAAACCTGATAGACGACGGCATGATTCACCCATTCCGGGCATTCGGGAATGATGTCCTTGCCGGTGATGACGGTATCTTTGGCCAGCGCGATGCCGGTGATCAATGTGAAAGAGAGGATGGAACAGATTTTCATTGGAAAAATCTTTTGGTCGAACATTTTACCTCAACAACGCCGATGCGCACCACAAAACCGGTGCTTGACCGTGAAAATCGCCGTCACCTCGTTCTGCATTTAAGTAACCTTCCCAGCCGCCAGTCTTCGTGAGGTCAAAGATAAATTCAAGCTCCGTCAGGAGCGACATGAATGTTTCACTTTGGCAGGGGTTGAAATTTCAATGGGGCGGGACGTTTGAAAAGTTAAAGGCGTTTCCGGCAAAACGAGCGCGGCGCTGGAAGTCAGCGTCAGCGGCTTTCCGCGAAATTGCTGCGGTTCCATGGAAACGCTGGCGCACGCAAGGAACGGCAGATAATATGTCCTCATGAAATTGACACCGACTAAACGATTTCTCCATATGTTGAATCCAATCCATTTGTCGACATTTGTCTTCTCCATGGCCATTTCGTCTTGTCTAAGCCAGGCGACTGCGTCCGAGGGGGCGGATGCTTTTGCTCAGAATCGGTCGCTTGGCCGTGGAGTGAACGTCCTCGGCTACGACCTGATCTGGGATTCATTTGACAAGGGGCGGTTCAAGGAACGGTATTTTAAAATGCTCCACGACGGTGGTTTCAACACCCTGCGAGTCGATCTTTTTCCGTTCCGCCATATGGATGCCGCGCCGGATTTTGTTCTGAGTAATTCCTGGTGGCAAACGACGGAATGGGTCGTTACCAACGCCCTGGCTGCCAATCTCAATGTGATCCTTGATTTCCACGAATACGAGGTCATGGCGAAGGATGCCGAAGGCAACAAAGCCAGGTTTCTCGCCTTTTGGCAGCAGCTTGCTCCGCATTTCCAGAACGCGCCGGACAAGGTGATGTTCGAAATTTTAAACGAACCCAACGGCAAGGTGACGCCGGAGATATGGAACCAGTATCTCGCCGAGGCATTGGCCATCATCCGCACGAGCAACCCGTCCCGCACCGTCATCATTGGGCCTGCATTCTACAACTCAATCGACCACTTGAACGAGCTAAAGCTTCCCGCAAAGGATCGCAACCTGATTGTGACGGTGCATTATTACAACCCCATGGATTTTACTCACCAAGGCGCGCCGTGGGCTGGCAGAAAAGACAAGCTCGGCGTGCTGTGGCAGGGCATACCTGAAGAGCGCGCTGCGATTGCGGCGGATTTCAAGAAAGCCCAGAACTGGGCAAAAAGGCATCGTCGCCCCATCTTCCTGGGTGAGTTTGGCGCGTACGACAAAGGCGATATGGCGTCACGAGTGCGCTGGACGGAATGTGTTGCGCGCACGGCGGAAAAGTCCGGTTGGAGCTGGGCTTACTGGCAATTCGACTCGGATTTCATCGTCTATGATATTCCGAAGGATCAGTGGATTGAACCGATTTACAATGCACTGATCCCGCCAGGCGGCGCGAAAACACCATAGACAAGTTCCATCGCAAAGACGCGAAACCACAAACCGCCGGGAAGAGCCATCGTTGCGGTGTAACGATAGCCGCCAGTTCTTCCTCAAAATCCACAATCTCTTTGATCTGCACCAGAAACCAGCGGCCAATTTTCGTGAGGTTGAAGATCTCTTCGAGGTAAAGCGGGCGCGGCGGGCGGCAGCTCGAGCCAGAAAGTTCGCCAGAAAAAATAATGTCGCCTTCTTTCCCAGTTTGATGCTTCAATCGCGCCGGACTCGAAGCCAGAGCATCGCCATGAATGCATATCTTTTCACTGCCGTCTCCACCGTGTCCCAAGTTCGTCCAACCACAGGTCGCTATGGCACAACCAACTCAATCCAGACTTGGGATTCCTGCGCCAGTCAGATAGTGCTTGGCAGCTCGCCGGACGAGGCGCAAAGCCGGTTTGAAGCGTGGTTGCGCACGACGCCGGAAGGGGAAAATCCGGTGGACATCAAAATCAGAAAAATCGCGGCGGCACAATTCGTGGATCAACTGTTCACCGAATCCGGCGGCGCGCCGATTGACTGGCC
>Ga0182027_10007909_pt1 | contig 15580 bp, 13 predicted proteins | sample 712E1DmetaG_FD_121300 | JGI IMG/M metagenome (GOLD analysis project Ga0182027, IMG submission 121300) | Permafrost microbial communities from Stordalen Mire, Sweden - 712E1D metaG (Illumina Assembly) | ecosystem: Environmental > Terrestrial > Soil > Wetlands > Permafrost | place: Sweden...
ATTTTCCATGACCGCAATCAGCCGGCGGTGAAGCTGATGCGGTGGGGGCTGATTCCATCCTGGGCGAAGGATGAAAGTGTAGGCAACGCGCTGATCAATGCGCGGTCGGAAACGATTGAAAGCCGGACAGCCTTCCGGGAAGCGTTCAAGCATCGGCGCTGCCTGATTCCGGCGGACAGTTTTTACGAGTGGAAGGAAATGCACGAGGAGCGGCAACCGTTCCGGGTGATGCTCAAAAGCGGCGAGCCGTTTTGCTTTGCCGGTTTGTGGGACCGGTGGGTCCGGCCGCCTGCCGCCGGCAAGTTTGACACCGACCTGGACGAAGCACCGGCGAGCGAGACGATTGATTCGTTTACTATCATCACGCGAGCGGCGAATACAGCCATTGCGCCGTTGCACGACCGGATGCCGGTCATCATGGCGCCGAATCATTTTAGCTGGTGGCTGAAGGACGATGGCGAGCGCGGTGAATCGCACAAGATTGCGCTGGGGCATCCGCTGGAGGAGCCGTTGAAGATTTATCCGGTCAGCGACCTGGTGAACAGCCCCAAAACGGATGATGCACGCTGCATCGAGCCGGTGGCAATTGACCGGGACTTTTTCGAGCGGCAATGGTGGGGGGAATGAAGCAAAACGGAAGACGGACGCCTTTGCCGCCTGAGGTCAAAGATTTTTTCCGCAGATTAATCGGCATACAAAACGCACTTGCCATGCGCGCTGATATCTTCTAACTCATTTCCAACAGTGCGGATGGGTTCCGCGCATGGTGCGGGGAATACGCACCGCACTTCAACCGAAAGGGAATTGTTATGCATCACGGAGATGTATCACCGGATATCGCCCAAGGCCTCCTCACTCTTAAAGACTGCATCACCAAGGCCAATATCCCGCCGTCCAAAATCGACGAAACCATCAACATTGCCGTCTGGAACATTCGCGAGTTCGGCAACTCACCGCGCACCATCCCCGCCATCCATTACATCGCCGAAATCCTCGGCCAGTTCGACCTCATCGCCATGGTCGAACTCCGCGACAACCTCACCGACCTCGGCAAAGTCCTGCCCATCCTCGGCCCCTCCTGGGACGTCGTCTATTCGGACTGGATTCCCGACGACGGCGGCAACAACGAACGCGTCGCCTTCCTGTTCGACGAACGTGCCGTCACCTTCAACGGCCTGGCCGCCGAGGTGGACGCGACACGCACGAAGACCGGTGAGGAATTCCTAGCCAAACAATCCTACTGGCGGGCGCCCTACATGTGTTCCTTCCGGTCGGGCAACTTCGACTTCATCGCCATCGCCACCCATGCTCGCTGGGGCACCGGCACAGCCGGCCGCAAAGCCGAACTCCAGATGCTGGCCGATTGGATTGACGCCCGGGCCAAGGACAAATCCGTCGAAGACCACGACTTCATCGTCATGGGCGATTTCAACACGCCCAAAATGGACGACGCCCTGTTCAAGGCGCTGACCAGTCACGACCTGAAAGTGCCGCTGCCGTTGGTGACGCTCAAAGCCGGGGCCACCGTCCTGAAAGGCTCAAACGTCCTCAACAACGCCCGGTATGACCAGATACTGCACCTGCCGACGATTTCGGAAAACGCCATCACCGCCGGCGGCACGCTCAATTTCTACCCGGATAAGACGATAATTGATAAATTATTCCCTGGAAAAGGATATACCCTTGATAAATTCACCTTCCAGATCTCCGACCATTTTCCCGTCTGGATTCAAGTCAAGACCGACATTGACGGTTTTAGGCTCGACCAAATTGTCCAAGACAACAAAAAGGAATAACGCGCATGGTGGACATCGCAAGCATCTCGTTGCATTTTCTTACCAAGAAAGTTACTATTGCGACATGCATTCTGGCGACTCGAGTTTTAGCCTAAGAACTGATGTTCAACGGCGGCATTCCTGCTGTTTACCCTACTAAACAATGGAATTCCTAGCGATCACGCAAAAGGAGCGCCGCAGTTTGGGGCGGTTCGACACTCCTAGGCCTCTTGCCCAAGCGCTCACCGACTGGGCAGTCCAAGATGCTCACGAGACGGTTCTTGAACCAAGCTGCGGCGGAGGCGTGATCGTCAAAAGTGTAATATCTCGCAAGATGGAGCTAGGAGCCAAATACCCTACTAAGGGAATCTGGGCCTGCGACATTGATCCGCGAGCCTTGGCAGAAACAGCGCGTAACATTGCGCCGCATACGCCAAAACTCATTCTCTGCAACTTCCTCAATGCGACTCCATCTGCGTTCGGCAACACCAAATTCGACGTAATACTTGGAAATCCACCATATGTGCGACTCCACACTATGGATGCGGCAACTCGGGAAATCGCCCGGAAGGCAATACCGGCGTCCGACCTTTTGGGCGCAAGGGCTAGTTTGTGGGCCTACTTCCCTATTCACGCCTTCAAAATGCTGGCTATTGGCGGCCGTATGGGATGGATTCTCCCCGAAGCAATTTTGCACGTTGATTATGGGAAACAGATTCTCCGCTGGGCAACGCAAAGGTTCGCAAGATGTATTGCGGTCAGCCTTCGCGAACGATGCTTCGTGATCGATGGAGCACAGGAGAGAGTCGTAATGCTTCTACTTGCAGGCGCGGGCGGCCAAGCGTCGCGAGAATTGGAAATGATTGAGTTCACTACCGCTAACGAGTGTATTACTGCTATCCCGAAACTCGCGTGCCCGAATTCTCCTGACCTGCCACAACTCAATGGCCATGCCGTACCCCACCTCGTATCGAATTTTGCAACCACCGCAGCAGGGATAATGGAAACTTCCGACGACCTGAAAAAGTTCGGCGATTTTGCTGGCGTGAAAATTGGCGTCGTAACCGGCGATAACGACTTCTTTTTATTAAGCGAACAACAACGCTTTTTAGCCCGGTTGAGCACGCGCCACTTTCAGCGAATCGTCAGCAAATTTGCCGACCTTGGAGAAGGATTCGAGTTCACCGGAGAAAGGGACGAACGTTCCCCGGAGCTCAGGTTGGAACGGTCATGGCTGCTTTGCCCAAATCCACGCAGTGGAGACAGCCGGCTCGCCAAATACTTACAGAAATATTCCCCTGAAAAAATCACCACGAATAAAACAATGGGTAAACGAGCACATTGGCAAGCCCCGGAACTCGGTGCTGTACCAGATGCATTTTTTCAATACATGGGAAAATATGGCCCCAAAATCGTTCTCAACGAAGCTGGGCATTACTGTACAAACACGATCCACAGAATCTTTTTCGCTAAACGTCTTTCTAGGGCAAAACGACGAGCTATTTGTCTCTCGCTCCACTCCACCTACAGTCAACTCTCTGCCGAATTTGAGGGACGCCAGTACGGTTCTGGAGTGTTGAAACTAGAACCGTCCGAAACAAGACGTTTGAAGTTTGCCTTTAATGAATCTTTGATTGAAGCATTATCAAGCGCTTGGCCGAAACTAAAAAAAGATGCTGTAGAACTTGGCTGGGAAAGTGTTGTTCCTAAGATTGACGCTATCATCGTAACTCACTGTCCAATTTTGGCCAAATCCCTTCCGGTTGAGAAAGTGAGTTCGCTGCTCATCAAGGTTCGCCAACGTCGAAACAGCATTCACATTGGGGTTGGAACGTAAAGCGCATTGAATAGCCCCTTCTGGGGATCGTATTTCATCAGCCGTGAGCCGTCTTCAAAGAACGGGCTCAGAACCGCGCCTTCGGCATCCTTGATCAACTTATTCCACCAAGGGTTCTTGAGGAACTCTGACATGAGCGCGTCACCTTGATATTCCAGAAATGCCCAGTGCCACAATAACGCGGTACAAATGGGCAGAGCTGGCAAACGTGGCTTGTTAACATCCTTGTTCCACCAGATTTTCGGATATCTTTTCAGCAGCGAATCGGAAACGCGGCCACCAATTTGGACATGGGGAGACGGCTTCTTCTCCGTTGCCTCTGGATGAAAATCAAAATCAGCGTGATACTTTGCAAGGAGGGAATCAGCATCGGCCAAACATAGAAAATGTGTTGCCTCCGCATGAGAGTTGTGTTGCGGAGGCTTAAGGAGAGTGCCAAGCATAATAGTATGCTCTGCTTTCGTGTGGGGATCAGCCACTGAAAATTCAACCAAGACATCCAAGGGGCGCCCCCCGTCTTGAAGGAAGCCCGTAACATCGCTTAAGGCCTTTTGAAGGCTCGGATTACTTGGGATGTTATTTCTTGCCGCAATCAAACCTCTAAAAAATGCGGACTCCGCATCGACCACCTTTCCGTAATCTCGTGTTTCGGCGAAATAATGCCTGTCGACTCTCGACGGTTTATGTTTCTTACTGCTCATTTTTGTTTGCCAGGGCCAAAGATTCTCCGTGCTTCGAATCCAAATGGCGGATTCGCGTCCCTGTCATCAACGTAGGTATCCTTGAAAAGCGCCTGAACACGGTCGTCTTCCTCGCGTTGGTCATCTCTGTAGGCTACGCAGTCCGGAATTTCATCAGCGGTCTTGTGTGCGTGGGCGCGTGACAACAGTCCATTCCGTTCGGTCTTGCTGACTCTTGCCGCTATCAGCAATTCTTCACGCGCATTAGAAACTGGCCCAACAACTGGACGGCCGATTATGTACTCGAAAATGCTCCGAATTGCAGCTACCCACCAACGGGGTCTTCCATCCGAGGCAAATGCACCTTGGTAGCGCGCCGCATCAAACTTCGATTTAACTCGCTGAAGTCCATTGAGATTTAGCCCTAGGTTGGTAGCCAACCCCAATTCGTCGAACAAAAACCCAGGGCGTCCCTGCAATTCGTGCCAAATCCAGCGACCCGCAGCATGCGGAGTCTCCTTGTCCCACGGTCCGCGGAATGATGAGGGTATCGCGCTATGAAGTAAATCCATGACTTCCGCGGGAGGCGTAAGCAATTTCACCATGAGTTCGGTACCCGACGGTTGTTTGCCTTGAGTTTTAAACGCGCGATAGGCATCACGGTAGCCATTTAAAAGCGCTTTCAGGTTATCGATTTCTGGATTAGCGTCTGTCAGTTTGTTTCTCGGGAAAAATGCGAGGAAATTTTCCAATTGAAATTTTGGAATTTTTCCCTCGGCACAATGACTAATACCAATTACTGGGACGGAAGAGTGCTTTGCCCGGATCTCCGCTGCCCATGTCGTGCCAAATGCTAATTGCATTTTTTCTCCCAGACCGGTCAGTTGGTAGTCCATGATTACCCCACGAGTGTTTTTGGGATTCATCTTGGAAAGAAGTTCCTCAAACACGGCTCGATCACTGATTGGCTCACCTGGACAAAGTGTGACACCTAATTCCTTTTCGAGTTGTCGTTTTACTGCTCCGCTAGGCAGCTTTCGTTTATCACGCGAGTCGTCTATCCAATAAAGTATTTTCATGTAGGAGTTGGAAGTTCAAGATGCAGGCACGTCGCCCAGCCTTCGGTTGGTTCAGTGAATTCGATAGATCCTTTTCTATTCTCCAGAATACCTCGAACAATCGAGAGGCCCAATCCCGAACCCTGTCCCAACAACTGACGGTCTTCAGCGGCGAGGCGTTCCTCAAGGGCGTCGTAAAGTTGCGACGAAGGATCAGAAACCAGAGGTGTAAATACTGTATTACGATCCTCGGAACTGAGGCCTATTCCGTTGTCCTTAACATCAAGGCAAACTTTTTTCCCGGCGGTGTAAGCGTGGAGTTCGATTAGCCCTTTGGGTGCACCTCCGGCAATCACGGCCTTAATGGCATTGGAAAGTATATTCAGAAGAATCGCTGCCAATTCGCCTTTGAGCATTGGGCCTACGAGTAAACCTTCATCAATTCTTGGGTTGATTTCCACATGGTACGCCTTGGCAACTCGCTGGAATCGAGCGATGGCTCGTTCAGTTTGTCGGGCGAGGTCAAGCCTACCTGCCACCGCTTTTCGGTCCAAAACGCCCATGTCCTGCGTGAGGTCTCCAAGAGCATCCAAACTTTCTTTAGCAGCATCTACGGATGCCAAAACTTCCTCGCAACGTGACTTAATCGTTCCCTTAAGGTCTTTTACAGCCTCGCTCAAATCGGCGCTCAGAGTAGTCAATGTTTGAGCCAGATATTTGACCTCATGATGGTAGAGGAGACTGAGCGTAGCGGCAGACGCGACCAACTGAAAACGCAGCAGGTCAGCTCGGCTAATCCTAATTTCCGACTCCAACAAGGAGGCGGCAGACGCCAGGTTATCTACCTCGTCCTCAGTAATGGCAGAAGAATCTTTGCGCAACTGAGTGATACCCTGACGGATAATTCTTAAGGCGACTTCTGATTGCTCAGCTGGTGCAATAGGCTTACCACCTGTTCCTCGTTCCAACTGCTTACGAAGCCTCTCGACTCTCTCTCTTTCTCGCTCCTTGACGGCGAAATCACGCCAAATCATAGCCCAATCAATTGCAAATCGTGCAAATTGCCTTAGTTCTTTAAAAGTCGTGTTCTCGATGAAACCCTGCCGATCCGCCTTGGGTTCTAGTCCCTTCTGATTTTCTCCTACTTCCACCGCGCCAAGATAAGCTTTGTGTGAAAGCATATTTAGCAAAACGCGACCTGTATCCAGTGGTGTTCGAGCCTTTATTGTATTTGCAAAATCAATCAGGTCTTCTTCCGCGGGTTTCCCTAAGCGACGAGCTCGATCTTTTTCAATTCCGAGCCAATCATCACCAGGGTCGCCATAAGGAAACATTCTTGTTTCGCGGTGGCGCAACTGGACACCACCCCAATCGTTAAGAATTGCGTTTAGCTTGCCGATTGGTATTAACTTTTCGTCTCGATTCCAGCCCGGTTCTTCAACAAATATAGCCAGTTTCAGTGAAACGTCTTGAAGATTCGAGAATTTGAGATTGCTAGTATATTCGCGCTTCCCGACTGGTGAGGCAGCATCCAATTCGCACTTAATCTTTCCGCCTTTTACGATATATGCTTGCAGAAACGCCCATCCTGCCTTCATCAATCGCTCGCGGATATCGACAGCCAACCCCACGTCTTTGTCCTCGACGAAGAAGCCTGCCATAGCCGAGCCATACTCGAGGTTCGGTGCGTTGAGTATTACTCGAAAACCTGGATCGGTTTTAAACCCATGCCTCCGAGTTCCTCTGTTTGCTGCCAAAGTTGCAAGCTGTCGCAGGAGATAAGCATAGCTGCGTTGGTCTTCGAGCGAATGCCATTCAACACGACGGTGGCCAGACATGATGAGTCTTAGCCCAGTCTGATCACCGGACTTGGTTGCGGAAGTGCCTTCCACTGGTACCTGAGTGACGTCCCCGCCAGGCATAAACTTGGCCCAGTTAATTTCCAGAGTGTTAAATTGCAACCCTTGGCCGAATTTTGCTATTGACTCCAGTTTGACACACGTCCCCAATCGCCTGACACAAAACCTTCCAATTCCTTTGCTTCCTGTGAGTGGACGTCCAAATCGATTTGAATGTTGCTCGGCATCTTTGTGAGTATTACCGATCTTCATCCAGAATTCCTTGATCTGTTTTAAAGTCATGCCACACCCGTTGTCCCGCACCTCAATTTCGGGGCCTCCGTTTTCGTCTTCACGAATGGTCACATGAACCTCAGTGGCATCTGCGTCATACGAATTCTTCACGAGTTCCGCGAGAGCTACGTGTGGCGTCGTGACGAGGCGTTCACCGAGTTCTCGAAGCAGAGCGCTATCAACTGAAAAATATTCGGAGAATTTAGCCATAGTATCGTTTTAGCGCACCGAAGTTGTAACGCATCTTAAAACGATGATTGCGTTTTGCAACTGGAAAAACCCTGCAAAAGACCGCATCTCATATGGCATCTGCACGGGCTGTTCAATATTTCGTTGATTTTCCTACGGATGATAATTGTCGGCCAATGCCTTTTGAATGTGCTGGATGGCGGTGTTTTTGCGCCAGCGGAATTGATTAGCGAAGGCCTGCCGGTCAGCCGGGCCGTTGGCGGTCCCGCGATACAGCTTGTGGCCGGCGCTGATGTTTTGGTCATCCACGGCAATTTCGTTGTGATGCGGCAATGCTCCGCGCGTGTTGTAATCCGCCGCCTGTGCCAAGGCCATCGGCAGGCTGGTAAATCCTTCCCAAAACCCGGCCTTGGGATCGTATTTTTGGGCGTACCGGCCGGAGATGAGTTTACCAGCCCATTGCGCGGCGGCTTGTTCCTTTGTTCCCTTCCAAGCATACGGGTTCATCGAGAAGGCGTCGGACGTGAGGTCAAACGGCGGCAATGAGGGGTCGGCGACCCCGGCGTCATACTGAGGCGATGCGACGACGGCCCCGATCGGACTGTAAACCACGGCCTGTCCCTGCGGCGATGCGGCGTTCTGCAGCACGGCAAAATGGCAGTACGATGTGTGCGCATAGAAATCGCCGATGGAATGAGCAGCGGCACCGAAGCTGTCCCAGTCGCCGTTGTTCTTGGCGAATGCGGCCAGACGGTCGTTCACGCGGGCCCAGCCATCGGGGATGTAGCCGTTGTCAAAATGGTCAATCGGGTCGTAAGTGAGGATGTTCGCGTCCAATATAAGGCTTTTGCGTTTGATGGCGCTGATGGCGGATGCGGGAATTTTACCGCCAAGGGCCAAGTCGTAAATCGAGTTGTGGACACCCATGGCGAAACTCGGATCGAATTTGCTCCAGAACTTCCGCGAATGGCAGTAATCGTCGAATCCCATTTTCTTGTTGAGGTCACGGGAATGAATCTGCCAGAGGTGATCGACGTTGAACACGTAGTGCGGCACGTATTCCACCTTCTGCGCGGGTTGTGGGCCGCGGCCAACGCGGGATTTGCCGGACTGACCGCCAACCTTGGTCATGGGTTCAAGGATTTCCCAAACTGCCCCTTCATTCTGGTACATCACCCAGCAATGGTCATGCTTCTGCTCTTTCCCGTCCGGCAAGGTGATGTGCAACGAGCCGAGGGCCACGCGGACGCAATAGCCGCTGATTCCAGCCGCCATCAGCAAGGCGGCCAGCAGGAACGCGAGGTCCTCGCAATCGCCGCCCTTTTGGTGCAATGTTTCGTCCGGATACAGCCAGGCATCCGGGCAGCCGGCCGTGACATTGGCCTTGGGCAGATAATGCAGGTCACGAAACGATTCGAGAATCATATCCGCCCGGAAATCGAAACTGCCTTTGGAATGCGACCGGAAGAGCGCTTGTTCATCAGCCGGCAACTTCTTGATGATGGCGCTCAACCGCTCGCCCACGACCGCGTTGTTGGTCGTCGTCAGATATTCCCGGATATCAATATTGTAGCGCGATTTGGATTTGGAGCCCGGGATGGGCCGCGAAGCCGGGACAATGGGCAGATGAACGATTTCATCCCCATTCCAATTCCATTCGTCCCACGCTTTCACCGCCGAAATTTGTAAGCACATTGTTTAAAAAGGTTGAGGGTTATTGGTTGAGAGTTGAGAGTTAATGGTTGAGAGCATCAAGCCGCGTGAGGCCAGAGGCCTTTTACGCGGTTGAGAATTGAGGGTTGGTGGTTATGCCTCGTCATGGCCATCTCCCGGTTTTTTCCCTTTGGCATTCCCCGGTTTGGGTTGCGGTGAATTTCCTTTAGTTGCTTTGTCGCCGATATAGCCGGCCTGGCTGACACCGGTCAAGGCAACCATTTCCCACGGCACTTCCCATAGTTCGCCAATCAACAAACTCTTCGCGATGAAAAGGACAAGTATGATGCCGGTCCAGAAGACCATCTGCGCCTTGGGCACCGAGAGTCTTACGTCCTTGAATATCGGGCTGTAACTGCTGATCAGGTCGGACAGATGCGGGGAGTCGCGATTCGGTTCCGGCGGCACACCGTCCCTTAACTGGGCCTGCCACTGGGACCGGGCCGCCATAGAACTGAGTCCGCCCGTCGCCACGGACATGCCCATCAGCGCCACGAGTGTTTCCGGAATGTGCGGAACTTCCAGGTGGATCAATCCAAAACAAAAAACGAGACCGCCCACGGCCAGCGTCCAAGCCACCAATTGCGTCCGCCATAACGAGAGATAGCCATCGTCGCCGGAGATGAGGTAGATGACGCGCTTTTTTCCTTTGCGGGTGGACATGTACCAGATGAACCACACGAGTACCCCCACAACGATGACAGTCCAAATAATGGCTGCCGAGATGCGGCCCAGATAAACCGGGTTGCCGTAGAGCACCGTTGCGGTGGAATTCTGGTTTGTCGGCCCGGCGTTCCACGATAACGAGGGATTCAGCCGTATCGCTGCTTTAAACCATGGCGCCTTAAACGTGCTCAGGTCAAAGATCAACAGCGTGCCTTCGCGAGAAATGGTTTTGCCGGCGACCACTTCGGTCCAATCCTGTCCGGGGGCAACCACGCGCGGAGGCCAGCGCATTTGCTCGCTTTCGCTCGGCTCGGTGACAGCGTGTTGGCCGGTCAGTAACAGCGTGGGTTCCGAATCCTCGCCCAGGTTGGTGTTGGCCACATACACCGTCACCGGATGCGACAGCAATTGGCCTTCGGGAATGTAAAGGACAGGTTTGGCATCCTTGCCCTGCGATACGGCCAATGACAAGGAGCAGAATAAACACACCATCATGGCTGTTCGCAGAAGGGGCTTATAGTCGCTTGTATTTTTCATGGTCATTATACTCTGTCAAAAGTCAGCAGCACCTTGTCTGGCAGAATTTGATATTTTACCAGTTGGTCGCCATCTTCTGTATAGAAGATAATCGCTTCAAGGACTGCCTTTATGCTGTCGGCGGCGTCAGCAGGATTTGTCAGGACGGGTTTCGTGTATTCAGTCATAGGAATCTCCAATTTATTGATTGTGAGAACTGAAATCTGCCAGCGCCTGGAACTTCTGTGTAAGTTCAGGTTTGGTTGCGTCAACGGATTGGCGCAGGGTTCGGATGAAATCGTTTTCGGCGACATCTCCGCTTATCAGCCCCAGGTCTTTGGCTCGGTTGCGAATGGCCAGCTTCTTCTCGGTAGAGACGTTATTGTAATCCTCCTTGACGGCATTGAAGTACCCTGTCTGGTCCTTGAAAGATCCTTGAAATTGTTTGAATTGATTGAGTTTATAATTCTTTTGCAGAAGGGCGTACGTCGGGATCGGTGCCCCCAATTGCCCGTTATCGGTGATGGCGCAATCAAATCCAAGATAGCCAAAAACAACCGGCGGCTTGAAAGTTTCATCCATGGAAACGGAGCGGGAACTGGCGGCCACCACGCGGAGGCTTCCGCCCGGCAGCATCCCCTTGGCAGCTTCTGCAGCCGTAGCAATTGCTTGGAGCGCCTGCGACGGCGCGTTCGAAGCGTTGAGATAATTCTGCGCCGTTGCGTCGGCTGTGTTGGTCGGATTCGTTGGCAGCGTCACACCGGCGATATTCACCGGTTTGGGCACACCAACATCAAGCCCGCCACTACGGCTGCTGGCATTCATGAGGCTCACCGACATTTTGCCGGTGGCATAAATGCGGGTGATCACCCGGACATAATTGGTTTGTTTGTCGCCCGGAGCGAAATAGGCCAGGAAATTGGTGTTGTCCGCCGCCCACGCCTGCAATTGGTTATACAGTGAGATCGTGTCCACTCCCATCGTGTAGGCATCCTTGATTGCAATGGTGCCATTTGCGGCATCGCTGGCCATCAAGCTGAGCCCCACCGGTACGCCTTGAACTGGAACCGCCAGGCTCAGCCCGCCCCCGTTTCGCACGGAAAAGGAATAGGTGGGAAATGCGGCATGCGGCGCCGGATACCAGGATTGATTCGTTCCGGTGGGCCGGATCCAATCCCGCGGCAGGTCGTTCGTTACCCCCTTGTCAAAAAACGAATGCTGATAAAATCGCCCATATCCCACCGGATTCATCCGGTCGAGATGATTGTCGAGGGCAAGAAAACCGTTTTTCTTGTATAGCTGTTGCTGTTTATCAATCGGCACCTGAACAAGAAATATGTCGCCGGGCTGAATGTCCTCAGTGAGCGGATAAACCGGGATGACCTGGCTGCCGCGAATGGTCATGCACCAATCCTTGGCAGCTTTCTGAACCTGGGTTTCACTGCTGGCGCAGCCGCTACAAACCCATGCCAACACGGCGATGGCAATTGCGTTGGGGATCAAGTCAATCGTGCGATTCTTGATATGCATAATGATTTATTTCACCTTTCCTGGAACTGCTATACACCTCTGGAAACCCGTGAGTCAAAAGAAGCTGCCGCACCAACGCCACTTTGAAGTCCCAGATCTCCTAACTGCTGTTGTCTTACGCCCATTTCAAAATCGTGTCCAGATTTTTTTTGTTACGAAAAACGGCCACCGTTGTCGGAGGCTGCGCGTGTTAGTTAACGCACCCATCCAGATCACTGGTGAGCCTCACTGTTTTGTTTGAGAAATTGCATCAATCGGGGAAACCGGTCACCAAGTATTTGTTTCATTCGCGGTGTGTTGAGGATTTTGATGAGTAATTCGTTGGAACAAACCTGGTGCTGGGAAAAACCTCGAATTACCTTTTCGATCCAAGCACAGTCCAATCGATACAGATCTCGACGGAGCCCGTTCGGACCATATTTGTCATCTGGCTGCCATCGACCACCTTTGTCGGCGAAGGAGAGAACCGCATCAAATGCCTTGCGCAAATCCCAATCGGAACGTTGCCCGTTCCACGGGTTTATCTTCCACTCGAAATGGTTGATGAGCCGCTCCATCGGCCCGTATGCGCTCTTCCCACCTGTTGGGTCAGCACCAAGTGTCAGCAGTTTCTCAATGATTGGCCATTCACATGTACTGCACGCCTCTTCCAACAATCGGTTCAAGTCATCTTTTGCGGGGTCGATGCCGATTTTTTCGACGATTTTAATCTGACCGAATCGCACGGCCTCTTCAAGTGCAGTGGAGTCATCCTCGGGATCAGACTCTTCTTCCACATCTGGCAGTCGGATATGAGCGTCACCACCGGCCCACAAAAGCAGGCAGACCCACTTTAAACCTCCCACCTGTGCGTGGTGACGCAATGCAAGGTTCACCTGATGTTTCAATCCGGGTATTTTGTCACGGTATTGCATGTAAATGCCCAATTGAGGTCGCCGGGGATGACAAAGCGCTTTGGCGAACGGCTGTCCCGTCACCGCATCAATTCCCCGGTCGAGAAAGAAGCGCATTATCTCCGGATTCCCCGTCCGGCACACGTCCTCAAAATCAATGGAATGCACATCCGCGCCGTAATCCACGAAAAGCTTGATGAGTCCGAGATTCGAGTCCCAGACTGCGCGTTCGAATAGATAGTCCTTCTCTTCCTGGTCAATCCCCGCCTTTAGTAGCACCTCGACCATGCTGTGAAAGCCGATATCGACTGCCGCACGGAGAGGCGAAAACCAATATGGTTCTGGCGGCACCATCCGCTTTCCTTCGGCAATCCATTTTTGGACATCAAAAAGTCTGCCGGCCCGAACCAGGGCCATCAATTGCTTGATGTCATCGGGGAGTGGAGGGCGTGCTTTCATTTTTTGGAAGCCAAGGCAACGGGTGAAAATCGAACCTCGCCTCTCACCAATGTGTAATTCTTGCGCGAAGAGAAATTGTCATCATACTCGGCGGTTCCGTATGCCGTTTAGACTGAGGGTGAAAAAATGGAAACATATTTTCAAATTAATTTAGCGAAGAAACAGTGGCCAGCGTGTGTGAGCGCGGAAGACGCTGCAGCGATATTCGGCTGGCCCGCTTATTATCTGCCGTTCCTGATGAAAACCGGGCATCTGAAACCGCTGGGGAAGCCGTCGCAGAATGGCCGCAAATGGTTTGCGACCGTGGAACTGGAACAATGCAGCCGGAATCGCGACTGGCTGGACAAAGCGATGCGCATTGTTAGTAAGCGAATCCAGAAGAGGAACGAGAAGCAAAAGCCGCAATCGTGATTCCAAAGCGGGACGCATGGCGTCCAGGTGCGCTGCCGGCGCGAGAGGCTACAGGTCAGACGCAGAGGAGCGCCAGCGAAACTGCACCCTAGAAGCAAAAGGCGATGTGTGCGATTGACCCCATCAGGCCCCATCATGTAATTCGCCCGGCTTGGGTGGCCATATCGGTGAGTTCTTTCAGTGTCTGAGGATTCATCCCTGAATAGCGTTTCTTGAAAAATTCCTCGGTTTTGATCCTGCTCCACCGACTGCAATCGATCCCATTCTTGGGCAATGGTTCGTCTGGCAAGGGTAATCGAGATGGTCGCGATTCAGTCATTCCATGGCGGGCTTGACTGTTAATTGGCAAGTAACGGCCTGCGAGGATCTCCCTCATTCGCGATGGGGCTCCAGTACCAGTTGATTTTCTCAATTTTCTCACCAACTATCCCTTTTCTTTGCACTGTCTGCCCCTGGCCATTTTGGAATCTCCACGACCTGAATTTCATAATCCCGACATCGCTTCTTCACTGATGAAGCAACTGAACGCGCCACCAGCATCGTTCGGACTTCGGCCACACGTATTTCGCTTAGGTATGCGATAAGTGACCGATACTTCATACATTGTAACGGGCCGGCAATTTCGCTGTGATCGCAGTCGATTTCAACCTCCACCGTTACAAGCCTGCCATTTTTGTCCTGCAATAAAACATCAATTCTGTCGCCTGTTAAGAAAGGATATTCAACTTGGATGGTTTCAAGCCCTTCTTCTTTCAGAGCTACATCAGGCTGTGCAGCGATGAATTCTTTCAGCGATTTGTGAAGCGGCCCTTCACCGCCACCCTGTCCGCGAGGCGATTGTTTACGCTGTAGAACGGTCTTAACGGTCCTTTGGGATGACAAAAACGCTGAATGAATGGATGCAAACTCATCTACGGATAATTTTTTGACGCCAGATTTCTGATCGCCGAAACCACGAAATGGGTAATTTACTTTATAGCCAAGAATTTTTGCGAGTGAGCGCCTATCAATAAAGCCGTTGCTATTGATCACACGAGCGTCTGCATTGAATCTCCACCAAATCTCTGATCCATCAGTATATTTGTCTGGGAGGCTTCCTTCAATCTCTGCCGGTACCGAGGTAATCTCGGCTAACGCGATAACCCCTTGTTGGCCTTTTTTGCGAGGCACTCGGGTTTGAGTTCCATTCGCAGTCATTTCGATGGAGGTTTTTCCAGTTTTTGACTCGTAAATGAACAGCATGTCACCGCGCTGCATTTTCCGTATGACAGCTTGCTTGCCGTTGGCAACCCATACACCCGTGTCGGAAAATCTGTCGGTATCCGATACATCGACTCGTTGCGGCCAGTGAGTTGTCAGCCAATAGTTCATGCTATTTCATAAAGGCATATATGATTTTCATCAAATATTTGGCGAGGATTATGGACATGAGACGAACCTAGTCATTCGTTAACCATGATGTTTTCGATTACCTCGACGCCCAAGGCTTCCGCGGTTGTTTTGTATTCGGCTGGTAGTTTTGAAGCCAGCACCAGAACCGACCGGATTGTTGACGGGATTTGGTAGCGACGATCTAGCGCCATTGCGGTCAACAAGGCCGGTTCCTCGACGTTTTTAATGGGTAAGGCGGGAGAAATCGGGTTTTCTGGTGGGGCATATGATACCAGAAAAAGTGTTTCATCAGATATTGGCGCTGGGCGAGGCCTGGCGTGTGAGCCGAG
>Ga0182027_10007910_pt1 | contig 15579 bp, 10 predicted proteins | sample 712E1DmetaG_FD_121300 | JGI IMG/M metagenome (GOLD analysis project Ga0182027, IMG submission 121300) | Permafrost microbial communities from Stordalen Mire, Sweden - 712E1D metaG (Illumina Assembly) | ecosystem: Environmental > Terrestrial > Soil > Wetlands > Permafrost | place: Sweden...
CCTTTTAATTTCCTTCAAAATATTTATGACACTTTTTGTATGAGCATGAGAAGTATCAATTGAAATTGCATCGACACTCGCATTAATCAGCGCTTCAACCCTTTCAAGTGTGTCAGAAGCGACCCCTACTGCTCCTGCAACTCTGAGCCTTCCTTTGTCATCCTTGCATGAATTTGGACGGTCTTTTGTTTTTGTAATGTCTTTGTAGGTAATCAACCCTATAAGTTTTCCTGCTTCATCAATCATGGGAAGCTTTTCAATCTTATGTTTCTGAAGTATCCTTGCCGCAGCTTCAAGGTTAGTCTGATGGTTTGTTGTGATCAGACTGGTCGTCATAACTTCGGTTATTTTACGGGCGCGATTGTTTTCAAACCTAAGGTCCCTGTTTGTAACAATACCTTTGAGAATACCGTTTTTATCAATTACAGGGATACCTCCTATCTTATATTCACCCATTAAATTCATTGCTTCGCCAACTGTAGCATCGAGATTTATGGTTATTGGATCAAAAATCATGACATTTTCAGCCCTCTTGACCCTTTTTATCTGGGCAGCCTGTTTTTCAATAGTCATATTTTTATGGATCACTCCGATACCGCCTTCCCTTGAAATGGCAATTGCCAGTTCATCTTCTGTAACTGAGTCCATGGCTGCCGAAACAACAGGCGTATTAATACGGATGTTTCTTGTGAACATGGAGCTGAGATCAACTTCCCTCGGAAGTACCTCAGAATATGAGGGAACCAGAAGGACATCATCAAATGTTAATCCTTCATAAAGTATCTTATCTTTTAAAAATGACATCAGATGAGATTTTAAGTTTTTAATGGCGCAAATTACGAAAAAAAACAGAACTCATAAAACATCTCGTTCATTTAACAGTCAATAATCCATACTCTAACCAGATATTTGAAATCCAAAATAAGCCACCAAGGCACAAAGGCACGAAGTTTCACCAAGAATGCGGATCAATATTGAATACCCTGGTGTCTTGGCGTCTTTGTGGCAAAAAAGATTTATTACATTTGCAGATAGTGCAATCCGGAATGAATATTGAATCATACAGACAGATTTTAACTAAATACTGGGGATATACATCCTTTAAACCATTGCAGGAAGATATTATAATATCTATTGCCAAAGGAAGGGATACTCTTGGACTTATGCCGACGGGTGGAGGAAAGTCCATCACTTTTCAGGTGCCTGCGCTGGCGCAGGAGGGAATCTGCCTGGTCATAACTCCCCTGATTGCCCTGATGAAAGACCAGGTAAATCGTCTTAATGATCTGGAAATAAAATCCATAGCTATACATTCCGGGATGTCTGGCGAAGAGATAGATAACGCACTCGAAAATTGCATCTTTGGTGATTATAAGTTCCTGTACATCTCTCCCGAAAGAATTTCGACAAGGGTTTTCCAGGCAAAGGTAACAAGGCTTAACCTTTCCCTGGTAGCAATAGACGAAGCACATTGTATTTCGCAATGGGGATATGATTTCAGACCATCATATCTGAAAATTGCTTCACTGAGAGATCATATTTCCAAAAAGGTTCCATTCCTGGCCCTTACTGCATCAGCTACTCCCCAGGTAATTGATGATATCATGAAGAAGCTGTCCTTCAGGGAGAAGAATGTCCTCAGAACCAGTTTCGACAGGAAAAATATTTCCTACCTCGTACGGAAAGTTGAAGAGAAAGGTACCTACCTCGTCAAAACACTGCAAAAAACAAAAGGAAGCGGTATAGTCTATGTCAGAAGCAGAAAACGATGCAAAGAGGTTGCTGAATTTCTTGTAGCCAATGGAATAAGTGCTGATTTCTATCATGCCGGATTAACGGATGATCTTCGTGACAAGAAACAAACTTCGTGGACAATAGGAGAGACCCGGGTAATTATTGCTACGAATGCTTTCGGAATGGGTATCGACAAATCTGAAGTAAGGTTTGTGATTCACTGGGATATACCTGATTGCATTGAGAGTTATTTTCAGGAGAGCGGGAGGGCCGGCCGTGATGGTAAACCTGCTTTCGCTGTTCTTTTATACTCACCTGCAGACAAAGCCCGCCTGACAGATACTATCAGGAAGAAGTATCCGCCAATTGAAAAGATCAAAGACACTTACGAGGCATTGTGCAATTATCTGCAGGTGCCTCTCGGCTCGGGGAAAGACAATGTTTTTGATTTCAATATGTATGATCTTGTTGCAAAATACAGGTTACCGGTAATCGAAACATATAACAGTCTTCAGTTCCTTCAGAGAGAAGGTTATATGGAATTCACTGAAGAAATAAATAATCCTTCAAGGGTACATTTTATTGTCAGCCGTGATGATCTTTATAAATTCCAGGTAGCAAACGAATCATTTGACGGATTTATCAAACTTCTTTTGAGATCTTACACGGGGATGTTCAGCGAATTTGTTCCTGTTAATGAAGAAGCACTTTCACGCAAATCAGCAGCAACACGTGACACTATATATCAATATCTTGTGAAATTGTCATTCTTAAATATTATCCGTTACATTCCCGGTAAAAAGACAGCACTCGTAATCTTCACAGAAGAGCGACTGGTGCGGAAAGCTTTAATGATCTCACCCGACAATTATCTTCACGTCAAGAAAAAATATGAAATCCGTCTGAACAAAATGATAGAATATGCAGATTCGGACAGCCATTGCAGGTCTGTATATCTTCTTGATTATTTTGGTGAAGAATCAGACCGATGCGGAATCTGCGATGTTTGCCGTGAAAGGAATGAGCTTGACCTGAGCAAGTATGAATTCGACCTTATTCTTGAAGATATAAAAAGTGTTCTGAGTGAAAAGAATCCCGATGCAGAAGAACTGGTTAAGCTGCTTGATTATCCCGAAGACAGGGTCATTAAAGTGATCCGCTGGCTTCTCGACCATAAAAAAATAGTTCCGGATAAGAATTATAAACTTAGCTGGGAATCCTGAGATCATGAATTTTTTTTAGGGCTGCTGACTCGGTCGACAAGGTAAACTATCGATAGGTGTTATAGTCAAGTTATTGCGGCTTACTCCTTTTTATGCGCACTAAAAGTTCTCTTATAAATACCAGATTGGATGTGTAAGAGTAAGTTCAATAATCATCTCTTATTATCAAAAAACAGATGAGGTTTACCTCGCTAAGTTAAACCCCGGTCTGGTCTGATAAGTGTTTCTTTTACCTGTCAATTTTTATTACTTTTGGCATCTGGTAATATTAAATTTGAAAATCATAATGGATACCAATGCAGATCCTGTGTATTCAAGAAATGTTGTAGAATTTGTGGCTGTTGCAAATGAATTCTGTAAATATGTGGAACATGCTTCGGAACTAAAAGGTGATGAGCTGCTGAAGATCCTGCAACGTATCTTGCCTCTTATGTATCTTAAAGCTTCTCTTTTACCCCAGTTAGAACCTTTTTTTGAAGATGGGAATGAAAAATTTGTGACAGAAGCTGACTGGACCGCTATTAATGAAACTCTTAAAGAAAAATTTGGTACAGCAAATGATTATCTCGAGGTATTCGATGAAAAAATAAATGAAACAGAAGGACCTGTAGTAGCAAGTATTTCTGAAAACATGGCTGATATTTACCAGGATATGAAGGACTTTCTCCTTCTGTACCAGACTGGTACGGCAGAAGTGATGAACGATGCTGTTTGGGAATGCAGGATGAACTTTGAAAACTTCTGGGGTCAGAAACTGGTAAATTTGATGAGGGCTATTCATAAGTTCATTTACTCCGGCGAGGAGATTGGAAAAGTTGAAAAAGAGGATGAAGCAGATGATGAAAACAGAAATACTGCTGACTGGTTTATTACAAGAAGACAAAAGGATTTAAGGGGAGAAAACCAATAATATGTATCAGGAGAATATTACAGTTGAAGAACTTGCGAAACATGAGCTCTCATGGTTTAAGGGTGAAATAGTTTTAGTAGACAATCTTAAAACATTTTATGAGGTCTTTCCAAGGCTTCTCGGATCAGACCTGCTTGGTTTTGATACAGAGACGAGACCCACATTTAAAAAAGGAAGAAAAAATTCAGTCTCGCTAATCCAGCTTTCAACCGGAGAGCTGGCGTGTCTGTTCCGGATCAATAAAATTGGCATACCTGATGAGTTGGCTGATCTGTTATCCGATCCTTCAGTAATAAAAGCCGGTGTAGCTGTACATGATGACATACGATTTTTAAAAGGGGTCAGGAAGTTTGCCCCTGACGGATTCGTTGATCTTCAAAACTTCGTTAAAGATTTTGGTATTCAGAGCTCCGGATTGAAAAAACTTGCTGCGATAGTCCTTGGATTCAGGATATCCAAGCGCCAGCAGGTTACCGATTGGGAAGCAGAACATCTTACTGAAGCACAGCAGATATATGCAGCGACGGATGCGTGGGTTTGTCATCAGATTTATAAGAAGCTGATAAACGGACATGAGGTTTAGAATAAAAGTTTGGAGTGAGCTGGAGTTTGGAGTACTTAAAGTTGGAAAATTGAAAAAATTGCAAAGTGGAACGTATAAAAATAGTTTTAAAATCCGGTAAAGAGCAATCGATCCGCAGGTTTCATCCCTGGGTATTCTCGGGAGCAATTAAGAAAATATATGGGAATCCTGTTGAAGGGGATCTGGTGGATGTTTATGATAATAAAGGTACTTTCCTCGCAGTAGGGCACTATGCGCCAAGTTCAATTGCTGTACGTGTTCTCTCATTTGAGCAGGTGACACCTGATATCAGTTTCTTCAGGGAGAAGATTAAACGAGCTATCACCTACCGGAAATCAATTGGGATCATTGGTAATCCGATGATAAATGTATATCGTCTGGTTCATGGTGAAGGCGATGGTTTACCAGGACTCATTATTGACTATTATAATGGAGTTGCTGTAATCCAGATGCATTCGGTTGGTTTTTACAGAATAAGAAAAGAGATTGTCGCAATACTGGTTGAACTTATGGAAGATCAGATCGTTGCAGTTTATGATAAAAGTGAAGGAACTATACCGCATATGTCGGAAACTATAGGAGTAAATGAATTTCTGTATGGAAAATCTGATCCCGTTATTGTCACTGAAAACGGGTATAAGTTTAAGATTGACTGGACTACAGGACAGAAAACAGGTTTTTTCATTGATCAGAGAGAGAACCGAAAGCTGCTTGAAAAATATACTGAAGGAAGAACTGTACTGAACATGTTCGGCTACACAGGTGGATTTTCAGTGTATGCTATGAAAAATGCAGCTATTGTTCATACAGTTGACAGTTCCTTTCCGGCAATCGAACTTGCAAATGAAAACATTAAACTCAATTATGGAGATGATAAGAGGCATGAATCATTTCAGGTTGATGCATTTGATTATCTGAATCATATTAAAGATCAATACGATTTGATAATACTCGATCCACCTGCATTTGCGAAGCATAATAACGTTCTGGCAAATGCATTGCAGGGATATAAAAGGCTGAATATAAAGGCAATTGAACAGATTAAACCGGGTGGAATTATTTTCACCTTCTCCTGCTCCCAGGTTGTCACTAAAGAGAATTTCAGAAAATCGGTATTTGCAGCTGCTGCAAATACCGGCCGTAGCGTCAGAATATTGCATCAGTTGAGTCAGCCGCCTGATCATCCCGTAAATATTTATCACCCCGAAAGCGAATATCTTAAAGGTCTGGTTATTTATGTTGAATAATACTATTATGACTACAAACAGGAATATTTTACTTGTTGCAAAGAAGCTCGGACTCCACGAATGGCAGGTCGAAAACACTATCAGGCTGATGGATGGAGGAGCTACAATTCCGTTTATCAGCAGGTACCGTAAAGAGATGACCGGTAGTCTTGATGAAGTCCAGCTTATGCATATCAAAGAAGAGTATGATCGGCTGAAGGAGCTGGATGCCAGGAAGGAAGCCGTAATTAAGTCAATTGAGGAACAGGAAAAGATGACTCCTGAGCTTCGGCAAAAAATTGATGCTGCAGTGACCATGTCTGAACTTGAGGATATTTACCTGCCATACAGGCCCAAGCGACGCACACGTGCAACAATTGCCAGGGAAAAAGGACTCGAACCTCTTGCAGTTCTCATTATGGATCAGAACGAGACTGATCCGGCCCTGAAAGCTGAAGGTTTTCTGAATGACGATGTTGCAACTGTTGAGGATGCTATTTCAGGCGCCTCTGATATTATGGCAGAATGGATAAATGAGGATGATAAGGCAAGGAAACAGCTCAGATATCTTTTCGAAAAAGAGGCCGTTGTCTATTCAAAGGTTGTTAAGGGAAAGGAAGCAGAAGGTATAAAATACAGTGACTATTATGACTGGTCAGAGCCTCTTAAAAAGTGTCCGTCTCACAGACTGCTTGCTATGAGAAGGGGCGAAGATGAAGGTTTCCTTCGGTTGTCGGTAGAACCTGATGAAGAACATGCTCTCAGTATGCTGAATTCGATTTTTATAAAAGGAAGGAATGCTTCATCTGATATAGTCACTGATGCAGTAAAGGACAGTTGGAAAAGACTGCTTTCAGCTTCCATGGAGACGGAATTCAGAAATATTTCCAAGGGAAAAGCAGATATCGAGGCAATTACAGTTTTCGCTGATAATCTTCGTCAACTGCTTCTCGGATCACCGCTGGGTGAAAAAAACGTTCTGGCAATAGATCCGGGTTTCAGGACCGGTTGTAAAGTTGTTTGTCTTGACAGGCAGGGTAATTTTATTCATAATGAGACAATCTACCCCCATCCTCCTCAGAATGAAACTGCCATGTCGATAAAGAAGATTTTATCACTTGTAAATGCATATAAAATTGAAGCTATTGCGATCGGTAATGGAACCGCAAGCCGGGAGACTGAAGATTTTATAAAATGGGTCAAGTTCGAGAACGACATCCAGGTTTTTGTTGTAAGTGAAGCCGGCGCATCAATTTATTCTGCTTCCAAGACTGCCCGGGATGAATTTCCTGATTATGATGTAACTGTACGAGGTGCGATATCAATAGGAAGAAGGCTGATGGATCCATTGGCTGAGTTAGTGAAGATCGATCCTAAATCAATAGGAGTGGGTCAGTATCAGCACGATGTGGATCAGCAAAAACTGCAGAAATCACTGGATGATGTAGTCATGAGTTGTGTCAATGCTGTTGGGGTCGAGGTCAACACAGCAAGTAAGCACCTTCTGACTTATGTATCAGGACTGGGTCCGCAGCTAGCACAGAACATTATTGATTACAGAACTGAAAACGGGCCTTTCAGGGCACGTAAGGAGCTTCTTAAAGTGAAACGTATGGGAGAAAAGGCATTTGAACAATCCGCCGGTTTTTTGAGGATCCAAAATGCAGAGAATCCGCTCGATTCAAGTGCCGTTCACCCCGAAAGTTATCACGTTGTGGAAAAAATGTCTAAGGATCTTGGCTGTGAAGTTAAGGAATTGATTACCAATGAGAATAAGCGAAAAGAGATTAAGCTGGAGCGTTATGTTGGCCCTGTCACCGGACTTCCGACACTGAAAGATATTATTGAAGAACTGGCTAAACCGGGACGTGATCCAAGATCAAAAATTAAAGAGTTCAGTTTCGCGGATGTCCATACAATGGAAGATCTGATCGAGGGAATGGTTGTTCCCGGAATTGTAACAAATATTACAAAATTCGGTGCCTTTGTTGATGTTGGAATTAAGCAGGATGGACTGGTACATATTTCAAATATGAGCAAAACCTATATAACCGATCCATCAACTGTAGTTAAACTCCACCAGCATGTAATGGTAAAAGTTCTGGCAGTTGATATCGAAAGAAAACGGGTACAGCTGTCAATGAAGGATGTCGATATAAAAAAAACGTAGGAATTTTTGATGACCTACTGAATTTTAATATATTTCAATTTATTTCATTTTCTATTATTACATCCGCGGGCCCTGATCAGTATTCGGCCTTTGTTTCATAACAGGTTTCCCTGGTAATTTTGCATTACGCATTGCTGCATTATATACAAATGATGCCGTGATTATTGCATTCTGTTTCAGATCATCCATTACCAGTCGTTCATAGGTATCCATTACAGTATGATAACCACGTTCATATTCGATAGCATCCTGTATAAACTGAAATCCGGGAAGACCGACCCTGTCAAATGAAAGATGATCAGTACCGGAAGTATTTCTTATAGTAATTGTTGAACAACCCATATCTTCAAATGGTTTTAGCCACTCTTCAAATATAGGTCTTACAAGTTCGTTTTCCTGCATATAAATGCCCCGGTATTTTCCCGAACCGTTGTCCATGTTAAAATATGCAGCAAACTTATCGTAGTCTGGCTTATGTTCTTTTGTTGCAGGATCTACAAGATACTTCTCCACATAACCTGATGATCCGAATAAACCCTGTTCTTCACCACCCCAAAGAGCTATCCTTATCGTTCTTCGCGGAGCAATGTCGAGGTTTTTAAGGATGCGGAGAGCTTCCAGCATTACAATACATCCTGATCCATTGTCTGCTGCTCCGGTTCCCCCGTTCCATGAATCAATGTGTGCACCCAGAAGAACTATTTCATTCTTAAGAAGTTTATCGGTACCGGGTATTTCACCTATTACGTTATATACAGTAGGGCTGTCAAAGAATTTATTTTGTATTTCAATTTCCATTTCAACAGGTATATTGTGTTGTAACAGACGAACCATTCTTCCGTGATCTTCAATTGGAAGATTTAACTCTGCAATTGGTTCTTTATCACCTGATTTATAATTAGCTCCATTTGACCTGGGAACATTGAAAGTTCCGGAACTATTAAGGATTACAGCTGCACCCTCACTCTTGAGAAAGTCAGATATTTTTAATCGCAAGGCCCTTTGTGCCATCATTGCAGCACGATCAAAGGGTGGCCTTCGCGATGGTGTGGATGAAGAAGCCATTGTCAGGTCTTTTAATTGTGCATCAGTCAGACGGCTGGCAAGGGGCTCATAGCTAACCTCATAAGTAGCAGTAGAAGGCATCAGGACAATTTTCCCTGCAACTTTTCCCTTGTACTTCAAAAGGTCACTATCTGCTTTAACATCCAGGAAAACAACCGCACTTTTAACAATGCCGTTTGTGCTTCCCGACCATGCGACCGGATTGCATGCAAAGTTTGAATAATATGGTGCAGTCATTGCTGCATATGTTTTGAGGTTATCCCACCCTCCACGAGTGAAATCCTTTGCAGCTTCAATCCTTACATTCTGAAAGCCAAACTCTTCCATCTTCTTCTTTGCCCACTCATCTGCATGGTTGAATCCTGTGGATGCAGTAAGTCTCGGACCAATAAAATCAGTCAGCCAGAACGCGAGGTCTTCTACACTTGAATTCTTTAAACCCTCCTGTTTGATTTTATAAATCATACCCCGGTCGACATTTTCACTCTGCGACATTAACCATGTCGGGAAAAACAGCAGAAGCAACAAAGCGATTGAGATTTTCTTGTTTTTCATTGATTTATTATTAAGGTTTGTAATCATATGTTTCAAATGTATATAAAAATGAAACCCATTATCAGTGTATGCCAAAATGATTTAACAATAATTAACTTTGTAGGAACCCCTTTTTTGCCACAAAGACACTAAGGCGCTAAGGATTACATTGATTGATTATTGGTCTTAATCCTTGGTGAACCTTTGCGCCTTGGTGGCTAATCTTTTTCTTTCCATTGAGGGGATTTTTAGTTTACTTTTGTCCTTTATCTTGTAACATGATTTATCCGGAAAATTTTGAAAATAAGATAGGTTTTGACAGGATTCGGAATCTTTTGAGCGAGAAATGTCTCAGTCCTATGGGGCTCGAGAAGGTAAATGGTATTAAATTCATAGATGACTTTGAACATTTAACTCATAAATTATCTGCAACTTATGAGTTCCAGCAGATACTGATATTTGAGGACTTTTTTCCTTCAGAACATTACTATAAGATTTCTGATTGTCTTAATAAGATAAGGATTGAAGGTACATTTCCCGAGGTACAGGAGGTTTTTGATCTTAAACGTTCACTTGAGACAGTAAAAACAATTCTGAATTTCTTCAGGAATAAAGATACTTCCAAGTATCCTGTTCTGCATTCAATGTGCAGTTCAGTAAAAACTTATCCTTATGTACTGGAGGCAATTGACAGAATAATTGACAAACGAGGAGTAATTAAGGATAATGCTTCCACCCGGTTAAAAGAGATAAGAGCTGAACTTATCGGGAAAAGCATTCATGTAACGAAAAGGCTGAATGCAATTCTTAAACAAGCCCAGTCTGACGGAATTGTTGATACTGATACTTCGGTTTCTGTGAGAAATGGAAGAGGAGTAATACCTGTAAGCTCGTATGATAAAAGAAAGCTCAAAGGCCTTATTCATGATCAGTCAGCTTCAGGAAAGACAGTTTTTATTGAGCCGGAGGAGATTGTTGAAATCAACAACGATATTATTGAACTCGAATATGAAGAAAGAAGGGAGATTGTCAGGATTCTGATACTATTTGCTGATAATGTCAGACCCTATATCGACGATCTGCTTGAGTCAAATTTATTCCTGGGCGAAATCGATTTCATACGATCAAAAGCACTTCTTGGCAATCATCTTCATTCGATCAAACCGGTTCTGACAAATAAACCATTTTTGATGTGGAAATGGGCGATCCATCCTCTGCTCTCACTAACATTCGAAAAGTCTGCCGGAAGGAAAGTGGTTCCTCTTGAAATTGTGCTTGATGAAAAAAACCGAATATTATTGATCTCCGGACCTAATGCCGGAGGAAAATCAGTATGCCTTAAAACAGTAGGACTGCTTCAGTATATGTTGCAATGTGGCCTTACGATCCCGGTCGCAGAAGGATCAGAAACGGGGATCTTTAAAAATATTTTAATTGATATAGGTGATGAACAAAGTATTGATAATGATTTAAGTACTTATAGTTCTCATCTTATTAATATGAAATACTTCGTGAAAAATGGTAATGATAAGACACTGATTCTTATTGATGAATTCGGCACAGGTACGGAACCGATGCTCGGAGGTTCTATTGCCGAAGCCATTCTTGGTGAGTTGAACAGGAAGAAAGTTTTTGGTGTAATAACAACACATTACACTAATCTGAAGCATTTCGCATCCGTTACAGATGGAATAGTTAATGGCGCCATGGCTTTTGACAACCATCTCATGCAGCCTCTTTTTCAGCTTACAATTGGCAAACCCGGAAGCTCGTTTGCATTTGAAATCGCACGAAAAATCGGTCTTCCTGAAGATATACTTGAAGTAGCTTCAGAAAAAGCCGGAGTAAAAAATATCAATTATGACAGGCATCTGAAGGATATTGCCCGGGACAAACGATACTGGGAGACTAAACGACAGAGTATCAGGCAACAGGAAAAGAGATTGGAGGAGTTAATGGCTGAATATGAAAAGGAGCTTTCAGGTGCCAAGACACTCAGAAAAGAGATCATTACAAAAGCTAAAGATGAGGCACAGCAATTGCTTAAAGAATCTAACAGGATGATTGAGAGTACGATCCGGCAGATTAGAGAGACACAGGCAGAAAAAGAAAAAACAAAAGATATCAGGCAACAACTTGAGGAATTTAAAAATGGAGTTGTTGAGGAGACAAAACCATTAGAGACTGAATCGGAAGAGAAGATTGCCATATTGTGTAATAAAGCGAAGAATATTAAACTGGAGCCTGAACCCGTAAAGGAAAAACTTGTGCCTGTTGAATCTAAGATACATCCTCTTAAACCCGGAGATGCGGTCAGGATGATTGATACTCAGGCCGCAGGTGAGGTAATTGAGATAAAAGATAAAATGGTTCAGGTTGAAACCGGCAGCCTGAGACTTTTTGTCCCGCTTGACAAAATTGAGAGAATAACCAGATCAGACCTTAAAAAGAGTTTCAGAGCAAATCAGGTTTACAGGGAAAATGATCCGGGTCTGGTTCAACGAAATATAAATTTTAAACCTGAAATAGATATACGTGGTGTCAGGGGGGAAGAGGCCATTAATCAGGTCAGGGAACTTATTGATAATGCACTCATTGTGCAACATCGTAATTTAAGGATCCTGCATGGGAAGGGCAATGGTATACTGCGACAGCTGGTAAGGCAATATCTTGCCACAGTCGATGTTGTAAAATCCTTCCGAGACGAACATATGGAGTTTGGAGGATCGGGGATTACCGTTGTGGAGATGGATTTTTAAGACTGAGAGACTGAGAGACAAAGGGACTTAAAGCCGTGTAACTCCGTGAAAAACTCCGTGTTACTCCGTGGTAAAAAAACTATTTGCATTAAAACTCAAATACCAGATAGATGAAAACAAAACTGATTATTCTTTACTCGTTGTTTACCTTTTTTCTAATGCTTTTTTCCTGTAAAACTGATAAGAAAACAACATCAGGTCAGTCCATAAGTGCCTCTACGCAAAAACAGGAGTGGGCAATTGTAATCCATGGCGGCGCTGGTGGCATGACAAGAGAGAATCTTACACCTGAGCTGGATAAGGAATACCGGGCATCCCTTTCATTGGCTATAAATACAGGTAAGAAGATTCTGGCTGATGGCGGATCTGCTCTTGATGCTGTAGAACAAACGATCAGGACCATGGAAGACAATCCTCTCTTCAATGCAGGAAAAGGGGCTGTTTTTACTCATGAAGGCAGGAATGAGCTTGATGCAGCTATTATGGACGGATCGAATCTTGCTGCTGGTGCCGTGGCGGGTGTCACAGACATAAAGAATCCTATTACAGCTGCAAGGAGAGTAATGACAAATTCTCCTCATGTAATGCTTGCCGGTGCCGGAGCGTCGCAATTTGCTAAAGAACAGGGTCTTGAAATTGTTCCGCCATCATATTTTTATACTGAAAAGCGATTTAATGAACTTCAGGAAATTTTAAAAAAAGAGAAGAATGGCACTGTAGGTTGTTGTGCTCTTGATAAAAATGGTAACCTGGCTGCAGGAACATCAACGGGCGGCATGGCAAACAAGCGATATAACAGAATAGGGGACTCGCCTATCATAGGAGCAGGCACTTATGCAAATAATAATACTTGTGCCATATCCGGAACCGGACATGGTGAATACTTCATAAGGTGGACCGTTGCACACGATATTTCAGCATTGATGGAATATAAAGGTTTAACTCTGAAGGGAGCTTCTGAACTTGTTGTAAATGATAAGCTTGTTAAGGCAGGTGGGAGTGGTGGAGTGATATGTGTGGATAAGTCTGGCAACATTTCTATGCCTTTTAATTCAGCAGGTATGTTCAGAGGTTTTGCCACTGCGGATGGCAAGGAAGGCATATTTATTTATAAGGATGAAGGTATAAGTACAAGATAAAAGGCAAAAGGTAAATAGACAAAAGACATACTCAAAAAGTAAGAAATATAAAGAAAAAAGCGGAAATGTTGTTACATTCCCGCCTGAAAAATAAGTTGTAAGGTAGTGATTAATTGAGCCTTACCGTACCATATGATGCAAGTACTTTAACGCGTGATGAAGGATTCTCTTCATTTCCGACTGTTCCTGATAGCTCAGTTGAATTATTCTCGACAATGCGTCTTTGATTTTTAAAATTATCTTCATTGTATTTTAATCCACCGTATGTCACTTTTGCATCGAGTTTGTAGCTGGCTGATTCTTCAATTCCAAGCTTAACTCCCATATAATGTGTTTCCACATCAAGCGATTCAAAACCGGCCGGGATGCGGTCTATTGAAAATGAGCCGTAACTCCCGTTATAGGTTAGCTTTTTTGTCAGTTCTCCGATGTTAACTTCTGTGTACCCATTCTCAAGAACCAGGTTTTTTATATTTTCAATCTTTATATTATCATATTTACTTTCACCTACTATTGAACTGGTTTCGCCCAGAATTATCTTAGAATACTTACTATCCAGAAGTATTGCCTGGCTTTTTTCTATCTTCATGCTACCGACATATCTTTCATTAAGATTGAGCCATCCTGTTTCGTCAATTGTACCTTTTCCGTAAGCCAGCGTAAGTTGACTCAGAGGTTTAATATTTCCTCTGGTAAGTTTTCCGGCTGTGAGGTTTCCATATTTAATATCAAGATCCATCAATCCATGAAGTTCGTCGATATCAGTATTACCATATTTGTTTGTAAGAGTCAGATCAGTTCCAACAGGCATTTTTATATTATAATCTATACTGAATTTCCTTGAATCACCCCAACCCGAAAAATTGAAATTGTCTTCGATTATAGTTTTTGCAGAGATCACATTAGTACCTTCAGAGAATTGGACATCTATTTTGTCGAGGTAGTTCTGAGCTCTTTCTTTACTCGACATATCAATAGTTACTTTAACATCGATAATTATCTGGTCCTTATCCCAGCTCTGAATTACCACATCTCCATATTTATTGTTGATATCAAGCGTTTTTGTTCCTGCTGCATACTCTTTATGGAATTCCTTTGTTACCTCGTCTGCAGATATTGTTGAAGAAATTAAAAAGAGCGATATGAAGAAGAACATTCCTGATTTATAAATTAACTTTTTCATTTTCCTTCTTATTTTGGTTATCATTCCTGATTGTTTTAAGCTGATTTACTATATAAGTCATGACTTCTAGTTTCGTCTGATAATGCTCAATCATTGCAGTTATTATGCGTTCATCGTTTGGATTTGCTTTGAGTTCTTTCTGAAGAGAGACATAAATTGAGTCCATGCTTTTCATCTCTTTCACGAGCATTGTTTTTTGTGCAGGATTATTTTTCAGATCTACATTTACGATTTCCCCTTCCATGAGGTTAACCTGGTGTACATAGTAGTTTTCAACCTCTTTATATTGAGGAGAGACCTGTCCGAGAGTCATTCTGCTGCTGCCTGTACGAATGAAGTGATCCCATGTCCAGAGTGAAGACAGAGTGATGAGTAGTGTTACAACGGCTGCTTTTAACAGGTATGGGACAATACTTCTTTGAATGGTATTGACCTGAAATCTTTTTTCAAGCTTCCTGTTAAATCTTTCTAAGTGACCTTCCGAAGGTTCTGCATCTTCGAAGAAGTCCTTATTGCTCCTGATTATGTCCTCTATACTTTTCATATCCGTTGAATTTTTCATTTTCCTTTTAATTCTCCAATGAGTTTTTGTTTTGCTCTTGAAAGTTGCGATCGTGATGTACTGCTGTTGATGGAAAGTATTTCTGCTATTTCATCATGATCGTACCCTTCAAGAAGGTAGAGAGAGAGTATAACTCTGTATCCATCGGGAAGTCTTTCAATAGCCTCTTTAACCTTTTCAACCCTGACATCAATCTCCTCATATCTGGCTGTATCTTCGCCGCTATCATCTCTTATACCAACATGTGACTCAATATCTTCAAAGACCGCTTTCCTTTTATTCAGGGCATCAAGCGAACGGTTAACTACTATTTTTTTGAGCCATGCACCGAAACTTACAGTTCCTGAATAAGTATCAATTTTTTCAAAGGCCGACAGGAATGATTCCTGCATTATATCTTCAGCTTCCATCGTGTCATTTACAATCCTCAGACTTGTATTGTACATAGCTTTGTAGTACAACTTGTAGATCTGAAACTGTGCTTTCTGGTC
>Ga0182027_10007911_pt1 | contig 15579 bp, 19 predicted proteins | sample 712E1DmetaG_FD_121300 | JGI IMG/M metagenome (GOLD analysis project Ga0182027, IMG submission 121300) | Permafrost microbial communities from Stordalen Mire, Sweden - 712E1D metaG (Illumina Assembly) | ecosystem: Environmental > Terrestrial > Soil > Wetlands > Permafrost | place: Sweden...
TCTTGATAGAATTAACTCCTTTGTTCCCCGTATTTTCCGGTTTCATATCTATTCAATTGATTTTAGCACAATTTCTTAAAAAATGCTATAGGTTGTGTCAAGCTATGCTTGACAAGGGCTAACTTTATCAGCAATGAGTAGCGGTGCAGACATATTGGAATGTCCCGGGACTGCATATCTGGCCCGGACAACTTGTCTCACAGGTACCGCTACTTGCACAGGGGGTTAAACCGCTGCAGCAGGGAAAAGTTCCGGCAGAACCGCTGTAAAAACCGTGCTCATTGACACATGTGCCGCCGCCACAACTGGTCTCACAGGTACCGGTGCTTGAACAGGGGGTTAAGCCGCTGCAGCAGGGGAAAGTCCCGGCAGAACCGCTGTAATAACCGTGCTCATTGACACATGTGCCTCCGGAAGGCGGAGGGGGAGCGGTGGTTGAAACCGCACATGGTGAGCCTGTGCAGGTGGTCTCAATATCAGTGCCCGGGTCATACCCGGAATTATTAGAGCAAACGGGACCATATGAACCCGAGATCGAAGGATCATCAATATTGTAATAACTGCAATAATAATCGGCATATGCAAGAAAGTTTGTCTTAAAAAAGAAAATAAATAGAGCAATTGTTAAAATTAGTAGTTTTGTTTTCATATATTAATTGATGACCTAAATATTTCTTTGCTCCCGTCAACAGGTATTTGTATCCTCATTGATTTTATCACGTTTCCTTTTTTGGTTGTAAGAGGTGTAGCGAGCTCAATATCAACGTACCACATTTGTTGGTTTTGTGCCTTCAGAAGTGCTTGAATCTTCGGGTTTATTTTTAGAGGGCCGACCGCTATTCCCGTAACAGTGCCTTTGGTATCTGCAAGAGCGGTTTCTACCGCTTTATGACAGTTTACTTTTCCGTAATTTTCAGGAAAAGCATTACATAATCTGAATGATATTGAGGTCGGTGTAACATTTTTGGGCGTTTGTTGTCTCGGAAGCCAGCCTAATTGGTTCGGGAAAACTCCGGAAATGGAGAAAATATTAAAGTAATTAAGTATTCCGAGCAAGATTAAAACAATAATTACCGCAAAAACAATTTTGAATAATCTTATTTTCAAAAATGCCGGTTTTTCCGACTTATTTTGTTTAGGAGCATAAGGATATTCTTCCATGATTTTATGGTAGAGCAAGCAAGTGCTTATGTCAAGAAAAAATGCTAAAATGGGACAAGTAACCCCATACAGCTCTTACCTTCTCGCGAGGTTTACATCCTCGCCTCGAAGGGGCGAATGTACGGGGCAGGAAAAACTATGAAGAAATTAATTTTGATTGACGGAAACGCGATTTTGCACCGGGCGTTCCATGCCTTGCCTCCATTGACCAACAAAGACGGAATTATAGTGAATGCTGTATATGGTTTTTTCTCGATGTTCCTGAAGATTCTTGAAGATCAGAAACCCGATTTTATTATTGTCTGTTTTGACAAAAAAGCGCCGACTTTCAGGAAAGAATTATTCGTCGGTTATCAGGCCAAGCGCCCCAAGATGTCGGACGATTTAGTGCCGCAAATTAAATTTGTTCATGAAATTTTGGCAAAAGCCAAAGTTGAAATTTTTGAAGTTGACGGATACGAAGCGGACGACTTAATCGGCACGATTTCCGTCCAGGCGGTTGAGGGAAAACTTGATGAGGGAATAGAGGTGTTTATTGTTTCGGGAGATCGCGATTTATTACAACTGGTAAATCCCAAAGTCAAAATGATTGCGCCGGTTACGGGCTTGACCAATATGCTTGTTTTTGATGAGGCTTCGGTTTTGCAGAAATATGGAATTAAACCCTCGCAGCTGGTTGATTATAAAGCCTTGGTCGGAGATGCTTCCGACAATTACCCCGGAGTCGCCGGAATAGGTCCCAAAACCGCTTCAACTTTAATTAAAGAATATGAAAGCTTGGAGAATATCTATCGGAATCTGGAGAAAATCAAGACTAAAAATCCGAATTTGGCCCTGAAATTAGCCACGGATGCCGAAGCGGCAGGCTTGGCGCAAAAACTGGCCCAAGTTGTTCTGGATGCGCCGATTACTTTGGATATTGAGAAATCAGGCATAAAATATCTGGACAAAGAGGGAATGATAAGGGAATTTGAAAAATTCGGCTTCAAAAGCTTGTTGAAGCGATTAGATATCAGACAGCCGGTAGCAGAAATCAAAACTGAAGAAAAGAAAAAAGAAGCGGAACAAATGGAGCTATTATAAATTTCTAATTTCTAATCAATTTAAAATTGTATGAAGATAGCCTTAATTCACGACTATATTAAGGAGTATGGCGGTGCCGAACGAGTCTTGGAAGCGTTGACGGAAATCTACCCTGACGCGCCGATTTATACCGCTTTTTATGACAAAAAAGGCACGGCCTATGAACATTTCAAGAATAAAAAAATCATTGCTTCTTGGGCCAACGACATTCCTTTTTTTGCAACTAAATTACACAGCCCCTTACGCTTTTTGGCGCCTTTAATCTGGGAAAGTTTTGACCTGTCGCAGTATGACGTGGTCATTTCCTCGGCCAGCTGGTATATAACCAAAGGATTCAGAAAGCGTTTTGAGCGCAATGATCATTTTGTGGAAATTTGCTATTGCCATACGCCACCGCGCTGGCTTTACGGTTACAATACTTCGGTTAATTTTCAAAAATATCCGCTGATCAAGGCTTACTCTGCAGTTGTCGGCCATTTCATGAGGCTTTATGATTTTGAAGCTTCTCAAAAAGTGGATTATTTTGTGGCTAACTCCCGGGAGGTGGCCGGAAGAATTGCCAAATTTTATCGAAGAGACTCAACGGTAATTTATCCGCCAGTAGGACTTGCTCGGGGTCTCACCACCCCTCGCAAGGATTATTATCTTATTGTTTCCAGAATTGTCGGAGGAAAGGGTTTGGAAATGGCTGTTGATGCGGCTCTGAAAGGCGGATTTAAATTAAAAATTGCCGGCTCACCTGTAGGTTATTATTCCGAGCACATTAAATTGCATGAAAAAATACAACTTTGCCAAGGGTCAAAATTAGTTGAATTTTTAGGACAGGTCACAGACGAAGAACTTGCCGGATTATATAAAGGCGCCAAAGGCTTTTTGGCCCTATCCCGCGATGAAGATTTCGGTATAACTCCGGTTGAAGCCATGAGCATGGGCACGCCGGTAATTGCTTTTAACGGGGGAGGGTACAGGGAAACGGTAATAGACAAAAAAACAGGCTTATTGTTTGATGATTATTCCGTTGACGGACTATTAAAAGCTATGAAAGATTTCGAAAATCTCAAAATTAATCCTCAGGACTGCATCAAGCAGGCTCTGAAATTTTCCAAAGAAAGATTCAAAAAAGAAATTAAAGAGTTTGTCGAAAAGGCGATAAAAGAAAGTGGAAAGAAATAAGAGGAAAATTATTTGGCTGACAGGACTGGCAACTTTTTTCTTTGGTTTTGGGGCTGCTGCCATTCTGAATTTTTATTTGTATGTCGTCAGGTCTCCTTTGGTTTTGAATTTTCGGTCATCCCTTAATTTCATTTCCTCAATTTTTGGAGATGGTTTGATTTTACCTGCCGTAAACATGTTGGTTGTTTCATATATCTTAAATAATCAGAAATATGTAAATAAATTAAGTCTTACAATCGGAGCGATAATGGGGCTATTGATTACAATTTTTTTCCATGTAACACAGGCCGTGAAAGGGCTTGTGAACTGGTCAATGCCGACTCCCTGGCATTGGAATTTGCTCGGACTCTGGCACTTTGTTTATATGCTGTCGGCGACAAGTCTACTTTCATTTTACTTCGTTGTTTCCATTATGGAAGTCAGGCAAACCAAAAAACTCCCTAAAAATTTTATTTTTGTTATTTTGGGAATAATACTTTTCCTTACTTTGCTTAAGCTTGATTATGCCAACGTTAAACTCTAAAATACGCTTATGCCGGAACTTCCTGAAGTTGAAACTTTAAAATTGGGACTGCAAAAATATCTTGTCGGACACAAGATCGAAGCTGTTGAAGTCAGAGTCCCCAAAATTTTCTTCGGATCTGCAAAACAAATCATTAGCGCAAAAATTACCGGTTTAAAAAGAATCGGCAAAGGCTTGATCATTGAGCTTGATAACGGCTTTGTCCTGACCGTTCATTTGAAAATGACGGGACAACTCGTTTATCGGGATCAAAAAACCAAAAATTTTGCCTTGTCGGCCAAAGTTGGGGGAGCGATATTGCCTTCAAAATGGACCCACGTAATTTTTACCCTGGATAAAGGCGCCTTTTTGTACTACAACGACCTGCGTCGATTTGGTTGGGTCAAAGTTGTCAGCAAAGACGAACTGCCAAAGGTGCCATTTTTCAAAGACATGGGACCGGAACCCAAAGTCGGACCGGATTTGGCCGGTAAAGAATTAACTTTTGCTTATTTCAAAGAAATGGTCAAGAAAGGCAATCTGCCGATAAAATTAATTCTGATGGATCAAAAGAAAATCGGCGGAATCGGCAATATTTATGCCAATGACGCCTTGTTTAAAGCCAAAATTGACCCGAGGAGAAAAGACAAAACCCTGACGGATGAGGAAATTAAGAAACTCTATGATGCGATTTTCTATGTTTTGAAAAAAAGCCTTGAATACGGCGGATCTTCGGACGAAAATTATGTTAACGCGCTGGGGCAGGAAGGAAATTACCAGAATCATACTTTGATTTACGGCAAAGAAGGGGAGAAGTGTCATCTTTGTCCGGGAATTATTCAAAAAATAAAACTCGGCGGCCGGGGAACATATTTCTGTCCCTCCTGCCAAAAATAATTAAATGATTGTTTTTTGATATTCGGTATGTTACCATTGGAAAGATTAATTTATGGAAAGCAACCATAAAGAAAAAATAGTCATTTCGGTCGGAGGATCGTTAATTTATCCCAATGGAGGGATTGACTTTAAATTCCTTCAAAACTTAAATAATTTTGTCCGCGAAGAACTGGCGAAAAATAAGAATCGCCAGTTTTTTTTGATTACAGGGGGAGGAATGATTACCAGGCATTATCAAGAAGCTGCAGGACATGTTCTGAAGCGCCAATTAACAGAAAATGATTTAGACTGGTTAGGAATTCATGCCACTCGTCTGAATGGACATTTACTCAGAACTATTTTTAGAGATATCGCTCATCCGGCTATTATTGATGACTATAGTTTTATCAGGAAAGCGAGCGAAGCCGTGGTTATTGGCGCCGGTTGGAAGCCCGGTTGGTCATCGGATTATGACGCGGTGTTAATTTGCGAAGATTATGGGCCAAGGCTAATTATGAACTTGAGCAATATTAGTAGAGTTTATGACAAAGACCCAAATAAACATAAAGATGCCAAGCCGTTTGATAAGATTTCTTGGAAAGAATTCAGGAAATTAGTTGGGAACGACTGGACTCCGGGAATGCATGCTCCCTTTGATCCGATTGCCTCCAAAAAAGCAGAAAATCTGAATGTTAGAGTAGTTGTTATGAGCGGAAATAATTTTGAAAATATTAATAATTATTTCAATGGGAAAAAATTTGTCGGAACGGTGATAGGATAATGTACCTTAAGCAAATAGTTCTTCAGAATTTCCGCAGTTATCCAAAAGAAACTTTTAACTTTTCTCAGAATACAGCTTTGATTATCGGTCCGAATACGGCCGGAAAAAGTAACTTAATTGAGGCTATTTTCTTTCTGGTTACAGGTCGCAGTTTCAGGATCGATAAAGACGAAGAATTAATAAAATTCGGAAAAGAAGTAGCCAGAATTAAGGGTAAAGTTGATGAGGTGAATTTAGAGGTAGTTATTGCCAAAGGAGGAGTGGGAGGCAGTTTTCGGTCTTTTAAAAAGTATCTAGTGAACGGAGTTAACAAACGGAAAGTGGATTTTGTCGGCAATTTCTTCGCGGTTCTTTTCGCTCCGAATGATCTGGAAATCATAATACTGGGGCCGTCCAAAAGACGCGATTTTATTGACAATATTTTGATTCAAACAGACCGCGATTACCGCCTGGCAAGCGGATTTTACGAGAAAGGCCTTCGAATTAGAAATGCGCTTTTGCACAAAGCCAAAGAAACCGGCGTCAGACAAGAAAAGGAATTTGTTTATTGGGATAATTTATTGATCACTCAGGGGCAAAAAATCACCAAAAAAAGAGAAGATTTCATTAAATATTTAAATGATTCAAAAAAAGACATTTTGGATTTTAAAATATTTTATGATAAAAGTCTTATTTCCATGGAAAGACTTTTGCAATACAAAGAAGCGGAAGTCGGAGCCGGATTGACCTTGGTCGGTCCACACAGGGATGATTTTATCGTAAATTTGGTCGATAAAAATGAAGAGCACGATATTAAATTTTTTGGCTCCAGAGGCCAGCAAAGATTAGCTGTATTGCAGCTGAAAATTTTGGAATTAGATTATATTGAGCTCAAAACAGGCATCAGACCAACTCTTCTTTTGGATGACATTTTTTCCGAGCTTGACGAGGGGCACATAAATTTGATTTTAGACATGATTGGCGGGCAGCAAACGATCATGACTACCACTCATGAAGAATTCATCCCCAAAAAAATATTGAAGAATGTAGAATTAATAGAGCTTAATCCAAAAAATAGGTAAGTGCCCCACACAGACCTTTCCGTTTCCGAATCTTGCAGCTTCGCGTCACGGTGGCGATTGTGCGGGGCAAATGATAGAATTGAAGAAATAATTCTAAACATGCAGGAATTTGATAGAAACGAACTTGAAAAATTATATATTCCGCCAAGCGATTCTCATAAAGGGCAAAACGGTAAGTTGCTTTTGATCTCCGGATCAAAATTATTCCACAGCTCATCTTTGTGGGCTTTGAAGATCGCTTCCCGGATTGTTGATATGGTTTTTTATTCATCGGTTCCGGAGAATAATCAACTTGTGATTGAGGCCAAGAAAGAATTTAGAGACGGAATAGTTGTTCCGAGAAGCAAAATTGAAAATTATATTTGGGAAGCGGATTGTATTTTGATAGGGCCCGGTTTACCGAGAGAAGACGGGATAGAAAAAGGGGATGATAACACGAAATTATTAACAGAATCACTTTTGAAGAAATATTCTGAGAAAAAATGGGTAATTGACGGAGGAAGTCTGCAGGTCATTAATCCTGAAATAATTCCTCAGAACTCAATTATTACTCCTCATTCCAGAGAATTTAAACAGCTTTTTGGTCTTGAAGTTTCAGAGGAAAACGTTGAAAAAATGTCCCAAAAATATGGCATTGTAATTGTGACAAAGGGGCCGACGGATTTTGTCTGTTCACCTCAAAAATCTGTCAGTATTCAGGGCGGAAACGCGGGTATGACCAAGGGGGGAACAGGAGACGTTTTGGCCGGACTAATCGCCGCGCTATATTGTAAAAATGATGATCCATTCTTAGTTGCAAGTACCGGGAGTTACATCAACAAAAAAGCCGGAGAAGGCTTGTTTAAAAAAGTCGGCTATTACTTCAACTCTTCGGATTTGGTAGAGGAGATACCCCGAACGATGAAAAAATTATTTATTTGATTCGAGTCTCTGGAGTATTTTTGAGAGTTGCAAGGTTACAAAAACTGCTAAAACCGTCACGACCACGGCATAAATTAAAAGAGACAAAATACTGCTGCCTTGAGGAAACCATTTCTTGATGTAATTATTGACCAAATCTTGGATTAGGCTGTTCCAAGCCAAGGCTGCCACCAAACCGAAACCGCTGGTGGCCAAAGTTAACATTTGGCGCATTATTTCTATGTCTAAGCGATTTTCTTTTTGTTTTTTCTTTTCCATGCAGTATAATTATACCACTTAACTATGTATTCTCCCAAGTTTGCGATTTCAAACAAGATACTTAAGAATATCGGTATTATCGAAGCCTCGAAAGAAGTAATTGATCATGCGCCGCTTCTGCCTTTTTACGAAAAGCAATTCAGAAATGATGCAATGGTCAGGACTGTTCATTACGGCACCCATATTGAAGGAAACGAATTGAATCTGGATCAGGCGGAGAAAGTGTTGTCAGGACAAGATGTCGTAGCGAGGGACAGGGATATTCAGGAAGTCATTAATTACAGAAAGGCCATGGATTTTCTGGAAGAAATAAGAGCTAAAGGAGAAGGCGTTGGCGAGGATTTGATAAAAAAACTGCATAATATTACCGTTAATAAAATATTGCCGGTCGAAAAATGCGGAGAATACAGAAAAACCCAGGTAGTTATTAAAAATAATCAGACAGGACAAGTCTCTTTCAGGCCGCCGGAGGCCTCGATAGTTTCGGCCCAAATAAAAGATTTATTGGCATTTATAGACAGCCCCGAGTCGCAAGATATTCATCCGGTTTTGAAATCAGGAATTGTTCACTATGAATTGGTCAGAATCCATCCTTTTCTGGACGGAAACGGACGGGTAGCCCGGGCATTATCGACTTTAATTTTGTTTTTGGAAGGTTATGATATCAGGAAATTTTTTTCCTTGGAGGAATATTTTGACTCAAATGCCGCGGAATATTACCAAGCATTGCAAAGTGTCGCAATAGAGGGGGACCTGACGCGATGGTTAGAGTATTTCACTCAAGGTTTGGCAATTGAACTCTCCAAAATAAAAGATAAAGTTGAAAAGATATCGGTTGACGGAACATTAAGGGCCAAATTGGGAGGAAAGCCATTAATGCTTTCGGACCGTCAATTAAAGATAATCGAATATATCCAAAAAATTGGCTTTTTGCAAAATAAAGCTTTTGACCAGTTGTTTCCGATGGTTTCGGAAGACACAATTTTAAACGAGTTGAAAGTCCTACTAGCTAACAAAATCATTAAAAAACAAGGTATTACCAAAGGCGCAAAATATATCATGAAATAAACAATATCAGTCTATGAATGAAAAAGCACCTCCAGGGAATAAAGAGACAGTTGAATATAACTCAAATGATTTAACCCCATTTGAGCATACGATGATAGGGAGCTCTGTTAATATAATTGTCAACGGAAGCAAAAAGCTTGTCAACAGTGAGGCTCTTGAGCAATTACGAAAAGACAATAATGCATTAAAAACGATTTTTACCCCGATTAGTTTGGCAAAAGATTTGACAAAAGGCGCAAGAACGCTGGAAGAAGTATTACAAGCGAGAAGAAAGAAGGGAACCCTGTCGAAATTACCGCTATCGGGATTTGAATTTGAACCACAATGGAAGTATGTTGAGGCAGGAATTGAGATTGTTTTTCCGCCCGGAGATTTAGATCAGAATGGCCAGCTTGAAGCGTTTGAGATATCCCTCGAGAAAGAGAATCGGAAAATACCTCCTCCTACTAATCCAAAGGAAGAATTTCCAATACATAAAGATTATGTTAATTTAATTGAATACGTTGGGAATGAAGATTCGGCAATGAAGTTTAAGATTAAAAAATAAATCTAAAAATAATTCTATGTTGTTCTCGGACCTAGCTATATATTTTGAAAAACTGGAAGCCACTTCTTCGAGGCTTGCCTTAATTGACATTTTGTCTGACCTATTTAGAAAATCCTCAAAAGAGGATATTGAAAAAATTATTTACTTAACGCAGGGTCGGATTGCGCCGTTTTTTGAAGCTATTGAAATAGGGATGGCGGAGAAACAAGTGGCCGGAGCGATTGCCAACAGTTTAAATATTCAGCGCGAAGAAGTCTTGAATTTATATTCCAAACTTGGGGATATGGGATCTGCTGCGGAACAATTAATTCGGGGTCCTGTCAAAAGTAATCCCTCCCGCCAGGGTTCGCGTTCGCTCCACGCTGTCGGGAGCCCTTCCTCTTTTGCCACCCCTCACATTTCTGTTTCAGAGGTTTTTGAAGTATTGACCGAAATTGCCAAAACAAAAGGAGAGGGAACAGTTGAGAAAAGACAAATTCTCCTGTCGGACTTACTTAAGAAAATGAATGCCGGCTCTTCCAAGTATCTGGTCAGAATTCCTTTGGGAAATCTCCGTCTGGGTATTGGTGATCCAACAATCTTGGACGGCTTGGCCACCGCAAAATTAGGAGACAAAAGTAAAAGAAAGCTATTGGAAGGGGCCTACAACCGGACTTCGGATTTGGGCCTGATCGCCAAAACTTTGTGGGAAAAAGACTTAAACGCGGTTTCAAAATTGCAGGTAGTTGTCGGCAAACCGATCCGTTCGGAACTCTGCGAAAGATTGCCGAATGCCGAAAAAGTCATAGAAAAAATGGGTGTGGTTGATGCCCAGCCAAAATACGACGGATTTAGAGTGCAAATCCATAAAGACGGTGAAAAAGTCTCTATGTTTTCCAGAAATTTGGAGAATATGACCAACATGTTTCCCGAGTTAATTGAGGGCGCTCTGAGGCAAATTGACGCCGAGGCGGCAATACTTGATTCCGAAGCTTTAGCCTACAATCCCGATTCGGAGGAATTTTTGCCGTTCCAGGAAACAACCAAAAGAAGGCGCAAACACAATATTGAAGAAACCGCCAAATCCTTGCCTTTGAAGGCTTTTGTTTTTGATATTTTGTACAAAGATGGGCAGTCATTGATAGATACGCCGTTAAATGAAAGACTAAAAATTCTTAACGAAACAATCAAGACAGACGATACGTTAATTGCCGCCAAAACCCAGGAAATTTCGGATCCGAAAATCTTATCCTTGATGCTTGAAGACTCTATATCCAAAGGTTTGGAGGGAGTCGTAGTTAAAAAAATTGATTCGTTGTACATTGCGGGAGGACGTAATTTTAATTGGGTAAAACTCAAAAGACATTCCAGCGGGGAACTGCAGGATACAATTGATTGCGTGGTTTTGGGCTATATTTCGGGCAAAGGCAAGCGGACGGCTTTCGGCGCAGGCGCTTTGCTAGTCGGAATTTACGATGACAAAAAAGATGAATTTGTCACTGTTTCCAAAATCGGTACAGGCTTAACCGATGAGGAATGGAAAGAAATTCACAGACGTGCCGCTAAAATAAAAGTCGACCATAAACCGGCCAGAGTCAATTCGGTAATTGTTCCGTCTGTCTGGATTAAGCCTGAAATTGTGATTGAAGTTCTGGCAGATGAGATAACCAGAAGCCCGATTCATACTGCAGGCAAAACAGAAACAGAACCCGGATACGCATTGCGCTTTCCGCGTTTGGTTTCTTTCAGAACCGCCGACAAAAAACCCGAAGACGCGACCAACGTTAAAGAGTTAATTGAAATGTACAAATTACAAGGGAAGAAATAATTATGGAGTTTATCTCCGATCTGCATTTACATAGCAAATACTCCCGCGCGGTTTCTCCTCAAATGGTTTTACCGGAAATGGCCAAATGGGCGGTTAAAAAAGGAATAAATTTGCTGACAACCGGTGATTTTACCCATCCCCTGTGGCTCCGATCAATAAAAGCGGAACTGGAGGAAGCGGGGGAGGGCGTTTACAAGCTTAAAAAGCAAGACTTAAATGCGAGATTTATATTAACAGTCGAAATTGCCAATATCTTTAAGCAGGGAGAAAAATTAAGACGGATTCACAACTTGGTTTTTGCGCCAAGTATTGAAATTGCCGAAAAAATCAACAAAAAACTTTTAAGCCGCGGCTGCAATCTTTCATCCGACGGCAGGCCGATTATCGGACTTTCTTCCAAAAGCCTGCTGGAGCTACTCTTGGATATCGATAAAAAAATTATTTTGATTCCCTGTCATGCCTGGACGCCACATTTTGGCATTTACGGATCGGCTTCGGGATTTAATTCAATCAAAGAAAGCTTTGAGGAATTAAGTAATTATATTTACGGCATAGAAACAGGAATATCTTCCGACCCCTGGATGAATTGGCAGATCCCCGAACTTGAAGACAGAAGCATTTTATCTTTTTCCGATGCCCATTCACTACCCAAAATGGGAAGAGAAGCCACGGTTTTTGAAATCAATAAAACTTTGGATACGCTTTCTTACACGGACATTGGTAAAGCTATTTCTTATTCAATGAGGAAAGCAAGCGGACGCAATGTGATCGGCGAATCCGGAGTTTCCTATACCATTGAATTTTATCCCGAAGAAGGGAAATATCATTACACCGGACACAGGAATTGCAAAATAATCAAAAGCCCGCAGCAAATCAAGGAAAGCGGAAATATCTGTCCCGTTTGTTCAAGGAAATTAACAGAAGGAGTAATGTTCAGAGTTCAGCAATTAGCAAAAGAGGGAAGCGATTTCCGACCGTATAACTCTCATGCCGACAGCAAAGATGTTTTGTGGATAGATGATCCCCAGAAAAAGCATCCGTCATTTGTAAAGCTGGTTCCCCTGAATGAAATCATTGCCGAAAGTCTCGGTTCTACCGTCGGCTCGGAGAAAGTCAAAATTAAATTTGATGAATTATGTAAAGAGTTCGGGTCGGAAATAAATATCTTGCTGAGAACCGCAATACAGGATTTGTCCAAAATAAGCGGAGAAAAAATCGCGGAAGGAGTAGCGAAAGTAAGAAAAGGAGATATCATAATTGAGCCGGGATATGACGGGGAATACGGCAAGGTGCAAATTTGGAAAAAAACAGAAAACAAAAAGGAAGTTAATCAAGAAGACCAATTAGGATTAAATTTGTAATTGTCTGTAATTTAACACACTGTATTTAGATGAGATTTTGTTGTATCATAAGCCTATGAAGTTAATTGTCGGTTTGGGAAACCCCGGAGAAAAATACGAGAAAACTCGGCACAATTTGGGCTTCATGATTGTCGACCGTTTCCTCAAGGATTTTGAGCAAATCAAAGATACTTCTTGGGAGAACTCAGCCAAATTTAAAAGCGACATTGCGCAAATTGATTGGCAGCCAAAACATAGTAAAATGGAAAAAGTGATTTTGACCCAGCCCAAAACCTTCATGAATAATTCAGGCATGGCAGTGAAAATTATTGCGGATTTTTACAAAATCGCCCCGGAGGATATTTGGGTCATCAACGATGACATTGACCTGCCTTTAGGAGCTATGAAAATAAGATTCGGCGGAGCCTCGGCCGGGCACCGGGGGATAGAATCGATAATTGAACAGTTGGGAACGGATAAATTTTGGAGATTCAGGATGGGCATCGGAGAAAAAAGAGAACTGAATGATTCACGAATAAAAAATGTTGATAATTTTGTTTTGGGAGTTTTTTCAGGGGCTGAAAAAGGGAAATTAAAAGACCTCATCAAAAGGGGAGCAATGGCAATTGAGATGTCTTTAGAGGATGGAATGGAAGCTGCCATGAACCGCTTTAACACCAAATAAACCTAGAATAAGGTATAATTATTCCATGCAGAAGATAGGTCAGATCCTAAAGAATTTCCGTCCGGTTGAAGATAAATATATTTCCCGTGAATTTCAGTCTTTCGGGATTTATTTATCGGAAGAGCTGGATGACTACAAACACAGAGGACTATATATAAGATTGGCCAAGACCGTTCACAGGTCAATTTTAGAAAAAGCTTTATCCTTTGTTTCGGACAGTAACGCCAAGAATAAAGGTGCTTTATTTATGTGGAAACTTAAGCAATTGAGGGTGGCCGATAAATAAGCAAAGACTATGACAGCTCATGTTTATATTTCTGGTTTTGTTCAGGGAGTCGGATTCAGAAGATTTGTCAAACATCATGCCTTAAAATTAGGATTGACCGGCTGGGTAAAAAATCTTTCGGACAATCGGGTAGAAGCTGTTTTTTGCGGCTCAAAAGAACAGATTGAAAAGATTACTTCTGCTTGTGAGAAAGGATCATTTTTTTCGGAGGTAAAAAACGTCCAAATAAGTATTGAAAATACAAAAATAGATTACACCGGCTTTGACATTATTTCCTAGCCTCTGCTATACTTGACAGCAATATGCTTTTTAACATATTGCTGTTTACATTTTTAGCTTCAATAGCGTCGCTGTTTTTGGTTGCGACGTTGCTTTTGCATAAAAATCTTATTCATAAGACTTCATTTTTGCTTGTTTCTTTTGCGGCAGGCGCGCTTTTGGCTACAGGATTTATGGATACACTAAAGGAGGCTGTTGCAATTGCCGGAGCTGACGTATTTTTATGGACGACCGTTTCTATTGCAGTTTTTTTCCTCATAGAAAGATTGTTTATATCCCTGCATCATCATGATGAAGAAACTTCGTTAAGCGGAGGAGACGACCTAAAGCTTCCGACCCCTTTTCTGATGTTCGGAGACGGCTTGCACAATTTTATTGACGGAATGTCAATAGCGGCAGGATTTTTGGTTAATTTTCAATTAGGCTTTGTTACCAGCCTGGCGGTATTTGTTCATGAAATTCCGCATGAGCTTGGAGACTTCGGTATTTTGATTCACAAAGGTTGGAGCAAGTCAGGAGTTTTGTGGTTCAACTTTTTAACAGGAGCAACCAGCATCTTGGGAGGAGTGGTGGTTTTCTATTTAGGCGAAAGATTTAATGCTCTTATTCCTGTTTTACTTTCCGTTGCTGCGGGTAATTTTATTTATCTTTCCGCCACAGATCTTATCCCCGAAATTCACCATAAAGCAAAGAGAAGTTTTGCCGTTAAATATACCCTGTCATTTTTTATGGGGATTATTCTGATTGCCGCTCTTATAAAAATACTCGGTTAGAGGTTTACTTCCCGGCCAAGGCCTTGTCGATAGCGGTCTTGAAAGCTTCATAGGGCTGGGCTCCGACAATTAATACTCCGTTAACAAAAGTTCCCGGTGTGCCGGAAACGCCTGCTTTTTGTCCTTCCGCAAGGTCCTGATCGACATTTTTCTGATATTTGTTGGCCGAGAGACATGATCTGAATTGGTCGGTGTTCATTCCCAAAGTTCCTGCAACTTGTGTCAGATTATCAACGGTATACATCGAGGTATCACTTTCAGGCGGCTGATTCTTATAAAAATAATCGTGCATATCCCAGAACTTTCCCTGTTCATTAGCGCATTCTGCCGCATTCGCCGCGACTACCGATGCCGGACCGAGAAACGCATAATTCCTGAAAGCAAACTGTACTTTTCCCGTATCAACATAGTCTTTTATTAATTGTGATTCTACGTCCGTAAATAATTTCTCACAGAATGGGCACCTGAAATCCGCAAAATTAATAACGGTTACCTTTGCATTTTTATTGCCGAGAACCGGAAAATTTCCTACGCCGACATTTACCTTAGCAGGCGCTTGGGGGACTTGAGCGGCCGGGGTGGGGACAGCGTTGGTTCCTGCCGTTCCTCCGGTCTTCATACTGGCAACTTTGTTGGTTAAAGATCCCAGAAAAAATGAAGCAATGATTAAAACCACGATTAATGCTCTGTTAGTGGATTTGATCTCCTCGATTTCGGAAGAATTTCTCTCTGCCATTGGCATATTGTATACCCCTTCGCTTTCAAAAATCAAGATGTATTTTACGTAAACACCCAACGAAGCAATTATTTATTTTGAAAGCTACGGTAGGTATATACTAATTATCACAAAATAATTGAGTAGTGGTATACACGCTTTAAAAAAGAATTGTCAATACTTATTTAATCTTTACAATGAGATTCAAACACTATAAAATGTAAAAAGCTAATATGGACGAGACGAATTTATCTCCGGGCGCA
>Ga0182027_10007913_pt1 | contig 15578 bp, 7 predicted proteins | sample 712E1DmetaG_FD_121300 | JGI IMG/M metagenome (GOLD analysis project Ga0182027, IMG submission 121300) | Permafrost microbial communities from Stordalen Mire, Sweden - 712E1D metaG (Illumina Assembly) | ecosystem: Environmental > Terrestrial > Soil > Wetlands > Permafrost | place: Sweden...
ATACGACAAATAATTTACCGAATTTAAGGTTCCAATCAACCCTTCAAGATTTTACTTTTGCAGTGGATAATAATAACGCTTATTTGTCTTTAGCGACGGCAGGCAGCTTGCGTTTCGTGACGAACAATTTACAAAGAATGGCTATTGATAGTTCGGGCAACGTCGGCATCGGGACGACGACACCGGGGTACTTGTTGGATGTTACTGGTGTTGTTAATGCGTCTAATGTTAGAACGGCGAAAGTATATAGTGATAGTGGCAATGTTTTGGCACTTCAAGGGTACGGTTCTGTAAATATGTACACAACTGATGCCACCGGATACTTACAGTTTAAAACGGGAGCGCAACAGGAACGTATGCGTATTGATAGTTCGGGCAACGTCGGCATCGGGACGACGGGACCGGGTACGAGGTTAAGCGTGGCTGGCAATGGTTTGTATACGGGTGGCCTTTCGGTGGTTCGTAGTTCAACAAATGATACTGGTATTTATTTATATGGAACTGATGATGTTAACTATATTGATTCCAGTTATATATCAACCGGAGGATTGAAGCCTTTGGTGTTTAAAGTTGCTGCTGTGGATAGGATGGCGATTACAACAGCGGGCAACGTCGGTATCGGGACGACGGGACCGGGGACGAAGTTGGATGTTTCAACTTCTGTTTCCGGTGGCGCGCCACAATTTCAATTGGAAAATACTTTTACAAGTGGGTCTTCGTGGTATTTGGGTAGTACGGATAGTGGCAATGCGATAGGCGGTGGTAAGTTTATGATTAATAATGCGACTGGTTCGGGCACATCAAAGTTGGTGATCGATAGTGCGGGCAACGTCGGTATCGGGACGACGAGCCCCTCCTACAAATTGGATATTAACGGCACATTGAACGCCAGTGCCACTTCCACCTTCGCGGGAAGGGTGGGAATTGGGACGGTTACGCCAGCTTATGCGTTGGATGTGACTGGGACAATGCGTTCTACATCTTATGGTGTTTTTGGAACAGGCGCCACTGTTGTTGGCAATGGTGTTTATTCTTTGTATCAGAATGATCTGAATAACGGCTATATCGGATTTCCATCAGCCGGTAATATCGCTTTAATGAACGGCAACGTCGGCATCGGGACAACAAACCCGGGGGCGAAGTTGGAAGTGAATAATAATTCGACTACTGACGGGTTACAAACGGTTGCTAATTTTTATGCGGATAAAGGAGACATGAATGCTGGTTATTTGCAGCTATCAGCTGGTTATTCTGCGAGCGATGGCAGTGCGAGAAATGTTGGTTTGCAGGTTTTAAGGAATCTTGGCGGTTTGAATGGTGCCTTGTTATTAAATCCAAGTGGCGGCAACGTCGGCATCGGGACGACGGGACCGGCTGCGAAGTTGGAAGTTTTTGGGACGACGGGTGCCACTAATGGAATTATGCTTTCGCAATTAGGGTGGATTTCTAAATTTAGAATTGGTGCTGTTGGTGTTGATGGTGTCGATTTTTATACGACGAATAACTTTTCACCTTCTAATGGTTCGGTAGACGATGCGCTTTATAAGCCAGTATATACTCTTTTGTCTAATGGATATTTCACGGTAGGTACTGCTGCGTCAGGCGTTGCGCCTACGGAACGAATGCGAATCGATAGTGCGGGCAACGTCGGCATCGGGACGACGAACCCTTCTTCAACTTTGCAAGTGGTTAATGGTAGCACTGCGGGACAAGTTGGATTGATTCTTCAAATGGGTTCAGGGAATGTAATTGGTGATAAGGCAATTTCTCTTCGTAACACAAGTGGCTCGGAACTATTGGCATTTACTTATGCCGGTTCTATAAATGCCTCTTCGATAGGAGATAACAACAACGCCTATTGGTACTTAGGTGGTTCTGCGATGCAACTCGGCAGCGGTTTTGGGGCTTACTGGTCGTCTACTGCTTCGTATACGGGAGCTAAAGACATTGGTTTATCTCGAGGTGCGGCTGGAAAATTGTATGTGGGAAATGGGACGGCCGGTGACTATAGTGGTACTCTAATAGCGGGTAACGTCGGCATCGGGATGACCGCGCCATCCGATAAACTGCAGATTGCTGGTAATTTGCGGCTCGATAGTGGGTCGGAAGGTAATTATTCGATAAAGTCCATTGGCCAATTAACGATTGCCGCAAACGATTCGCAGACTGATGGTAATTTCACGAATTTAAATTTGCAAGCGGGCACTGCTGGTGGCTTTGGTGATATAACTTTTTCCACGGTTGGGTCTCAAAAAATGATGATTAATACTGGTGGCAACGTCGGCATCGGGACGACGAGCCCCTCCTACAAATTGGATGTTAATGGTAGTTTTAACGCAGCGACTTCCACTTTAGGAGTGGTAACGGCGACAACGGTTAATGGATTGACCCTTGGCTTGGGAATGAACAGCGTGGCGCATAATATTGCTATCGGCGGTGGGGCGTTGAATGGGACTAGTCAGTTATCAGGTGATCAAAATGTCGCAGTCGGATGGCAATCTCTTTACCACAACACCACGGGTTCAGCCAATGCCGGTCTTGGTTATGATTCCGTTGAAAACAATACCACTGGCACTAACAATACTGGTTTTGGGTATTATACCCTTTTCACTAATTCCACGGGTAGTAACAACGTTGCATTGGGAAGTAATGCGGGATATTCCGCACTCGGTAATGGCAATCTGTTTCTTGGTTATATGGCTGGCCATTACGAAACCGGTTCCAACGCTTTCTATGTAAATAACATTGACCAAACAAACATTGCCGGGGACAAAGCGTATTCTTTGCTTTATGGTAATTTTGCAGCAACGGCGGGGACGACCACGGGGCAGTTCTTGCAAGTGAACGGTAATCTTTATAGTTCGGGCAACGTCGGCATCGGGACGACGGCACCGGGCGGAAGGTTGGAAGTTTTTAATACGTCGCAAGGTAATCCCGTTACATCAGGGACAACGCAGACCAGTGGAAGTTTGCGTATTAGGGGCGGTAACGGAGTGATTGACTCTGGCATTAATGGAGCTAAGGGTTGGCTCCAAGTTTCTGATGCCACGGATTTGAGTTTAGGCTACGCATTGGCATTAAATCCAAATGGCGGGACGGTGGGAGTTGGCTATGTTAATCCTGGGACGACAGGCGCTTTAGTAGTGAGCGGCAACGTCGGTATCGGGACGACGGGACCGACCGCAAAGTTGCACCTATCGGGTTCGGGCGTAAAATTGAAAATGAGTGATACCGACTCGCCCGCATTGACATTGGGACTGGCTTCTGAGGTGGGCGGGCAATTGATTGATTATGGAACTAATTTTGATCAGTTAGGTTCAAGTAATTATGCTTACCACGGTGGATTTTTTAGAATTGATACGCGGGCAGGTTATGGTAGCCAATTATTTTCAGTATTTGATGTTGCGGTGACTACTGCAGGGCAGACACAAGTTTTTAAGGTTGGAACAACTGGCGATGTTGTTGCAAATGGCAATCTAACTGTAAGTGGTACGGGTAATTCTTCAATAGCGGGCAACGTCGGCATCGGGACGACGGGACCGGTACAGAAGTTGGAAGTAAACGGTGGTTTGCTTGTTTCAGGAGCAAGGACGGCGACTGGTACAGGTGTTATGTTGGATTATAATAGTGGTGTTGGTCGGCTTATGCCATATGATTATAGCGGCGGTGGCTGGAAACAGATGAATTATGATGCGTCAGCTCATATATTTCAAATTAACGATGTGGAAAAGGTACGGATAGATAGTACGGGCAACGTCGGCATCGGGACGACGAGCCCCTCTTCAAAATTGCACGTGGTTGGCGCGGATACTTCCACCTCAACCGTCGCGCAGATCGGGGGGTTAACCGGGACGGGGTTGGTGGTGTTGAATAATGGAAGGGTAGGAATCGGGACGACGAGCCCCTCGGCTCAACTCCAAGTTGGCGTGGCGGTAAGCGGAGAAAGCATTGTCAGCGGTTCGAAGTTTTTCGGAGCGAGCGGTTCGGATGTATTGAGCATTGGGAACAGTTCCGGCCTCTCTGACCGAGAATGGTCTTTTAGGCCCGTTACAGATGGCGTCAATACGGACTTACAACTTTATGAGCACGGTATGGAAGGTGCGCGAGTCACATTCCAAACGAACGGCAACGTCGGCATCGGGACGACGAGCCCGGGGGTAAAGTTGGATGTGGCTGGTGATGTCAGAAGTTCTACACAGTTTGTTGCTGGGAATTATGGTTTAAGTGTTACGGGTGGATTACTGTATGCTGGGGCGAGGGGTGGCATTACTGGTTCTTTGGCGGTTGGCGGTGGGACTATCTGGAATATTGGTTCTGGTGCCGGTGGTAGTTACACTGGTGGCTATACTACTTTTAGCATTGATGGTGTTGAAAAAATGAGACTCGATAGTTCGGGCAACGTCGGCATCGGGACGACGAATCCGATATCTACGCTGGATGTAACCGGTACCATCAACGCAACTTCTTTATATCGTTTAAGTGGAGTTTCCGCACTTAGCTATGCGGGCGGTTCGTTGAATCTTGGCGCCAACACAGTTTGGACGACGATTAACTATGGCAATGCTTCGACAACGGCGCAGATATTTAATGCGGGCAACGTTGGTATTGGGACGACTTTGCCGGCGAGCAAGCTTACGGTGCGGGGGGATTCTACGGGGGCGGTGACCGAATTATTGCGGATGGAGAATTTGGGGGCGGTCGCGGTTGGGACCGGGGATAAGATCGCGTTCGCGTTGAATAACGCGTCGGGCGCGGTTAATTTTAGCGAAATTATCGGCTTGGTTACCAATACCGACGCTACGAATTATTCCGGATCAATGCAATTTAAGGTCGCGACCAACGGATCATTGGATACTTTGGCGGAATTTGGCAATCCCAATATCTCCTTTAACCGGCCTATGGAAGTAAACGTGGCCGGCGATACCGGGATTAATTATGATTTGGCATTCATGAACACCGGCACGTCGCGCATCACTTCGGCCGGGCCGTTGGTGATCAAGGCCGGGTCTTCCAACGTCTACGAAAATTTGATCTTGAGCGTGGCCGGAGATTCGCCGAGCAATGGAGGCGATATTATTGCCGATATCAGGTATTCCAACACAACTTTCGGCGGGTTTAAGATTTCCGGCGCGGACAATGGCGGCTATGTGCTGCGGGTTGATCCCAATGGCAATGTCATGGTGGGTGGCAACGGTTCCGGTTCGGGCAATTTGACCGTGAAGCAAAATATCAGTCTCACCGGCGGGAATATTACGGTGCAAAAGTTGGCAGTGCCGGCCAATATCACTTGTGTGCCGCAGGGAACCGCGGGTTCTTCGACTTACCGCTTCCAGATCACGGCATTAAACGATAATGGCGAGACCACGGCGTCCACGGTTTGCGAAACTACCACCGGCAATGCCACGCTCGATACCACGAATTATGTTTTGCTGGCCTGGGACCCTGTGGGCGGCGCCACCAAATATCGCGTTTACGGATGCGCGGGCGCGGCGTGTACTCCAACATTGGATGGCGACCCGGAACCACACGCGGCCAGTCCGACCACGACTTTTGCGGTTGTTGACAGCTCGTTTGGCGTCACCGCGTTGCCGACAGCCAATACCACGGGGGGTAATCTGGCGATCGGCCGGGCCAGCGCCAGCTATACCTTGGATGTGTTGGGGTCAGGCGCCAATATTGCCCGTTTCAGCGGTTCGAATTCCACGGGTTGCACGTTCTCCGATGGCGGAATTATTGCTTGCAGTTCCGACCAAAGATTGAAGAAAAACATCGTTGACCTTTCTTACGGGATTGGCGACATCATGCATCTGCGGCCGGTGAGTTTCAATTGGAATTCCGATGACGATAATGCTTCCACGAGCATGGGTTTCATCGCCCAGGAAGTGGAAGGCGTGTTTCCGAAACTGGTGATGACCGACGGTAATGGCTATAAGGAATTGAATACCATCGGTTTGGTGCCGATCCTGACCAAGGCGGTTCAGGACCAGCAAAAAGAGATTGATCTGCTGCAATTTGGCGGATTGCTTAACTCGACATCGACCGATCAGCTGGCAAATTCGGGTAGTGGGTTTGCCGCGGTTATAAAAGATATATTGGACACGATCGGACTGGTATTTGAAAACGGCGTGGTGAAGGCCAAGGAATTTACGGCGGATTTATTCAATGCCCGGGAAGCGAACATTGAACAGATCAAAGGCGTAAAACAGATCGAAATGGTGGATACTGCGACCGGCCAGCCGTATTGTACTCAAATCACGAACGGCGAATGGGTGAAAACTCCGGGAGCCTGCGGCGATATTGCCGGATCGGCAAGTAGCGGCGCGAATTCTTCCACGCCACAAGCTCCGGCAACTCAGTCAGAGCCGCAGCCGGCAGAAACGCAAACTCCAGCTCCGGCAACCGCTGCCCCGCAAGGATCAATTGCGCCGGAACCCCAACCGGTGGAAGCCACAACAACCGCGGAAACAACCGTACCCATAACTAATCAGCAACCCTGACAAAACCCAGAGCAACCCAGAGATCTAATCTCTGGTAAATAATTTACCAGAGATTAGATCTCTGGAAATTAATTAAATATTTATGAGTATTAGAGTAGAACCATTCGTTGTTGGAAATTATATCCATGTTTATAACCGGGGGAATAGAAAAGCGCCAATTTTTTGGAGCAAGACTGATTGCTGGCGATTTTTGCGATCGTTGAGGTTTTTTAATGACGAGCGGGATATTAGCGAACTTGCATTCTGTCTCACCGATTTGATAATTTCGCAAAAAAATGAAAAGGAAATATTGCAAAGATTGGATCCTTTCAATGAACACAATACGTTTGAATGGAGGGAAGAATGGGGCAAACAACAGCCTTTGGTAGAGATAATCGCCTATTGCTTAATGCCAAATCATTTCCATCTGGTATTGCGCGAGATTGTGCCGGGCGGTGTTAGCAAATTCATGAGAAAATTGGGGATTGGTTATACGATGTATCGTAATGCGAAAAATAAAGAAGTTGGGCGGATTTTTCAAGGTCAATATAAAGGCAAAACAATAAAGGACGATCGTTATTTGCAATATATTGGCGCCTATGTGCAAGTATTTAATCCGATGGAATTATTTGAAGGCGGCATCTTGGCCGCGATGAACGACTTTGATAAAGCATTTCAGTTTGCGCTGGATTATCCATTTTGCAGTTTGGGTGAATTATATGGCTCAAATAACTTGCAGATTATTAACAACGATTATTGCAAAAAAACATTTCCTGATTTATCGATATATAAAGAATTTTGCAAAGACGCGCTGCTCGTTCGCGGCGCTCGCGAATTCTTGGGCAAACTAACGATGGAGTAAACCAACCTCCAGAGATCAGATCTCTGGAGAAAAATAGGATGGGAAAAACTAGTAATCACAATTATTTCGGGAAAATTTACCAGAGATTAGATCTCTGGAGAAAAAACAAAGGGTGGGGGGTTGGGTTTTTTGCTGTGGCTGGGGCGTTGATTTTTGTTTCCGGGGTGGGGGGGATTTTGGCGATGAACGGATTTTTCGGCGGCGGCGCGGCGATTCCCGAGGACACGATGACGCGCGGCTTGGTGGGTTACTGGCCCATGGACGAAGCCACGGGCACGGTTGCCTACGACGCCAGCGGCAACGGCAACAACGGCACGTTGATTAACGGTCCGAAGTGGACTACGGGCAAAAACGCGGGCGCTTTGCAATTTGATGGCAAGGATGATTATGTCGATTGCGGGAATGGAACAAGTTTACGGATTACAGATGCGCTGACAGTTGAAGCATGGATTAAAACATCTTACCGTGGGTTTCAATATCAATTTGTTTTTTCGAAGGGAGATGGATCTCACGTTGGGTATGAGATGTTCTTGAACAATGGGGTATTAGAATTTAATGGTTTTTATAATAACTCGGGGAATTTTTATTTTACTGGAGGCGGCGATTTGAGAGATGGGCAGTGGCATCATGTTGTTGGAACCTACGATAAAAATACTACTCTTGCCAAAATTTATATTGACGGGGTTTATAAAACTCAAGCCGCGCAGGCAGAAGGAATTACTGATTCTGGATCAATATTCCGCATAGGATCAAGGGATGTTTGGGCTGTTTTTAATGGCTCACTTGACGATGTTCGCGTCTACAACCGCGCACTGACGGCCGCGGAAGTGAAATATCATTACAACCAGGGCGGGCCGGTGGGGTATTGGAAGTTCGATGAGGGAAGCGGGACGGTCGCGAAAGATGAAACGGAAAATAATAACGACGGCACGATTTCCGGCGCCACTTGGGTGAGCGGAAAATACGGCAACGCGCTGAATTTTGATGGCATAAATGGCGCTGTTAATTTGGGCGTTGGTGCCGGGACATTGGATCAAATCTCGAATAATTTCACGGTTTCCGCTTGGATAAAAACTCCGACTCCGTCCGCGCGAATGACAATTTTCTCTACCGGGTATAGCGGCACCGGCCCAATGTTTGGCACAAGCGGAAATACGCCGGGCGGTTTGGAAATATATTATCCGGGAATTTTCGTCGCGTATACTGCCGGCGGTTTATTAAGCCCCGATACTTGGTATTATGTAACTTACTCAAGGAATGGAACCGGTGCGGGCACCCATAGTTTTTATATTAATGGAGTAAAGCAGGCACTGGTGCAAGATGGCGCTTCTGATTTTGCGGCATCAAGCACAACCAAATATATTGGTTATCGACCCGGGGTTATATTCAATGGTGTTATTGACGAAACTCGTATTTATAGCTATGCCCGCACGGCCGATGAAATCCGGTTGGATTACCAGGCCGGGATGGCGGCGCATTTGGGGCCGAGCGGAAAAACCTGCGCTCAAGACCCGGCCAGTTGCATGAACCAGGGATTGGTGGGCTATTGGGATATGGAAGAAGCGGGCGGCTTGACGGCTTTTGACAAATCCGGCAACGGCAACAACGGCACGCTCACCAACGGCCCGACGTGGACCCAGGGCACGCCAATGACCGAGGGCAAAAGCGCTTTGCAATTTGATGGCAAGGATGATTATGTTAATTGCGGGAGCAGCAGCAGTTTGAATTTGACGAATGCGGTAACTGTGGCGGCTTGGGTCAAGACAAACACTACTAGCGGTGATAGGTTTATAATGACCAAATGGAGTGGTTTTTCTTTGGAAAGTTTTCGGTCATGGGCTCCTAATGGGAGTTTTAACATTATAGTTGACGGGGCGCAGAGAGTGATTAGTTTCAATACAGATCATAAGGATGGGAAGTGGCATTATCTTGTCGCATCATATGATTCCGCTACGCATGTTGTCAATCTTTATTTTGACGGGAAACTAGACAACACTTCTACTTTAAGCGGATTATCGAGCTATGCGATACAAACAAGCGATAATCCGCTAAATATCGGTACCTGGGGCGGCGGTTATTTTAAGGGAAGTATTGATGATGCGCGCGTCTATAACCGCGCATTATCGCCCGAGGAGGTGCGGTATCATTATAACCAGGGCGGACCGGTGGGGTATTGGAAGTTTGATGAGGGGAGCGGGCCGGTCGCGAAAGATGCGAGCGCGAATAATAATGATGCCACGATTTACGGGGCCACTTGGGTGAGCGGCAAATACGGTTCGGCGTTGAATTTTGATGGAACAACCAGCTATGTGGATCTGAGCAATTCATCAAGCTTGACTCCGGGGTTGAACAGCTGGAGCGTTGGTGGCTGGGTTTTCGCGCGAGACTATACATATCCCAAAACCCGATTTCCTATTGGCGGATACAATACCGCTGGGTCCGGGTTGCCTAATTGGTATATTGACGCAAGTTATTATTCAAGTGGAGAGAATATTGGTTTTAGCGATGGCATTCATAGAGTAATCGGAGCGTTGAATTGTGATGCCGGATATCAGCCAGGGGACACCATAAACAAGTGGACTTACATTTTTGTGGTTTTTGACCGCGTCGCGGGCAAGGTCTATGAATATGTTAACGGGGTTAAACAAACAAATACCGTAGATATTTCTTCTGTTACGGGCAGCGTGACTAATCCTTATAACTACATAAGTGGTGTTGCCGGGTGGAAGCTCGATGGAATGGTTGATGACGTGCGAATTTACAATTACGCCCGGACGGCGGACGATATCAGGAAAGATTATCAGGCGGGGGTGGCGACGCATTTGGGGCCGAGCGGGAAAACCTGCGCTCAAGACCCGGCCAGCTGCATGAACCAGGGATTGGTGGGATATTGGGATATGGAAGAAGCGGGCGGCCTGACCGCTTTTGACAAATCCGGCAACGGCAACAACGGCACGCTCACCAACGGCCCGACATGGACCCAGGGTGCACCAATGACCGAGGGTAAGAGCGCGCTATCTTTTGATGGCAAGAACGATTATGTAAACACGCCCAATAGCCAAAGTTTTAATGCGGTTACGGTAATTGAATGGGTTAAATTTAAAGATGCAAAAGAAAGGGTGGCGTTTTGTAAGGGTCGCTATCCCGAAGATGTTTATGATGCCAATCATCAAGCATTTGGTATAAAATCTTATAATAATCATGTGAATGCAGGAGTATATGCGAGCGGGGGACAAGCGGTTTGGTATATTGATCCACAAACATATATAATTTCAGATCTTTCGTCGGTTTTAAATCAATGGGTTCAAGTTGCATTCACTTGGGATGGCGCCACGGGACTGCTTACGACCTACAAGAATGGCGTGCAAGTGGCTCAAAAAACAGGGATTATGGGTACGGTCAATAACGATGCGAGTTATCCAATTAAAATTGGTGCCCGCGGAACGAATGACCAACCGTATAATGGTTCGATTGACGATGTCCAAATCTATAACCGCGCGCTGTCTCCAGAGGAAGTGCGGTATCATTATAATCAGGGCGGGCCGGTGGGGTGGTGGAAGATGGATGAGGGCCGGGGGAATAAGGCTAATGATGAAACTTCGAATAACAATGACGGCACGCTGGGCGATGGCACTTGCCAGCCCGGCAGCGGCACCTGCCCTACGTGGGTCAGTGGCAAATACGGAAGCGCGTTGAGTTTTGATGGAAACAGCAGCTATGTTAATTGCGGCAATGGGAATTCTTTGAATATCACGGGCGATATTACTATCGGGGCGTGGATATATCCGAATCAATTAAATAATATAAATGCGATTTTCTCAAAAGGGACTAGTGGCTATGACTATAGCTTTTATCTGGGGACAGGTTCTTATTATGGAAACGCGCTTTCCTTTCAGCTTCGGGCGGTAGGGGGAATTTCGACGGGAAGCATTTTGGTACAGCCAAATCAATGGAATTACGTTACGGGGGTAAGAAACGGAACGGTGATGAGCACGTATATTAACGGAAAGCTGGCATCACAGATATCGAACGCGGCTTCATCGAATATTCCGACAAACTCCGTTAACGCGCTGATCGGAGAATATACCGGCGGAACGACTTTCAACGGCTCTATTGATGACGTGCGAATCTATAACTACGCGCGGACCGCGGACCAGATCAGGGTTGATTATAATGACGGGCTGGCGACGCATTTGAAGTAATTTTTTGCTTCGGTAGCGAATGTCGCAACGCGGCCAGAGCCGGCAGGAGCAAGACTCCTGCCGCTATATTTCATTTGGGTTGGAGGCTTTAGCGAAGGTGACAGTGTGGGTTTACCCGGCTTTTTGTGGCAGCGAGGGTCAGGGGGGATGGTGGTGCCAAGGGGACATGCCGCAATAGCGAGTCTGTATGCCCCGCCAAGGCGGGGCCAAGGCGGACGTTGACAGGCCGGTAAATAATCTTATACTGAAAATACAAGAAATCCCAAACAATATGGCTGCCAAAAAACAACTAAAATCAAAAATCAAACCGTCCGGCAAAAAAGAGCATTTTGAAGTTTTGCTTGAGAATATGAACGACAGCATCAAGCTTGTCGCCGAAGGCCAGCTGGCTTTTCGCCAAGAGGTTAATCAAAGATTTGATGAAAGCAACAGCAGGTTTGTCGAGTTTCGCGACGAAATGAATGGTTTTCGCAAAGAAATGTATGGTTTTAAAGACGAAACCCGTGCCAATTTCAAAACACTGTTCGATTTCCGCGACGAAACCCGCTCCAATTTCAAAACACTGTTCGATTTCCGAGACGAAACCCAAGCGAATTTTAAGACGCTGTTCGATTTCCGCGATGAAACTCAAGCGAATTTTAAGATAGTGTTCGATTTCCGTGACGAAACCCGCGCCAATTTCAAAACACTGTTCGATTTCCGAGACGAAACCAGCTCGAATTTTAAAACAGTTCTTGATTATTTGTCGCGATTGGACGATGAACTGCAGGATATAAAAAAATCCCTGCAACGGCTGGATCAAACAAAAATCGATAAAGCGGAATTCGCCGCCTTAGGGCAGCGCGTGGCACAGGTGGAGCAGGAACTTAAGAAAATCAGAGAAACCGCGTCAGCCAAAAACTGATTTAAAATCACCGGATCGCGGCGGCGTTGGCAGGCAGGGCGTGTTTTATATACTAAATTTACTCATTTTAAAATAGTTCCCAAAAACGCATAGTAAATATAACTTATGATTTCAAATACTAAACCAAAATCAGATTTTGATCGCCTGGCGCGAATGCGCGACGAATTGAAAGATATAAAGATGGGGCTGTTAAGACTGGATAAAACAAAGATCGACAGGGTTGAATTTACGGCCTTAACGCAACGCCTGACGCGGCTGGAACAGGAATTCGCCAATTATAAAAATACAGCGCCGGCGAAAACAAATTAACAACGACCCTGATTGGGCCGTTTTTTTGTTGCGGTAACGGCCAATCAATCTTTAGCTTATTTGCGCGCGTATATTAAAAACGCCGGAAATCCGGCGTCTTTACGGTTAAACACAAATTAAAACCCCAGTACTATGGCAGAAGGGCCATGAAACGGGCGCGCTTGATCGCTTGCGCCAGTTTTCGCTGGTGGGTGGCGCAGACGCCGGTTTTGCGGGTGGGTTTGATTTTGCCCATTCCCGACATAAAGCGGCTCAACAGATCGGTTTCTTTGAAATTCAACTCTTGAATGTTTCGTTGGCAAAAAAAGCAAGCCATAAAATTTTATAATATTCGAAGCGCGAAGCTCGAATGTTCCAAACAGATTGAATAAATCAATTCCGTTTCGAATATTCGAACATTCGGATATTCGGATTTAAGATTAGAAGGGGATGTTTTTAACGTCGATTTCGTCGTTCTCCTCGATGATCGGGATGTCTTGATCGGCTGATGTTTCCGCTGGTTGGTCGCCTGCCTCCGGACGTTTTAGGTGGTTGTTTTGCGAATAGTTCGAGGATAACGGCGCCGATTCGCCCTGGTTTTGCGCCTTAGGGCCAAGTTGCAGGCTGTCGGCGACGATCTCGGTGCGGTATTTCTTGTTGCCGGTCGCGTCCTGCCAGCTTCTGGTTTGGATGTGGCCTTCGATCAACGCCATGGATCCTTTCTTTAGGTAAAGCGCGGCGGTTTCCGCCATTTTGCCGAAGATCACGATATTGTGGAATTCGGTTTTTTCCTGGCGCTGGCCGGTTTGGTCTTTGTACACCCGCGACGTTGCCAAACCGAAATTAACGACTTGTTGGCCGCTGGGCATAACCCGGCTTTCCGGATCTTTGGTTAATCGTCCGACCAAAATTGCGCGATTTAGATTCATGTTATTATTTTAAAATCTCATCGAGCTTTTCACCGATTTCTTTCAAATCGGCCTTTATTCTTTCGCGCTTGAGCCTGGGCTTTTCGGGGGTTTTCGTTTCTTTTGTTTCCTTGGTTTCTTTTTTTTCTTCTATCTTTTCTTCTGTCTTTTTCTCTTTCTTTTCCTCCTTTTTTTCTTCAGCGACTTGGGTCGTCGGCTCGACGGCCGTGGCAAATTCTTGCGCCTTGGCTGCCGGCGCTTCCGGGCTCTCGGCTTCAACGCGTTCCGGCGCTTGCCGGATCGGTTGCGGAATATAACTTACGATAAGGCTACGTAAAATGAGGGTGTCTTTGTAGACTTCGTTTTTCAGCTCAAGCTGTGCTGCCGGTTCCATTTGGAAACGCAGGCTGTTCACCAAGGCCACTTCCTGCTTTTTTACCGGATAGGCAAGGCGTCTTTTATAGGTTTTCGGAGAGTCGATCACCGAGCCAAGCTTTGCAGTTATAAAAGCGGCATATTTATCCTGGAGCTGTTTTGCGGCTTCTTCAGACATTTCTTGGTTGATCAGATACGTCAATTCGTAATACGTCATAAATTTATTCCTTGCGCCATCTTGTTATGGGCGTCGCTGGGGGTGGGACGCAGAGCGTCCTTTAATCCCGCTAAGCGGGATGGCAAAGGTAAAATTATATTAGCAACAAAAACAAGGTAAGTCAACATTGGCTTTGAAGAGTAATGTTGTTATAATTAAACAAAATTAAGACTGATCTATAAAATCATTATGGCAATAAAAGATAATATTTACCGCGGCTATGATATCAGGGGGATCTATCCCGACGAGCTAAACGAAAACGCCGTGTATTACACGACCAAAGCTTTTTGCCAAATATATCCCCACATGAAAAAAGTGGTGCTGGCGCGCGATCCGCGCCCCAGCTCGCCGGCGCTGGCGGATGTCGCGCGAAAGGCGTTTGTCGAAGCGGGGATGGAAGTGATGGACCTGGGCATTGCGCCCGACCCGCTGTGGTATTTTTCGATATTCCATTACAATCTCGACGGCGGCTTGATGATTTCCGGGTCGCACAATCCATCGCAGCACAACGGGCTTACTTATCACGCACGTCCCGCCAGGCGGGATCCCGCCAATGGCGGTGAAATTACCGCCGAGGTTCCCAGCGAGGAATTGATGGGTGAGGCTCTGCAAGATCTGCGGCGCTTGGCGCAAAAACTGGATGCCGCGGGCGTTAGCGGAACGCCGGACTCGGTTGGGAAAGTCACCGATTCCGATCCGTCGAATGACTACATCGAATACATCGCTTCCAAGATAAAGCTGGAGCGGTCCCTAAAAATAGTTTTGGATCCGGGCAATGGCGCTTGCGGTTATTTGCCCGAAAGGGTTTTTAAACGTCTCGGGTGCGAGGCGATCACGATTTATGGCGATTTTGACGGCACATTTCCCAATCATATGCCGGACCCGCATGTCGCGGCCAACATCGTCGACTTGGAGAAGAAGGTTTTAGAAGTTGGCGCCGATATGGGATTTGCTTATGATACCGATGGCGATCGGGTGGCGATTGTCGATAACCGGGGGCGCGCCGCTAACGGCGACGACACTCTGCTGACCCTGGCGCGCGACGCGGTGTCCCGCAAGAAAGGCGTGGTCGTCCACTGCATGCGCGCTTCCAAGGCGTTTATCGACGACATGAAGCGCCTGGGAGCGACTCCGGTCTTTTCGGTTTCGCATCATAACGCAATCCGCGCCAACGTTAAAAAATACAACGCCGTGTTTGGAGGCGAGGTCACCTTCCATTACGCTTTTCCGATGGATTATTATCTGGTTGACGACGCGGTTTTCGCGTCGGTCGAGTTGGCGGTGGTGGCTTCGCGCCAAATTGATTTTGCCGCGTACGTCGATTCGCTGCCCAGATATTTCGCCAG
>Ga0182027_10007914_pt1 | contig 15577 bp, 13 predicted proteins | sample 712E1DmetaG_FD_121300 | JGI IMG/M metagenome (GOLD analysis project Ga0182027, IMG submission 121300) | Permafrost microbial communities from Stordalen Mire, Sweden - 712E1D metaG (Illumina Assembly) | ecosystem: Environmental > Terrestrial > Soil > Wetlands > Permafrost | place: Sweden...
AGAACGAAGCTACTCCCTAGAAAAACTGCAGCCGCCGCTCTCGAAACTCATGAACCGCCTCCTTATTGCGCAACAAGCTCGCCAAGGTGCATCGAATGGCTTATTCTAGCGCCTATGCCCCCGTCCCCTCTCCCGCTCGGGCGGGAGAGGGGCGCCGAAGGCGGGGTGAGGGCCCTCCACCCCCAGGGCTTGCGCCCTGGGCTACAATCTTCCGCCCCTGACGGGGCTGGGAAGCGAATTCCTCGCCGGGCAGACTTCATGAATGAACTTACGTTACATGACGCTGCGCGGACCGAGCCGGGCTCAGTCCGTCAGGATCTCAATTTCTTTTTCGTTCCCGGCGAGGGCGCGAAGTTTGCTGTCGAAAGTGATGAGCCTTGCCCGGTGCTGGTGCGCCAGGCGCAGAAGGTAGGCGTCCGTGACTTGCTTGCTTCCGAGAATTCTCTCAAACATCCGGATTGATTCTTGGTCGGATGGGGCGCTGAGCGACTTCAGATAAACATGCAGCCGATCCTTCACCATGGATGCCAGCAGGGTTGCGGCCTCGGCAGGCGTCTTGGCCGCGGGTACCGCAGCCGGGTTGGAAGACAGGCGTATAAACCCCAACTGGGTCAGCGCACAGGTGGCCCAACGGTCCCGGCTCGACTCCAACCTGCGCGTTGCGGCGGCGTGAAACTGATGGTTGGGCCAAGCGAGTGCAAGCAGCACATTGACATCGAGCAGCAGAAGTTCAGAGGAGACTGTCTTCATCAAGGACTCGCTCGATACGGGAGGCTGAAATGATCGGCGACCCTGCGGGGATTTCGAAGGTGGGGAAACGCCGCGCCCCCCTGCGGACAGGAGGGGCCTTTCGCTCCAGACCTCTCCGCGCGAGTTTCGAAATGACCTTCCCCAACCGCTCGCCCGAGACTCGCGACAAATGCTGGGCGGCCTCGTAGATATCCTCATCCACCGTGATGGTCGTTCTCATGCGCCAAGTATGATGCCTTGATACTCTGATGTCAAGATGCACAACCTCGTGGCGGAAGATACGGTTGAGGGGCGGATCTAACCACTTCTTGAAGAGAAGCAAGCGCAGACGTCTTTTTTAGGTCCGGCATGCTGCCTCGCGTTCCGAAGGCTCAGGGGACGACCGGCAGCTCGATATGAGAAGCTGACTGCGGCGAGCGGAAGATCCTTTGGGTGGCCTGCTGATAATCGGAGGCCCGCGCGTGGAAGATGTTCTCGACGAAGGTCTGAGGGTTCACGTCGTATAGCGGAAACCAGGTGCTCTGGATCTGGACCATAATGCGGTGGCCTTTAAGGAACGCGTGGTCGTTGGTGTGCAAGTCGATCGCATAGGGCGTCACCGCTCCAGGGGTGATGGCGCCGGGATGTTCGAAGCTTCCGCGGAACCGGCCGCGCAGGATCTCATCCGCGATCATCAACTCGTAACCCGCCAACTTTGGGTTGTCGGGGTAAGTCTCCGGATAGACGTCGATCAGCTTTACCACCCAATCCGAGTCGCTGCCGGAGGTTGAGGCAAAGATTCGGGCCACGATATCGCCTGCAATCTTGACGTCGTTTTTCAGCGGCTCGGTTTGCCAGGTGAGTACGTCGAGACGGTTATCCACGAACCGCTGGTCCTCAACCAGCCATGTTGGCCAGCCGCCGCCAGGGTAAGTCGGGCTGATCGGCCGGTGCCGGTACGGTACTGGATGCGCGGGATCGGAGATGTAGCTATCGAAAGCCTCACTTTCATTCCCAGGGGGCGGATCGAACGACAGCTTGCCCCCAGCCCGCATGTAGATATTAGTGGGCCGGGCGGACGCGGGCGGCCAGGAATCATACTGTTCCCAGCGGTTGCTGCCCGTCTGAAAGACTGTGGCTTCGGCGAAGTGGCGCGAGCCTTGGTCATGCAGCCAGGAGGCGAACCAGGGCGCTTCGATGTGCTGGCGGAAAAACTTGCTGGTGTTGCTGTCAAAGGGAATCTCGCCGAGTTTGCTGCCGTCGGCGCCACGCCACCCGCCATGATTCCAGGGGCCTACAACCACATAATTCAGGTGCTGGGGGTCGGATTTTTCGAACAGCTCATAGACCCTGAGGGGGCCGTAGAAGTCTTCCTGATCCCACCAGCCGGCAACGTTGAGGTTGGGCACTTTGGGCGAGCCATGGATGTAGCGTGGGAAGGCCTGCTTCTGCCAGAACTGGTCGTAGTTCGGGTGGGCAACGAAGTCATTCCAAGTCGGCATCTTGCCGTGGAAATACTTCTCGTTCACGTTCGAGAGCACGCCGAGATCGCCGTACCACTGGTAGGTGTCGGCGCGGTCGAAGGTGAAGTTCGTGTTGGCTTGCTTGGAGCTCTCCAGCAGAGCCGCATATTCGAAGCCATAGCTCAAGCGGAAGGCGCCGTTGTGGTGGAAGTCGTCGCCGAGAAACATGTCGGCCGGGGTTGCCTGTTCGGAGGCGGCCTTGAGGGCGGGGTGAGGATCAAGCAGGGCCATCGTAACCAGCCAGCCGGGATAAGAGACTCCCAGCATGCCGACGCGGCCGTTGTTGCCCGGGACATTCTTGACCATCCAATCGATGGAGTCGTAGGCGTCGGTGCTTTCATCGATCGAGTTGCGATCCGCCCGATTGCGGGGAGGCCGCACCATGACGAATTCGCCTTCCGATTTGAACCGGCCGCGGATGTCCTGGAACGCGAGGATGTAGCCATCATCGATCAGGAACTCGAAGCTGGCGGAGAAACCGAGCGCGTCGGAGGGCGCCCCGTACGGGGTCCGCTCAAACAGGATGGGCAGGGGTCCGATGCGGTCTTTGGGCGTAAATATGACGGTATGCAGCTTAACCCCGTCGCGCATCGGAATCATCACTTCGGATTTCTCCAACAGTTCGGCCGCCACCGCCTGCGCGCAAGCCAGCAGGATGCAAAGCGCCAGCTTTGCGGCGCGATCAATCCCCGGTTTCTTCGACATTTTCCTCCTCCACTCGATGAAGCTGCTGTTCGCCGGCATCGGATTCCAGGTGTTGAGCGTAGCGGATCCAGTGCACGACGGTCTGGAACTGCTTCTCAGCTTCCGATTCCGAGAAGTCTCCGTCCAAGGATACCAGGGGCAGCGACAGTAACCAAGAGAAAGCCGAATTTAGGGCCACCCCTTGGGGCGGGCTTGTCCAAATTACGCTCAATGCGGCGGGCGTTGACCTGCGGCTCCGCCGCCTGCTGTGCGGAGGAGGAGATGTGCAGTGGTCCCGTCTGGAAAGCCAGAGAAGGTGTGAATAAATCGCGTTTTACCGTCGCGTTGTAGGGGCAACCCTTGTGGTTGCCCTAGGGCGGCCACAAGGGCCGCCCCTACAACTCGATTTTTCACACCTTCAGAGGCTTTCCGCACGGCAGGCGGCAAAGCCTCGTCGACCACTCGAAGAGCTCCCTAATTTGGACAGCCGTGCCCCTTGGGGCGACTTGCCGCGGACTGAAGGCCCGCGCCCTGGACTGCGGCAGCTCCGTTGCCGCACGCAAGGCGGCCATGGAAGAGCTTTGCAGACGACGGGGCGCAGTGGGTGTACGATAGAATACGAACAGGCATGGACCACGACGGCGAGCCACTGCGCATCCCCATCAGCGATGTTTTCGACTTGCACACCGTGCGGCCGCAGGATGTCAAGCCAGCCGTTGAAGCGTATCTCGAGGAAGCCAACCGCCTGGGCCTGAAAGCCCTGCGCATCATCCACGGGCGGGGAATCGGAGTGCAACGCGAAATCGTGCGCGCCGTGCTGGCCCGCACGCCTTTTGTTCTCTCCTTCCAGGACGCCCCGCTCGAAGCCGGGGGCTGGGGAGCCACCATCGTCACCCTGCGCACAAAATAGTGAATAGTAAATAGTGAATCATGAATTGGCATGATCTGTCATTCCGAGCGCAGCGAGGAATCTCGCTCTGTTCTTCCTTCCACTTACCCCTGTGCAACCTTAATCTCCGGTCCACCTTAGCGCAGAGTGAGATTCCTCGCTGCGCTCGGAATGACATCTCCCAAGGGATAGCAGAAGGGTTGCGTCCGCCTTGAAGCCAAAGGGCATTGGATCTTCGCCTTCCCCTCAGGGGAGGGCCTGGAATTCGGCAGGCAGATCTCGCAGGCAGCCGCTCCCTGCTCGTCGGCAACGGGCGCGGCGAGCCTCAGGGTCCGCCCACGCAGTTGTTTTCCCTTGCCGATTTTCGCTCTTATTTGCTATAAGAGATGTGGGGCATGAAAATTACAAAAAAGGCTGGGGCTTTATCGCTCTCGCTCCTTCTTTCCCTCCTTCCCGGCGCAGCGTTGCTGGCGCAGAGAAGCCAGGGTAAAGCGTGTTGTGTTTCCTCGGCCTGTTGCGGGAGCAAGAACTGCCCCATGCATTCGTCACATTCCCCAATGCCTGAACACTGCCCGATGTCCAAGGCGTCTCACTCGAGCCCCCGGACGACGTGCACGTGCAGTGTTTCACAGAATCCGCCGGCATCCGGACTGGCCACCCCAGTTCGTTTAATCTTCGACCTGCCCGGGCCCGACGAGTCCTGGAAGCTGGACTCCTCTCCTTACCGTCAAGTGGGCGAATCACTAGCAAGAGAGGATGCACTTATCCCCCCACCCGATCAACCTCCGCGGACCCTCTAGCCCCCATTTCTCACCAAAGTTGAACGGCTCACTTTGCGCGGCCGGAAGTGCGGGCTTTACAGGCTGCGGAAAAGCTCTTCGAAACTGTCATTCTGATCCCGCCTCGCGGGAGAAGAATCTAGTCCTGTGCATTTTCAAGAAGATACGCGGAGCGAGATCCTTCTCCCGCAGGGCGGGATCAGGATGACAATCGTGGAGCCTTTTTCCGCAGCCTGTGAAGCCCTGCCCTTCCTCGCCCCGGTGAGAAATTCGGACTAGCAGATTGCTGTCCCCCGAGTTCTGCGCAGATGGGTGTGTTTTCGAGGAGGTTAAACATGCGTCCACGGCATAGCTTTTTCGCCGTCGTGTTAATACTTTTGTCAACATTGCAGTCCCACGCCACAATTTTTGGAAGAATACAAGGAATCGTGCACGACCCACAGCACCGGCCCATTGCCGGAGCATCGGTAAAGCTGCAGGCGGTTACCTCGGATTGGTCTCAAACCGCGCAATCGGACGATAACGGTGAGTTTTCGTTCACCGCCGTGCCGATTGGCGGCTACAAGATCACCGTCATTCAGTCTAATTTCCAGACTTCGGAGCAGACGGTCACAGTCGATTCCGGCTCATCACCGATTCTTCACTTTCAACTGGCGATTGCGACCTTGATTCAAACTACCGTTGTCGTCGGGCGCGGAGAGGTGGCCGATATGGATTCGGTAACCCCCACCACTCTGACCGATCGCCGGGACATAGCCCAAACTCCCGGCGCCGACCGTACCAACAGTTTGGCGATGATCACCGACTACGTTCCCGCTGCCTACGTGACCCACGACATGTTGCATATGCGAGGCGGCCACCAGGTTGACTGGCTCATTGACGGCATACCCTTACCCAACACCAATATCGCCGCCAATCTTGCCCCGGTAATTGACCCAAAGGACATTGATTATCTCGAGGTTCAAAGAGGCAGCTATGAAGCCGACTTAGGAGACCGCACCTATGGAATGTTCAACATCGTGCCCCGAACCGGCTTCGAGCGTAACAATGAGGCCGAACTCGTCACCACTTTCGGCAATTGGTTTCAAACGAACGATCAACTCAATTTCGGAGGGCACACCGAGCGGTTCGCCTACTACGCCAGTGTAAACGGAAATCGCAGCAACTACGGTCTGCAGACCCCGATTGCGCGAGTTTTTCACGATGCGGAGAACGGCTACGGGGGATTTGCTTCGTTCATTTTCAATTCCGATTCCAGGAACCAATTTCGGCTGGTCACCTCATTGCGGGAGGATTATTACCAGATCCCCTACGACCCGAATCCCAACTCCATCGGAAATCAGCAGTTGGCGCAAGCGGGGGAGTCCCCCAGTTACGGCCTCCGTGATGGCGAGCATGAGCGCGACGGCTACGTCACCTTCTCATGGGTCCACACCTTCAATCCCAATACGCTGCTTACGGTTTCCCCCTTTTATCACTACAACAGCGCCGACTATCAAGGCGGCACGAACGATTTTCCTGTCATCTCGACCATGAATCAGGCTGCCAACTACGGGGGCTTGCAGGCGACTCTTAACGAACACGTCTGGAGAAGCGATGTTCAGGTCGGAGTGTACGGATTCGCTCAGCACCAGTACAACCTCTTCGATAACCAATTCACGGACGGCAGTCAAAACTTCCCCGCCTCTTCGATTGGCGTAACGGGAGGGCTTCAGAGCACATTCATCAACGACAAATTCAAAGTGACCTCTTGGTTGACCTTAATCGCCGGCCTCCGCCAAACACACTTTACGGCGGACGTCGTGGAGAACGCGACAGACCCACGCTTTGGTCTTGCCATCAGAGTCCCGCGCCTGAACTGGGTCTTTCGCGCCTTCTACGGTAAGTATTACCAAGCCCCGCCGCTCGTGTCGGCCACCGGCCCACTGCTTGGTTTAGCGAATAGCCAGAATTTTACTTTCGCTCCCCTGCATGGCGAGCGCGATGAAGAACACCAGTTCGGCGTCACGATTCCTTATCGCGGCTGGGTGCTCGACGCCGACACATTTAAAACCCGGGCGAACGATTGGCTGGATCATAACAATATCGGAGAATCAAATCTCTTCTGGCCGATCACGTGGGATGCCGCCTTGATTCAAGGTTGGGAACTCACACTGCGGTCCCCCCGCCTCTGGCATCGCGGCCAGTTTCACCTTGCCTATTCGAATCAAATCGCGCAGGCAACCTCACCCATCACCGGAGGCTTGATCTGCCCTTCCAGCAACGACACGGCATGCCCACTCGATATACCGCCTGGATATTCACCGGTAGACCATGATCAGAGAAACACGCTAAACTTCGGTTTCAATGGAAGTCTTCCCTGGCACGCGTATGCTTCGACGAATGTGTACTACGGGTCGGGGTTCACAAACGGGTTTCCGGACGCGCAATATCCGGGCTCGTATCTGCCTCAGCACACCACGTTCGACATTTCGCTGGGCAAAACCTTCGGCGAGAAATACACCGTTTCCGTAACCGCACTGAATGTGGCGAACCGTCGCGTGGAGCTGGACAACAGTCTGACGTTCGGTGGCTTTCACTACAACGACCCGCGACAAATCTATTGCGAATTCAGGTACCACTTCCACTTTTGATGGGTATGATCGCCAGCGGCTGAGAGGCAATGAAAAAAATGAAACCAGAAACCAGAAAAGCCATTGCAGACGCCGCTCATCCGTAGTACTCTTCCCCTGATTTTTGGCGACCTATTGCACAAATTGCGTGAGCAACCGGGCGGCTTCGCCTTTCCACGGGGGTTCGCAATGAGGTTCAGCAAATCTACCTTCCTCTCTTTCATAATGTTTTCGTCTATCCTCGCTCCCGGAGCTTGGGGAGGCAAGGATGAGTCGGCTGAAGATCAATTGAAACGCGGTACTGAGGCCCTCGCGGCGAGGGATTACCAACAAGCCGTTAAACTATTCGAGCAGGCGAACAAGACCCGTCACAAGTCTTGCGGCCCGTGTTATCAGGGGCTCGCTGACGCTTATATGGCCCTTGGCGACTCCGGGAAGCAACTGGAGAACGCCAACAAAGCGCTCCAATGTAGTCCCGACGCCCAGGGAAAGGCCAAGGCACACGAATCGAAGGGGAACGCATTTCTGCGACTCGGCAAGGAAGATCCCCGAAAGCTCAAGGATGGGGAAGAGGAATTTCGAACCGCCGCGCAGTTGGACAGGAGCAATCCGACTTTCCAACTCGAAGTCGGAATTGCCCTGCTCAAGCAATCGCACATCGACGAGGGAAAACAGGAATTGAACGCTCTTCTGGAATCGACTCCCGTTGGACTCGCCGCGGAGGCGGCAAGGAGTTTAATTGCCGACCCTCGGCGGGTAGGAGAGCCATTCGCCCCGGACTTCCAGGTCACGACCATTCAAGGCGAGAATCTGGAGCTGAGCAAACTTGCCGGGAAGGTAGTGGTCCTGGATTTCTGGGCCACTTGGTGCCCGCCCTGCGTGGCGGGAGTGCCGGAATTGCAGGCGCTGGTAAAGAAGTATCCCCGCGATCAACTGGTGCTCATCAGCATCAGCGCCGATAGGAATGAGCAGCAGTGGCGCACCTTCATTGCGAAGAAGCAGATGGAATGGGCGCAGTATTGGGACAGTGATCATCGTATCATCGACCTCTTTGGAATTCGAGCCTTCCCGACTTACCTGGTCATCGACAAGGGAGGAGTCATCCGGCAGCGGGTGGTCGGCACGAACCCGAAAACCAGCGTGGCCTCCCGGCTCAAGCCTATTCTTAAAGCTCTTTTGCAGCCGAACACGGAAGGCTGAATCAATCCTGCCAGGATTTCAAACAAACCCAGTCAGGCACGTTAACAAATCCCTTTGCCGCGCGTTATAGCAAGTGAAGGGAGCACCGAAAACTCCCTCGGCAATAGCGGCGGCTGAAAGAGCCCGATATTCTCCCTTACTCGAGGGCCACGACTCCTGCAGCCGCCAGATACCGAATCTCAGCACTTTAGGTAAGGACGGAGGTTGGCAGTTATGAACGGAACATTCAAACGGCGAGTCTTGCGGTTCGCAGTGGTCGGATTGGTTTTAGCTCTCACCTGGATCACTTCCCTGCGCGCGGCGCCAGCACCTCAAGATGCGGCGGGTCAAAGTGACGTCGCGGCAGGTTCATCTGCCCAGCAGCAAGCGATCTCTTTCCTGGCAGCGCACCCTGGGATTTACAACGAGCTTTTGAAACAGCCCAGATTGGTCGGCGACAAAGGCTATCTCCGCCAGCATCCTGAACTCGCAGCCTTCCTGAAGGAGCATCCGGAAGTCGCACAGAAGCCGGCGTTCACGGAGGGCTTGCCTGTTCCCTCGGAAATGGTGTCCTCGTCGGCTCCGGGGAACTGGAGAGAGACACTCGCCGGACCTTGTGGACCGGCGCTAAAGATCCAGGCGCTCCAATATGACTTGGACCGCGCCCAAAACGGTCGTTCTTCCCAGCGATACGGCCTGGCTCGATTCATCAATGATGCTTATCCTTTCCTGGTGTTCGTCATTATCCTTGGCGCTCTCCTCTGGGTATTGAGGGTCATTCTGGAAAACCGGAGATGGGGCAAGGTGGCGAAAGTCCAGTCAGAGGTTCATTCGAAGCTACTCGAGAAGTTCGGCACAAGCCAGGAACTGCTTGCTTATATGGAGACGGGAGCGGGTAAACGCTTTCTGGAATCGCAACCCTTTCAGCTAGAAGCCCAGGAGACGCGCGCAACTCCCTACCCCTTCGGACGGATCTTATTGTCAATGCAGTGGGGAGTCGTGGTGCTACTGGTCGGGGTGGGATTGCTTTACCTGCGGGGCCACGTGACCGAAGGCGGGGAAGGCTGTCTGGTTTTAGGCACTCTGGCAAGCACCGTCGGGATTGGGTTCTTGCTCTCAGCGGCGGCCTCCTACGGACTTTCCCAACACCTTGGACTTCTGGAAGGTGTAACATCCAAGCGTCAGTAAAGAAGGGCGACTGGGCCTCATATGACCAAGATGGGAGGCAGCCGCCCCGGCAGAGACGAGCGCAACGCCGCCATGCGGGAATTGACCTATTCGGAGCTCGCACAAGTAGAGGACACCCTGCAAACCGAAGCCTCCTTGCAAATGGATGAAGGGAGTTTCCGGGCCTTCTACAACCTGACGGCCCGCGCACTTTGGGCGTATCTTGCCAAGGTGACGGGTGACTCTGCCGCGGCGGACGATCTGATGCAGGAGTGCTACTACCGCTTTCTGCGCACCCGCCACGACGCATTGAGCAAGGAGCAGGCGAAGCAGTACCTGTTCCGGATTGCTACAAACCTCCTACGCGACCGTTGGCGGCGTGGCCAGGGTAGGGTCAACGTCCCCCTGGACGAGATGGGGGAAGTGCCCTCGGGGGAACGGACGGCGGAGGGAGTCCAGACGCGGTCGGATTTGAAGGGAGCCTTGCGCCAGTTGACGCCACGCGAACTCCAACTGCTTTGGCTAGCTTACGTCGAGGGCTCGAGCCACAAGGAGATTTCCGACGTGGTGGGATTAAGAACTGCGAGCGTGCGTCCGATGCTTTTCCGGGCCCGGCAAAAACTTTTGGGGATCTTGCGGAGGGCGGGCATCACAGGGGGTGGCAGGAAATGAGACTCCAGGCTGTCCCAAGCCGCAGTCATTCCCGCGAAAGCGGGAATCCCCTTCGGAAACATTCGCAAATGCAGTGTCAACGGGCTGGATTCCTTCCGCAGGACGGGACGGGAATGACTGGCGCTTTGCACGTGGCGGTATGCGGAGCAAAAAGATGAAAGTTCCCCAGTGCGAAAGAGAACAGGCCGTTACTGAAATGCTTCAATGTGGGCGCTGGCCGGAGGCGTGCGACCCGGCGTTGCGCACGCACGTGGAGCACTGCGTCGTTTGCTCGGAAGTCGTTTTGGTGGCCCAGTTCCTGCGGGAAGAGAACGCCTCTTTGTTAACCAATATGAAATTGCCTGACGCCGGACTTGTCTGGTGGAAGTCTCAACTGCGGGCTCGGCGAGAGGCGGCCGACCTCGCCACGCGCCCGATTGCGCTTGCCGAAAGATTCGCTGTAGCGTGCGGTCTGGCAAGTTTGTTGGCCTTTGTGGTCTGGAAATGGACCGGTTTCCACAGTTGGCTGGGCCGCTTGGGGAACTTCGGCGTTTCCCATGCGCAGTGGTTCCTAAGCCTTCTGCTCAACTCCTGGAGCCAGCCTCTAACTACCCTTTTTGTGACTTCCGCAAGCTTGTTCGTGCTTTTCATGGCCTTCCTGGTTTACGCTATCTGGGAAGAGAAATAGAACCATAATTGTGTCTTTGCCCTCTGAAGGTGTGAAAAAAACGATCGCATCAACCACGGAGGCACCGAGACACAGAGAAAAAGCCCCTTCTTTTCAGTTCTCAGTGCCTCTGTGTCTCTGTGGTGAGAGATTTGTTTGGTAATTCTTTCACAGTTTCAGGGGGCTGTATTTCCGACTTGCGATCCCCGTGTCCGAACGCAACGGAACATTCTCGGGCGTACTGCGTATAATCAAACCAGACGGCATTCTGGAGGTTCGCCGATGGTTAAGTTCTTCCTCTGGTGCATACTCTTGGTTCTTTGCTGGCCGCTGGCGTTGTTGGCCCTGATTCTGTATCCGTTCGTGTGGTTATTGCTTTTGCCCTTCCGCCTCGTAGGGATCGCTGTGGGTGGAGTCTTTGAGCTGCTGGCCGCGATCATTACCTTGCCGGCGCGCACCTTACGGGGGCCGCGCCATGCTTGAGGCGCAGGGGCGCTTGGAAATCATACAAACTGTATGATTCCTCAGGGTGTCATTCCGAGCGCAGCGAGGAATCTCGCTCTGGTTCTTTCATCCGCCTGTCTCCCGGTTCGTCTTGAGCTTCGATCCGCCTCAGCACAGATCGCGCTTCCTCGCTGCGCTCGGAATCACAAACTCTTGTCGATGTAAAATCGCCGCTACTTGAAATCGCGGTTACGCGACTTGTCCCTTGATCGGGTCCCATGCCACTTTCATCCCGCGCTTCAGGGCGATGTTTCCGATCCAGGAGGTGCGCGCCGCCTCGAAGGCCACGTGGATGTTGGCGTTGGGAGTCTTGCGAGTGCGCACGCAATCGAGGAAGTTATTGACGTTGTCGATCGTGCCGTCGTGCTCGGAGCGGACCAGGATTTCGGGCTCGGGAACAAGCGTGCCGGGCGCCGCCGCTCCACCTTCAGGATAAACCGCCAGGTGGGCGCGGTCGATTTTCAGGGTGGCTTCACTGCCCCGGAATATGATTCCCCCGTCATCCACGCTGCTGTTGATGGCGCCGGTGAAGGTAACCATGAACTTCCCGGGATACTCGTAAGCCGCGGTACAGGTGTCCGGGGCCTGCCAGGGCATACGATAGACTTCTCCCGTAGTGGTCGCAGTCAGAGGCGCGGGCTGGCCCATATACCATTGAATAACGTCAATCCAGTGAGTAAGAAGATCCGTTAATATCCCCCCTCCGAAATCCCAGAACCAGCGCCACCAGTAGAACTTCTCCAGCGTAAACGGCTGGTCCGGGGCATCGCCGAGGAAGCGCTTCCAGTCGAGTTGCGACTGGTCTACCGCGAGCAGCTCTTTACGATACAGGTAGTAGTCCTGGTACCAGTAAGTGTGGATGAAAGTGATTTTGCCCAGCTTGCCGGAATCGACGATCTGCTTGCCCATGATCCAGTGCGGCCAACTCCTCTGCTGCGTGCCCGTCTGGACAACGCGCTTGCTTTCCTCGACGGCGCCCACCATCTCCACGCCTTCCTCGATGGAGTGCATGATGGGCTTCTCGCAGTAGGCGTCCTTGCCGGCGTGCACGGCATCAATGAGCATCTGCTTATGCCAGTGGTCGGGGCTGCCGATAATGACGGCATCGATATCCTTGCGGTCGAGCAACTCGTGGTAGTCGAGGTAGGATTTGGCCTCCGGGCCTGCAATCTTCAATGCCTTGTCGCGGTGTGGTCCGTATGCGTCGCAGACGGCCACCAACTCAGCCGAGGGATTATTGTTGAAGAGACTCATCAGGTACTGGCAGCGCCCACCGGTGCCCATGGCGCCGACCCGGATCTTGTCATTCGCGCCCAGCACGCGCGCCGGCGCCAGACCCCCGAGCACGGCGGCCGTGGCCCCCGCCACGGCTGTTGTCTCTTTCAAGAAATCTCTTCGAGTAATTCCTGCTTCACTTGTCATGAATTAGCTCCTCCGTTTAGGATTCAGGAGTCAGAATTCAACCATCCTCGTGAATCCGAGTGTCCTTTTTGCAGGCCCGAAGGGCCGATAGAGATTAGCCCACGGCGTGAGCCGTGGGGCCGAGAGATGACCATAGGATTCCCTAGCCCCGGAGGGGCGGCAGAGGTTAATCTCTGATCGATCACGTCGCGATGGCAAGACGCAGGCCTTCATCTGTCGCCCTTCCAGGGCTGGGGAACTCTTAGTTGGACCTTCGTCCCACGGCTTACGCCGTGGGCTAATCTCTGTCGCCCGTCGGCTGACGGGCTCTCGCAGTCTTGCGATTTAAGGTAACGCCTACACGGCTTGGCCATGGGCTAATGCCTTTGCGCACTCCGCTGGCCGGCTCGTTCAAGGGGCTCTTGACTCAGGACGCGAGCTTCCGATTTCGACTTTCGATTTTCGAGTCAGGCTCCGAATCAAAGGCCCAGTTCCCGGGCGACCCCCTGAATATAGTGTCGTCCCTCCTCGTACTCCTCGGCGGTTTTCAAGTGTTCGAGCATCAAGGGAGCGTCGACCCTAAGCTTCGCGAGCTCGCTCAGATAGGCCTTGTAATCGATCTGGCCGCGGCCGGGAATCACTTCGCGCAGGCACACCTGCACGTAGTTCTCCCAATTCAAGTCTTTGGCGTGACAGGAGGCAATCCATGGCCCCAGCTTCCGGAAGCATTCGCGGATGACGGCGCCGTTGTGGTACATGCGCTCGGGGCTATTCATCACATTGCAGACGTCAAGATGAACTGCGAACGCTTTGCGATCCACTCCCTTGATCAGCTTCAGGTAGTCGTCCGGTCCGCTGGGGAAGTTGAACGGCATCATTTCAATGGAGAACCTGGTGCGCTTCGGCTTCACCGCATCAATCAGCTTGCGGCAGTTCTCCACCGTGGCGTCGATGAATTCCTGGCTTATGTTCTTGGGGTTGGGGGCATACCAAACTTTAGGGTCGTAGGAGCCTGCAATGTCCACACAACACCGTGTGCCCAACTCCTCGGCCAACGCCAACCGCTCTTGCACAAAGGACATGTTCTTGCGGTGCTTTTCAGGGTCGGGGTCGAGCATGTTCACCCAGGCGCCCACCTCCGCGAGGGCCACGTCCTGGGCCGCAAATTCCTTAATAATGGCTTTGATCCTGTCCTTGTCCTTCAAGTCCACCTTGGGAGCGTAGGCAGCGCGGTATCCCAGCCGGCGATGCTCCCGAGCTTGTTCGCCAGGATCATCCGAATTGAGAAAGATGGGGCCACCCAGCCGCATCGGCCGGCCGGAGGCTGTCGCGTCAGCACGCAGGAACGCGGGCATGGCCACCGTGGTGGCAGCCACGGCTCCGGTCCGCGCAAAAAATGCACGCCTTGAAATTTGATTCTGCATTATGGCTTCCTCCATCTAACGCCCAAAGAAGCATTGCCGCAGTCCGACCAACCTGATTCCTGCTCGCCGTGCAAGTGACCCCTCACCCGTCCCGCGCCCCGATGAAGTGAATCGGGATCGCGGTCCACCCTCTCCCCTGGGGAGAGGGCAAAGACTCAATTCCCGCGTTATTGTGACCAGGGGGTGGGTTGGCGGTCCCAGCGGTGAGGCCGCAACTTCGCGAAGAGGTCGCTCGGAAGAGGCCCGGCGTTGCAAGCGGCCGTGTTGGCTTCCACATGCTTGACCCTGCGCATCCCTGGAATGATGGTGCATACCGTGGGATTGTTGAGGATGAAGCGCAGAGCCATCTCGGGCATCGTCATGCCGCTGGGAATAAGCGGCCGGAGCGCCTCGGCCCGCGCTACGCTGGCCTTAAGGTTCTCCGCCACGAAGTACGTGTTGCGCCAATCGCCTGCCGGCCATTTGCTGTCTAGCTTGAGGGTCCCCGTGAGCGTTCCTTCATCAAAAGGGACGCGGGCGATCACCGCCACGTCGTTCGCGGCGCAGGCGGGGAAAAGCTGGTCCTCGGGGTTCTGGTCGAAAATGTTGTAGATCACTTGCACGGCATCAACCAGGCCGGATTGGACCGCGCGCACGCTGTTCCAGGGTTCCCATCGGTTGATGCTGATCCCGGCGGCATGAATCAGCCCTTGACGGCGCAGATCATCCACTTTCCTCGCCCAGCGGTCGTCCTTCATCCAGGAATCTTCCCACACGTGAAACTGCACCAGGTCGAAGCTCTCGAGGCGGGCATTCTTGAGGCTCCGGTGGACGTAATCCTCGATGTGATCGGGAGGAAAGCAATCGTCCAGAGTATATTCACGCCGGCTGGGCCACTGGAGGTTTTTGGGGGGAACTTTGGTGGCTGTGTAGAGCTTCTTGTCCGGGTGGTTGCGGACCAGCCATCCCAACAACGCCTCGCTGTGACCCTCCCCATAGCCCCAAGCCGTATCGAAGAAGTTACATCCTAGCTCGACGGACTGTTGCAGGGCTTGCTTGGATTCATCATCGTCGGAGCCTGTCCAGCCTGCCATTCCCCACATGCCATAGCCCAATTCGCTCACCATCCACCCTGCCCGCCCGAACCTTCTGTAGTTCATCGATATCCTCCCCTTGCCATTGTCGATTGCCACGGGTGGCGCATACATCGTCCTTTATGTATGCGCTCCAACCTGCACTCTGCCCTCACACAATGGCGCATACATAAAAAGCAATGTATGGAGCGCCAGGATAAGCCTGGCTGATCTTGTAAGCTGAAAGGAGCTTGCCCTGTCAATTGCCCGTTCAACAGGTAGCCGAGCGAGCGTGGGGCGGAGCAATCCGCCTGGC
>Ga0182027_10007915_pt1 | contig 15576 bp, 13 predicted proteins | sample 712E1DmetaG_FD_121300 | JGI IMG/M metagenome (GOLD analysis project Ga0182027, IMG submission 121300) | Permafrost microbial communities from Stordalen Mire, Sweden - 712E1D metaG (Illumina Assembly) | ecosystem: Environmental > Terrestrial > Soil > Wetlands > Permafrost | place: Sweden...
CCGCACCGAGCTGCGCCGGGTGCCCAGCACGACCGACTATCAGCCCGAGCTGGATGATGACCAATACACCGGCCACACCTGAGCCATATTCTGGCGGCACGAGTCTTTGATGCTCACTTCCACTGCCTGGCTCGCAGCGTCTCTGGTTGTTTCTTCCAGTCCCTATCAAGTCGATTGGGCCGGCGATTCGGTCGCCACCGGAGCCTTCCTGCTGCTGGAGGCAGGCATGGGTGTGGCGGAAAAATCGCTTCCGGGAGGTCTGGCTTGCAAACCCCTCTCCGGTACCGACCACTGCAATCCGGCCACGCTCAATGTCATCGACCGCAGTGTTGTGGGCGACAACTCGGGTGCGTGGCGTACCGTGAGCGATGTAGGCCAGACTGGCACGATTGTCCTGGCGGCCGTCGGTATGATCGCCGATGCGCTCCAATCGAACGGTGCCAGTCGGTGGCTGGACGCCGGCACCGACAGCCTGGTGTTGGCCGAGAGCATGGCAGTTGCCACGGCGACCACCTACGTGTTGAAATTCGCGGTGCGAAGGCCTCGGCCGACGCAGTACGTCAGCGGCGCGGAACAAGCCGGCGTCGATGGCCAGTTTTCCTTTCCCTCCGGACATGCTACGGCCGTCGCGGCTGCATCGACAGTGTTCACCACCACGTTTTTCTTGCGCCATCCCGACAGCCCGTGGCGCTGGCCGGTTGCGGGGTTGGCAGCCGTCCTGACCGGGTTGACCGCCTATGGGCGCGTCGGCGGCGGCATGCATTTCTACTCGGATGTGGCGGTCGGCATCGTCGTGGGCGCCGCGACGGGATTTCTCGTGCCGTATCTGCATAACCACCAGGCGAGCCTGGACGCCGCGGTCGCAGAGGACTGCCACGCGGCTCCGGCGCCGCAGCTGCGGCTCAGTTTGGTCTTTTGATCGCGCCGCGAGTGATGTCAGGCCAGAATCCGGTTGAGGATCTGCGCCGCCTTTTCGACCTGCTCGGTGGCGCAGGAAAACGACAGCCGGATGTGGCGGCCGCCGGCCGGCCCGAACACCTCACCCGGGGCGCTGCCGACTCCGCCTTTGTCGATGAGGAACTCTGTCATCGCCCAGCCGTCGTTGCCGCCGGTCGGAGAGTGCCAGGCGTCGTCAATTTTGGCCCAGAGATAGAAGGCGCCGCTCGGCTTGAAGGGCGTAAGGACCTTGACGCTCGTCAGGGCCTGCCAGAGCAGGTCGCGTCGGACACAATATTCGTCGGTCATCGCCCGCGGCACATCCCGAGGTCCGGTCAGGGCCGCCACCCCGCCGTACTGAGTCACCGAGTTGACGCCGTTGGTGGTGCAGCGCAACAGCTTGGTCATGCGCTCGATCAGCCGATCGTCGTTGCAGGCGAGATACCCGAGCCGCAGTCCGGCCATCGCATAGCTCTTGGACAGGGAAAAAACACTAATCACCTTGTCGTAGCCGAGCGCACCGCAACTGACGTGTGTGCAGCCATCGAAGACGATGTCCTCGTAGGCCTCGTCACTGATGAGCCAGAGATTGTTCTTCTTGGCCACGCTCACGATTTGGGCGAGCTCGTCGCGGCTGGCTACCGCCCCGGTCGGATTGTGCGGCGAGTTGATGACAATGGCGCATGTGCGCTTGGTGATCGCTTTGGCTATTGCGGCTGCGTCATAACGATAGCCGGCCTGCTCGTCTAGCGGCACGCGTATGGGCGAGCCTGTTGCCAGGGTCACGCCGTCGGCCGTTTCGGTCCAGATCGGATCCGGCACGATCACTTCGTCGCCCGGATCGAGCAGTGCCCGAAACGCAATGTAGAGCCCGTGCATGGCCCCATTGGTAATCAGGGTGTGCTCCGGGTCCTTGACCGGGACGTGATTGAGCTCTCGTATCTTGGCACAGGCCGCCTCGCGCAGCGCCATGATGCCAATGCCAGAAGTATAGTGAGTATAGCCACGTTCGAGCGCTTCTTTCATGGCGCCCGCGATGTGCTCGGGAACGGGAAACGACGGGTCGCCGGACTCCAACCGGTAGATCTCGTGACCTGACGCCTGCGCCGCGATCAGGCGATCTCGCACGGTTACGATTCCCTCCAGTGCAATCGTATCCAGGACGTGACGGGTTTTGGCCATCAAAGAGGACCTCTCTAGGGCTGGAACTTCAACATCAATGCGCCCAAAGGCCCAAGGCGCAAATTGAGTGACTGGGCGTGTCCGTGGGCGGGGATGGGCTCCGTGTGCAGCTCCTGCGACGTTTCATAGTTGCTACCGCCAAAATGTGGCGAATCGCTGGACAACCGTTGGATGTAGCGGCCAGCCTTGGGTACCCCGATGCGATAGCCGTCGCGCGGCACCGGCGTAAAATTCAGGACGATCACCAGGAAATCCTCGTCGGCCTGGCGAACGTAAGAGATGATGGAATTGTCGCGGTCGGTGCAATCGATCCAATAGAAGCCGCCCGGCTCGTGATCTTTTTTCCACAGACAGGGCGACTCGTTATAGAGCGAGCCCAGCTCTTTCATGAAGCTCGCGAGGCCCTTGCGGAACGGGTCATCCGCCAGGTGCCAATCCAGGCTGGCGTCGTTGGTCCACTCGTTGTAGGGCGCCAGCTCCGTGCCCATAAAAAGCAGCTTCTTGCCGGGCCGCGTGAACTGGTACGCCAGCAGCAAGCGCAGATTGGCGAACTGTTGCCAGAAGTCACCGGGCATCTTGGACAAGAGGGCGCCCTTGCCATGTACGATCTCATCGTGCGACAGCGGCATCGTGAAGTTCTCGGTGTACTCGTACAACATCGCAAAGGTCAGGGTATCGATGTGGTAGCGGCGGTGGATCGGCTCTTTGGCGAAAAACACCAGCGTGTCGTGCATCCAGCCCATGTTCCATTTGAAGGTGAAACCCAAGCCCCCGTTGTAGACGGGCCGGCTGACTCCGGTCCACGCGGTTGACTCTTCGGCCACGGTGAAAGCGCCCGGAAAGCCTTCGTGCACCGCGATGTTGAACTGCTTCAAAAATTCGATGGCTTCCAGGTTTTCGCGGCCGCCCAGTTTGTTGGGCTCCCACTGGCCCGCCTTGCGGCTGTAATCCAGATACAACATGGAGGCCACCGCGTCGACTCTCAGGCCGTCGATGTGGAACTCATCGAGCCAGTACAGTGCGTTGGCGATGAGGAAGTTGCGCACCTCGTGACGTCCGAAATTGAAAATCAGAGTGCCCCAATCGGGGTGCTCGCCACGGCGGGGATCGTCGTGCTCGTACAGGCAGGTCCCATCGAATCGCGCCAGGGCAAAATCATCTTTGGGGAAATGTGCCGGCACCCAGTCGATGATCACGCCCAGGCCTGCCTGATGGCAGGCATCAACAAAAAATCGAAAATCATCCGGGCTGCCGTAGCGCGAGGTCGGAGCATAATACCCCGAGACCTGATAACCCCAGGACCCGGAAAACGGGTGCTCGGCGATCGGCATCAGCTCGACGTGGGTAAAGCCCAGGCTCTTGACGTGGGGCGGGAGCCTGGCGGCGAGCTCGCGATAGGTCAGGGGACGATTGAACTCTTCGGGCACCCGTGCCCAGGAACCAAGATGAGCTTCATACACGGCCATCGGGGAGCGCAGCAGGTCGCTTTTCGCGCGCGCCGTCATCCACGGGTGGTCACCCCAGTCGTAAGACGACGTCGTAACGCGTGAGGCGGTGCCGGGAGGAACTTCCATAGCAAAGCCCACCGGATCGCATTTGACACGGATCGTGTTGGTCTGCGTCTTGATTTCGTACTTGTACAGGGCGCCGGGCGACACGTTTGGAATGAACACCTCGAAAATGCCGGAGCTGCCCATCGAACGCATCGGATAGAGCCGGCCGTCCCAACGGCAGAAATCGCCCACGACACTGACACGCTTGGCCCCGGGGGCCCAGACGGCAAAGCTGACACCGTCAACTTCGTCCATGCGGCGCACGTGCGCCCCCAAGACGTGCCACAATTGTTTGTGCGTGCCTTCGTTGAATAGATGCAAATCCATGTCGCCGATCGTGGGCAAAAAGCGGTAGGGATCTTCTCTCTCCCACTTGCCGCCGCCCGCGAACTGGAAACGCAAGCGATAGGCGATCGGCAATTTGGCCGTGGGCAAATACACGCCAAAAAGGCCGCCTTCGATGCGCTCCATCGGCACGCTCTTTTTGTCCGACAACAGAAGGTCAACGTCGGTCGCATCGGGGTGAAAGGCGCGCACGACGACGCCGCCGCCTTCCGGCCCGGGATGGGCACCGAGTACGGAGTGCGGATTGTGGTGCTCGCCGGCGACGAGGCGTTGCATGTCCCCGCGATCGATGCGGGCAAACATTTTCGCGGCGACCGGTTTTGCGGTTTTGACTTCGGGCTTTTTCTGGGTTTGCATCAGGAGTGAACCTCTTAACTGATCTCTATGACGCAAACGGGAGATCTTGACAACCGCCTTGGTCGAGCTTAAGAAGCTTGGCCTTTCATAAAGAACGCCCCACAAGGAGGCGCCATATGTATGCAGTCATCCGGAGCGGTGGAAAACAACACCGCGTCGAAAAAGGTGAGAAGCTCAAAGTCGAAAGACTCGACGGTGAGGTGGGTGCCCAGATCACCCTCGACGACGTATTGCTCGTCGGCGGCGAGGGCCCCGCAAAAATCGGTCAACCGCGCGTTGCCAACGCGAGCGTGACCGCCAAGATCGTCGCCCAGGATCGTGGCCCCAAAGTCACGACCGTCAAGCGCCGGCGCCGCAAGGGCTTCAGGAAAACCACCGGTCATCGTCAATCTTTTACCGAGCTCGAGATCACGGGCATTACGGGGTAAGTCATGGCACACAAAAAAGGTCAGGGCTCGAGCCGCAACGGTCGTGATTCGCAGCCAAAGTTCCGCGGCGTCAAATCGCATGACGGCAATCCGGTCGCGGCCGGCAATATCTTGGTGCGCCAGTGCGGCAGCAAGATTCATCCGGGCCGCAATGTCGGGATGGGCCGCGATTTCACGTTGTTCGCCAAGATCGACGGTGTGGTGCGCTACGAACAGCATCGCAACCGGACGATCGCGATCGTGTACGCCGCGGCACCGGCCGCGCCGGCCGCGAGCTAAAGCGGGCAGCCTCTCGACTGTCAGCGCTCGCAAGAATCGTCTCTGACAGGTGCGTTACACTTTTGTAGACGAAGTCACGGTACTGGTGCGTTCCGGCAAGGGCGGGGCCGGGTGCGTCTCTTTTCGCCGCGAGAAATGTGCGCCGATGGGTGGGCCCGACGGCGGCGATGGCGGTCGCGGCGGCGATCTCATCATCCGGGCCGACGAGTCGTTGGGCACGCTGCTCGATTACAAGTTCAAGCCGCGCCACTTTGCCAAAAACGGTTTGCCCGGCTCCGGGGGCAACTGCGCCGGCGCCGATGCTGCCGACGTGGTCATGCGCGTGCCGGTTGGTACCGTCATTTTCAATAACGACACGGGCGAGCTCCTCAAAGATTTGAACAGTGCCGGGGCCGAGCTCATTGCGGCCAAGGGCGGCCGGGGCGGCAAGGGCAACACTCATTTCAAGAGCTCGACTCGCCAGGCACCGCGGTTTGCGCAACCCGGCGAGCCGGGGGCGGAGCTCAGCTTGCGTCTGGAGCTAAAGCTCCTGGCGGATGTGGGCCTGGTGGGATACCCCAACGTCGGCAAGTCCTCGCTCATCGCCCGGATCTCGGCGGCGCGGCCCAAGATCGCCGACTATCCGTTTACCACGCTCGTGCCGAACCTCGGTGTCGTGCAATTTGGCGACGACGCCCACTTTGTCGTGGCGGATGTGCCGGGCTTGATGGTCGGCGCCCATAAAGGCGCGGGTCTGGGCAGCCGCTTTTTGCGTCACATCGAGCGCGTGCGGCGCATCGTGCACATGGTCACGGTCGTGCCGGAGGTCGAGGATCGTGATCCCATCGCCGATTTCGAGGCCATCGAAAATGAGATGCGCCTGCACGATCAAAAGCTCGCCAAGACGCCGCGTGTGCTGGTCTTAAATCGCATCGATCTACCCGACGTGGCCGAGCACACCGCGAGAGTACGCAAATACGCGCGGTCCAAGAAACTGCACTTTTTCGCCATCTCCGCGGCGACCGGCGAAGGCGTCCAGGCGCTGGTCAATCATCTCGGTGAGGTGATTTCGACCGAGCGTGCCGAGCACGGCAAACGCGACTAGGCCCCTTATCGCCTCACGGCTGCGTCGTTTGGCGTGGCGCCCTGGACGATGAGCCCCAGCTTGTCGAGCCGAAAGCCGGTTTCGCAGTAATCCGCCTCCTCGTATTTGTACACCTGGCCGCTCTTGCGATCGTAGAACAGGACCGCATCGACCTGCCCCCCCAGAACATTTGCCGCGAACATAACCAACTCGCCTGGCTTGGTGCCGAATTGCTCGGCGGCGAAATCCCAAGAGCCGATGACATCGTCGATATACGATGAAACAAACGCTTGGTGCCGCTCGGCGTCGAACACGTCTGGCTGGAAGTGCTCACCGCAGTAGCCGATATTGGCCGACGCGGAGCAACGCTGCCCAAAATATGGCTCGAGAAAAGTCTCCCACTGGTCCGCCATTTTTTCTTCTCCTTCGTGTAACTCTTTGACCGTCACAACGTATTGCGCCGGCCTGTCATGGGCTGCAGTCGGTAGGCCGAGCAAAAGCGCTCGGTCGTTTTCCAGAGCTCGGGAGACAGAATCTCCTCGACCTTCTTTTGAATCGCGCCAGAGACTGGTCCATAGAAAGCCTCGGCGATCCCGCCGGTGATGCAGGCGAGCGTGTCGCTGTCGCCGCCCAGCGAGACGGCATTGCGGATTGCGTCCTCATACGAGCTCGCGTCGAAAAAGGCGACGAGGGCCTGTGGGACCGTGCCCTGGCAAGATTCGTCAAAGCCATAGGTTGGCCGGATTTCGTCTACCGTGCGGTTCAGATCGTAGCCGAACCGAGCCACGATCTCGGCGCGCATGGCTTTTTTGTCGTGGGTCGTGCGGCCGAGCCATATCGCGAGCGCGGTCGCTCGTGCGCCTTTGATCCCCTCCGGGTGATTGTGCGTAAACTCTGCAGATCGACCCGCCTCACGCAGGACCTCTTCGGCCGTGTCGAACGCAAAGCCCACCGGGCTGACGCGCATGGCCGAGCCGTTGCCCCAACTGTTGTATGGTTTGCGGTCTTCTGCCTGAAGCCAACGCGCAAAGGATCCGCCATAGCCGGAGTCCGGATATCTGCGGCCGATTTCGACGACTGACTTTTCGTAGTCGCCGTCCGTGAGGATGGCGTTTGCGACTGCTACCGTCAGGACCGAGTCGTCGGTAAAAAAGCAGCGGGAGTCAAAGAGAGGAAATGCCTTGGTCTTGATGCGCTGCCACTCGTAGACCGACCCGATGATATCTCCGGCAATTGCTCCGATCATTGGTGTTCCTCACGCCGGTGGCAACTGGGCGGGTGCGCCTGCGCTGCGCAGGCCAGCGCAAGAGTCCAAAGTTGTTCCGTGAAAAGTCCTGCGCCGCTGGGTTTCATGAGGCGACTCCGTGCTGCATCCGTTCCAGAATAATAGGCCTGCCGGCGGTTGAAAACCAGGCTGGAGCAGAGATCTGAAGCTGGGAGCTTTTCCAGGGCTTCTTCGTGTACAATCAACAGCGATGCGAGCGCATGTCGACATCGGCTGGTTGACGGCCGTGTTTTGTCTGGGCCTGCCGGCTTTGGCGGCGGCCAACGAAGACGAGCCGACGGCCTGGCACCATCGGCCCAATCGCGACGCCGTGCGCGGGCTCATCGTCAAAATGCGAGCCGATGCCACCGGTCAGGCACTGACGACAGGCAGCGGCGCTCTCGCGCGGATGTCGGCGCGTGCGGGGCTCAGCCTGCGTCACGAGCGTGTCATGTCGTGGAACGCGCACGTGCTGCGCCTGCAGCGTTGGTTGAATCTAGAGCAGGCCGTGGCCCTGGCGCACGAGCTCGCCAGGGATCCCGAGGTCGAGTTCGCCACGCCCGACTACATCGTCTACCCGCAGCTCGTGCCCAACGATACGGATTACGGCTCGCAGTGGCACATGAAGCGGCCCGGCGCCCCGGACAACGAGGTCGCGGGCGCCAATCTGCCTGCGGCCTGGGACGTGACGACGGGAGACCCGAACCTCGTGATAGCCGTGCTGGACAGCGGCCTGGTGCCGCACGCCGATCTGGGCACGATCATCCCGAGTGACTGCACGACGGTGAGCGGCCGCATTCTGCCCGGCTACAACATGATTACGGACCCGGTTTCTGCCGGCAATGCCGCTGGCCGGGGCTGTGATCCGACGGATCTGGGAGACTACAGCACCGGCCCCAGTACCGCCGAGTGCGGCGGCGGCAACGCCTCGAGCTCTTGGCATGGCACTCACGTGACCGGCATTTTGGCCGCGACCGGCAACAACGGCATCTTTGTCGCCGGCGTCAATTGGCAATCCAAGATCCTGCCGGTGCGAGTGTTGGGCAAATGCGGCAGTCCGACCTCGGACATCGCCGACGCCATCCGCTGGGCAGCGGGCTTGTCGGTTCCCAACGTCAACACGAACATCTATCCGGCCAAGGTTATCAACATGAGCTTGGGGTGCAGCCCGACCGCGTGTAGCTGCGACGCAACCTGGCAGCAGGCCATCAATGATGCCGCCTCGACCGGCGCGATCATCGTCGTCGCCTCGGGCAACTCCATCCCGGCTACCAATGCGGCAGGGTACGCTCCCGGCAACTGCAACAACGTCATCACGGTCGCGGCGGTCGCGCGAACCGGTGCTCTCGGCTACGTCAACTCCGGACCGTACAGCAACTATGGATCTCCGACCGTGACGATCGCCGCTCCCGGTGGCAACACCGATTCACTGGGTGCTTGGCATCCCGACGGCGTTTATTCGACGCTCAACGGCGGCACAACATCGCCGGCACCCTCACCCGGCGGCGATATCGACGCCTGGGACATTGGCACCAGCATGGCCACTCCCCATGTGGCCGGTATCGTTTCACTGATATTGTCGGTCAATCCCGCTCTGGCCACCAATTTGACGACCGACGCCTCGGGTACCTACAACAGCGTCGCATCTGTGCGCACGGTACTGCGCTCGACCGCGCGTGTCTTTCCTACCGTGTCCATGTACCAGTGCACTTCGGCCGCCAGCGATACGGCTCACCATTATTGTGGCGCCGGCATGGTGGACGCAGGCGAGGCCGTTGGCGCTGCTTTGCCGCCTGTGGCCGATGCGGGGCCCGATCAGAGCGTCCAGGTTGGCTCGCTGGTCACCCTGGCCGGCGCGGCAAGCGCCGCCTATACGACGGCTTTTACCTACCAATGGATACAGACGGCCGGGTCGTCCGTGTCTTTGAGTGATGCAACCAGCCCGACGCCGGAATTTACCGCGCCCAACGAGCTGACGACGCTGACTTTCCAGTTGACCGTGACCGATTCGGTGTCTTTGACGGGCACGGCCGTGGTCTCGGTGGACGTGCGCAACAATCAAAACGCGCCGCCGCAGGGCTGCGGCTGCCGGAGCGCGAGCGTGCCCACACTGGCGGCGCTCGGTATTTTCGCCGTTGCGCTTAGCCTTAGACGCCGGCGTAGTGTACAATTCTAGTTGATGCGAAAAAAAGCCCCGACTCCCTGTTTTGTTGCGGCCCTGTGTCTCGGCTGGGTCGGCGCGGCGGTTGCGGACGAGGACGAGCCGACCGCTTGGCGCCACCGGCCCAATCGCGACGCCGTGCGCGCTCTCATCGTCAAGGTTCGAGATGACGCAACAGCACAGGCGCTGGTAGAGGGCAGCCGCAATCTTGCGCGTCTTTCGAATCGGGCAGGCATGAGCCTTCGGCATCAGCGCGCCATGGCAGGAAACGCGCATTTGTTGCGCCTGCCCCGGTGGATGAATCGCGAGGAGGCGACCGCCTTGGCACAAAGGCTCGCCCAGGAGCCCGAAATTGAGTTTGTCACACCTGACCGCGTCTTTCATGTTCAGACGTTTCCCAACGACCCGGACTATACCAGCTACAGCGGCAATAGTGATGCGCAGTGGCATCTACTGCCGCCGACCTCCGAGCCAGCCGGGGCCGACCTGCCGCCCGCATGGAGCGTCACCACTGGCGATCCCTCGCTCGTGATCGCGGTTCTGGATACGGGGTTGGTTCCGCATCAAGACATCGGCGCCGCCATTCCCACCACGTGCGGTGCCTCACCGATCGGTCGCATCCTGCCCGGCTGCAACATGATTTCGGATCCGTACTCGGCCGGCCAGACCGGCAGCGAGACCGGCGCCATCAACGGCCGCAGCTGCAATCCGACCGATTTGGGCGATTGGGACGCGGCGAAGGGATGTTCTTTGGACGATCCCGGCAATCCCACCAGCAGTTGGCATGGCACCCACGTGACCGGTATCGCGGCGGCAACAGGCAACAATGGCATTTTCGTTGCTGGCGTAAACTGGCAGTCCAAAATCTTGCCGGTGCGCGTGCTCGGCAAATGCGGGGGAAACCTATCCGATATTTACGATGCCATCTATTGGGCTGCGGGTTTGCCCCTGGGAGACAACTCCGGCATTCCCATGAACAGTATTGCTACCAATCAATATCCGGCCAAGGTCATCAACATGAGTCTGGGCGTTCAGACCGTTGACGGCAGTGGCAATCCCATCGCCCAATGCGATGCAGCGATGCAGAGCGCTATCGATGCGGCCACACAAAAAGGAGCAATCATCGTCGTTGCCGCGAGCAACTATGACGACGATGCGAAATACTACGAGCCGGCCAATTGCAACAACGTCATCACGGTTGCCGCTGTCGCCAGAAACGGTGGGCTGGGGTACGCCTACGGCCAGGTGTATAGCGACTATGGATACCCGACGGTTACGGTCTCTGCACCCGGCGGCGATGCAGTGTCCGGCACCGACTTCAGTCCGGATGGAATCTTATCGACCATGAACAGCGGTACGACGACGCCGGTCGCGGGGGGCGACATCGTCAGCTACGACGTTGGCACGAGCATGGCGACACCGATTGTGACCGGAATTGTTTCTCTGATTTTGTCGGTGAACCCGAATATTGACGCCAATGTCACCTACAATTCGTCGGTCGGTGCCTACTCCAACGTTTTTGCTGCCGCCATGATCGTTGCCTATACGGCACGGTCGTTTCCGACGGTGTCATCGCAGTATCAATGCTCGGCCAATACCTCCGCCACCACAAGGCCGTACTACTGTGGCTTCGGTATGGTGGATGCGGGCGTCGCGGTTGCCGCCGCGTTACCACCGGTCGCTAATGCCGGCCAGAATCAAAGCGTGGCCGCCGGTGCGATGGTCACTCTGAGCGGATCGGCCAGCGCTCACTACACCACGGGGTTTCTCTATCAGTGGACCAAGACCGCCGGGCCGAGTGTGACCCTGAGCAACTCCACGAGCGCCACTCCCACTTTCAAGGCGCCGAGCTCACCCGCGACGCTGACTTTTCAACTGACTGTGACCGATTCGGTGCAACTGACCGGGACGTCGACGGTCACAATCTACGTCGGCGGGTCGTCCAATCAGCCGCCTAGCGCCAATGCCGGACAAAACCAGACTGTTCAGACCGGTGCGACTGTGTTTCTGCAAGGCACCGCAACCACCCACCCGAGCGGTCTGGCGGTGACCTATGCGTGGAGTCAGACCGATGGCGTGAGTGTGACTCTGAGCAGCGCCACTGCCCAGAATCCCACCTTCACCGCGCCACCCACGACCACCAACGTGGTGCTCTCGCTCGTCGTCACCGATTCCAATCAGCTCTCTTCGTCCCCGAGCACCTTGACAATTTCCGTGCAACAGCCGGGAGCCGGCGGCAGCCAGCCGCCGGTGGCGGTAATCCGGGCCGATGCCGTGGCCGATGCCGGCTCGACCGTCACCCTGAGCGGCGCGACTAGCTACTGCTCGAGCGGCAGCATCTCGTCCTATCTCTGGTCGCAGGTCACGAGCTCAGGCGCGTCGGCGGTCACTCTGGATAGTGCAAATCAGGCGGTCGCCACGTTTACCGCGCCCTCGACGGACGCAGGGGTCAATCTGGAGTTCGTGCTCACCGTAACCGACAACATGAATCTGACCGGAACCGCGAGCACCACCGTAGTGATCAACCCGGCCAACTCCGCGCCACCGCCACCGCAAGGATGCAGCTGCCAGGATACAAAAATGCCCGGTTTGTTGTTGGTCTTTCTTTGTGGCTTGGTGTTTGTCCGGCTACGCGCGCGGCGCGGACCAGGGTCTGCTCAGTGCTGATGGCCGCAGCCGCAGCCGCCGCTGCCGCACGAGGTCGAGCTGCAATCGCCGCAGCCCGAGCCCTTGCTCGAGACAAAATGGTCACCGCTCTTGTGCGAGAACGTCGATAGCAGCCGCGTGATGGTGGCGCTGTCGCAATCGGGACAAGTGATTTCTTCGCGGCCCATGACGAGCGTTTCAAACTCGCGCCGGCACTGCTCGCAACGGAACTCGTAAATTGGCATCCACTGCTCCTTGATTCTCCGAGCCAATATAGCGGGCCGGACCACCGTCGCCAAGCCGAACCGTGCGGTCTGCGAAGTCAGGAGTCGCGAATCTCGTGGCGCAGTTTTTTGGCGAGATGCAGACGTTGTGCCTCGGCGTCGATCTGTCCGGCCTCGGCCAACAGGTCATCATAGTCCTTCGGGGGACGACCCAGCAGCTCGAGACTCTCGTGGATCGCCTTGTGCTGGTGGCCGGCGAGGCCGACGGCAACTACGGCTCGTGCGAGGCCCGCCACCTCGAGGGCCGGATCTTTGCAGCGGCGCAAATCGTCGATGACCTTGGCCACGGCGATGTAGAGCGAGCGCGAGATGATGACCGGATCGTCTTCGACCTGCACCGGCGGGACCATGACATATTTGCTCTTGGCGATCGCCTGCCTTTTCAGGTGCACGTATTCCGGCACGGGATTCAGGTCGTCCGAGAGCTGGACCAGACCGTCCACGGCCGTCACGAAGATGGGGATCCAGCGCCAGAGGCGGCGCAGCTTGTGCATCTGCTCAAAGTCCTGCGTGTCCAGGTCGTGATTCTGGATGCGGTGGAGATGTTCAGACAAGGCCTCGAGCAGATAGGCCCGGTCGTCGGAGAGAGAGTCCCACTGCGTGGCCTCGATGTCTTTGAGGATGCGAGCGATAGCAGGGACCTCGTGTTTGCCGGAATGCGTGGGCAGCCAATGATCCCGCAGAGCGTGCTGCAAGGCAGAAACAGTTTCGCGCGCCTGCTTTTCGAGGTGGGTCATCAGCTTGTCGGGTAGGTCATGGGTGGAGTGGGCCAGCTCGAGCAGATGTCGCGTATCGCCGACTTTGCCGACCAGATCTTCGATCTTTTTGACGGCATCATGATCGCGCACGATCTTGTCGCCGTAGCGATCCTGATAGAAGCGCAGCAGCGCCTCCAGGTTGAAAAACTTGGCCCGGCCTAGGTCGTTGCTGGTCAGCGCATCCGCCAATTCGCTGGCGTTGTTGGCGCCTTCACAAATGTGTTGCAGCTCGTCGAGACACTTGCAGATCCGCTCGCGCGGTCTGCCGATGTCGGGTGGCAGGCCATAGCGTTTGAGTAGCGCGTTGGCGGCCCGGTGTGTCGCCGAGCTCGCCGAGCCGCCACTGGCGGAGTGTATATCGGCAGCGATGCGCTGTGCCAAAGGGGAATTGGCCGGCGCGGCCGCAGACGTCAACCGCGCCAGGGCGCTCAATGCGGCAACACTGGAGGGCACCGCGCCCGCGGGGATCGCGTCCGTCAGCGCTGAGCGTTCGGCGGCCTTTTGTCGGAGGTCGGCCAATCGGCCGAGCTTGGTGACCGCATGGTTGGCTCGCACGTGTCCGACGGCCCGCGTAGATGGTGCCGCAGCGGTTTCGATGTCCGTCGGTGTATGGGGTGTCGCGGCTGCTCGCGTCGTCCTGGTCATGCGCAATTCCTGTTGGGGCCATCATATGCGTTTGGGTGACGTTGCGATAGGGGCATTGCTCCTTTGCGCTTTGGGCGCGATAATTGGATGAGGCGAGCCAGCGCACGCAACGGAGCGGGTAGCTCGAGTCAATTGGCCCCGAGGTGGGAAGGTCACGCCTTTTGTTGCAGAGGCGATTCCATCGGCGGGCTTGGGGGACTATCATCATGATCAGCCGAGGTCGGGGATCGCCCGGCATTGCTGTGAGGGTGGAACCACATGAGTTTGACCAGAGCGTTCGCGTCGATGGTGCTGGGGCTCGCGTTGCTGACCGGCTGCAGTCCTTTGACCGACCAAGGTGCCCGGGTGGTTCTGGTGGATGATGCCAAAACTCTTGGCGGGTGCGAGCGCAGCGGTCGCGTTGCCGAGCAGTCGGTCTTTGGCGGAATATTCTCGTATGTCGGTTGCCAACGGGTAAGAGCCAAGATGAGAAATGCCACCGCCGACCAGAACGGCACGCACGTTGTCATCACGTCTTTGACATGCGGTGTCTTTGGAGATTCAGAGGGGGAGGGCGACGTCTACCGCTGTGGACTCGGCGATGTGCCGGAACCGTGAGTGTCTTTTGCCAAACAAAGAGGCTAGCGCTGTGCCCCCGGAGCCATTCCGGGCCCCTGCGGTCGAAATGTTGCCAAGCGGCGCAGCCGCAGGGCCTCGGCGCTGGCGCGCGCAACACCGGCCGGCCTCGCAAAGCGGTAGCCCGCTCGTAGGTTCCGTCGCTGCGCAGTCGCCAGGCCCGGGCGTTGTCGCCGAAGACCGTGTTCAAGATGCCGATCAGGCGTCGGGCATTCTGCTCGTCGCGCACGGGAAACATCAGCTCCAGACGGCGCTCGACAGATAGACTAGGCTAAATGTCGACGGATGGGCGTTTGTCGAATTCTCTTCGTAATTCTGTGATGTGCATTGCGGCGTTTGCCGCTAAGGGCGTGCCTAGCCTACAGACAACTGCGCCACGGCGACGGCGTGCTCACGGGTAATTGTAGCGAAGGATCGTGCCGGAGAAGAAGCCGGGGTCGGACGCGATGACTTGGCTCGGCGTGCCATTTTTCAGAGAGCATTGAGCGTCCGGACCGCCAGATACTGCTGCCGGCACGTACGCGTATGCAAGACAGCCGGAATCGTCGGAGCAGTATTTGGCGCAGTGCGCAACCGGGGTCAAAGCAGACATCGACACGGAGCTGTAGTCCATCAGAGGACGATCCCGGCCCAGCTGACCGTCCGTCTTCTGCGCCTGCCAGGGGCATCGCGGCTGGTTGGCCGCGGCCGAGCCTGTATTGCTCGTCCACAGCACCGAGCCGGTGGAGCTATAGAGCGCCAGGTTCCCGTTGACTTGGAGCTCGAGCCAGGCGCCGGGGTTGCCGGACGTGTTGCTTTGCCAGACTTCTACGTCGGCAGCGTCGTACACCACAAAGTTGCCGTCTCGCTGCAATGTCGCATAGAGGCCGCTCCCCACAGTGTTCGACGCCCACAACGCCGTGCCCGAGGCGTTGTATAAAACCAGATTGCCATCGGCCTGCATGTTGAGCGTGTAGTCGCAGGAGCTCGCGAGATTCTGATCCGGAAAAAGATACTGGTTGCGGAAAAGCTGCGCTCCCGTCCTGAACTCGTCTTCGTGACGCGAATAGTTGGAGGCGCG
>Ga0182027_10007916_pt1 | contig 15575 bp, 10 predicted proteins | sample 712E1DmetaG_FD_121300 | JGI IMG/M metagenome (GOLD analysis project Ga0182027, IMG submission 121300) | Permafrost microbial communities from Stordalen Mire, Sweden - 712E1D metaG (Illumina Assembly) | ecosystem: Environmental > Terrestrial > Soil > Wetlands > Permafrost | place: Sweden...
CAGGTGGCCCTGGGGGTGATCGTCATCGCCGGGCTGGCCTGGCTGCTCTCCCTTCCATTTAAAGATAAAACCCTAAGGGTTTTAATTGCCATTATATTTTTGATCGCCCTGCTGGTGGTTCTCAAGCTGCCGGCCCTGACCCAGTTGGCCAGCGCCGGCCTGCGCGCCCTGATGGGGCAGGAGGCCAACCTGGCCACCGCCACCGACCTGCGCTGGCTGGGTTTTTCTTACGTGGCTTTTCGGCTGATTTCCACGCTGCGCGAGCGCCAGAACGGGCGCCTGCCGCTGGTGACTTTGCAGGAATACGTGATTTACGTGATCTTTTTCCCGGCCTATACTGCCGGGCCAATCGACCGCCTGGACCGCTTTATCAAAGATCTGCGAGTGGGTAGTTCTCCGTCTGCCCCTTCCCGCCCGGCAACTGCCGCAGATCAGAAAACACCTGCCGGAATCCAGAAGGCTCCTGCTGGAAATCTGAAAGCGCCTGCCGGAAATGCCACCAGTGATTATCTCGTCGCCGGAGAGCGCCTGGTGATGGGGCTGTTCAAGAAGTTCGTCGTGGCGGATGGCCTGGCGCTGGTGGCGCTGAATGCCAGCAATGCCGCCCAGGTAGGTTCGGCCGGTTGGACGTGGGTGCTGCTGTACGCCTATTCGCTGCAAATTTTCTTTGATTTCAGCGGTTACACGGATATCGCCATCGGATTGGGGCGGCTGTTAGGGATTGTCCTGCCTGAAAATTTCAACGCGCCTTACCTCAAACCTAACCTGACCCAGTTCTGGAACAACTGGCACATGACCCTCACCCAGTGGTTCCGCTCCTATTATTTCAACCCGTTAACCCGCTGGCTGCGCAGCAGCGTGCGCACCGGCGGGCGCAAGCTCTCAGCGGCGGTGATTATTTTCGTCACGCAGATCACCACTTTTGTGCTGATCGGCCTGTGGCACGGCATCACCTGGAATTTTGTGCTGTGGGGCGCCTGGCACGGCGTAGGCCTGTTCGTGCAGAACCGCTATTCTGAGTGGGTGCGCCCGCACCTGCCCGACCTGAGCGCCCGCCCGGCGCTCAAACGCGGCCTGGCGGTAGCCGGCGGGCTGCTCACCTTCCACTACGTGGCCCTGGGCTGGGTCTGGTTTGCTCTGCCCTCTGCCGGGCTGTCCTGGCAGGTATTCTTGAAGTTATTCGGAGTCCGATAATGGATGAGCGTTTTGGTAATTTCCGCCTGGGGATCAATTCCCAGGCTGTTCAGAACTCAAACCCGCTGAAGCGGCTTAAGATGGGTTTTAAAACCTGCTTTAGCAGGTTTGGGGGGTTGTTAGCCTGGGGATTGATCCCCAGGCGGAATTATGCGTATCTATGTTTATCTGTGGCAACAATCTTTCTTTTGTCTGCATGTGCTAACAGAACCCCCGCCCAGGTGAGCGCCGTCACCCGCCCACCGGACACGGCCACCGCCGCCCCGGCGCCGCGCCAAACACCAACGCCGCTCCCCAGGGTCAGCCCGACCACCACGCTGACGCCGTCGGTCACCCCCACCCCATCCGTGACGCCTACGATTACGCAAACTTTCACCGCCACGACCGACACGCGCCCCGACCCGTATTATTGGAGCACCTGGCCGATTGTGCCGACCGTCAGCGGCGTGGCAGCCCAGATCTACCAGCGCGGCATCTCCGCCGGCAACGACCCGCACATCTTTTCGGTGGTGGGCGACTGCCAGAGCGCTCCCAACGACTTCCTGGGCATTTACGAGACCAACCGCTATAACCTGGGCAGCTACCAGTATTTACAACTGTCGATTGACTATTTCAAAGGCTCCTTCTCGCGCAAGAGCCTGGCAGTCCACGATGGGATGAGCGCTCCAACCGCCCTGACGCCCCTGTGGGCTGACCAAACCGTCTGCAAAGCCGACGAATCGCCGGTGTCCTGTGAGCTGCGCGTGCGCAAGCCCAGCATTATGTTCGTCAACCTGGGCACCAACTGGCTGCCGGGCGCTTCCGCCGAAATTTACGGGAAGTATCTGCGCCAGGTGGTAGATCTGATCATCGCCAACGGCACGCTGCCGGTGCTGTCGACCAAGGCCGACGACGTGGAAGGCAACCAGGGCATCAACAAGGTCACGGCGCAGATCGCCCACGATTACGATATCCCGCTGATGAATTTCTGGGCGGCGGCCCAGCAGTTGCCCAATGGCGGCCTGGACCCTAACCGCAACGACGTTTACCTGAGCACGGCTGGCTGGGACATGCACAGCTTCAGCGCCCTGCAAACCCTGGACGCCCTGCGCCTTGCTCTAATCGGCGTAAAGTAATCCCAAACGAGAAGGATTTTGCCACAGATGGACACAGATAAACACAGATGGTTTAAGAATAAAGAAAGGGATAAGGACAATATCTTATCTCTTCCTATCAGTGTTTACACTGCCCTGAGCGGGCTGTGCCAGGGTCTGTGTCCATCTGTGGCTGAATCTCTTCATCTTCGTTCATCTGTGGCAAAAATCTAATATATGGACACGAGATTCATCCGCAACGTGCTGCTCAAGGCTCTGGCGTTGTTCGTGGCGGCCAATCTGATCTTTGCCGCCTGGAATCCGATGGTCCTGCTCGGCCACATTTCGGCTTACAACCTGCTCTTCCCCGGGCGAGAGCGCTTCCCCTTTGGGGAGGACCCCGCCAAATCCTACAACCTCAGCCTGTACAGCTTGCCGGCTATGTTCGCCTCGCTGGAGATCAACGCCGCCGCCAAGACCCCTGCCGAATACCGGGTCATCCTGGTGGGCGATTCGTCGGTGTGGGGCACGCTGCTCACGCCCGAGCAGACCCTGGCCGGGCAGCTTAATGCCGCTCATTTAGCCACCTGTGGCGGCCTGCAACTGCGCGCCTTCAACCTGGGCTACCCCACCCTTTCGCTCACCAAGGACCTGATGGTGCTCGACCAGGTGCAGCGCTACCACCCCGACCTGATCGTCTGGCTGACCACCCTGGAGTCGTTCCCACGCGTCAACCAGCTGGCCTCACCCATTGTAGCAAATAACCCCGACATTCTAGCCGGCCTGGCCGCCCGCTATAAGATCCAGTTCGATCCGCATGACCCGGCCCTGGTATACACCAGTTGGTGGGGGCGCACCATCATCGGGCAGCGCCGGCCGCTGGCCGACCTGCTGCGCCTGCAATTTTACGGCGTGATGTGGGCAGCCACCGGCGTCGACCAGGAATACCCCACCAATTACGAAAAAGCCCAGCGCGCCCTGGATGCGGACGTGACCTACCACGGCTGGAAACCGCCGGCTATGCCAGCTGACGGCCTGGCCTTCGACGTGCTCGACGCCGGGATGAGCGCCGCCGGGTCCACGCCGGTGCTGCTGGTCAATGAGCCCATCCTGGTCGGCACTGGCAAGAACAGCGATCTCCGCTATAATTTCTTCTATCCGCGCTGGGCCTATGACCAATACCGCCAGCTCCTGGCCGAGCATAGCCAGCAGAAAGGTTGGACCTACCTGGATGTGTGGAACCTGACGCCGGAAAGCGAATTTACCAATACCGCCATCCACATGTCCCCCACCGGAGAAGCCCTGCTGACCCAACGCCTGGGTGCAGCCATCTTACAGGAAGCCTGTCATTAATCGTAGAACGTGAAGAAACTTCTTAGCCTGCGCACATTTTTATTGATCGCCCTGACCTTGCCGGGCCTTCTGACGGGATGCGCCAGCGGCCCTGTCCAGGCGGGTAGGGCGACCCCGCTGCCCCTGCCTGCGCCCACGCGCACACCCCCCGCGCCAGTTTCTACGCCGCAGGTGGTCACGCTGGTGGCCAATCCCAGCCTGGTAGCCGCCTCGACACAGGCGACAGGCGCGCCCCAGCCGCAGCTCGCCACCCCTCAGCCGGTTGAGTCGTCGGCTACCCCGGCGGGGGGCGTTACTTATGCGCCGGACGACTGGCGCAGTTTGCCGGTTATCCCCACCGTCAGCGACCGGGCGCGCGCCATCTACCAGTCTGGCCTGAGCCAGGGCAACCACGCCACCGCTTTTTCGAAGATCGGCGACTGCGAGAGCCAGGCGATTTGGTACCTGACCGATTTCGACCACGGTCCGACCGCCTATTCATTGGGCCCGTATGGCTATTTGCAGCAGGTGATCGATTATTTTCCCGGCTCTTTCGACCGCGTCAGCATGGCGGCCAAATCCAGCTTCAACGCGGCTTCGTTGATGAACCCGCTGTGGGCTGACCATTCCGCCTGCCAGCCGGACGAGTCGCCCCTGGCCTGCGAGGTGCGCATCTGGCAGCCCAGCCTGGCGCTGGTGATGTTGGGCACCAACGATACACCCCGCCCGGCCAACTTCGAAGGCAACCTGCGCAAAGTGCTGGATTACCTGGTCGGCCGGGGAGTGCTGCCAGTCCTGGCGACCAAGGCGGATGACCTGGAAGGGGATGGCAGCGTCAACGCCACCATCGCTGGCCTGGCAGCGGAATACGACATCCCGGTGTGGAACTACTGGCGCGCCATGCAGCCCTTGCCGCAACATGGTCTGCTGCCGGATGGCGCACATCTGACCAACGGGCCTAACCGCTTTGACGATCCCAAGGCCATGCAAAGCGGCTGGGCGGTGCGTAACCTGACTGCCTTGCAGGCGCTCGACGCCGTCTGGCGCGGGGTGACGCGTAAATAAGATATAATCCTCCCTGTCACAAATCCTGTCTGAAAAAAACACCCACTTATGCCCTGCCGTTGCGATTGCCAAAACTGCCTGAGCCAAATTTGCCTGAGATTCCCAGGCGGAAGTTTTACTGGTTGAAACAATGAAATCTACATCCATCACCCGTCTTATATCCGTCATTTTCATTGTATCCCTCCTGGCCGGCTGCTCTGCACCCGGGACGGCGCCGGTTGCACCGGCGACGCAGCCGGCGGCCAGCACGCAAGTTCCATTGCTGGCCAGCGCTGAGGCGTCCACCGCCTCGAGCGGGGTTTTGTCTTCCCCGACTAACCCGCCGTTGGCCGCCACCCAGGCCGGGCCGGCCGCCACAAACGCGGCTGCCTCGGCAGGGCCTTCCCAGGCCAGCGCCACCCCGGATACCCGCCTGCCTCCCGCAGACTGGCAAAATTGGCCGGTAGTGCCACAGGCCACCAACCGCGCCCGCCAGATTTACCAGGAAGGGCTGGCCCAGGGGGTCGACCCGCATGCTTTCTCCAAAATTGGCGACTGCCAGAGCATCAAAGAAGCCCTGATGGGCATGTTCGACAAACCCGGACGCTACCAACTCCCCCCGGACCAAATGGCAGCCTTGCAGGAGACCATCGACCAGTTTTCCGGCTCGTTCAACCGGGACGGGATGGCGGTCAAGGGCGGTTTCAACGCCGCCTCGGTGCTCTCGCCCATGTGGGCCGACCCAACCTGCCAGGCGGGCGAGACGCCGCTGGAGTGCGAGGTGCGCGTGCACCGGCCCAGTTTCGTGATTATCAGCCTGGAAGTATGGTGGCAGGGGCGCACCACCCAGCGCTACGTCGACTACATGCGCAAGATTATCGATTATACGATTGCCCACGGCGCCGTGCCGATCCTCTCCACCAAGGCCGATAACGTGGAAGGCGACAACAGTCTCAACCTGGCCACCGCCACCCTGGCCTACGAATACGACCTGCCACTGTGGAATTTCTGGCGGGCAGTCCAGCCGCTGCCTTATCATGGTATGGACCCGGTGCGCCACGACGGTTTCCACATTTCCGAAGACCTGGCCTGGCCGGTGCGCTCGCTGACCGCCCTGCAGGCGCTGGACTCGGTCTGGCGCGGCGTGTCGGGAATGCCGGCCGCCACCGCCACGGCGCCTGCGCTTACTGCGACCCCAGAAAATACAGGAGCTTCCTCCGCTGCTACGCCCACGGCAACGGCTCCCGCTCCCGGGGGTGTTCCACCAAAGGTGCTCACCTCTGGTTCCCTGTCGGGCAAGCTGGTCTTTACCGTCGAGCGGCGCTCGGGCAGCCTGTCCAGCTACCAGGGCATCTTTGCTTTTGATCCCCAGACCCTCGAACGCAGCCAGGTGATTGGGGATGGGTTTAAGGTGCAGGCCGCCGCAACGGATGGGCAGGCGCTGCTGGTCAACCAGGCGACTGATTTGTACCTGGCGAAGCTGGACGGCTCCGCCCCGGTGCTGCTGACGCACACTTTTTACCCGGTTGGGCAGCAAGGTGCTGCCTGGCTGGCAGATGGCCAGAGCCTGGCAGTGATCGACAGCCGCGACGGCTCGCCGGCGCTGTGGCAGGTTGACCTTGCCGCCGGTACCTGGACGCGCCTGACCGCAGCGCAGTCCAGCCCGGTCGAGCTGTACCCATCGGCAGATGCAACCCATTTATACTGGGGCCAGGGACCCTGCAGCGACCAGGGCTGCGCCACGCCGCCGCCGGTGTGGGTCTCAACCCTGAATGCCGCCCCCTCCGGGCCCACCGAGCAGGAACTGAGCGGGGTACTCCTGCCAGCGTTCCCGCAGGGGCAAAATCCGGCCGGCGCCTATTTCGCCTACACGCGCAGCGACGCCCAGAGCACGAGCAGCCTGTTCGTCTCCAAACTGGGCAGCCAAGCCGAGCGCAAAGTCGACCTGGGCGGCACCGCCGCCGATTATCGCCTGCTCAATTACGTCTGGTCGCCGGATGGCAAGCAGTTGGCCCTGCAAATCTTGCAGCGCGACAGCTACACCGGCGCCTGGGAAAAAATTCGCAACGTGCTGCTCGGCCTGCCCTCCTACGGCACAAAAGAACTGGTGGTTACCAACGGGCTGGAGCCGCTCGTCACCTGGTCGCCGGACGGGCAGCGCCTGCTGTTGACCTCGACCCTGCAAGTCTACAACCAATACAGCCTGTCCTTCCGCCTACTCGACCTGGCCACCAACAAGGTTACCCAATTGGATGATAAAATAGGCCTGTCGAATAACGACTTCACCAGCCTCACCAACATCTTCTGGATTAAATAAATCTCCATTTAATGCAAATTAATATCTTTATTTTCATATTCTTAGGAGCAATTTTCTTCCTTAATCATTTTTTTAGTCGAAATATTAAGGCGAGGTGGATTTATCTTACCATTACCTCATTTGCTTATTTTAGTCTGATCAGCTGGCAATCTTGTATCGTCCTTTTAATCATTGGAATTTCCAGCTATTTCTTGGGGATAGTCATTGAAAAAAATCAAAAAAATACCCGGGCATTCATAAGCTTTGGGGTAATTTTTATCGTCGCGGTATTACTTATTTTTAGATATCAAATATTTGTTCTTGAAATTATTAATAGACTGCTCAATCGGAATCTCTCCGTTATTGAACTTAATTATTGGAGTAATAAATTTTCTGTTTTTTCGACGATAGGGATCGGATTTTACACCCTGCAAGCGATCGGTTATCTGTTTGATGTTTATAACGGGAGAATTTCAGCCACCAGAGAATTTTTTCTGCATATGGCTTTCCTTTCATTTTTCCCAAAACTATTGTCAGGTCCGATTGAGAAAAATAAAACTTTTATAGAACAGTTAAGGCAAATTACTCCAATTACTGAAGACGACCGCTGGCGTGGATTCAAAAATATCGTGATTGGTTTAATCCTAAAAAATTTAATTGCTGACAATTTGGCTCCCGTCATCGATACTGCTTTTCAATCTGTACCATTGAGCCGCTCAACCGTATTTTGGTGGCAAATTATCATCACTTTTGCAGTCCAAATCTATTGTGATTTCAACGGATATACCCATATCGTCATCGGTTTAGCGCAATTAATGGGTTACAACCTGAGTGAAAACTTCAAATTTCCTTATTTATCTTTATCACCCAGTGAATTTTGGACGCGTTGGCATATTACTCTTTCGACCTGGTTAAGAGAATACATATTTTTTCCGTTAAGCCGGTCAAAATATTTAAGGGGTAAATACTATTTAAACACCTGGATTACCATGCTCTTGTCGGGGGTCTGGCATGGAGTAGGCTGGACGTTCATCATTTGGGGCGGCCTGCATGCCTTATATATCAGCATAGACCAATGGATCCATTGGTCTACATTTTTAAAGAAATTTACGGCCGGTAAAATGATTTGCCTGGTGCTGATGTGGGTCCAATTGGATATAAGTTGGGTCTTTTTTAGGGCCAGTTCCATTAATCAGGCAGCAGATATATTAAAAGTAATGTTTAGTTTCAATAATATTTCGTTAAAAGTGGTCAGTGTTAATTGTCTCGAATTAATCATCCTTGCCCTGGTGATTGACGCTTATATTTATCAGTCAAAAAAGCCCCAGATGAATTTCACCTCTTTACGTCTGAAGGGATTGGAGGTATTTGTATTTTCGCTCCTCTTAGTCGTGGCCATATTCTTCAGGGGGGTTGGTAATCAGTTCATCTACTTCCAATTTTAAATGATGAAATCAGAACGAATTCTTTACGCATTAATTCTTTTTTTGATCTGTTCAATTATTTTGAATAATCTAAGAATGAGAATTACCATCCCAAATTTAAATAACGATGAAGACGCCAACCGGTATTGGGTGGTTAAAACTCAAATACAAAAGAATTATGACATCGTATTATTGGGAGACTCGCGGGTTTATCGGGGCATATCCCCAGCTACGATGGTGCAATCCATGCCAGGCGTGCGCATATTAAATTTTGCCTATTCCAGCGGCGGTCTCAATCAATACATGTACGCAGAAGCGGATAGCAAATTAGACCCCAATAGTTCTAGAAAGGCGATCATCATTGGACTATCACCGGCTGCCCTGACGGAATTCTCATCCAATAATGCTGCCTATATGGCTGAAAAAACCAGAAGTATCGATTATATTGTTTCAAATTACCTATTTCCCGGCGCGCAAGATTTTATATCCCCATTAAACAATAAAATATCCGATTATTATCAACTCACCAAAAAAATGAAGGATTATTATCAAGAATTTTATGACGATGGTTGGGTAGCCTCCTGGACAATCCCTGAAGATCGAAGTGCTTTAACCAGTTACAAAGAAGTGTTCAAAACAAGAAAGGTGTCGACTGAGCTAGTCCAGCAATTTACCGACCAGACCGCTTTTTGGAGGGAAAACCATATTACGGTTTTCGCTTTTCGCATGCCGACTGACCCCCAAATGGTGATTCTCGAAAATAAATCCAGCGGCTTTGATGAAAACCATATTTCTAAGCAATTTGAGAAAAATGGTGGAATCTGGCTTGATTTTTCAAACGAGACCTATCATAGTTATGATGGTTCGCACTTAGATAAGGATTCTGCGGTAAAATTTTCACAAGACCTATCTGCCCAGATTGCCCAATATATGAATAATAAGTAACTGCACAGGTATTGGGCAAAACCCCCGAATTTTGATCATTTGTCGGGGGAAGCCCCGGCAAATGATCAAAATTCGGGAAATTCTCAGCTTTGTGGTTAAATTTTTTCCTTTGGAGTGAACATGACCGACGATATCGTACCTACCCTGGCGCAGCAAATCGCTGCCAAGATCCTCAAGCAGCCCAAGCGCATCCTCAAAGCGGATGAGCCGCTGATTTCCAGCGGCGTGATCGATTCATTCAGCCTGGTCGACGTCGCCCTGCTGGTCGAAGACACCTACGGCGTGCACATCGACGATTCTGAGCTGAACGCCGAGACCTTCGACACGCTCAACCAGCTGGCGGAGTTGATCCGCGCCCGCCAGGCCTGAGCATGCCGACTTTTTCCGACCTGCTGAAAAATTTCTACGACAAAGAACCCGAGCGGGTGGCGCTGTATGTGCTGTTCAGCGGGCAGCCCGACCGGCCGCTGACCTATCGCCAGCTCTTGCAGGGCGCGGCGGCCTACGCCCGGGCCTTCGAGCAGCATGGCTTGCAGCCCGGCGAGGTAGTCGTGCTGATCCTCCAGCACAGCTACGACCTGATCTACGCCTTCTTCGGGGCCATTTTGCACGGCGCCATCCCCTCGATCATGCCCTTCCTGACCGAAAAGCTGCTGCCCGAGCGCTACCGCGCCGATCTGGCGGCCCTGGTAGCCATCACCCAGCCCTCCGCCATCGTCACCTACCCGGAGTTCGAGGCCGAAGTGCAGGCGGCTCTCCAGCAAAGTGAAAATAATGAGACTTCTGCACCCCCCAAGAACGGGGGTACTACGGTCAAGTCCGTGATCGTCTCGGACAAAATCGGCGCACCGCTTGACCCGGACTTTGCTACGCTGGGCGGCATGCACCGCTCGCCGCAGGATATCGTCCTGCTGCAGCACTCGTCCGGCACCACCGGCCTGCAAAAGGGCGTGGCGCTGACCCACCAGGCGGTTTTCAACCAGCTCGAAAGCTACAGCCAGGCTTTGCACCTGGTGCCTGAAGACGTGATCGTCTCGTGGCTGCCGCTCTATCACGACATGGGCCTGATCGCCGGCTTTTTGATGCCGGTCCTGTGGGGCATCCCGCTGGTGATCATGTCGCCCTTCGAGTGGGTGCGCGCTCCCTACAGGCTGATGCAGGCGGTCTCGCGCTACAATGGCACGCTGTCCTGGCTGCCCAATTTTGCTTACAATTTCTGCGCTCAGAAGATCCGCGAGCGCGACCTGGTCGGGGTGGACCTGTCAAGCTGGCGTACCATCAGCAATTGTTCGGAACCGATGCGCTACGCCAGCCACCAGGCTTTCCTCGAACGCTTCCGCACCTACGGGCTGCGTCCCGAAGCGCTGGCGACCTGCTACGCTATGGCCGAAAACGTTTTTGCCGTCACCCAGGGCGGCCTCGACGGCCCCGTGACGGTGGACGAGATCGACCGGGACGCCTTCCAGATCGAACGCCAGGCGCGGCCCGCAGGCTCTGTCGAGCCCGACCGCCCCTCCATCCAGATGCTTTCCGCCGGCCGGCCGGTGCGCGGCACCGAAGTCAAGGTGGTGGCGGACGACGGGACTGAACTGCCCGAGCGCGGCGTGGGCGAGGTGGCCTTGCGCAGCGACTGCATGCTGGTGGGCTACTATCACCGCCCGGACGCCAACGAAAAAGCCTTCCGCGACGGCTGGTACCTGACCGGCGATTACGGCTACATGGCCAACGGTGAGGTATACGTCAGCGGGCGCAAGAAGGACCTGATCATCGTGGGCGGCAAGAATATCTACCCGCAGGACCTGGAGACACTGGCCATGGAAGTCGAGGGCGTGCACCCCGGGCGGGTGGTGGCTTTCGGCGTGTTCAACGAAGAGGCCGGCACCGAAGAAGTGGTCATCGTGGCCGAAGTGGACACGGAAGTCGAAGAGCAGCGCGAACAAATCGCCGCCGCCATCCGCCAGACCGTGACGCGCGGCTCAGCCGTGGCCCTGCGCAACGTCTACATCACCGGCGCGCACTGGATCGCCAAAACCAGCAGCGGCAAAACCGCCCGATTGGCCAATAGGGATAAGTACCTTAAAGAGATTGCGGATTTTTGATTGTAGATTGCTGATTTGGGATTGATAATTGGTCTTAGCGGTTAGCTTTAGCTAATGGCTAAAGGCTGACAGCTGAGACCTGAGAGCTGAAACCTGATGCCTCTTTCCGCCTCTTTTGACCTCGGCATTTCAAATATCGACGTCCTGGTACGGCGTGGCAGTGACCTGGAACATACCCGCCTGGCCAATACTACCCGGCCAATTTTGGAGCAGTTCCAGGCGCTGCTGCAGCGCTTTGGCCCGCTCGAACGCGTGGCGGTGACCGGCGGCCAGTACCGCCTGCTGCCCGAGCAGGTGGGCGAAACACGCCTGGTCAAAATCAGCGAGGTCGACGCCATCGGGCGCGGCGGGTTGTACCTGGCCGGGCTGGAAAAAGCCCTGGTGGTCAGCGGCGGCTCCGGTACCGCCATGGTGGCGGCGCGCCAGCGCCTGGCCGTGCACGTCACCGGCAGCGCCGTGGGGGGCGGCACGCTGCAAGGGCTGGGGCGCCTGCTCCTGGGCGAGACCGACCCACAGGCCATCGACCGACTGGCCTTGCAAGGGGACGCCAACCACGTCGACCTGACCCTGGTCGAGGCAGTCGGGGCCGGGGTGGGGCGCTTACCCGTCAACGCCAATGCGGTCAACTTTGGCCGCCTGGTGCAGGAAGGGGCCCTGGCATCCCCACAGGACATCGCCGCCGGGCTGGTGCGTCTGGTTGGCCAGGTCATCGCCGTGATTGCCATCAACGCCGCCCGCGCCGAAGGCCTTGAGCACATTGTCGTCACCGGGCACCTGGTCGACCTGCTCTCCGTGCGCAAAGTGCTGGACGAAACGGCCGGGTTCTACGAGGCCAGCATTGCCGTCCCGCCCAACCCTGGCACGGGCACGGCGGTGGGGGCGCTGGTGTGCATGGAAGAAATGTAGATTGAGGATTTCTGATTGCTGATTGTCAAAGACTTCCCTTCCGAAGGTTTCCCCGTCTTCGGGACCTTCGGAAGGTTTTGGGAATGAATTCACCACAGAGACGCAGAGAAAACAGAGAATCAGAACTAGGGCGAGACGGCACACCGGAACCCGACCCTGATGTCTCCCAGGTTGGGATCGTACCCAACCCGCAGGGCAGAGCGATTGCTTGCAGCTGGTTCGCTCCAGGCGCTGCCGCGCAGCACACGGTCGCTTCCCGTATCCGGCCCGAGCGGGTTACGGGCCGGCGACTGCTGGTAGTAACTGTCGCTGTACCAGTCGCTGACCCATTCCCACACATTGCCGGCCATGTCCAGCGCCCCATAAGGACTGGCGCCGGAGGGATAGCTGCCCACCGCAGTGGTATCGCCGGGTTGGTAATTATAGTTCGCCAGGCCTGGGTCCGGCGCAGCGTCTCCCCACGGGTAAAGGCGTCCGTCTGTCCCGCGCGCCGCCTTCTCCCACTCGGCCTCTGACGGCAGCCGTCGCCCGCTCCAGGTACAGTAAGTTTGCGCCTGGGACCAATTTACGTTGATCACCGGGTAGTTGGCATACTGGACGTTCCCATAATAGGAATGACGGGTAATAGAGCTGGTGTCTTCTGGCGCAGTACACTGCCTGTCCGTTACACACCGGGCATATTGGGCGTTGGTCACCCCGGTCCAGTCAATCCAGAAAGCATCCAGGTAGACCGTATGCTGCGGTAATTCATCCTTTTCCGCCCGGCTGTCTTTGGTTGGATCTGTGCCCATGCGGAATTCGCCGGCCGGCACGTAAACCTGTACCATATGGTCCTTGGGCGAAATCTGGGTCGAGCCAATTCCCATAGTTGGCATGGCGGTTACGGTCTGGGTCGGGGAAAGCGCAACCGCCGGCGCCGGAGATTTTGTAGCAGGTACCGGCGAGGAATGGGCCGGCAGCAGCCTGGCCGGGCTGATGCAGCCGAAAGTCAGTAGGCCGAGCATTGCCAGCAGCAGCCCGCGGCGCAAGGCCGGCTTACTTATTTTGGTTATCATGTTCGTTTTTCCTCCTTCGAGGCCAGATGACTGCTGCGGTCTCCGGTTATCCAAAACTCAGGACCGGTGCCCCCCCCTCGGACGATCTACAAGGTTGATTAGAAGCGGGTTGATTGGAAACACAATCCAAGGGCCAGACCTTCGTGCAGGCTCTCAGACCCATAGAAGGTCAGAAAGCCAGAACTAGGGCGAGACAGCGCACCGGAAGCCGATAAGGCTGTACCCGTAACCGGGGGTGATGATGGCCCGGTTGGCAGAACGGACGTCCCACCCATTACCGTTCCAGGAGCCGCCGCGCAGCACGCGGGTCGTCCCTGAGTCCGGGCCGGGTGGATTACGCGCCGGCGAGTTCAGGTAATAGCTGTCGCTGTACCAATCATTGACCCACTCCCACACGTTTCCGGCCATGTCCAGCGCCCCATACGGGCTGGTGCCAGTGGGGTAACTGCCCACTGCTGTCGTATCTCCTTTATTTTGACCGTAATTCAGCAGGCTTTGATCCGGCGCAGCATTGCCCCACGGGTAGATGCGCCCATCTATCCCGCGTGCAGCCTTCTCCCACTCCGCTTCGCTGGGCAGCCGCCGGCCTGCCCAAGCGCAGTAAGTCTGGGCCTGGTTCCAGTCTACATAAATCACCGGGTAGTCAGCGAACTGACTATCACCGTAATAAGAAGAGTGGGTATAAGATTTGCTGTCGTAGGGTTTCGTACATTTGCCGATTGTCACACAGCGGGCATACTCCGCGTTAGTCACCTCGGTCTGGTCGATCCAATAGGCGTCCAGGTAGACCGTATGCTGTGGCAACTCATCGTCCTGCGCCTGGCTGTCCTTGGCTTTGTCCGAGCCCATCAGGAAATCGCCCGCAGGGATATACAATTGCACCATGCTGTCTTTGGGCGAGGTCTGGGTCAAGCCAATTCCCAGGCTGGGCGCCGGTGTTGCAGAGGAGGTTTCAGTCGCGGTCGGCAATGGCGTCGCAGAACTCACAGGCGAAGCGATAGGTGAGCTGGCGCATCGGAACCCAATACTGCTGCCCCCATAGTCGGGGAGGCTGCCGAACCGGTAGGCAGAACGGACGTACTTTACAACATCGTACCAGGAGCCGCCGCGCAGCACGCGTCTATCCCCGGAGGTTGGCCCCGAAGGATTTCTAGACGGAGATTGCGTGTAATACGTGTCGCTATACCAATCATTGACCCATTCCCACACGTTTCCAGCCATATCTAACGCCCCATAGGGGCTGACACCTTCCGGGTAACTGCCCACTCCGGACGTGTCGCCGAAATTCGCATTGAAGTTCAATAAATCCTTCACAGGAGCAGTATTTCCCCACGGGTAGATGCGTCCATCTGGCCCGCGGGCGGCTTTTTCCCACTCGGCCTCACTGGGCAACCGCCTCCCTGACCACTGGCAGTAAGCCTGGGCATCGTTCCAACTTACCTGCACTACCGGGTGCTTTTCCAATGACTGTAAATTACTTTGTGGACCTTTTGGGTGCTGCCAGTTGGCCCCATTTATCGGGGTCCAGATTCCATTCTCGTAAACGTTTGCCCAACCCACTTTTTCTGCATCCGTTTGATAGCCGGTAGCCCGAACAAAAGCGCTAAACATGGCATTCGTTATATCAGTCTGGTCGATCCGGAAGGCATCCAGATAGACGGTATGCTGAGGTAGTTCATTACTTAAAAATTGACTGTCTTTGGTTTCGTCCGAGCCCATCAGGAATTCGCCCGCCGCCACATAAATCTGTACCATTTTGTCTTTGGGCGAGATTTGGGTTGGACCAATTTCCAGGGTGGGGGTCAGTGTTGGGGTCTCGGTTTTAGTGAGAGTCGGGGTCTCGGTACTGGTGGGAGTCAGAGTCTCAGTTTGAGTGGGTGTCGCGGACATTGTTGGCGTGGGCGGTACCGGCGTCGCAGTTGGCGGCACGGCAGCCAGAGCCAGGGCGGTCTGCGTGGCCGCCGAGTTGTAAGAAGACCTACCAACCCCCCATAAAATCAGCGCCAGCGATCCAATCACCACGGCCGCCCCGACCATCGCCCACACCCAGGTGCCTTTTGAAGACCCGCCCGGATTGAAGATAATCGAAGTGCTGGTCCTGCCGGTTTGTGACGGTCCATCCTTGCCAGCCGCTGGCTGCTGCGCATGGCCCACTTTGCCCAGGTTGGCCAGTCCTTCCAGGGCGGCCGCGAATTCACCCATGCTGG
>Ga0182027_10007917_pt1 | contig 15575 bp, 12 predicted proteins | sample 712E1DmetaG_FD_121300 | JGI IMG/M metagenome (GOLD analysis project Ga0182027, IMG submission 121300) | Permafrost microbial communities from Stordalen Mire, Sweden - 712E1D metaG (Illumina Assembly) | ecosystem: Environmental > Terrestrial > Soil > Wetlands > Permafrost | place: Sweden...
CCACCACCTTCCCGGCGAACCAGGTAGCCGACTACGTGGCCATCGGCCAGAACGTCCCGAGTCAGAACATCCACGAGGTCGTCCTGGGGCCGCCGTACACGATTCTCAACGTCAACGGTGTGAACTCGGCCGACACGAGCTGCCTGCTCAACGCCAAGGTCGCCGCGCTTTCGATCCAGCTGTTCGGGGCGGACAGCCTCTGGTACGGCAAGCCCGCACCGGCCAACACCTGCCCCACGCCTACCGCCGCAACTCCGGCCCCGGCCGCCTCGCCCAAGCCTTAGCCCGTCACCCCTCCGTCGGCTGCTTGGGGTGGGTTCTTCAGGACGACAAGAGGCGCCCTTGGAGCGACCGAGCATGAGTCAGGGCAGGGGATCGTCGCCTGCCGCGCCGCGAGCCCACATCTCGAGATTGAGCGCTCGCCAGAGCGTGCTGCTGTGAACACGCCCGGCATTGAACGCCTCGATCGCGTCCGTGAGCGCCCCGGGAGCAAGCAGGTCGGCGGCCTCGGCCCGCGAACGCGATGCCAGCCGGCGCCACACGGGTTCGGCTTCCAGCAGCCACCGCTGCTCGGGTGTCTGGAAGGCCACCTTGTCGCGGCGACTCAATACCTCGTCCGGCACGATCCCCCGCATGGCGGTCCTGAGGACGAGCTTGCGCTCGCCGCGGCCGCCGATCTTCAGCCTGTCCGGGAGCAGCAGGCTGGCCTCGGCCAGCCGGTGATCCAGGAATGGGACGCGGGCCTCGATGCCAAAGGCCATGCTGTTGCGGTCTTCGTATCGCAGCAGATCGGGAAGGTTGTCCGAGGCCAGGTCGAACCAGAGCTTCGTCGTCAGCAGCGTTCCGCGCTGCGAGAAGGGCTCCTCGATCGCCTGGCCGGCGTACCGAGCGGCTCGGCCTACCCATCGCGACGGCATGCGCCGCCGGTTCAGACGTGCCGGTAGGCGGTGCGTGCCGATGAGGACGTAGCCCAGCGTCGCCCGGTACGGTCCGTGGTTAGCCATCATCGTCCGGCCCGCCTGCCACGCGGTCCGCGGGCTGCGGAGGGCCCCGGCGAGACGCATTGCCGGGTATCGCACGTAGCCTCCCACCAGTTCGTCGGCGCCCTGCCCGTCCAGGAGCACCTTGATGCCGGCCTCGTGCGCAATCCGCATGACGTGGTATTGGGCAACGATGCTGGTTGAGCCAAACGGCTCGTCCTGCGCGCGCAGGATCCCGGGCAGCGACTCGAGGAAGAGATCGGAGCTCGGAGATGTGGTGTGGAGCTCCACCCCCGTGGCGGCCACGACGGCGTCGACGTACGGCCGCTCGTCGATGCCCGCTTCCCTGAACTGGGCGAAGAACGCCAGCTGGGGCGTCGCCTCGCGATCCTTGTGACCCCGCCCGGGCGCGAGCAGGCTCTTCGACCGCAGTGCGGCCGCGATCGTGACAATCGATGAGCTGTCGAGACCGCCCGAGAGGCACGAACCGATGGCAACGTCCGACCGCAGCTGAAGGGCGACCGAGTCGATCAGCAGCGACCTGAATTCCTCGATGCGATCGCCATCCTCGGCCTGCCGACCGAACGACGGATCGGTGGTGAGCTCCGGTGCCGGCCAGTAGCAGTCCCAGCGTCGCCCCTCGGGCGAAAGCAGAAGAGAATAGGCCGCCGGGAAGCACTGGATCTCTCGAAAGAACGTCCGGCTCCCGCGGCCCAGGGAGCCGTCCTCAAGGTAGGTCCGGACCACCCCGACGTCCGGGTCGGCGGAGACCCAGGGCAGCGTCCGCAGAGCCTTGATCTCGGATGCAAAGGCCAGTTGGCCCGATCCCTCGGCCAGGTAGAGCGGCTTGACGCCGAAGCGGTCGCGACAGAGGCAGAGCGTTCTTTCGCGGCCGTCCCAGATGGCGAATGCCCAGATGCCGTTCAGGCGCTTCGCGCAATCCGGGCCCCACTTCGCGTAGGCGGCGATCAAAACCTCGGTGTCGGACGATGTCGTGAAGGCCTGGCCGAGCGCGCGCAACTCGTCGGCGAGCTCGAGGAAGTTGTAGATCTCGCCGTTGAAGATGATGGTGTACCGGCCGTCCGGGGACGTCATAGGCTGATGTCCGCGCGGCGTGGGATCCAGGATGCTCAGCCGCCTCATTCCCAGGATGGCCGGTCCGAGCTCGATGCGTCCTTCGTCGTCCGGACCGCGGTGAACCAGGCTTACCAGCATGCGATCAACCAGGGCCGGGTCTGGGCGGCCGCCGTCGAGGCTCAGTGCGCCCGCAATCCCGCACATGTCAACCCTTGCACGTCTCCTCCGCTGCTGGCGAGCCCCTACCTGCCTGGGCGCAACTCTACCGGAAGGCTTCTGATGCCGCGCCGCGGCCTGCCCGGTCGCGGCGGCCGGGCCCTTCCTGTATCGTTGCCGCCATGTCCGATTCAGCCCGGCCGGCGGCTCCCGCGTCCGTTTGGGCCGTGCGGTGAGTCGGATCGGCGGGGCCCGGCCCCTGAGGATCGCGATCCTCGGCGATCCCAACAGCGTTCACACGAGGCGTTGGGCCGGCTACTTTGCCGACGGTGGCCACGAGATCCACGTCCTGGTTCCAGAAAAGGATAGCATCACCGTCGCCCACGACCCGCGCTACGAGGTCAATGCTTTCAGCGCGTGGAAGGAAGGCCGGATCCCCGGAGCCGGCCTGCTTGCCACGTCCCGCGCACTTGGGCGTTTGCTGGCGCAGATCAAGCCGGACGTGCTTCATTCCCATTCCGTGACCCGCTTTGGCCTGGCGGCTTGGGAGTCGAGGTTCCGTCCCTACGCCATTACCGTTTGGGGCTCCGATGTGCTTGTCGAGCCGGGCCTCAGCCGCCGGCGCCGCTTCCACGCCTGGCTGGCGCTCCGGGGCGCGGACCTGGTCACGGGTGGCTCGCAGCACCTCGTCCGGGCTGCCGTTGCCGGCGGGGCTCGCCCCTCTCGGACCCGGTACGTTCCCTGGGGAGTGGATATCGACCGATTTAGCCCGGGCGACATCCCCGCCGAGATGAGAGCAGGGCTCGGTCTTCCCGGAGCCCGAGTGGTTCTCTCGGCGCGCGCTATCGCCCCGATCTATCGCCAGGACGTGGTCATGGAGGCTTTTGCCCGCCTGCCCGAACAGACGCTGCTGGTGATGACCCGCCACGGAGCGCGCGAGGCGGATGTGGCCGACCTGACGGCCCGGGCCCAGGCGCTGGGTGTGGCGGACAGACTGCGCATCCTGCCGGAGCTGCCCGAATCCAAGGTGCCCGAGCTCTACCGCCTGGCTGACGTGGTCGTGTCGGTGCCGGTCTCAGATGGGGGTCCCAACACCGTGGTGGAGGCTCTTGCCAGCGGCCGTCCGGTTGTGGCTTCCGACCTGCCGCCGAACCGAGAGTGGCTGACCGAGCTGGATCCCGGGTCCCTCGTCCCCGTCGGCGATGTCGGCGCAACTGCGGCGGCCATGGCCGCCGTGCTCGCGCGGCCGGACGACGAGCGCCGGGCACGAGCGGCACGTGGGCGCCAGGCCGTCTGCGAGCGAGCCGATCGACGTGTCAGCATGGCCCTGATGGAGACTCTGTACCAGGAGCTCGCTGCACGGCGCCGGGCCAGGTGACTGGGGCGACACGGGTTGTCGAGCAACTACTATCCTGACCGGGGCAGGATCGGTCGTCGGGCCGTCCGCAGTGCAGGAGGGATCCAGAGCTGACTTCCACAGTCGCCGTCACGGGATCTGAGGGCTTCATCGGGTCGCACCTGGTCGAAGCCCTCGTTGAGCGCGGCCATCGCGTGAAGGCGATGGTGCTCTACAACTCCTTCGACTCCTGGGGCTGGCTCGAGGCCCTTCCGCCGGAGGTCCTGGCCAACGTTGAGGTCCAGCTCGGCGACGTGCGCGACCTCAACTCCGTGCAGGGGCTGCTCGAAGGGGCCGACGTCGCATACCACCTCGCCGCCCTGATCGCCATCCCGTATTCGTACAGTGCCCCGCGGTCGTATGTCGACACCAACGTCATCGGCACGATGAACGTCCTGGAGGCAGCTCGCGAGATTGGCACGCCGCGCGTCGTCCACACGTCCACGAGCGAGGTCTATGGCACGGCGCGGACCGTCCCGATCAACGAGGATCACCCCCTCCAGGGCCAGTCGCCGTACTCGGCTTCCAAGATAGGTGCCGACAAGATCGCCGAGAGCTATCACCTGGCCTTCGGGGTTCCGGTTGCCACTCTCCGTCCCTTCAATACCTTCGGACCTCGTCAGTCCACCAGGGCCGTGATCCCGACGATCCTGGCCCAGCTGTCGGCGGGTCTGGAGCGCATCTCGCTGGGTGATCTGCGGCCGACTCGTGACTTCTCGTTCGTGACCGACACCGCCGCGGCCTTCATAGCAGTAGGCGAGGCGCCGGCTGAGGCGGTGGTTGGGCGCGTCCTGAACTCCGGTACCGGCGAGGAGATCTCCATAGGCGATCTGGCCGCGCTGCTGTGCGAGGTCACCGGCAGGTCTGCCGAGATTGTCCAGGACGAGGGGCGGTTGAGGCCGGCGGCGTCGGAGGTCATGCGTCTGGTCTGCGACAGCTCGCGCCTGCGAACCGCCACCGGATGGAGGCCGAAGCACGACCTGCGGACCGGCCTGGCCAGGACTGCGGAATGGTTCGCCAGGCCCGAGAACCTGGCCCGCTACAAGTGGAGTCGGTACACCCTGTGAGCGATATGCACGCGGTCATCCTGGCCGGCGGCAAGGGCACGCGGCTGCGGCCTTACACCACCACCATTCCCAAGCCGCTGGTGCCCATCGGCGACGACTGCGCCATCCTGGAGATCGTCCTGCGTCAGCTGTCGGCAAGCGGGTTTGGGCGCGTGACGCTCGCCATAGGTCACCTCGGCGAGCTCATCCGGGCCTACGTTGGAACCGGCGAGCAATGGGGCCTCGAGTGTGACTACGCGCTTGAGACCAAGCCGCTCGGCACGATGGGTCCGGTCGTCGCGGTCCTGGACCGCCTGCCTGCGGACTTCCTGGTCCTCAACGGAGACATCCTGACCGACCTGCCGTACGCCGACCTGCTGGGGGCGCACGCCGCGTCCGCGGCGCCGATAACCATCGCCACTTACCGCCGTCGAGTTGAGGTGGACTTCGGCGTGCTGGAGGTCCAGGACGGCCGGGTCGTCGGCTTCAGCGAGAAGCCGAGGCTGGACTACTCGGTCAGCATGGGCGTCTACGCTCTCTCGAAGGCGACCCTGTCAGGCTACTCGGCGGGCGAGGCGCTTGGCTTCGACCAGCTCGTCCTGGATCTGCTTGCCAGAGGCCGGTATCCAGCCTCGTACGCGTTCGACGGCTACTGGCTCGATATCGGCCGGCCAGAGGACTACGACCGGGCCAATCAGGAGTTCGCAAGTCTGCGCCACCGGTTCCTGAAGGACTCGTAGGTGACCATCGCGCTCGTTCTGGGCGCTCGTGGTTTTCTGGGCAGGCAGGTGGCTGCGGCCCTGGCTCAGGACGAAGGCCTGGACATCGTCGAGTCCGATCTGCCCGGGAGCGGCGGCGGGCCCGCCTTCGTCGCCCTGAATCTGGCGACCGACCCCCACGAGATAGCCGCCATGCTGGCCGCGACCCGCCCGGACGTGATCGTCAACTGCGCGGGCCGGACGGCCGGCGACAACGCTCAGCTGAGGGCGGCCAACGTTGACACGGTCGGACGGCTGCTCGACGGCGTCGGCCTCAGCGGGCTGCGCCCGCGGCTGGTTCACATCGGTTCCGCGGCAGAGTACGGAATGGCGACACCGGGTCAGCTGGTGAGCGAGGGCGCGGCGGCGACGCCGGCGGGCCCGTACGGTTCCACGAAGCTGGAGGCCACGCGTCTCGTCGTAGCCGCCACCGAGGCGCGGCTTGTCGACGGGGTGGTACTCCGCGTCTTCAACGCGGTGGGCCCGGGAATGCCGCCGGACAGCCTGCCCGGCGCCGCGGTGAGCCGCCTGGTTCGAGCCCTGGACGACGGTGCAGCTTCGGTGACGATGGGACCGCTCGGTTCCGTGCGCGATTTCGTGGACGTGCGTGACATCGCGTCGGCGGTGGTGGCGGCGTGCCGCGCCCTGGGCCTCGCGACGCCGATCGTGAACGTGGGCACCGGCCGGGCTCATACGGCGCGCGAACTCGTAGAGGCGCTGGCGCGCAGCATCGGTTTCGAGGGCGCAATAGGCGAGCAGGCGGCCGGTTCGGCCAGATCGTTCGACGTGCCGTGGATGGTGGCCGACGTGTCGCTGGCGCGGCGCGTTCTGGGCTGGCAGGCCGTTCACGACCTGGACTCGATTGCCGCAGCGATCGTGGCGGGAGTGCGCCGGGGCCACTGACGAAGGAGTGCAGACCTGGACCGCCGGGCCGTAAGGTCTCCAGCCCGGGGACCTGCCGGCGTCGCGGCGGCCACCCGGTCTACCTGGCCAGGACCCCTCCTGTATCTTTAGGCCATGCCTCATAAGCCCCGCTCGGCCGGGATCCTGATCTACGGCATGTACGACATCTCCGACCTGAGCAGCGCCCCCAAGGTCAGGATCGCCATGATGACCGCGGCGCTGTCGAGGCAGGTTCACACCGAGAGCATCACCGGCGGGCGTCTGGCCCGAGCCATGGCCTCACTCCGGTGGCTCGCCTCGGGCGGCCCCAGACGCATCGACGCCGTCTACGTCGAGTCGGCCACGACGACCTCTATGCCGACCGACCTTGCGTTCCTGGCGCTGATGCGGTTGCTTCGCCGCCCGGTCGGCGTGTACTTCCGCGATGCCTATCAGTTCTTCCGAGACGTCCATCCGCGGATGCACCGTCGCCAGATCCTGACGGACTGGCTGTGGCGGATCAGCCTGCCTGCCTTGAGAACCGTTGCGTCGGTGCGCTATGCCCCCTCGCGAGGCCTGGCCGCGGTGCTCGGGCTCTCGGACGCGGTGATACTTCCGCCCGGCACGGATCCGACGGCACCGTTCCTGGGCATCGGACAGGACGATCTGGTCGCCGCGATCGTGCAGCTGTCGGCCGGATCCGGCATGGACACGCTCGTAGCCGCGATGGAGTTGGTCCGCGCGCGCCGGCCGGAGGCGCGCCTTCGAATCGTCACGCGATCCACGGGAGCCGCGGCGGCTGACCTGCCTTCGTGGGTGGACGTCATGACGGCCGGCCGATCGTCGCTGCCGGAGGCGCTCGCGGCTGCCCGCGCCTGTGTCCTCCCGCTGCCGGTGAATGCCTACACGAACCTGGCCGTGGCCGTCCGGCTGCTCGATCTGCTGGCCTTCGGCAAGCCCGTCGTCGCCACAGATACGACAGAGATGCGGGCAATCATGGAGGCGAGTGGTGCCGGCATCGTCACGGACGCCTCAGCCGAAGGCATGGCCGGGGGAATCCTGGAGTTGTTGGAGGACAGGGCCACGGCCGAGCGCTGTTCGGCGGCTGCGCAGGTTTATGCGGCCGCTCCAGCCAACACGTGGGACGCCCGAGCGGCCACGGTCTGCCGGACGCTCGGATGCTCCGGGGAGGCGATCGCTTGAAACAAGCCGAGGGGTCGGCGCAGGGCGACCCGGGCCGGGCCGGGCGGGCCGAGGGCGGCGAGGCCGAACGCGCCGAGGCCGAACGCGCCGAGCGCCCGCTCGCCATCGCGGTGCTCGGCGACGCCAACAGCATCCACGTCCGTCGCTGGGTCTCGTACTTCGCCGGCCACGGCCACAAGATGACGCTTCTCGTACCCGAAGGAGTGGCGGTCGAACCCGGCTACGAGGACGGCATCGCCATCGAGCGGTATGCCCCCCAGGCCGGTTGGCGTTTTAGCCAGATCGGGCTCATCGCCTCCGGCCTGTCCCTCAGACGAGCCGTGAATCGGATCCGGCCGGACATCCTGCAGGTCCACTACCTCACCCTGAACGGCTTCCGGGCCTGGATGTCGGGGTTCCATCCCCGCGTCGTCACCGTCTGGGGCAACGACGTGCTCATCGACCCCCGGCGAAGCGCCCGGGCGAGACTCCTCGCCAGGTTGGCGCTGCGCTCGGCGGATCTTGTGACCGGAGGATCGCAGCACCTGGTCAAGGAAGCCGTCGCGGCCGGCGCGCGCCCGGAGCGGACGCGCTATGTCCACCTGGGGGTGGACACGGATCACTTTCGTCCCGGCGACTGCCCTCCCGAGTTCCGATCCGGGCTCGGAGTGCCGGGAGCCCGGGTCGTTCTGTCTCCCCGAGCCATTGCGCCCCTATACCGCCAGGATGTCGTGGTGGAGGCATTCGCCCGATTGCCCGCGGTAACGCTGCTCGTCCTGACTCTTCAAGGGGCCCAGAAGTCGGAGCTGGCGGCCCTCAGGGCCAGGGCGGATGCGCTGGGCGTGGCCGACAGAATCCGCATCCTGCCCAGGTTGGCCGAGTCCGAGCTGCCGGACCTGTATCGCCTGTCCGACGTCGTGGTCTCCGTGCCGACCTCGGATGGCGGCCCCAAGACCGTGGTCGAGGCCCTCGCCTGCGGCCGACCCGTCGTGGCTTCCGACCTGCCACCCAACCGGGAGTGGCTGGCGGATCTGGACCCCGGCTGCCTGGTCCCCGTCGGCGATGCCGCGGCCACGGCGGCGGCCATCGGGACCGTCCTGGCGAGGAGTCCGCAGCAGCGAGCCGAACTGGCCGACAGGGGGCGTGCCGCGGTGCTCGAGCGGGCCGACCAGAGGCTGGCCATGGCCGAGATGGAAGCACTCTATCGCCGGCTCGCTGCGCCTCCGTCGGCCAGATGAAGCGAGAGCCAGCATGAGTTCGGCCGCGCCAGTCCGTGGATTGAGCCCGTTTGCCCGGCGCGTCAGCAGCGTCTTCGGGACGCAGGTGCTGGCATTCGGATTTGGGTTCGTGGCGTCCATCCTCCTGAGGAGGCTTCTGTCCAGTAACGATTTCGGGTCGTTCGTAGCGGTCTCCACGCTCCCTGGAATGCTCTCGGCCCTGGGCATGTTCGGCCTGCCAAACGCCGTGAACTACTACGCCGGCAAGGGTCATTCCGTCGCCAGCCTGGTGCGTCTGTCGTTTATCTTCACGGCGGCCCTATCCGTGATCCTGATTGCGGCGGTGTGGGTCGTGCTGCCTTTGCTGGAAGGATCGTTCTTGAGCGCCGCGAGAACGGACGACACTCTCCTGCGCGTCATGATCCTGACGTTGCCGTTGACCATCCTGGCGTCGTTCGGCGGGTCCATCCTCTACGGGCGGCAGGACGTCCGCGTCTACAACATCATCCAGGTTGTCCAGGCCATCGCGTCGTTGCTGTCCGTGATCGTGCTCCTCGGGATGCTTCACCTGGGATTGGCCGGAGCCGTTGCAGGCAGCGTGCTCATGGCGCCGCTGCTGGCGCTGGGCGTGATGGAGGCGGTTCGTCAGTTGCAGCGGCGGGACAACGCCGGTGCCCCCGCCAGCCCTCGAGCCCTCGCTTCGTACGCCTTCCGGCTATACCCGGCAAGTCTCAGCGGCTACTTCAACTACCGGGCGGACACGTACATCATCCAGGCGGTCGTCCCGGACTCGCGAACTCCACTGGCGAACTACAACACAGCAGTGGTCATGGCGGAGCTGGTCTTCTTCGTGCCGAATTCGATCGCAACGATCTTCCTGCCGCGAGTCGCGGGATCCACGGCTGTGGATGCGAGCCAGATGCTCGGGCGGGTCGCCCGTCTCTCGATGCTGATCACCGTCTGCCTGGCTGTCGCCCTGGTTCCGACGGCCTTCCTGGGCATCCATCTCATCCTGCCGAAATACGCGGCCTGCCTGCCGGCGTTCTACGTCCTGCTCCCCGCGGTGGTGAGCTTGAGCATGGCCAAGATCATGACCGGCTACATCAGCGGCCGGGGACACGCCGGGCTCGTCTCGGTTGCGATCACGCTCGCTCTTGTTCTGAACGTCGCCGCGAACTTCATCCTCATCCCGCGTTACGGTATCGTCGGCGCGTCGCTCGCGTCCGTCATCTCGTATACGGCCCACGCTTCGATTACGCTCGTCATGGCGAGCCGCCTTTCCGGGCAGCCGATGCGGTCGCTCCTGATCCCCGGGCGGACCGAAGCGGTACTGTTCGTTACCGGCCTGTGGCGGCTGACGGATCGTCTGCCGTTGTTCGGCAGGTCGCGGTCGAACGAAGGAGATGCGCGCTGATGCCCGGTCGCGTGCTGGTCGTCGCATACAACTTCCCCCCCGTTGGGGGCACGGGCATTCAGCGGACCCTCAAGTACGTAACCTATCTGCCCGGGTCGGGCTGGGAGCCGGTCGTCCTGACCGCCCGCAACCCCGGTGCGCTTCCCCGCGACGACGAGGCGGAGCGCGGACTGGCGCCGGACCTGGTCGTAGAGCGTGCTTGCTCGCCCGAGCCGGTGAAGTTGAGGCGCGCCCTTGGGCGGGCCGCGAGGGGCGCCCTGTCGCTCATGCCCGACACGTCGGCCGGGCCGCCTGAGAGGAACGGCTCGATGCCGCCCGCCGCCAACGGCGCAGCCGGGGCTCGGCCCGCTGCGCGCGTCCGCGACTACGGAGGTCTCGCCGGGATTTGGGGCCGGATGGAGCGCCTCGTCTTCTTTCCGGATCCCGAGGTGGCATGGGCGCCGTTCGCGGTGCGTTGCGGCCTCGAGACGATTCGACGGTTACCCGTCGACGTCGTCTATTCGTCCGCGGGACCCTTCTCCAGCCATCTGGCAGCGGCGCTGATCGCGACCCGGGCCGGCCTGCCGTGGATCGCCGACTTCCGCGACCCGTGGATCGGCAACGTCTTTGCGGCGCCACTTCCGGCCGTTCATGCGCGGCTCCAGGAGCGGATCGAGCGACGGTTCGTCCACCTGGCAGCACGATCCGTCTTCGCAACCTCGGGTCTGGCGGACCTCTACGCCCACCGCTATCCGGAGGTGGCTCGCCGTTTCGTTTCGATCCCCAATGGGTACGACAGATCGGATCTCGTCGGCATGGCCCCGGCGGAGCCGCCGCGGCCCGGCGGCTTCCACCTTCTATACGCGGGCAGCCTGTACCGCGCCCAGGAGCTGGAGGTCTTCCTGCTGGGTGTCGAGCGCCTGCTCGATCGCAGGCCGGATCTCCGCGCACGGCTACGAGTCGACTTTGTCGGCACCGTCAACGAGGCCAACGCCCGGCTCAGCGCCGAGTTCGAGAGGCCCGAGCGACTCTGTGGCGTCGTTGGCTTCGAGGGATTCGTGCCGCGGCCCCAGGCCCTGGCCCGAATGGCGGGGGCGGATGCGCTGTTGCAGTTGATGCCGGACGTGGCGGGGGCGAATCTCTTCGTCGGCGGGAAGCTGCTCGAATACCTGGCCTTCGACCGACCGATCCTGGCGGTCATGCCGCCGGGCGACGGACGCGCATTGGTCGAGAGCCTGGCGATGGGCATCGTCGCCGACGTCGAACCGGCGAGCGTCGCCGACGCGCTGGAGAAGCTCCTGGATCGCACGCCAGCGCCGGCTCCGGCCGACCCGGCCGGTCGGTTTGATCGGGTCAACCTCGCTCGACGACTGGCCTTGCTGCTCGACGATGTGGTTGCGGAGGGGCGGAGATCGTGACCCGCGACCCGCACGCGTCGACGTGACCACTCCGAGACGGCCCACCCGTCTGCTGCTCGTCACCAACATGTATCCGACGCCCGATCGTCCCGGGACCGGGCCGTTCGTCGCGCGCAGGGTGGCCTCGTTGCAGGCGCGCGGGGTGGAGGTGGTCGTTGCCGGCCCGGGCAGCTACCGGCGCGGCGCGGCCCTGCGGCATCTGCAGATCGCCTGGCGAGCGCTCACTGCCCGGGGCCCGTTCGACGGAGTGGAGGCCCATCCTGTTTACGCGGCCGGGGTCATCGGGCTGGTCGCGGCGAGGCTGCGCCGCCTGCCGATGGTGGCCTACGCACACGGGAGCGACGTCTCGGTCCACGCCCAGAGGGGCCGCCTCGCCAGAGCACTGGCGGCGTGGGCCATCCGCGGCGCAGCCATCGTCGTCGCCAACTCCGCCGCCACGGCAGCTGCCGTGGAGAGTCTTGGTGCCCCGGCCCGGGTCGTCAGCCCCGGCGTGGACATGACACAGTTCAGCCCGGTCGCCGTGTCGAGAAACGAGCTCCGCCTCGCGCTGGGTCTGCCCGAGGGTCTGATGGCCCTGTTCGTCGGGCACCTGTCGGACTACAAGGGCGCGGACGTCTTTGCCGGCGGCCTCGAGATCGCCAGAACCTGGCAGGGCGTGGCGGTAGGGACAGGGCCGCTGTCGGAGCGCCTCAAGACGGAGCACCCGCGCATCATTCTGCCGGGCGCCGTCGCGCCCGAGGAAGTGCCCAAGTGGCTGCGGGCGGCCGACGTGGTCGTGGTGCCTTCGCGACGCGAAGGACTGGGGCTGGTCGCGGTGGAGGCCCTTGCGTGTGGCACGGCGGTGGTGGCTTCGGCTGTGGGCGGGCTGCCGGACGTGGTGCACGACGACGAGAACGGGCTGCTCGTCCCACCGGGCGACCCCGGCGCACTGGCCGCAGCCCTGGCCCGGCTGGAGGATGCAGGCTTGCGTGCCCGCCTGGGTGCTGCCAGCCCGGCCTCCGTCGCCAGACACGACATCCGGACTGCTGCGGCGGAGATGGCCGAGGTGTGGGCCGAGCTCGGCGTTCGGGCCTGACGAATCGCGCCGGCCGATCCGAGGCCTGCAGCCAACGTTCGGCGACCGGCGGTGCTCAGGTGCCCAGGACCGACGTAGCCACCAGCGCCACGGACAGGACTACCAGCAGCGCCGTTCCAAGCCAGCCGATCGAGAGCAGGAATCGCCCGCTGACCAGCGGGCCCATCAACTTCCTGTCGGCGGACAGGCGCATCACGAAGACGAGCACGAAGGGCAGCAGCAGGCAGTTGACGACCTGGGCCGTGAACATCACCTGGACCAGGTCGCTGGGCGGCACCACCAGGACGACCAGGGCAGCGCTCGCGACGAAGAAGACCATGAGGCCGTAGAAGGCCGGCGCCTCGCGCCAGCGCCAGTCGACGCCCGTCTCCCAGCCGAACGCCTCGCACGCGGCGTACGCGCTCGTAAGCGGGACCACGCCCAGGCCCAGGAACGATGCAGCCAGCAGGCCGACGGCGAAGAGCACCGTCGTCAAGGGCCCGGCCAGCGGCTTGAGTGCCAGGGCGATAGTGGCCACGTCCGTGGCGTTGGTCTGGTTGTGGGCCCACAAGGCGGCGGCGCAGGCGACGACGATGAAGGCTGCGATCAAGTTCGTCAGGAACGCGCCCAACCCAACGTCCAATCGCTCGCCGACCAGGTCTTCCGGCCCGAGCCGCTTGTCGGCCACGTACGACTGAATGAAGGCCTGGCCCCACGGCGTGATCGTGGTTCCAACCGTGGCCACGACCGCAACCCAGTATGCGGGCGAGGATGCGAGGCGCGGTACGACGAGAGAAGAAACGGCCCGGCCCCAGTCGGGGTGGGCGAGCAATGCCGACACGAAATAGGCCAACGACACGCAAATGCCGACTGCGACGAAGAGGTATTGGACCTTGCTGTAGTTGCCCCGAGTCAGCAGCAGGATCACGACCGCGGCCGCGAGAAGCGCGCTCGCCCAGCTGGGCCAGCCGAAGAGCCCGAGGGCGGCGCTGCAGCCGGCGAACTCGGAGATGATCGAGCCGACGTTGGCCACGAGCATCGCGCTGATCATGAACGTTGCCCAACGCACTCCGTATTGTTCCCGGACCAACCCGGCAAGTCCCTGGCCGGTCGCGAGCCCCAGCCGCGCCCCAACTTCCTGGGTGAAGAAGAGAACGATCTGGCTGGCCAGGAGGACCCACAGCAGGTCGTAGCCGAACCGAACACCGACCACGGAGTAGGTGGAGATGCCGCCGGCATCGTTGTCCGCGAAGCCGCTCACGAGACCCGGCCCCAGGACGCCGAGGATGGCCGCAAACCGAACCCGATTGACGGCGCGAGGGGTAAGCGTCAGCGCCGGCGCCTTCAACGATCGGCCGGCCCGGAGCGGCCGAACAGGTGCGGAAGTCGGCGCTTAGATGGCTGTGGCAGCAGGGTGTCGATAGCGTCGTCGACGGTGACGATGCCTTCCAGGCGGCCGTCGGCATCGACGACCGGCACCGCCAGCAGGTTGTACCGGGCCACGACCTCGGTCACCTCATCCTGGCCCGCATCGGTGCGAACCGCGACCGGCTCTTCGTACATGAACGTCGAGATCGGCGTGTCGGGCTTGGCCACGATCAGGTCGCGCAGCGACAGGACGCCCACGAGCCGCCCGTCTCCGTCGGTCACGTAGACGTAGTAGATCGTTTCGGCGGTGGGCTCGAGCTCGCGCAGGCGATCGATCGTTTGGGCGGCCGTGAGGCCGGCCGGCACCGCCACGAACTCGGTCGTCATGATGCCGCCCGCCGTCTCCTCGCCGTATGTCATGAGCTCCTGGACCTCTTCGGCCTCGTCCTTCTCCATGAGGCCCAGGATCTCCTCCCGACTCTCCTCGGACAGGTCCGCCACCAGGTCGGCGGCTTCGTCCGGATCCATCTCCTCGAGGATGTCGGCGGCGCGGGCAGGCTCCAGGTCCTCGAGGATGTCGACCTGAGTTTCGGGCTCCATCTCGCCGATAGCGTCGGCCGCAGCCTCGTCGTCGAGAGAGGCGATGACGCCGACACGGTCGCTTCGACTCAGCTGGTCGATGATGGTTGCCAGATCGGCCGGGTGAAGCTCGGCCAGGCGCTGGTGGGGGACGCGCAGCTTGACGCTGGCTATCGTCCGCTCGACGGGGTCGACATCCTCCCAGTCGATGTACCGCTCCGGTACTTCGCGATGCAGACCGCGGGCGAGAGTCTGCCACGGCCCCTCGAGACCCAGGCGACGCAGCAGCCCCGACGGGCCCACGTCCACCGCCACGAGATGCAGGGCGCCCTCGACCTCGTCGAGACAAAGGTCGTTGACTCGGACGACCTTGCGGCCGTCGATGTCCACGATCTGGCGATCCATCAAGTCAAGCTTCAGGCGGATCTCGTTGGGTCGCTGTTGAAACTTCGTGATGTCGATCGCGGACGTGCGCAGAGTGGCACCGCCGGCGTCCAGGGAGGTCACCGATTGCCACTGCAGGAAGATCTCGCGGCCGTTCGTCTGGACGACGATGCCGGTCACCGGCGGGTATTTCCCGCCGATGGCGACGATCAGGTCGGCGACCTTGCCGATCGGCTCACCGTGCTGGTCGCGCACAGGCCGGCCAATCGCCTGGCTCAGATAGAGCATGTGCCACCTCGATGGCGGGTCCGACCCGCCCCTCAGGTGGCTTGCGCCGGGAGGCGCTTACCGCTGGAAGGTTGGGCGGACCAGGTAGACGATTTCGGCGGCGTACGCACTGCCTGCACGCACGGCGCCGCTGGTACTGGGTCCGGTCTCCACTGAGGGAGGGATCCTCCGAAGCAGGTCTGAACGGTACGCGGGGGCACAGGGACAATGGCCCTCCGACCACGACGGAGTGTAGTCCGCCCTTGGCTGATGGGTCAACGAAGTCGCGGCGGCGGTGTGAACGGACAGCGATCCTGTCCGAGATAAGCGGACAGCGACTTTGTCACCCTCGATCCCATGAAGACGAGGGAGACGATCACATTGGACGCTCGGGCTCAACAGCGCCTGCTCATCCTGA
>Ga0182027_10007918_pt1 | contig 15575 bp, 9 predicted proteins | sample 712E1DmetaG_FD_121300 | JGI IMG/M metagenome (GOLD analysis project Ga0182027, IMG submission 121300) | Permafrost microbial communities from Stordalen Mire, Sweden - 712E1D metaG (Illumina Assembly) | ecosystem: Environmental > Terrestrial > Soil > Wetlands > Permafrost | place: Sweden...
CGCTGGTCGAGAACATCCCCATCGCCATCCTCGAACTGGATCTGCGCGGTTTGGGCCGGGTCCTGCAGAAGTGGCATGCCGCCGGGGTGCGGGACTTGCGGACGCATCTGGCCGACCATCCGGATGAGATTGCCGTGTTGTCGATTTCAGTCGCGGTGGCCGCTGCGAACGAGACCACGGTGCGACTGACCAAGGCCGAGTCGAAAGGCCATCTCCAGGGCGAGATCGCGCGACTGTTCAATCCGCAGGGCTTCGCGGTATTGCAGCGCTGGCTAGAATCCATCTGGCAGGGGCGCAATGATGGGGAAGCGGAGGCCGAGCTTGTCGATTTTGCGGGCGGACGCCACTACACTTACATGCGCTGGTGGATGCCGCGGCAGGCGGAACGGCTACACCTGGAGCACGCAGTGGTCGCGTTGGTGGATCTCACCGAACTCAAAGGTGCGGAAGCGGCGCTTGCGGCCGAGAAGGAGCGCCTCACGGTGACATTGCGTGCGATGGCGGAAGGGGTGATCACCACCGATACGCGCGGGGTGGTGCAATTCATTAATCGCGCCGCAGAGGAATTGACCCAATGCGACGCCGCCGGGGCGGTGGGCCGGCCGCTCGCGGAGGTCTGTGTTCTCCGCGGGCAGCGGTCGGATGAGGCGTTCGTGCTGCCTCTGACCCGGGTCTTGGGGGAACGAGCGTTGATCGATCTTCCACCCCAAACGCGGCTCGTGAGCCGCAACGGCGCGAGCTTCCAGGTCGAAGGCTGCTGCGCGCCGGTGCACGATGCAGGCAGTGAAATCATCGGGACCGTGCTCGTCATCCGGGATGTTACCGTCCGCCAGCGCTTCGAGCAGGAGATGGAACGCACCTCGCAGCTTGAATCACTCGGCATCCTGGCCGGAGGCATTGCCCATGATTTCAACAACATCCTGACCGCGGTGATGGGCAACATCACGATGGCAATGCTCGATGCCGAAGGGTTGGCAAGCGTCGGGCATTATTTGCAGGAGGCGGAGCGGGCGACACTGCGCGCCCGCGGCCTGACCCAACAGCTTCTAACCTTTGCCAAAGGAGGAGATCCGGTGCGGACCGCGGTGCTGCTGCCGGAGATCATCCGCGAGGTTGCTGAGTTTGCCCTCCACGGCTCGCGGGTGAAATGCGAGTTCGATCTGCCGCCGGGACTCTGGCCGGCTGACGCGGACAAGGGCCAGTTGGGACAGGTCGTGCAAAATCTTGTGATCAACGCCGTGCAGGCGATGCCGGAAGGCGGCACCATCCGGATCGGCGCGACCAACGAGACGGTGCGTCCGGACGCGCAACGGCCGTTCCGACCGGGCGATTATGTGCACATCTCGGTGGCGGATGCGGGCATGGGCATCAAACCCGAGCATCTCGCAAAAATCTTCGATCCGTACTTCACCACCAAGCAGCAAGGCAGCGGGCTTGGACTGACGACAGTCTACTCCATTGTCCACAAACATGAGGGACATATTGAAGTGGAGTCGGAGCCCGGCCATGGCACCACCTTTCATCTCTGGCTTCCGGCCCTGCGCGAAAAGAACCCGGGGGCGGCCGAGACAGGGGACGAGGCGGCGACTCCGATGAAAGGCCGGGTGCTTTTCATGGACGATGAGGAATCCATTGTCGTCATGGCGGGCATGATCCTGCGGCGCCTGGGCATGGACGTCGAGCTGGCGCGGGATGGCGCCGAAACCGTGCAGAAATTCTCGGAGGCGTATGCCGCCGGGCGCCCATTCGATCTGGTGGTGATGGATCTTACCGTGCCCGGAGGAGTCGGGGGGCGCGAAGCGATCGATCAGCTGCGGCGGATTGACCCGGACGTGCGGGCGATCGTGTCGAGCGGATACTCCAGCGACCCGGTGTTGGCCAACTACCGGGCCTATGGTTTCTGCGGCATGCTGGCGAAGCCTTACAAAGTCGACGATTTTGTCCGGGTGCTGCGCACTGCATTGCTGGAGAACCGCTCACCGTTGGCCGGCGGGGCCGCTCCGGCGGGGGCCACCTGAGCGCCGACTGTTCATGCGAAAATTGTGTCACGCCTCTGCGGATACCTTTGACAGAGGCGGTGCCAGATGGTATCTTCATCCCAGGTTTTTTAGGCAGTCCAACCCCGATTAAAACACATGGCCCCAAAGAAAAGCCCCAAGACCAAGAAGATCGTGAAGAAACCGGTTAAGAAGCTTGTGAAAAAGCCGGTCAAGAAGCTGACCAAGAAGCTGACCAAGAAGCTGGTCAAGAAAATCGCTCCCAAGGCTGTGAAGAAGCCTGCGGTAGTGATCCCGAAGAAGGCGGCGCCACCGAAGAAAGTTGTGCTGAAGAAAGTGGCACCGGCTCCGGTTGTCGCACCAGCTCCAGTGGCTGCACCGGTTCCGGTCAGCGCTCCGGTTGTTGTCGCGCCCGTCGCGCCTCCGCCTGCTCCTCCGGCGCCTGCCGCGACGCCGGCGTCGTAGAAAGCAATCGCAGAAAAAGGCGCCGTCCAGGCGCCGTCTCTGCCTGTTCCCTCGCCAGTGTTTGCTTGGCGAGGGGACGGTGTGTTTTCACGCATTTTTGGACGGTGTGCCCGCTGGATTGCGCCCGCTGGGCAGCGTGTCGGATTTTGGTGTAGGAAGCCTGCTTGCCCGTTCGACAAGCTCAGGGTCCCGAGGGACAGGCGATTCTTGCCTCGGAATCCTCCTTCGCAAGGCCTGCGGAGGACAGGTTCGCGAGCACGTGTCCCGCCGAGCTGTCCGCCATAGGCTTGGCGGCGGCGGAAGCTTCCAGCGAAGGCGGAAGCTCGCCTCCTACAATTGGCATAGATACGCATCTGCCTCACAACAGCACCGCTTTTCCTGCCAAGCCCGACGCGCTGCTGGCTGATCGTCTTGTGTTCGGCCGGAATCGTCTCCATTCGTCGACGATCTCTCTCCCATGCTTCAGTCGCTACGCATCCGCAATCTCGCCCTGCTGGAGGAGATCACGCTCGATCTCGATCGCGGGTTCACGGCGGTGACGGGCGAGACCGGCGCAGGCAAGAGCATCCTGCTGGGAGCGCTCAGTCTGCTGGCCGGTTCCCGCGCCGAGAAGACCGTGATCCGCCAGGGAGCGGCGGCTTGTGAAGTTGAGGCGGTGCTATTTTTCGCTGACTCTCGCAAGGTCGATTCGGTGCTGGCGTCGCTCGATCTCCCGGTCTGCGAGGACGGCGTGCTGATTCTCAAGCGCAGCCTGGCGCGTGATAAGGCGCCGAAGATCACGGTCAATGGAGGACTGGCGACGCTCGCGGCGTTGCAATCATTGGGGGAACAATGGATTGATTTCCATGGACCGGGAGAACCCCGGCGGCTCCTCAAGGATGCGGCCCAACTTGAACTGCTTGATCTGTTCGGGCGCACCTCCGCCCGGCTCGTCGAATATCGGGATTCTTATCATGCGTGGCGCGCCTTGGTGGCGGAACGGACAAGGCTCGCGACGGAAACCCGGTTGCCGGTCGATCAAATCCAGTTTCTCGAAAGTCAGTTGACGAAGATGGACCAACTGGAGCTGACGGCCGATGCAATCGAATCGTTGGAGCGAGATTTTCAGCGTTTGAGCAAGGCACAGGAACTCATTGAGCTGTCCCAGACGTTGGTGGCCGGAATTAGCGGCGACGAAGGCGTGCTCGGGCGCGTGGCGCAACTTGTCCGTGAGGCGCGACAATTGGAAGCGCTCGACCCGGCAAGCAAGGTGCTGGCCGACCGGCTGTCCTCCGTGTCGGTGGAATTGGCCGACCTCGGCGCGGAACTGGCGGGTTTTGGTCAGAACCTTGTGTTCGAACCCGAGCAGGCCGAGCGGCTCCAGACGCGGATGAATGCGTGGCTGGAGCTGAAGCGGCGCCACGGTGGCGACGTGCGCGCCGTATTGTCCGCACGCAAGGATATCCAGCGCCGTTTGGAGGTGCAGGGAGATCTGGAGGGCATCCTCATCCGCCTCGACCGGCAGATGGTGGAGGCGGAGAAGACGGCCCGCCAGCGCGCCGAGGTGTTGCGGTTCGGGCGCGAAAAAGCGGCGCGGGAATTGGCCAGGGCGGGAGCAAAAGCCATCGGCCCGCTCGGTTTCCAGAAGTCCGATCTTCAGGTTCGGCTGACCACCCTGCCGGACCTCGGTCCGACCGGTGACTGCGCCTGCGAATTTCTGTTTTCACCGAATGCCGGCCAGGCGCCCTTGCCGCTAAGCCGCATTGCCTCCAGTGGCGAGCTCGCGCGCGTGATGCTGGCGTTGAAAACCATTCTCGCGGATCTCGACGACATTCCCGTGCTCGTGTTCGACGAGGTGGACGCCAATGTCGGCGGGGAAATCGGCGGCGCAGTCGGGGAGAGGCTGGCGGGCGTCGGGGAGAAACACCAGGTGCTCTGCGTGACCCATCTTCCGCAGGTTGCGGCGCACGCGGCGCAGCATCTCGTGGTCACCAAGGAGCAGACGAACGACCGGACGGTCGTCGCCATTGAGCCGATTCATGGTGATCGGAAGGCGCGGATCAGCGAATTGGCCCGGATGCTCGGCGATCGTAACGCGAAAAGCGCCCTGGCGCACGCGGAGGAACTGCTCAAGGACTGAAAAGCCCCCCGTTTGGTTGGGCCGGTGTTTGGCCGCCGCCGCAACGCACGATTATGGACCTCGTCATCACTGGTGTGAGCAAACGTTATGGGCGGGACGTTTTGGGGTTGCGGGATTTCTCGCTCGCGCTCGCTCCCGAGGAACGGGTCCGCTTCCGCAATCTCCTGTCCGACCTCTCGGGCGAGCGGATTGTCATCCTCTCCACCCATATCGTTGCGGACATGGAGGCCGTCGCGACGGATATTGCGATCATCGTTCACGGCCGGTTGGTGCGACACGCAGCCGTTGTGGGTGTCTTGCTACGGTGAAACGCTATATTCGCCGGACAGATCGATGTCTGCCGACGAATGGCCGACGAAGACGGTGAACTTCCCCGGCTCCTGTTTCCACGCGTGGCCCGTCACATCGAAGAACGACATCGCCCGCGGGTCGAGCGTCAGCGTCACGTGCTTGGTCTCCCCGGGCTGCAGAGCGACGCGGGAGAATCCCTTCAATTCCTTAGCCGGGCGCGGCACGCTTGCGGTTGGATTGCCGATATAGAGCTGAGCTACCGCGGCTCCGGCGCGCGCTCCGGTGTTGGTGACATCAAACGACACGGACACGTTCTCGCCGCATTTCGGCGCCGCTGGCGCGAGTTTCATGTTCTGGAAGGCAAACGTCGTGTAGCTCAGGCCGTAACCAAACGGGAACAGCGGCTTCACGCCATTGTGCTCATAGCCGCGGTAGCCCACGAAAACGCCTTCTTTGTAGACCACGGTGTTGGCGGGCGCGTTGACGTAGTAACTGTCGTGCACCGGATTGTCGGCCCAGGTCCGCTCAAAGCTGATGGGCAGGCGTCCCGAGGGGTTGGCTTCGCCGAACAGAATCTTCGGCAAGGCGCGTCCCGCTTCCTGGCCGGAATACCATCCGTGCAGGAATGCAGGCACGCGGTCGATCCACTTGGTGACGTCGGCGCTGCCGCCGGCCGTCAAGACGACAATCGTCTTCGGGTTCGCTTCGACGATGGCCTGCACCAGCGCGTCCTGGCCGAACCCCAGTTCGAAAAGGCGGTCGGCGCCCTCGGATTCCGATCCGCGGTTGAATCCGACGCACACCACGGCGGCATCGGCCGCCGCGGCCATCTTTTTCGCTTCGGGAGTGATAAGGTCATCGGCGGCGATCGCACCCAGGCCCACCAGCTGTTGGTGCCAGACAGGCCCAATCACGAAATCGAGCCTGACGGCGTAGGTCCGTCCGGCCTCCATCGGCAGCAGCACCCACGCCGGGCCCCGGCCGTCGCTCGGCACGTATTCATGAACGAGTTTGTCGTCGAGGTAGAACTTGGCTGCATCGCGGCCTGCGAAATTTACCAGCCAGTAGAATGAGCTGGTCCTGGCTGCGGTGTAATAACCGGTCCAGCGAATCGACGGACCTTTGACAACCACGCCCTGCAGGCTTTCCCCGGTCCATTGGAAGTTGACGCGCCGGTCGGTGCGGATCACTGGCGTGCCGGAGAAGTCGGTGCTGTTGAAATACTCGCCGCGAATGCCCGGCACTTTGCCCGCAGCGTCCACGGTGAAATGCGTCCGGTCCATGATCTCTTCCGTGGATACAATGCCCGGCTCATAGAGCACCTTGGCGCGGTTCCCGAGGAAGTTGCTGACGCCTTCCATGTAGCTGACGGAATTGAACGGCTCGACGGCCGCACTGCCGCCGCCCACCGGCACGGCGGGATAAGCGTTGGGGCCGAGCACGGCGATCGTTTTGACCCTGGCCGGGTCCAACGGCAGCAGGCCGCCCTCGTTCTTGAGCAGGACGAGGCTCTCCTCTGCTCCTTGAAGCGCTGCCTCGCGGTCCTCCTCGCTATAGCGGGGAACGCCCAGATCCATCTGCGGGCGGTCGAGAAAACCGAATTCGATCGCGGTGCGCACGATGCGCCGGACCTTGTCGTCGATGGTGGCGACCGAGACTTTCCCCGCCTGGATCGCCGGCAGCAGGTTCGCGCGGTTCATGAACGCGCCGCTGGGCATTTCCAGATCGAGCCCACCATTGGTGACGGCCAGGGCATCGTGGGCGGCGCCCCAATCAGACATGACGATGCCGCGAAAGCCCCAGTCCTTCTTCGCCACGTCGGTGTTGAGGATGCCGTTCTGGGTCATATGCTGGCCGTTGACCAGGTTGTACGAGTCCATGATCGCACCGATCTTCGCCTCCTTCACCGCCGCCTCGAAAATGGGCAGGTAAATCTCGCGCAGGGTGCGCTCGTCGATCTGCGAATTGATCCGGTTGCGGTCAAACTCGGAATTGTTGCCCAGGTAGTGCTTGATCGTGGCGATCACGCCCTGGCTTTGGACTCCCTCGACATAGCCCACCGCGATGCGCGCCCCGAGGAAGGGATCTTCGCCAAAATACTCGAAGTTCCGTCCGTTCATCGGCGCGCGGTAGATGTTCACGCCCGGGCCGAGCAGGAAGTGCACGCCCTTCGCCCGCGCATCGCGGCCCAAGCAGGCGCCGATCTTGTGTGCCATCTCCGGATCCCAGGTCGCCGCCAGGGCGATGCCGGCCGCATAAGCTGTGGAAGGGCCGAAATTCCGCACTCCGATCGGGCCGTCAGCCATTCTGAGCCGGGGCCATCCGAGGCTTTCATAGCCGCGGATGTAGAAATCATCCACGCCGCCGAGCAGATCGATCTTCTGTTCGAGCGTCATCGGGCGCATGATGGCGTCGACGCGTTCGTCAACGCTCGATGTTACGGGTGGCGGAGTGGCGGCAACCGCGTTCAGGGCGATTAACATGGCGGGAAGCAGTGTGAGTTTGATGGGTGACATGTCCGGGGGAGGTTGATGATGAACAAGGGAAACGGAGACTCGACCTGACCGCAACGCGGGAATGCCGCACAAATTTCTTTCTTTTCCCCCGCGGTTGGAAAGAATTCCCGGCAGACCAGCTCGAAACCCAATGCGGCTCTTGATTCGCAATGCCCGAATTCTCACCCTGGCCGGCGACACCCGGCCGCGCCGTGGCGTCGCATTGCGCGAATTGGGCGTCATCGACCACGGCGACGTCCTGGTCGGCGAGGGGAAGATCGAAGCGGTCGGCGCCAAGCTCGACGCACCAGAAGGGACCGATGTCGTCGACGCGGCCGGCCGGGTGTTAATGCCGGGTTTTGTCGACTGCCATACGCGGGCGTGTTGGGCGGGCGACCGGCTGGGCGAATGGGAACAGACGCTGCGGGGCGTGTCCCGCCGCGAAATCCTGCAGGCCGGCGGCGGCGCCCCGGCGATTGTCCGCGCCGTTCGCGCGGAAACCAGAAAACAGCTGGCGGCCCGCCTCAAGCCCCGGCTCGACGCGCTGCTGCGCGAGGGCACGACCACGGTCGAGGTCAAGAGCGGCTACGGCCTCGCGGTGGCGGAGGAGATGAAGATGCTGGAGGCCATCGGGCGCGCGAGCAACGAGTGGCCCGGCACGGTGGTGCCGACCGCTCTTCTGGGGTCCGGTTTTGAGGGCAACCTCGACGAATACGCGCGGATGGTGGTGAAGGAGATCCTCCCGGAGGTGGCGCGGGTGTTTCCCGACATTGCAGTCGACGCGATTTGCGACCGTGACGCCTGGACCGTGGAGGCGTGCGTGCGGCTGTTCGAGAAGGCGCGCAAGCATCATCCGATCCGGGTGCACACCGACCGGTTCAATTCGCTCGGGATGATTCCGGAGGCGATCCGGTTGGGCGCGCGCAGCATCGATCAGCTTGAGGCCGCGAGCAAAGCCGACCTATTGCAGCTCGCCCAATCCCCGGCGGTGGGCGTGATCCTGCCCTGCACGGGCTTCGAAAGCAACCAGCGCTACGCACGCGCCGGCTTCCTGGTCGACGCCGGCGGGGCGGTGGCGCTGGCGACAGGTTGCGGCCCCGAAACGGCGCCGACGCATTCCATGCCGTTTGCGATTGCTCTCGCTGTGCGCTATTGCGGACTCACTCCAGCCGAGGCGATCGCCGCTTGCACGGTCAACGCCGCCGCGGTGCTCAACCTCCGCGATCGCGGCACGATCGAACCCGGTCAGCGGGCGGACCTGATTCTGCTGCGCCACCGCGACGAACGCCTGCTCGCCTGGGAATTCGGCGGCAATCCCGTGGACTTGGTCATCTGCGCCGGACGGCGGGTCATCGAGGATTTGAGACGAAAGACTGAGGAGTGAAGAGTCTGGCCGTTTGGCAGGCCGTCTCTATGCAACCTGTAGGAGGCGAGCTTGCTCGCGATTCCGATGCTGTCGAAACAGGTGAGCACGTGTCGCCCGCTTTCAACCGTTGGAGACGAAGAGTGGCCGGCCGAGTCGCTCCGAACCGATCTTCTCGAATTGCAGGCCGACGGCGAAATCGTGGGTGATGAATTGCAGGAAGTCCGGGAGGGGAACCAACAGGCATCGGCCCGGCGTGCGCGCCACGATGGTGACCGTCGCCACCGAGTCCTGCAACTGGCTGAGTTCGCCATAGAAGTCGCCGCGTCGCAGCCGCGCCACCTGCTTGTGCTGTTTCATCACGGCGAACTCGCCTTCCTGCACCAGGCAGAAGTGCCGGAACGCCTCGCCTTGGCGCACCAGCGTGCTGCCCGTCATGAAGTCCTGAAACACGGCGCGCTGGGCGAATATGGCCATGGTGGATTGGCTCCAATCGCGGGACAGCTCGATCTGCTGGAGAAACCCGATTTTCTGAACTTTGTCCTCAAACTCCTGCCGCGAGACGCGGGGAAGAATCAGCCGTTCGAAGTCAGCCTTGGTGAGCGAGAGGAGCACGCACCGGGTGGCGCAACGGACCGAAGCGGTGCGGCGACCGTCTCCGAGCACTGCGCGGTCACCGAAGAGATCCCCCGCCTGAAGCTCGCCGAAGGGATCGGTGCGCTTGATCTCGTGCAGCCGCTGGGTAACGGTAAGGCGCCCGGAATGGACGATGTAGAGCCGGTCGCCCTGATCGCCCTCCCGTATCACATAGGTGCCGGCGTCGTATTCCTCGGGCTGGACCGCTGCAGCGATGGCCATGAGGTCGTCCAGCGGAAGCTCGCGAAACAGCAGCGTGCGACGAAGCGATTCGGTGATGGTATTGGCGTCCACGGGCGTCGCGCGCGGCCGGAACAGGCCGCTCGCGCGATCGCGCAACCAGTTGTGCACGTTGCGCAGGGCAATCCAGCCGAACACGGTCGTGGTCCCGAGCACCAGGGCGGCAAAGGCCGCCAGCAAGACGATGGCCGTGATGTGCAGGCCGCCCGCGGCGCGAAAATGGCGCAACAAGTCGAGGGCGCTGGCCCGCAGGAGCACGCAGCCGGTCAGGAAGACGATTAGCAGCCAGGCGAGGGTGCCCCCCACGCTGACGAGCAGGAAGCGCCGGTCGGGGAACTTAAACCGGGACCGCAGCAGCAGGGTTAACAGCCGGTTTCGCACGAACATGAAGTCGTGCGTTGTGGCCAGCTGGGGGTCGCGGTACAGCGTCCGCAGCAGGGCGGAGACGGGTGATGGCCAGAGGGGCGACAGGTCGAAGAAGATGGCGCACAACAGCGGAAACAGGACCTCCGGCAACCCGCAGGCCGCGAGGCCGGTGAGCACGAAAAGCGGCGCGAGGCGCAGCAGGGCCGCATCGATCGCAGTCTCCCGACCGCCCATGACCGCATCGTCGAGATCGACATGGAAGTGGGGGAGGGGCGTGGCCCACCGGATCTGCGGATCGTAGACATCAGCGCCCGCCCCGCGCACGGCGCAGGCCGCCAGAGCGTAGCCGGCGCTCATCGCGCCCGCGGCCAGAAGCCAGCCCAATCCCAACGGCCAGAGATCCTCTGACAGCTGCATTCCCCGCAGAGCGATTGTGAGCAGACCGAAAGCAATGGACATGACCGCGGCCCAGCGCACGCCGATACCGTGGAACTTGACCGGCCACGGCGCCGGTGGCTCGGGCGGCGGCAGGCCTTGTCCGTCCGCCTGGAGAATGCCGTGGTGATTCGCTTTGACGATCAGCTCGTAGAACTCGCGCAGCGGCGGGCAGCGACCCTCCGGAATGATCTCGAGCAGCAGATCGGGCACGGTCCGTCGGGAGGCGAAACCCTGGAGGAGCTGCCACTGCGTCTGGGTACACACCAGGTAGCGGCGGGCGGGCTGATACTTCACGACGACACGGTCAGCGCGCAGCTCAACCGTGCGCAGATCCTCGGCGAGACGCAGTTTCGTCGCCGTTAGCAGCGTGACTTGGTCGATTTCGGGAGCAGCAGCCGGAGCAGGGTCCATCCAGAGAACCGAGACTGTCCGGAAACTTGTGGTTGGGAAAGACCGAAATTGCCCTGCTCACAAACCCAGCGATGTCCGATAAACCCGCGGCACGCGCTTGGTGACGGAGCAGAGCGTCTCCCAAGGGATCGAGTCGGACCAGGTGCTGAACTCGGCGATGCTGATCTCGGCGCCGTCCTGCTTGCCGACGAGCGTGGCTTGGTCGCCACAGCGCACGCCGGGCACGTCGGTGACGTCGATAATGGTTTGATCCATGGTCACCCGTCCGAGCACCGGGCAGCGGACGCCATGCACCAGGACTTGGGCGCGATTGCTGCAGGCGCGCGCGATGCCGTCGCCGTACCCGGCACAGAGCACGGCGACCATAGAGTCGCGCCGCAAAGTCCGGGTGCGGTTATAGCTGATGTCGGTTCCCGCCGGCAGGCGCTTCACCAGTCCGACCCGGGTGCGGAAGCTGAAGACGGGCTCGGTATGCACGCGGGCGAGCATTGAATTTGGGTGCGGCAGGATCCCAAATTGAAGCAAACCGACGCGCACAGCGTTGAAGGGCTGTTCGCCATGGGCCGTTTCGAGGCCGGCGCTGTTGTCGGCGTGAATCAGCAGTTTGCTGGGGTCGAGTCCCGCACAGCTGCGCAATGCCGCCAGGAACCGCCGGCGCTGTTCGTCCGTAAACGCGGGATCATCGTCCGCGCTGGAAAAGTGGGTGAACGCGCCGTCGAGGCGGACATGTTCCGCGCGGCGAATGCGTTCATAGAGCTGTCCGGCGCAGGCATGCCACACGCCCAGCCGGCCCATCCCGGTGTCAATCTTCAAGTGGACGGGCACGACGCGGCCCGCCTCACGTCCCACGGCGTCGAAGCGATCCACTTCCTCCGAACAGGATATCGCTGCGGTGATGTCATACTCGAGCAGGTATCGGTCCTCCTCCGGCAGCAAGGGACTCAGAACCAGCACCGGCCAGCCTGGCCCGAGCTCGCGAATCGCGGCGGCCTCCGTCACGTTGGCCACGGCAAAGAGATCGGCGCCGGCGTGCATGAGACGCGCCACGGTCTGATGCAATCCGTGGCCGTAGGCGTCGGCCTTGACCACGGCGACGTACTTGATGTGGGCCGGGAGCGAAGCGCGGATGAGTCTCAGGTTGCATTCGAGCGCGGCCAGATCGATTTCAGCCCAACAGCGGAGCGAGAGTTGTGGAGGCGAGTACATGGAGAAATGGCAGCTCGCAGATTATTCAGGCTTGGTCACGGCTTCGACCATGCTGCTGCAGTCGGCCAACGACGCGAGCGTGGAGACCGATATGTTTGTCTTAATGGAGGGCGAGGCTCTGCATTCTTGACGGGCCTCGACGAAGCCATGGCGAAGTCGGGGAGGCTCGCCCTCCACCTTGGGTTGCGGCATCAACCGCGCCAGTGACACCTCCGGGCGAGGCGGCGGGATCGAAGCCATTCATGGATGTCGCAGCGGGCGCGCCTCACTCGAGGCCCGGTGGATCTGCGGAGTCCATGTCGTGTACGTCGCATCTTCGTGGAGAAACGCGTCGGGCTGCGGCGCGGCGCGCAACAAGTCGGCGTCGCCCTGGTGGCGCCACAAATCGGCCAAGTCGTACGGGATGATGGAAACCTCGCCCGGTGGCTTCGCCCAGACGCGGAATCCGGCGGGCGTAAAAAGCCGGCCACCAAATTCGGCAACGCCGGCCGTCGGGACGCGTTGCAGCGGCCCAATCGCACCCTCGACCGGGACGTTGATCCAATGCCAGGTATCGCGGCGCGCGTCGGCGAGGACGGCGCAGGGCGCGGTGACGCCGCGACGGCGGAGATCGTGGGCAATCAGTTCGAGGCTCCGGTAGGCGAACGCGGGCACGGTGAGGCCTCCCGCCGCCGACCAGATCCGCAGCGCCATTGCCGCCGAGCGGATGCCGAGGATGGAGCCAGGGCCTTCGCAAAAAACCAATGCGCCCAGGTCGGTCACGTCGATCTCCGCCTGCGCCAGCACGGCGTCGACGCCGACGAAAATGGCGATTCCGGCCTCCTGGTTTGATGCGTGCCAGATCGCCTCGGGCAATGGTTGATCCACACTCCCGTTCGACAAGCTCATCCGTTCGACGGATTCGACAAGCTCACCGCAGGCAGGCTCAGGATGACCCTGAGCGGAGTCGAATGGGTCAGGGCCCCGAGCGAAGTCGAGGGGCTGGCGCTCGCGGCTGCCAGGAAGGTCAGCGGCGCGGTCACACCGCCACAATCCGACCTGGATGGAGGCCGAGGCGGAATCGATCAACAGCACCGTGCGGTGCGCAGCAACCAGTGAACGCAGGCTTGGCATGAGGTGTGGGCACGACTTATTCGGGCGGACGCGCCCGGATCGCCGCCGCAGCCATGAAGTAGTCTTGCGCGCAAAACGAAGGCTCGCCTTCGGAGCGCGGCAGAGGCAGGTAGGCGCCGTTGATGTGGAGCTCCCGGGCGTTCTCGTTGTCCTGGAACTCCATCGGGAACAGCTCGTCAAGCACGCGCCGGCGAAGCTCGGGAGCCTCGATCGGGAACAGGACCTCGACGCGGCGGAAAAAATTGCGCTGCATCCAGTCAGCGCTGCCAGCGAGGAGCAGCGCTTCTCCGCCATGATTCTCGAAATAGAAGCACCGGGCGTGTTCGAGATAACGGCCGACCGTGCTGCGCACCCGGATATGCTCGCTCAGGCCCGGAACGCCCGGCACCAGACAGCACGTCCCCCGGACCATCAAATCGATGCGCACGCCGGCCTGGGAGGCGGCATAGAGATTGTTGATCGTCTCCCCGTCGACGAGATTGTTCATCTTGACGAGAATGCGCGCCGGCTGGCCGGCGCGGGCGTGGTCCGTCTCGCGGCCGATGAGTTCCTGGATGCGGGGATGGAGATTGTGAGGCGCCACCAGCAGATGAGTGAAGACGGGGGAGCGGCTGAATCCGGTCAGGGAGTTGAACAGACTGGCCACCTCGCGGGTGATATGATCCTTGCAGGTGAAGAAACTGAGGTCGGTATAGGCGCGGGCAGTGCGCTGGTTGTAATTGCCGGTGCCGAGATGGACATAGTGGCGCAGGCCGTTCCCTTCGCGGCGGACCACCAGGCTGCACTTGCAGTGGATCTTGAGCCCGACGACACCGTAAACGACGTGCACGCCGGCTTCCTCGAGCTGCCGCGCCCATTGGATGTTATTGGCTTCATCGAACCGGGCCCTGAGCTCGACCAGCGCGGTCACCTGTTTGCCATTCTGCGAGGCTTCGATCAGGGCGCGGACGACGGGCGAGTCTCCGCTGGTGCGATAAAGCGTCTGCTTCATCGCAAACACGTCGGGATCGCGGGCGGCCTGCTCGACGAAATCAACCACCGGGAGAAATGACTCGTAGGGGTGGTGGAGCAGGAGGTCCTGTTCGCGGATGGCGTCGAAGATGCGCTCGGGGGGCAGCAAAGCGGGCGGGTGAACGGGGGTGAACGCGGGGAACTTCAGCTCGGGCCGGTCGATGAGGTCATACAGACTCATCAGACGCATCAGATTGAGCGGCCCGGGCAGCCGGAAAACATACTCGCGGGAGAGCGCGAGATGGTTACAGAGCGCGGTGAAGATCCGGTCGTCCACGCCCTCCTCGATTTCGAGGCGCACGGCGGCGCCGCGGCGGAGATTGCGCAGTTCCTCCTCGATCTTCTTGAGCAGGTTCTCCGATTCTTCCTCGTCGATGTACAGATCGCTGTTGCGGGTGACGCGGAAGGCATGGGCGCCATGAATCCGGTAGCCGGGGAAGAGCTCACTGGCGCAAAGCTTGATGATTTCGCTCAGGAAGATATACCGCCGCCGCCCTTGCCCGGCCGGCTCAATATTGACCAGCCGCGGCAGGATGCGCGGAACCGGCAGGATGGCCATGAGTCCGGCGACGTCGGGCGTCTCGGGATTGTCCAGCGACACGACGACATTCAACGATTTGTTGCCGAGCTGGGGAAACGGATGCGTCTGGTCCACGGCCAGGGGCGTCAGCACAGGATAGACCTGCTCGCGGAAATAGGTCCTGACCCAGTTGAGCTCGGAACGGTTAAGCTCATCGGCAGACTTGAAATGGATGTCGGCCTGTGCCAGCGCCGGCATCAGCTGGCTGTGCCAGCAGCGCTGCTGATCCGCGAGCAGCGACGCCACGACGGAGTGGATGCGCCGAAGTTGTTCGCGCGGTCCGAGGCCGTCGATGCTCGGCTCCGTCACGCCGCCGTCGACCTGTTGGATCAGCCCGGCCACACGGATCTCGAAGAATTCGTCGAGATTGGAGCCGAAGATGGCCAGAAATTTAACCCGTTCGAGCAACGGATTGCTTTCCTTCTGCGCCTGTTCAAGCACCCGGCGGTTGAACGCGAGCCACGAAAGTTCCCGGTTGAAATAGGCGGTTCGCTCCGGTCGTTCGGAATCGTCGCCCGTGGGCGGCAACGGCGGGTTCTCCACGGAAGCCCCGGCAGCCGGGGCGTCGGCGGGCGCGGCGACGGTCTTCTTGGAACGGGACAAACGCTTGGACATGAGGAAATCGGGCGGAGCAGACAAAGAAGGGTGAGCGTAACATTCGTCCTAGGCAAAACCAGAACGAAGTGGATGCGTGCTTGATGCCTGCGCCGACCCGGTTGATGGTGGTCTCCTTGCTGTTTCCCCCGCGCTCGCGCGGCCACCTTGCCCAAACTCAACTTTCTTCGGCAATGAATCCTGTCCTGTTTACTTCCACCTTGTGCGGCACCCAGATCATCGCCACCGC